>Ga0075434_100003110_pt1 | contig 14786 bp, 16 predicted proteins | sample RhiMethybrSRZTD3_FD_75298 | JGI IMG/M metagenome (GOLD analysis project Ga0075434, IMG submission 75298) | Populus rhizosphere microbial communities from Tennessee, USA - Rhizosphere MetaG P. TD hybrid SRZTD3 | ecosystem: Host-associated > Plants > Roots > Rhizosphere > Soil | place: USA... | reverse complement strand
ATCCTCTCGCTCGGCGCGCCAGCCCGCTCGGTGCGCACGCATAGCCCCACCGACCGAGGGGGTGCGCCGGCCGGCACCGCCCTAGCAGCGGGCAGCGCCCTGCAGCACTGTGGCGAACGCGCCGTCGGGGAGTGCCACGATCGTTTCGAGGGCCTCTGGTCGCAGCACGACCACGCCGCCGCGTTCCAATCGCACCCATTTGACTTGCGCCCAGGCGCGCAACTGCTTGTTGATGCTCTCGCGTGACATACCCGCCAGTTGGCTCATTTCCTGTTGCGTCACCAGCACCTTGCGCGGCATCGGGCCACCGGCTTCCTCTGCCAGGCGTAACAACAGTTTCGCTACCCGCGCCCGCAAATTGAGAAACATAATGTCCTCATATTGCTCGCTCGAGCGCCGCAAGCGCGCGCACAAGATCTCGATCAGTTTGATGGCGATGTCCGGCTGTTGACGCACCAGCGGCAAAAAGTGACACCGATCGATGCTCATCAATTCGCAATCGGTGATGGCAATGGCGGCCGCCGTACGCGGGCGACCATCGAACAGGGCGATTTCACCGAACACCTCACCCTCGTGCACGACATTGAGAACCGCCTCGCGCCCCTCCGGCGAGGAGATCGCAATCTTCACGCGCCCCGAGAGGACCGCGACGAGTCGCGTTCCGGCATCGCCCTTGGCGAAGATGGTCGTCCCGCGCCGCACCCTGCGCGTGGTCGCACAGGAGAGGAGCCGCTGGATGCTTGCTCCCGGTAGCTCACCGAGCACCGGATGATTGCGGAGGATCTCAAGGTGGTTCATCGTTCTGGGCACAGTACCAATGCTCATCCCGACACTACTCTAGCCGCGACCATATGGGCCGTGGGGCACACAATAGCCGCCATTACCGTAATCTTTCGTACTCTCGGCGAACCGCGCATTCGATCGCGGCTTCGGCGGCCTCATCCCAGCCCGTGAAACCGCAGCCTTTGCAAACCTGCACGGAAATGCTGAGCTGACAAAATACATAGCCTTTGTCAGTTTGTTGCCGAAAGGCGAGCTGTCGGTCCTCGCCAACAATACTGCCCCGATTGCAAAGAGGACAAACGTCGCTGTTGTCTCGGCGCCTCATGCGCAAGGAGTCTGACACAGCGCCGGGGTGGCGAAGTATGAGCGCCGTCACACTTAAGCGGCGGCCACCCTGATTTAGCCCTCCCTGGTGCGCGCGATCCCCGCAGCGCCAAGAACTCCGGGCGACAAGACACGCGCCGGCGAGGCGATTGAGCGTCGGGACGCTCGAGGCTGCCGCCTCGGCGCAACCGCCGCCGAATTGCCTGCCCACCCCCTGCAAAGCTGTGTAATCTTTGCGCAGCTGCGAAATGGAGACCCCCCATGCGCATCATCGATCTCAGCCGCGAGCTCTACCATCGAACGCCCAGCTACCCTGGCCAGCCGCCGATTATTCACGGCGTTTGGAAGACGCATGAGGAAGCCTTCGCCGATTCCGGCAATGTGCACGGCAACAGCGTCATGTACTTCTCCATGCCGGACCATGGTGGGACGCATATCGATGCCCCTCGGCATTTCGGACGCAGCGGCATGCCCATCAACGAGTATCCACTCGAGAACTGCATCGTGCCCGGCATCTGTCTCGACTTGCGACACGTCGCGCCGAGAGCCGAAATAACACCGAGCCTTCTCGAAACCGCGGTAGAGGTGGCAGGCGGAGCGGTGCCGCAGCGGGGCACCATTCTGCTATGCACGGGACACCACGCGCGCACCTATCCTCGAGCCGCGTATGCAACGGATAACCCCGGCGTCAACGTGGCAGCAACCGAATGGCTGGCAAAGCAAGGGATCGTGCATTTCGGCATCGACTCCATGCGTCCTGGGCCCGAAGGTGACGTCAACGCGCTCGTACACAAAGCCTGCTTGGAGCTCGGGATCACGCACATCGAGAGCCTTTGCAATCTGGAAGCCCTGATCGGTCAGGGGACGTTTCGATTCATCGGCCTGCCCCTGAAATGGCGTGGTGGTACCGGCTCGCCGATCCGGGCCGTCGCCCTGTTCGAGGACTGACGCTAGGGGCATGGCAGAACAGCACACCCACCCACCGGTTATGAGGCTTTAATGACCCCATGGTTCCCGAGCCCGGTGTGGACATGCGCCGGGCTCAGCACATGAGAGGAGAACTGATATGACAAGCAAGATCGAAAGACTGGCGGGCAAAGGTGTCTTCGACCCGCCCACGTATACGCAGACAATCAAGGTGACAGGTGCCGAGACCATCCTGTTCATCTCCGGTCAAGTCGCCTACGACGATAAGGGGCAACCTGCACACCCCGGCGATTTCGCTGCCCAGGCACGCGCGACCTACAGGGCGCTCAAGGCGCAGGTCGAGGCCGGGGGCGGCTCGCTCGCCAACATCGTGAAGTTGACGACGTACCTCGTCGACATCCGCCATCGCAACGACCTCGCCGCCATTCGTGAAGAATTCTTCGGCAAAAAAGGCCCCGCCTCCACGCTGGTGGGCGTCACCGCCCTGGCGCAACCGGGCTGGCTTATCGAAGTTGAGGCGATCGCTGTGATCTGAAGCGGCTGGGCGCGCGACCCTCGGGCCTCCGCAGCCAACAAGAACGCGCCGGATTAAGGCTTTGGGCGCACAGACCGTTGGCGACCGGCGAGGCGAGGCCCCGCCCGCCAACGGCCGTTTCGCCTCGCCCCTATCCACGTGCGCAATTGCCTTTTCGCAGGCTCATCAGCGTGGCAAAGTGGTTTGCCGTCAGCGCCATGTGCGCCTGCTCGGCTCTCGTTACGCTGACGCGGAGGATAGGCTGATGCTCACACGCGAAGTCACCAGCAAGCCGGCGGTCCTGCCCACCCAACATGCGTTCAGCGTCGAGGATATCGAGTACCTGCGCCACGGCGACAATCCGCTGCTGCTGCGCCTTTTCAAGCCGGAGGGCGCGGGGCCCTTTCCGCTGCTGATCGATTTGCACGGCGGCGCCTGGTGCGGCCAGGACCGCACGTCGGACGCCCTCTTCAACGAGGCCTTGGCCAAAAGCGGCGTCGTCGTCGCAGCCCTGGATTTTCGCATGCCACCGGTCGCCGGCTATCCCGCCTCGCTGACCGACATCAACTATGCCATCCGCTGGCTTAAGGCGCGCGCCGGCGCCCTCCAATGCCGCCCCGACCGTGTCGGCCTCATCGGCATCTCCAGCGGCGGTCACCAGGCCATGCTAGCCGCGTTGCGCCCGCGTGATAAGCGCTACGCCGCCATCCCCCTGGCGAACGCAGCCAATGTCGATGCCACGGTCGCCGCGGCTGTCCTGGTTTGGCCGGTGATCGATCCGCTGCGCCGTTATCAGCACGCCAAACGCCTGCAGGCCGCGGGCGGCAACTACCCTGAGCAAATTGATCGCGTCATCCCCCTCCACCTTAAGTTCTGGCAGAACGAGGAAGCGATGGAGGAGGGCAATCCGGTCGGAATTCTAGAGCGGGGCGAGGCCGTCGAGCTGCCACCCGTGCTCTACGTGCAAGGCGGCAAGGATGTCGTGCACCCAAGAGCCGACCTTGAACGCTTCGTGGCGAGCTACCGCCGCCGCGGCGGGATGGTCGATCTCGCCCTCTATGAAGGGGAAGCCGAGGGCTTTATCCGCAATGCCGCCTCTGAGGCGGCTCCTCAGGCCATCGCCCGCATTATCGATTTCGTGCATAAACATCTGGCGTGATCGCCCGGGCCCCTGGCGGGCCTCCGCCGACGCTGGCTGGCCCGGGCACGCGGCGAGGGCTCGCCGAAGCGCAGGTATCGGGTTGAAGTCTCTTGCGGGCGGCACAATGTGCTGCAGGACCCGCTGAGACATTGGGTGCAGCCATGCAGAAAACGGAGCAGCACTACGTCATCTTCGAGACTACCGGTGGCTTCTGCGCAATCGCCTGGACTCACCGAGGGATCACACGCTTCCAGCTGCCGGTAAAAACGGCCGAGGCGGCCAGCCGACATCTGCTTCGTCGCCTTCCCGACGCCACGCCCGGCACGCCCACGTCGGATGCGCGCGCCGCCATTGCCGCAGCGAAAAGCTACTTTGCGGGGGCGCAAACGGATTTTGCCGAGTTCAAGCTCGACCTCGGTGAGCCGGGGGCCTTTTTCGAGCAGGTGTACGCGGCGGCCCGGCGCGTCGGCTGGGGCCATACCACGACCTATGGCGCTTTGGCCAAGGAGCTCGGCGCCGGGCCGGAGGCCGCGCGCGATGTCGGTCAGGCCATGGCGCAGAATCCGGTGCCCCTGCTTATACCCTGCCACCGCGTACTGGCCGCGGGCGGCAAGCTTGGGGGGTTTTCGGCGCCCGGCGGCGCCAGTACCAAGCGGCGCATGCTCGCGCTGGAGGGCGTCGCGCTCGCCCCGCCACCATCGGCGCAAGGCGCCTTTGAGTTTTAGCTCTTGGCGGGCGATCGCTGGGAACTACCGCTCAACCCCCTTGCGCAAGCGGGGGGGCGCCGGATGTCAGCTGGATCGCGCGCGCCGTGGTTTCGACGTGGCCCGGCGGCGCCGGGTTTTCACCTTGGCGGCGATCGGGCGAGGCCGTTTCGAGCGGGCATCCGCCTTGCCGCGCAGTTCCTTGGCCATGCGCTCGGCGGCTTCGCTCGCCTTTTCAGGCGTGTCGAAGGTTCCAAGATAAAGGATCTTGTCGCCATTGCGAATGAGAGCCCGAAAGCCGCTCCCGTTGGGGTAGACGAAGCGGGGCAAATCCGGATTGATGGTGCGCCGACGACTTGGCTGTCGGGCTGCCGTTCGCATGACTGATCCTCAGCAACGTCTGCCTACGTGGGTGCCAGCCCGCAATCCCATGGCGAACGCCAGCATAAAACCTGGAGTTGCTACAGCTGCAAGCCCGCGGCGAGAACACGCTGCTTTCTGGTTCGGAGCATGCCCCCCGAGTTGGCCTTCCCCGCGACCCCTTGGAAGGGGACCTCGCTCGCCCACGCGCATCAATCGTTTGCCCAGACGCGCGGGGCGCGAAGACCGCGCGCCGTTGATAAATTGGGTTGCAAGCGACGCGTCGACGCCATGGCTGATGGGCGCCCCGGCGCTGTGTGCCGTCTTGCCGGCGGCGCAGGGCAAAGGACTACTTAAAGAGCGACGACAGCGAGAACGAGGAAACCCTGACAATCGGGGGGGTTTCGGCAATCTGCGGATAGGGTTCGTCGATATAGACGTTTAATCCCGTGGCGCGAGCATCTTTGATGAGCGAAGCGACATAGGCCCAGCCATTTGGCCCCAGCCCCAGACAGGCTTCGGACATTTCACCTTTGAGGCGCACGTGAATGGCGATATTGCCCCGCGCCAGGATGGCCGCGGTCTGCGCCGGAGTAAACTTTTCTCGATACCATAGCTTGTTCAAGTAGATGGCTGCGACCATGCGCTTGGTCTTGGGTCCCCAGCTCACGCGGCCATCCTTATCGGACGTGAAAGAGTACACTCCCGGCGGCAGTGGTCCCAAGGCCCGCGCTGCCAAACAGTCCGGGTCAGGGTTATTTCTGCAGGCCTCCCGACCAGAAATGGCCCAGGCGATTGTTTTACCGCCGAGCTGTGGATCATCGGCGAGGACAAACAGGCGACCGGTCCTGATCGTGTAGCCTAGTCGGAAGCTCTTCAGCTGCTCGGGGACCTGGCGCACGACGTCGTCGAACGGGCTGCAAATTTCTCCGTCCGTCAGTTTTCTCTCATAGCCCTTGTGTTGGATGGTGACGAAGTCGATGCCAGGGGCGCAATCCCACTGCGGCAGCACTTTCTTGTCGGCAAGAGCGATACTGGGGGCCGGCGCTTCCGGGCCCGGTTTCGGCGCGACGGCAATGACGGGCGGCTTCTTGGGCACCGGCGGCGGTGCGACCACCTTTGGCCGCGCCGACTTCGACATGTTCCGCATTTGCTCGCATTCGGGGGATAGCTTCGGAGGCTGGATCTGTTTGACGGCGAGCTGCCGTGCCAGCACGTGGGTCGCGCCCTGCTTGACATAGGCTTCGATCAGGGCCTGCTGCACTTCGAGTTGTTCTTGCGATAGCTCGAAGATGCAGTCTTCGTAGATCTGATCGCCGACCTGTCCGAAAAAATTGGCGATCTCGCCCGCCGCGCCTGCTGATGCCGCGGGCGGGGGCTTGGCCTCTTGCGCCACTATCCCAGAGGTCGGCGCAAAAAGGGTGGCCAGGGCCAGCAACAGCGTCCTACGCCTGTGAGCGCCGTGGAATTGTCGTCGCGACACCCGATCTCCAAAGCGTTGTTTCACCCCATCATTCCCCTGGAGCACATGCGAATCATTCATACCCAATGGCGACCGAAATCCGGCACATCAAATAGTCGCCGAACGAGTGGCCGCGGACGCCCAAGTGGCGCCAACCCCGTGCTCCGATTCGGATGTTAGTTCAGGCGCTAGCCCTCGGCTAGGCGCCCCCCCAAGTGCAACGAAAACAAGCCGTTGCGGCCTGCAGCGGCCGAGGAACGTTGCCAGCAACGATGCGCGGCGCAAAGCGGTATTGTCCCTTTCCACATTGACAGCGTCGCCGGCTGCAACGAAACCGCCATGGCCGGCAATGTCCCGAAAGACCGCGCGGTGCCGCTTACGATTTTTTACGATCACGGTTGCAAGCGGTCTCGCCACAGCAAACGACCCAGCGTGGCCATCTGCGCACCCGCAGGCGAAATACTCGGACAGGAGGCGGCAAAGTGCTCAGCAACAATGGCGGTATCATGGCCTGCTCGCGGGGTGGGTCGCGCGGTCGCCTATGCTCTGGGCCATGCTCGATGCCGAACCAGGGCAGGGGGCAGTGAAAGGGCCGCCGCCCAGGCCGACGCTGCCATTGAGCGAAAAAAGCCGCCCCCGTGGGGACGGCTGTTGAGTTATTAGGAGTGAGCTGTTCTGACAGCTTTAGCGAATGACAACCCAGTTACCGCCGCGCCAGTAACCGTGACCACGGCCCGGCTCGCGCCAGCGGAAATGCTCGTGCCGCTGCCAGCGCCAATCGTCCGGATGGATGCTCAGCCGCAGGTCCGGACCATAGGCCGGTCGGCCGCGCACGCGCCAGCAATCGCCTTCGTCGTTACAAACCACGGCCGCCGACGCAGCCGTCGCCATCAAACTCAACGCACCCGCACCGATGAGAAGGGTCTTACGGATCGCGTTCATGGTCGACTCCACCATTGTTTCACCTGCTTGGAAAACGCCGAGGTCCGGGGTTGGTTTCCTGCCCAAATTGAGGCGTTACATCCTTGCCACAGGCGATGATCCGTGTGCGGCACATCGACACACGCAACCGCCTCCTGCCCCCTTCGCCCAGCCGCGGGTTCGATCCCCGCCGGCAGCCACGAGGATATGGGGAAGGCCGCATCCCTCTGAGGCAGCGTTCGCGTCCAAAACGCGCACACGCGCGCGCGGTGATAGGCGGTGGCAAGTTTGCTGAGGGCTCAGCGCCACACTAGGCGATCAGGACTCGGAGCATTAATGTAGGGCTGATCTGCGCCTGCGCCGATGCTTTACTCATCCTCTAGCACGCCCTTGTCCACTGGGAGCGACTGGGAGGGTTGGCTGTTTGTCTCCAGGCGCTTTTGCGCGGGCGACCCTACGGCTTCGATCGTAGAGCTCGGGTGAGGGACCGTGGCTCCCACCGCAGCCATTGCCGCCATGGCCGCCATGCAGAGGCCCAGGAACGTGCCCGTGGCCCATCCGATCATCGAAGCGACCAAACGATTTCCGCTCGCCACACGCCATGCCACGGTTTCTGCACTCCTCGTCGTTGCCGCCTGTGAGATGGGATGTCGCAATGCAAATACGAGATCCCGTTTTGGGGGATTGATGGCTGGTAAAAAAGGTCGCGAACACGGTGGAGGACGCCCGCCACCGGTGAGGAAAGGACGTGCACCCGGCAGTGCTTCGACCGTCCAATCTAAACTTTAGCGTTGTGCCGAGCGGGAACCTTGTTAGCGCCGCCGTAGCGATGCTGAGACCTGGCAACCCCCGTCTTTGGGACCCACGACCTCGGCCATGTCAGGTCGCAGCTGCGCGTTTTGCGTGACGCGGCGCTGCCTCGGCGCTTGCCCGATCGCGTTCTTCCTTGCCGTTGCGCCTGTTGATCTTGGTTGCGCACACAATTGCATATGCATCGACGGGATATCTCTCGGCAGCTTGCGCGCGCCTGAGCTCGCAGTTTGCGTATTGGTATGTGCAAGTGCAGTGATCGCCGCAACTGCGGCCGCACGCAGGGCTTGAAGACACCTCGCCGGTTGCGTCGTGCTCGGCCAAGTGCTCTTCACCCTTCTGTCAATCTCACATTGTCTTAAGCGCAACCGCGTGCGTCTCTCACGCAGACAATTTGCCGAACAACATCTGCCGAGCGTCTCAGCCGAGAACGCCTCGTTGCACCCACACCGAGTTGCTGGTCATGCGTTGCGGACTTAAGGCGTACTTTTTTGCTGTCGGCGTCGTGCTGTCGCTGGTTCTCTCCCTGGCAGGCACGCCTCATCGCGCGGAGGCCCACACGGCCAGCAGTTCCGCGGCCGCGACAAAAGCGAAGCCGGCCGATGTTGGCCCGCTGCTTGCGCTGGTGTCAGTCTCCAAACAGCGCATCTGGATCTACGGCTCCACGGGCTTGATTGCACAAAGCCCGGTCTCGACCGGCATGGCTGGCCACCGTACCCCAACCGGAGTGTTCTCGATCCTCCAGAAGAGCAGGTTCCATCGCTCCAACCTCTACTGGAATGCTCCGATGCCCTACATGCAACGGATCACCTGGTCGGGCGTGACGTTCCATGCCGGCGAAGTCCCTGGCTACCCGGCGTCACACGGCTGCATACGCCTACCGCACCGATTTGCCGTCGAGTTTTGGGGGATGAGCCGAATTGGCACGCGCGTTGTCGTGGTTCCCGATGACGCCTCGGTCATCACGAAGATGCGGGCGCAGCTACCCGTGCCAAAACTGACCTTGCTATCGGTGGAAGACAAGAGACAGAGCGAGAGCCCATTGGGAGGCGCCGCCGCAAATGTTCTGAAAATCGCGAATGCGCCGGCTGCGCCCACGGCGGCCCCCACAAAGCTGCTCAACCCCTTGGAGCGCGCCAGGTTGCTCAGGGCAGTGGCCTCCACCGACGCGGCTGCCAAAGCCAAGGCGGCGGCGCTGGCCAGGGAAACGTCCCTTGCAAAGGCTGCCGTGGCGAAATCTGCGGCCGCCGCGTTGCGAGCGTCTGAAGCGGCCGTGGCCATGGCTCGTGCCCGCCGCGACGCAGCGGCTGGGGCTCTTGCCAAGACAACCACACCGGAAAGCACCGAGCGCGCCAAATCTGCCCTTGCCATCGCGGAGGCCAGGTTCGCCGAGGCCCAAAAAGCGAACGAGGACGCGCGTGCGCATGAGGCGATCGAGACCGCGGGGGCGCTTGCGGCGACAAAAGCCGCATCCGAAGCCGAAGAGGCCAGTCGTGAGGCGGCCGCCAAAGTACGCATTGCGGAACGAAGCACCGAACCGATCTCAATCTTCGTCAGCAAAAAGGCGGGACGCCTCTATATTCGTCAGTCTTGGGCGCCGATCTATGAGACGCCCATCGTCTTTAAAGATGTCGAACGACCCGTTGGGACCCACCTCTACCTTGCTGTGGCAGCGGAGGGGACCGGAGAGAGCTTGCGCTGGCTCTCCGTTTCGCTGCCATTTCGGTCAGCCGCGCCAGCCCGCGACGGGGCGCGGCAGCCCGCGCGAGAGCCACTAGCCCCCGGGCGGGCCCAGCGTTCCGAGCCTACGCGGGAGGCCGCGCCAAATCCGCTCGAACGCTTCGAACTCTCCGACGAGGCCAAGGCGTTCATCGAGGAAAGATTGTGGGTCGGGGCATCGCTCATCGTCTCCGATGAGGGCCTCAGCAATGAAACGGGAACCTATACGGACTTCATCGTTTCAACCCGTTGAGCTGCCCCGGCAGACCTTCGCCCAGAAGGTATGCGTCGTTGCATCGGCCCCGCTAAAGAGCAAGGGCGCATCACTCGGGCCAGCGAGGCAGCCGCTTGCGATCCGAGGCAGGCCCCGAGCTGGCCGGTCCGGTTCAGGGTTCGGATTCGGGTAGAGCGGCCACCGCGCTAGTTCGCACGACGGGCCAAACCCATGCTCTAGATCGGGGCGGCGAACTAGCCGCTAGCGCCGGGCGTTGGTGACAAGACGCAGCGCTCGAAACCATGCTTGGCCTCCGCGTCGTTGAAGGCTGCGAGCGCGACTTCGGCCGCGGCGGCGTCACGCGCGGCCCGGGCCCGTTTTCCCTGGCCGGCCAAGGCTCGCGCGAGCGTGTGCGCATGAGAACGGATCTGCGCAAGTCGACACATGGCAGGGATCGCTGGCCTCTCGGTGCAGGGGTCACTGGCCTCTCTGTTCAGCCAACTTTGAACACGTAGAAGCCATCTGCCCGGTTCTTCAGCTGGGAAAGGCGCACGGTGAATTTGCAACTGAATGGCTTGGGGCCCTCGCGTGTTTCCTGAGGCAGGAGATCGAAGAGGCGGTCCTGGTCGATGAGGTCGATCTTCGGCGTGGCGGCTCTGCAGGCCAATTCAAAGTCGAGCATGGTCTGCGCCACTTCAATTTCATGCGCGAGACTGAAAGGAACCACGTCATTGTTCTTTTTTCCCCAATCGAGCGCAGGATTGATGCGTTCGCCTTTTTGCGCGAGGAGTCGAGCGCCTTCGCGGCCGAGCGCATAGACAAGGTCGGGATTGCCGACGGTGTGGAAAGCTCGGAGCAGGTAGTACTGATGTTCCGGTCGACCGAGGATGTCATGGTCGAACATGAGCCGGAGGCGGTTGGCGATACCGCGTGGTGAAGTGCCGACTTGCGACAGGACCGGATGGCCGGCGACGAAGCGTACGATCTGGCGGGTTGAGACAAATCGATTGCGCGCCACAAAACGGACGATCTCGAAGTCGCGCTCCTGAAGGCGGAAGGACTGGGGCTGTGCGGCAGGAGTGAGCCGCTTCATGGGTGGCTGCGCGACCTCAATAATCATGGCTCCAGTATACCGCTCGTTTTCAGCGCTCATGCGTTATCCCCATCCTTTCCGCCGTCGAAGACGCGGAAGGTCGGCTTGGCGCGCGGGGGTGGCTCGCGGTCAGGCGAGGGGGGAGGAGAGCGTTTGAATTTTTGCTGCGCGCGCTCCAGCGCTTCGATGATTGGTGCAGGCTCGGGTTCGGCGAAATCGATATCCGTTTGGACAGGTTCTTGCGTGATCATCTCGAGCCGCGCGGCGATCTCGACGTCTACTTTGTCGCCCGGCATAAGGTAACGGCTGCGGCGAGAAGTGAGCTCGACATAGCGGGGCCACCACTCGGCGCGGAACTCTGGCGACTTGAACGGGGCAGGGATATCCGGGGTGCGCGCGAGGAAAGGCGCTCTGCTTTCCGTCTTTACCAGACACATCCTCCGGTCAAGTGTCATGATGCGACCCGTGGCTTTGTGCAGCTGCTCCTCGAGTGAGAACATCTGCGTGGGCATTTCCTCGTAGCGTGTGATGTACGCTTCGCTCTCGCTGTAGCTTTCCGAACTGCTGTGGCTTTCCTCGAGGGATTCGGTGGTTGCCCAGCTGCGCGCAGTTTGGCGCGAAGAAGAAGCCCCGCGGGATGAGCCGCTTGCCTCAGATGTCATGGAACTGCTGCTGCGCACTCTATTCATCCCCATTAGGGGCGGAGGCTCGAATAACCCCTGCACGGGAAGCATCGAGAAACTCGTGTTCTCGCCGCTGCCAAACCCGGTGCCTGAAGACGACATTGCCGCGCTCATCTCGGCAGAGGCACGCGCTAGACTTGAGGAGTCCATTTTGGAGGTGCTGCGCGAGGAGGCATGCTGCTCGCTGCGCGATGAGCCGTAGAGCGTGACGTGCTCGTTGCCAACAGCAAGCGGACGGGAGCTGCGTGGCTTCCACTCCTCGAGATCGAGGTGGCCGGTGTACATCTGCTCAGCGAGGATGCGAGCACTCTCAGCGTCCGGCGTATTGAAGACTATCTTGCACCCAGTGTTCACCATCATCGCGCGGGCAACGAGCTCGCCCTTCTCTTCAAGTTGTCCCAGGTGCTGCAAGCTGAAGGTGGCGCGAAGCCCGAATTTGGCCGCCTCCGACAGGAGCAAGGCCGTCGCATTGCACAGGCTGCCGCTTCCGGCCTCATCGATGATCAATCGGTGCGGCGGAGCCATATTGGGCGGCCGGCGCTTGGCGTCTTTGAGGTAGCGACAGGTGAGGATGATGGACAGAAAGGCCGCATCCTCGCCAGCAAGCGAAGAGAGGTCGACGCAGACGATGTCGCGGTCATCCATGACCGCGCGCGCATCGAGTCCCTTCTGCTGCCCAAAAATACGCACCAGGCGCTTGCCGCCGAGCCAGCGAACAAGCCGATTCCGGCAGCTGTCGATCTGCTCGGATCGGCTCCGCGAGCTGGCTGCCGAATTGGTTAGTCGCAAGCCCGATATCATTGTCGCGTTCAGCACGACAGCGGCGCGCCCGGCCAAGCAAGCGACCGGCACAATCCCTATCGTCGCAGTAGCCATGGCCGATCCGGTTGCCGACGAGCTGGTCGCCAGCCTTGCACGACCGGGCGGGAATGTGACGGGGACGACCTTTCTCGGCCCAGAGCTGGTCTCCAAACGTCTACAATTGTTGCGAGAGGTCGTTCCTGGACTCTCCCGTGTGGCAGCCCTATGGCATCCCAATGCATACAGCGAACGCAGGATGGGAGGCGTACGGAATGAGATTGAGGTTGCGGCCCGAACTTTGGGATTACAGCTTCAACTAGTGCCGGCCGTTAGCCGGGACGACTTTGCCAACGCGTTCGCCGCGATGGCCAGAGAACACGCGGGGGCTCTCTTTGTAATGCCCAGCCCGATGCTGTTTGGCGAATACAGACGCATAGCGAGCATTGCGGCGAACAGCAGATTGCCGGCAATGGGGGTAGCCAGGGAATTTGTGGACCTCGGGGGACTCATGTCCTACGGAGCGAACCTGACCGAGCTTGCCCGGCAGAGCGCCACCTATGCGTCCAAAATCCTGAAAGGAGCAAAGCCAGCAGAGTTGCCCGTGGAGCAGCCGACCAAGTTCGAGCTGGTGATCAATCTTATGACCGCGAAGGCCCTCGGCCTTACCATCCCCCCGACGCTGCTCGCCCGCGCCGACGATGTGATTGAGTGAGCACAACTTCCGTGTGGTCAACCAATTGCATTTGTTCGCAGCCGTTATTGGCACAGGGCTGTCTTCGGTCGGGGATGCGTCTCAGGTTCGCTTCCGGGTGTGCCTCGGACCATCTGTTCTCATAGTGTCCCGGTGAGTGGCACGGCCGGGTTCTTCTGGCAACGAACTCGCCGTAGCACCCCGGCGTGCAGGAGACGTGGCTCAATTGTGCACCGTAGGTGTAGGTGCGCGATAGCAGCTGACAGGCAAGCGGCGCACTTGATAGGCTGGGTCAATCGAGACTTGTAGCTAAGTTTCTGACGAGTTGCGTTCAGCTCACCGAGCATCAGGACAGTCGTGACATGATTACGAGCTTTGGACCAGGATATCATGCTTCGACTGGGCGGACGGTGGATAGCGCAGCGTACGATCAATGGGTCGGACGCTGGTCTCGACTGTTCGTTCCCTCGGTCATGAGCGCGGCGCGCATTGCGCCAGGTCAACGGATTCTCGATGTTTCGACCGGAACTGGTGAGGCTGCGGCTCTCGCCCTCCCTATCCTTGGGCAATCGGGTCTATTGGTCGGGGCAGATATCGCCCCAGCTATGCTGGAAGCAGCACGCAAGCGATTGCATAATCCGGGTTTTCAACCAATTGCTGCAGATGGCCAAGCACTACCATTCAAAGATGGAAGTTTCGATGCCGTGATGTGCCAACTCGGCTTGCAATTTTTTCCTGACCCTGCACGTGGACTTGCCGAGTTCCGCCGCGTCCTGCGCCCGGGTGGTAGCGCGGCAGTATGCGTCATTTCCACTCCTGACCGTGCGCCGATGTGGGGTTTACTCGCCGAAGCCTTGGGCCGGCGGGTACCCGAGCAGCGGCATGTGCTCAATCTCTCTTTTTCGCTTTCCGACCAGCATCGTCTGGAGGCTCTGTTCAAAGACACGGGATTCGACGACTTTCGGGTTGAGCGCGAGCAGCGACAGGATGTAATTGAAAGCTTTGAGGAGTACTGGCGACCGATCGAGGCGGGGACGGGTTCTATTCCGCAGACCTACCTTTCACTCGAAGCAGAACAGCGCCGCGCCGTGCGCGAAGAAGTGAAAGCGGAGCTTTCTCGATTTGGATCGGGCGGCAAGCTGGCGCTGAGCGTGGAGATGCTGATTGGCAGTGGGCGAGCACAAAGTGGGTTGGCAAGCGCTGCTACCTCTGCCCACAAGGAACCTCGGAGTCCCGCGGAAATAGGCGCGAGTGATGATTGTGCCAAGATGGGCGTCGACGATTCATTTCTGGATCCTCGGGCCCTTGAAATTCTACTTTGTCCCATCTCGAAAGGGCCGCTCGAATTCGATCCAATAGCTGGGGAACTGATCAGCCGTTCAGCCGCCCTAGCGTTCCCGATCCGAAACAGCATCCCCATTCTGTTGGCGGACGAAGCGCGCAAAATTGACCGTTAGGTCCAGCCTTGCACCCAAAGCTCGTCGCGCGACGCTGAAGTGTTCGGCGCTGCAGCGACCGTGATCTTCAAGGAGGCACTTGTACCGTGTCGGCGCTCTCGCTGCAGCATGCGTTTGCTGCAGCGCATGAGTCCGCAACGGCACAAGGCGGGTATCTTCGGCGCCGCAGCGAAACTGTCTCT
>Ga0075434_100003109_pt1 | contig 14787 bp, 13 predicted proteins | sample RhiMethybrSRZTD3_FD_75298 | JGI IMG/M metagenome (GOLD analysis project Ga0075434, IMG submission 75298) | Populus rhizosphere microbial communities from Tennessee, USA - Rhizosphere MetaG P. TD hybrid SRZTD3 | ecosystem: Host-associated > Plants > Roots > Rhizosphere > Soil | place: USA... | reverse complement strand
ATGGCGTTCACCGCATCCATCCCCTTCGTGACCTGTCCGAAAACGGTGTGCACGCCGTCCAGATGACGTTGCGGCGAGTGGCAGATGAAGAACTGGCTGCCGCCGGTGTCCTTTCCCGCATGGGCCATCGACAGGGTTCCCGCGACGTGCTTGTGCACGTTGCGGCTGGTCTCACACTTGATGGTGTACCCGGGGCCCCCGGTTCCCACCCGGCCCTTGCCGGTCTTGGAGTTGGGATCGCCGCCCTGGACCATGAAATTCGGGATCACGCGATGAAATTTGGTTCCGTCATAGAAGCCCGAGTTGGCGAGCTTCTCGAAGTTGGCGACCGTATTGGGAGCCTCGTCGGCGAACAGCTCGAGCTCGATCGTGCCGCGAGTCGTTTCCAGTACGGCGGTCTTGTTGGGCATCAGGTCTCCACGGCGAAGTTTTCGTCGGCTTGCGCGACCGTTTTCGTCCCTACAATCACGGTCGAGACGGCGGGATTGTCCAGCACGAACCGCAGGGCCAGCTGGGCCGGTGTGCAGCCGGCCCGGCTCGACAGCTCGCGGACGCGACGGCCCAGTGCGACGAGCTGCGCCACGTACTGGTGCGGCATGCGCGAGCGGATATCACCCTTGTCCCAGGTGCTGGTCTCGACGTAGCGCCCGGCGAGGAACCCGTTGGCCAGGGGCTCGCGGACGATCACCCCGATGTTCGCCGCCCGCGCGGCGGGGAAAAACTCCTGCTCCGGCTCGCGACGCGCCAAGTTGTACACCAGTTGGACGGTGTCGGGCATGGTGGACTGGATCGCCGCGAGCCCTTCCGCCGGCGAGTGGACCGAGACCCCATACGCACGAATCCGCCCTTCCTGCTTCAGCTCTTCGAGCACACCATACGTCTCGAGCGCGGCGATCTGCAGCTGGGACGGATTGTGCAGCTGCAGCACATCGACGTAATCGGTTCGGAGCCGCTGCAGCGACATCGTGAGGGCGAACCGGATGTAGCCCGCGGTGAAATTGGCATCGTGTGTGACGGGCAGCAACGCGTCGGGCGGGATGCTGTCGAACGGCGTGCCGACCGTCTGGGCGATCCGGTCGCGCAGCAAGGGGTGAATGTCCCGGTTGTAGAAGTTGCCGCCCACCTTGGTGGCGATGATCACCTGGTCGCGGCGCCCCGCCAACGCCCGACCGAGCAGCTCTTCGCTGTGGCCGTGACCGTACACGTCCGCCGTATCGAAGAAATTGCAGCCCATGTCGAGCGCCTGGTGGACGGCGCGGATCGATTCGACGTCGTCGGTGGGACCGTAGGAGTTGCCGTAGCGGTTGCCGCCAATCGCCCACGCGCCGAACCCGACCTCACTCACGGCCAGCTGGGTGCGGCCCAGCAGACGCCGTTTCACGCCAGCAGCTCTTCCAGGTCGAGGGGCGTGGTGACCGGCAGCGAGCACGTGGTCCCGACGCACACGGTCGCGGAAGGCGCCGCGGCGATGGTCCGCACGACGACTTTGCGGGGACGGTACACCTGCAACGCGTGCAGATGCATGGCGCAGGCAGGGCCCTCGCCGGCGGGTCCGTTGACCTCGATGCGGGTGACGGGATGCAGCGCCCAGTCGATCGCCCGGGACAGGGTCGCGCCATGCAGACCGAGCTGGACGGCGACGCCGGCGAACGCGGCGAGCTGGCGGTCGAGACGCTCGCGCCAGGTGGAATCGCCGGTCAGCGCCCACAGTCGCGCCAGCACGAGTGCCGCCACGCCGTTGGCTGATGGGGTGGGCGCATCCTGCACCGGCTTGGCGCGCGTCGCGAGATAGGCGATACCCGATCCGTCACCCCCCTGCGCCAGGTCGAAGTAGCCACCGGCCGGCTCGTTCCAGTTCGGCGCCCAATGCGCCGTGGCGCAGTAGGTCATGACCTGGACGGCGCGATCGCGCCACTCGTCCCGGCCAGTCGATTCATAGGCATCGAGGAACGCCGCCGCGCTTTGCACGTTGTCGTCCAGCAGGCCGCGCGGGTCGGCGCGGCCGAGCACGTGGCTCATCCCCTGGTCGTCGCTCCAGGCTTCGGCCCAGATCTGCTCCAGGACCTTGAGGGCGAGTGTGTTGCAATCGGTCCGGTCGAGTGTGGCGCCCGCCTGGAGGAATGCGCCCGCCATCATGGCGTTCCAGCTCACGTACGCCGTCGGGTCGACGGTCGGCGCGCGACGCTGGTCGCGAGCCGCTTTCAGCTTGACGACAGCCGACTTGAGAAGGCCGCGATCTTCGTCCTCCGGCTCGTGGTTGCGCCACAGCACGTTCTTGGCCGGGTTGTGGTGCATCTCGCCGGTTTCCCCGATGTCGAACACGCGGGCGGCCACGTCCCATTCGTCGGCAGACAGCACGCGGCGCGCCTCGGCTTCGGTCCAGGTCCAGTAGTCGCCGTCGTCCTCGGGGCCGACATCGGCGTCCTGTGAGGTATGGAAGGCGCCCCGCTCCTGGTCGCAGAGCGCTTCGAACACCCAGCCAACGATCCCCGACGCCACGTCGCGCCAATGCGGGTCCCCGAACGCCGCATACGCCGTGCAGTACGCCCGCAGCAGCTCCGAGTTGTCGTAGGACATTTTCTCGAAATGCGGCACGATCCACCGCTCGTCCACGGCGTAGCGGTGAAATCCACCGCCCACGTGATCGCGGATGCCGCCGCGCGCCATGCCGGCCAGCGTCTTTTCCACGATCTCCCGCGGCCACGGCTCATGGGTGTCGAACCAGCGCGCGGTGAGGAACTCCAAGGCCCCCGGGTGAGGGAATTTCGGCGCGGTCCCGAAGCCGCCGTAGCGGACATCGAACAGCCGGGCCATTTGATCGGCGACCTGGCCCGGAATCTCGGGGGCCACGGTGCCGGCTTTCGATTCGTCGAGCGACTGGGCGACGTGCGTCCGGATGGCGGTCGCGTTTCCCGCGACCTTGTCCCGCTCGTCCCGGTAGAGCTGCGCCATGCGGCTCAACACCGACAGGAATCCCGGCCGACCGTAGGAGTTGAGGTCCGGTGGGAAATAGGTGCCACCAAAGAATACCTCGCCCTGCGGCGTGAGAAACGCGGTCAGCGGCCAGCCGCCCTGTCCCGTCAGCGCCTGGACGGCGCGTTGATAGCGGGTATCCACGTCGGGCCGCTCGTCCCGGTCGACCTTGATGCAGACGAAGTCCCGGTTCAAGACGGCCGCGACGGCCGGATCCTCGTACGACTCACCGTCCATCACGTGACACCAGTGACACCACACCGCCCCGATGTCGAGCAGAATGGGTTTGTCTTCGGCCGTGGCCTTGGCGAACGCGGCGTCGCCCCAGGGATGCCAATGTACCGGCTGGTGGGCGGCGGATTTCAGGTACGCGGAGGCTTGGGCGGCGAGCTGATTCGACATGGACTGCAGAATCTACCGAGAACTCACGCCATGAGGTACCGCACGGCGGTGCGCGCGAGCAGGTCCGCCCCGATTACGAGCGACTCCTCTTCGATATCGAAGCGGGGGCTGTGGTGAGGGAAGGAGCCGCCGTCCGCCTGCGCGGACCCGACGAACGCGAAGCAGCCGGGGACGCGCTTCAGGAAGTAGCTCATGTCCTCGCCGCCCATCGTGCGAACCCCGTCCCGCAGCCCACCCGTTCCGACGATTTCAAGGGCGGCGCTCTTCATTATTTCGGTCATGGCCGGGTCATTGACGAGTGGTCCGGACAACCGATTGTACTGCACCGCGACCCTCGAGCCGAAGGCCGCCGCCGTAGCGCGCGCGGTGTCCTCGACCAACCGCGGCGCCTCGTCGAACAACCGGCCTCCAAAGGTGCGCACCGTGCCGCGCAGCACGGCCTGCTCGGGAATCACGTTGAACGCGTGGCCGGCCGCGAGCTGCGTCACCGTCACCACGCCCGGCTCGAACGGATCGCGGCGCCGCGACACGATGCTCTGCAACGCCGTCACGATGTGCGCGGCGGCGAGGACCGGATCGAGCCCGAGATGGGGCATCGCGGCGTGCCCCCCCTTGCCGGTGACCGTGATTTCGAATTGATCGACCGACGCCATGATCGGTCCCGCCATCAGGCCAATGGTGCCCACGGGCAACCCGTTCCAGAGATGAAGGCCGAAGGCCGCATCGACGTGTGGCTGGTCGAGCACACCATCCGCGATCATCGCGCCGGCGCCGTCAGAAATCTCCTCGGCGGGTTGAAAAGCGAACTTCACCGATCCCGGTCCCTGGAATTTGGCCAGCCGGCGCGCGACCTCGAGTCCGATGGCAACGTGGCCATCGTGACCGCAGGCGTGCATGCGGCCCGGCTGCTGCGATCGATACGGGACGTCGTTCAGCTCCTCAAGCGGCAAGGCATCCATGTCGGCGCGCAGCAGCACGCACCGGCCGCCGTTACCAGTGAGGCCCACCACGCCGGTCTTCCCGACCTTGGTGCGCACCTGATAGCCGAGCTGCTCGAGCCGCCCGGTGATGAGGCCGCTGGTCCGCGTTTCCTGGAAGCCCAATTCGGGATTGGCATGGAGGTCGCGGCGGGTGGCGACCAGAGTCGCGCGGTCGATCGGCGGGAGATCCATGGTGCCTAGACGCTCGAGCTCGGGCACCAGCGGTTGATGGTGCACACCTCGCACCGCGGCCGGCGCGCGATGCAGGTCTTCCGCCCGTGCAGGATCAGGAGATGCGAGAAAATGGTCCAATCGTTCCTTGGGACGAGGGTCATCAGGTCGCGCTCGATTTTCTCGGGCGTCCGCTCCCTGGTCAGCTTCAGCAAGCCGCTGAGCCGCTGCACGTGCGTGTCGACCACGATGCCCTCGTTCTTGCCGAAGGCGTTGCCGAGGACGACGTTCGCGGTTTTGCGTCCGACTCCCGGCAGCGCCACGAGCTCGTCCATCGTATCCGGGACCTGGCCGCCATGACGCTCGAGCAGGCCCTGCGCCATGCCGAGGATGGATTTCGTCTTGTTGCGAAAGAACCCGGTGCTCTGAATTTCCTTTTCGAACACCTGCGGATCGGCGGCGGCGTAATCGGCGGCGGAGCGGTACTTCGCGAACAGCGCCGGGGTCACCATGTTGACGCGCACGTCGGTGCACTGGGCGGAGAGAATCGTCGCGACGAGCAGCTCCAGTGGGCTCGTGTGGTCGAGTGCACATTTCGCATCCGGGAACTCGCGCTTGAGCCGCCTGATGATGGTGCGCACGCGGGCGCGTCGCTCGACCGAGGATTCGGTCCGGCGCGCCGGCTTCCGGGGTCGGGAGAGGGCGCGTTTCATGAGGCGCGGCGGGCGCTTGCAAAGGCCAGCACGGCCCCAGCGTCTCTCGCGTTCAGGACATGCTTCGGCTCGAGCCAGCCCTTCCGGGCGACGTCCAGGCCGACGGCGACATTCGCCATGCCGGCGACGGAATGCGCGTCGGCGCCGATGGACAGCGTGACGCCGAGGTCGCGGGCGCGCCGGACCATGCGCCAATCGAGGTCGAGCCGGTGCGGATCGGCATTCACTTCGATTGCTATGCCGGCCTCCGCGGCGCGAGCGAGCACGCGCTCGATGTCCAGATCGTAGGGGTCGCGGGACAACAACAGCCGTCCGGTGGGATGCCCGAGGATCGTCATGCGGGGATCGTCCATGGCGCGCAGCACGCGCGCCGTCATCTCATCTCCGTTCATGCCGAACCGCTGGTGGATCGAGCCGATCACGAACTCGAACTGGTCCAGCACCTCGGGGCCGTAGTCGAGCGTGCCGTCGGCCAGGATGTCGGCTTCGACGCCTTTCAGGATGCGAAATCCCTTTTCTTTGGCATTGGCCGCGTCGATCTCGGCATGTTGCCGCGGGACGTCGGCAGCCTTGAGTCCGCCCGCGTAGCCGGCCGAGCCCGAATGATCGGTGATGCCCACCCATGAGTAACCGGCATCGCGGCACGCCACGGCCCACTGCGCCACGGTCGTGGAGCCGTCCGAGTAGGTCGTGTGACAGTGCAGGAATCCCTGGAGGTCGGCGCTCTGGACCAACGTTGGGAGCGTGCCCGCCGCTGCCGCCTCGATCTCCCCGGTCCCTTCACGCAGCTCGGGTGGAATCCAGGGCAGACCGGCGGCTCGATAGACGCTCGCCTCATCGGGGAACGGGCCTCCCTCCGGACCGAGTCCGCGTGCCTCGAGCTGGCGCACGTGCTCGGCCGATCCCGTCGCGCGCACCCAGTAGAGCCCGAAATCGGTCGCGGTGGTGAGTCCGATGTCGGCGACGAGTCCCGAATCGAATCGCAACGTCACGTAGGCTTCGTTCCAGACGAATTCGGTCACCCCGGGCGTGTCTCCCAGGCGCTGCACCAGGCCGTCCCGCGCGCCCGCCGCGTGGAGCACGACGACATCGATGTCGCGAATGATCTCGTGAGCCCGCCGGACACTGCCGGCGATTTCCACGCGCAGGACACCGTCCAGGGTGACCAGGGCCCGCCGCAGCGCCTCCGCTTCGGATCGCGCGTGGTGCAACAGCGAGAACTCCCGCGACCGGCGCAGATAGGCGATCCCTTTGCGGACTTTCTCCGCGGTCTTCGTGCCGAAGCGGGGCAGGGCGGCGAGCCGGCCGTCCGTGGCGGCCAGCTCCAGCTCGGCCAGCGTATCGACCTGGAGGGTGTCGTGGATGAGCCGCACCTTCGCCACACCCAGTCCGGGAATCCGCAGCATTTCGATCAAGCCGGGCGGGACCTGCTCGCGCAAGTCGTCCAGGAAGCTCGAACGGCCGGTCGTGACGAGGTCGCGCGCGATTTCGAGCGAAGCCTTTCCGATGCCTTCGACTTCGGCCAGGGTCCCTGTGCGCACCGCCTCGTCCAGGTCGCCGGGGAATTCGGCGACGACCCGGGCCGCGTTCTCGAACGCCCGGATGCGAAAAGCGTTGTCGCCTTTGAGCGCCAGAGAGGCGGCGATCTGCTCGAACACCTGTCGTGCGGCGCGCCGGTCCATGGCGGGCAACGTACTCCGAAGGCCGGGGAAGGGGGAAGAGGGACGGGTAACTGCGTGACCGGCGGCAGGGCACGGCGGTTGCGGTACCGATGCGCAGGAGGTTATTGACCGGCCTATGATAAATCGACTGTGTTTGTCGCTGTGCGTTCTGGTTTCTCCGCTCGGGGCGCGCGTACCGCCCGGACATCCTGCGCCATTACCGCGTATCCATGCGAACCAGAACGATCATGCCGCCGGGTCGGTCGCCAACGGGGTGCTGACCGTCCGGCTCGAAGCCCGACTGGGTCTCTGGCACCCGGAGGCGGAGACGGGCATGGGGATCGCGGTCCAGGCGTTCGCCGAGGAAGGGAAGCCGCTCGAGGATCCCGGGCCGTTGATCCGCGTGCCGGAAGGCACGGAGATCCGTGTGACCATCCGCAACGCCATCCTCGGAAAGACGCTCGTGGTTCATGGCCTCGGTGCCCGACCCGGCGTCGCCGCGGACAGTTTGGTGATCGCACCGGGCGCCGTTGTTGAGACGCGGTTCCTGGCCGGCGCTCCCGGCACGTACTTCTATTGGGCGACGACCACCGGAGTCCCGATCGGGAATCGCCGCACGGTGGACAGCCAGCTGACGGGCGCGCTGATCGTGGACCCGGCCGGCACGAGGCCCGCCGACCGCGTGTTCGTCATCGGCGTCTGGCTCGACTCGCTCACCGTGGCGGGCGTGCCGGGCAAGCACGAAATCCCGACCATCAACGGCAAGATGTATCCCTATACCGAATCGTTCGATTATGCCGTGGGCGACTCGGTCCGTTGGCGGGTGATCAACGCGAGCGACCGGGAGCACCCGATGCACCTGCACGGGTTCTTCTATCGGGTGGACGCGCTGGGCGATGGGGCGCGGGACACGACGTTCGCCCCGGACCATCGCTGGCTCGCCGTTACGGAGAACCTCGGTGCGGGTTCCACCATGTCGGCCACCTGGTCCCCGGATCGGCCGGGCAACTGGATTTTCCACTGTCACATCCTGTTCCACGTGGCGGGCGATCTCTCCCTGTCACCGCCCGCCGGAGAAACGCACAGCGACGGAATGGAGCGGATGTCCGGGATCGTGATTCCGCTTCACGTGCGCCCGGCCCCGGGTGGTGGAGCCGAGGTGGCGGTCGCGGTCGTTGCTGCGCGATCGATGCGGCTCCTGGTCCAGGCGCGGCCCAAGGTGTACCGCAACGATCCGGGATTCGGATTCGTGCTGCAGCAGGGCGACCGCGCGCCGGCGGCCGATTCGATCCGGATTCCCGGCTCACCGATCGTGCTGACGCAGGGGGAGCCGGTGCGCATCACCATCGTGAACCGGCTCGAGGAGGCGACGGCGATTCATTGGCACGGGATCGAGCTGACGAGCTACTACGACGGCGTCCCCGGAATGAGCGGTGAGCCCGGGCATTTGCTGCCGTCGATCCCGGCCGCCGACTCGTTCGACGCGATCTACACGCCGCCGCGGGCCGGCACCTTCATCTATCACACGCACATCGACGACGTGCGACAGATGGAATCGGGGTTGTACGGTCCGCTGATCGTGCTGCCGCCGGGTCAGGTGTACGACTCGACGACCGACCACACCGTCGTGATCAGCCTCCACGAGTACCCGGACACCTTCGACATTCTCCTCAACGGCAGCACCCACCCCGATCCGATGGTGCTGCGGGCCGGCGTCCCGAACCGGATCCGGATCGTCACGATCCCCTCCGCCGGGTCGGGCGACGTGGTGCTGCTCTCCGACAGCTCGGTCGTCACCTGGCGAGCCATGGCGAAGGACGGGGCGGACCTGCCGCCGGCGCTCGCCACCGAGCGGCTGGCGAAGCAGTTCGTTTCCGTGGGGGAGACCTACGATTTCGAGGTGACGCCTGTGGCGGGACAATCGTTGCGGCTCGAGCTGCGTGGTGGACCGGTCGTACTGGGGAGGCTGCCGATCGAGGTGCGATGAACGGATACAACTTCACCGATCGGGTTCGGAAGATCCTGCAGATGGCCAGGGAGGAGGCCGCCCGGCTCAACCACGAGTACGTCGGAACGGAGCACATTCTGCTCGGCCTGACCCGGGAGGGGGAAGGTGTCGCGGCCGCCGTACTCCAGAACCTCAACGTGGACCTCGAAGAGATTATCCGAACGATCGAGGCGACTGTGAAGAAGGGCAAGACACCGCCGAAGCGAGGCCTCGATTTGCCATACGCTTCGCGCGCCAAGAAAGTCCTCGAGCTCGCCATGAGCGAGACGCGTGAATTGAACCATTCCTATGTCGGTTCGGAGCATCTACTACTCGGGCTGTTGCGCGAGGAGAAAGGCATCGCGGCTCAAGTATTAGTCGACGCTGGAGTGACTCTCGTGTCCGCCCGAGCTGAGACACTCCGGTTGATCGGCAGTGAGGAAGTATCGCTGGTGCCCGGCGACGCTCGTTTCGCAGGTTCCTACGACGAGACGGCGTTCGTGTTCAGCCCGTCGGTCAGCAAGATTCTCCGCCTGGCTCGCAGCGCCGCAATTACGCTCCGGCAGCCCGTGATCGACACCGAGCACTTACTCATTGCCCTCGTTGGCGAAGACGGTAAGGCCGTTTCATTGCTGCGGTCGTTGAGCACTCCCGTCGAGCAAATAGCAGAGCGTTTGACGGCCAGACGGCAAGCGGGCACTGCTGAGCGGCGTTTCGAAATCCCGTACTCGACGGATGCGCTGCGGGCGATTTGGCAGGCCCCAGTTGAAGCTCTGACGTTGCGACATGCGTTCGTAGACGGCACGCATCTGCTGCTCGGCCTTTTGAAAACGTCGGGCGTTGCGGCGGAGGTTCTGGCCGAGCTAGGCGTCACGTACGACCTAGCAAAGGAGAAGATGGTGGCCGGCGAACCGCCACCGGGCAATTCCTAGGTCCCCGGCAGGAACCCGTCCAGGGCAGTCACGAACTGCTCCGTTGCCTCCACGTGCGGACAGTGCCCCACCGGCAGCTCGATGAACTTCCCATTCAAGAGATCGGCGAGCTCGCGCGAACCCTCGATGGGGATGGGATCGAAGGAACCGTGAACGACGAGGGAAGGGGGAAGAGGGAAGGGGGAAGGGGAGTGCAATTCCCGAAGCCGGGGACGAAGATCGTAGTCGGCGAGGCTGGACCAGACGGCCTGCTGAGTCCGGGCCGTTACTCGAAACGACGTGAGGTTCCGCGCATCGGCAAAGTGGTGGAAATACCCTGCGACGGATAACTCGAATGCCCGGCGTTGATAGGCGGCCGGGTCGCGCTCCCGCAAACCGCTTGCCCGTAGCTCCTCTCGAGCCGTTACGATCTCCGGCGCGTTCATCCGTTCGGCGAAGCTGCGCTCGAACTGCTCACGCCACGTCGCGGTGATCGACGCCGGCGACACCAGGCCGAGGCGTTCCACCCGCTCGGGGTGCTCCAGGCAATACAGTACGGCCAGCAAACCACCCCAGGAATACCCGCAGATCGTGAGCCGGTCGAGACCCAACTGCTCCCGGATCGCCTCGAGGTCCGCCACGTGCTCGCGCCAACCCACGGGGATTTCGCGGGCGACCGGGGAACGGCCCCCGCCGCGCTGATCGTAGTAGAACAGCTCCCGGCAGCTCGCGAGCCGGTCGAACTGAGGCAGGAGATAGTCGTGGTGGGCGCCTGGTCCCCCGTGGAGGACAATGACGGGCGGGCCCGATCCGATCCGCCGGTAAAACAGGTCTACCCCATTGACTCGCATGAGCATGGAGCGAGCAAGATAGCCCACCCGTCCGGGTGTGAAGTTCGCGCGGGTTGGCGGGTCTTACGCTCATGAGCATGCTGCTGTTGTACCTCGTGCTGGCGGTGACCGTCATGGTCCAGGAGGAGGCGGCGCCAATCGCGGGCGCGCTGGCGGCCCGCCAGGGACACGGGGAGCTATGGCTCGTTATTGCGGCGTGCGCTGCGGGGACATTCGCCGGCGATCTCATTCTGTACGGGGTCGGACGGCGGACGAAGGCTCTCCTCCAACGCCCGCGGTTTCGCCCGGCGCTGGCATTCATCAGACGCCATCCAATCACCGCTCCGCTGGCGGTGCGGTTCGCCTACGGAATGCGGTTCGCGTTGCCGGTTTCCTGCGGAGCGTCGCAAGTGCCGTTCCGCTCTTACGCGGCGTGGGTTGGTCTATCGGCCGTGGTGTGGGCCACAGCGTTCGGCCTGGTGGGATGGGGTGCCGGTCACCTGGCCCTGCAGCTACTCCACGACGCGGAGCATGATGTGCCGCTGATCGCGGCGATCCTGGTCGTGTGGGTCACCGGTTTCATCGTTCTCTATTTACGAGGTCGTGGCCGTGATTTCGCCGCTCGCAATTCCGCCGCTTCGTGATCTGCAGCCGGGCGAAGATTCGCCCGCCCCGCTTCACGAATTCCTGCAACAGCACGGCCGCAATGCCGATTCGTTCCAGGCGGGCCTGTCCTATCACCGTCGCCTGTACTTCCCCGATTGGGGGCTGGTGGCGTTCCGGCGGGTGGGGAGAGTCACCGTCGTCGCAGGGGATCCCATTGCCGCTCCCGGTCGACTCGTCACGCTGCTTTCCGCCCTGCAGACCGTGCACCGCGGTCCCGTAGCCCTCGTGAGCGCGAGCGCGCCGGTGCGCGACGAGTTGGCGGCGGCCGGGTGGGGATGGCTGAAGGTCGGCGAAGAGCCGTATTGGGATCCGGCGCGGTGGAGCATCGATGGGAGGCCGGCGGCGAAAGTGCGGCACGCCGTCGGCGCTGCCCGGCGGCGGGAGCTTCGAGTGACGGAAACCACTCCGATGGGGCCGGAGTGGGAGGCCGATTTCACTGCGATGCACGAGGTCGCCGCGGCGTGGAGCGGGTCGCACGCGGTGCACCAGCTCGGGTTCATGCTGACGCTGGCACCGTTCGAAGACTTCCGGCAGCGCCGCTATTTCGTGGCCCGCGAGCCGGCCGGCCGGATGGTGGCATTCCTCGCTGCCGTGCCAATCTGGGCCCGTGGCGGCTGGTATTTCCAGGACTTCGTGCGGCTTCCCGACGCGCCGAACGGCGTCAGCGAGCTGTTGTTTCACGAAGCGATGCTCGCCCTGCGGCGGTCCGGCGCGTCCCTCGTCACGCTCGGGGCCGCGCCGCTCGCGGGGCTCGAGAAGGAGGTCCCCCAGCGTCCGTGGCTGAATCGACTGCTCGGTTTCGCCTACGACCACCTGGACTCCTTCTATCCATTTCAGTCGTTGTCCGAATACAAAGCGAAGTACGCCCCGCACTGGTGGGAGCCGAAGTACCTCGTCTTTCGACCTCGGGGCTCCGGCGCCCGCGTGTTCGGGGCCGTGTTGCGAGCCTACAACGGCGAGAGCGTAACGCGCCTGGTGGCCTCACGGGTCGTCCAGACGCTGCGTGAACAGCTGCGCCGCGACCCGGAAACAGGTCGATGGCCCGCCATCGAGCACGTACGGCGACTCCCGGGCCGACTGGTAGAGCACGATCTTCTCGTCGGGGCCGCTCTCGCCATTGGCATCGGCGCAGCGTTCGGAGATGTTGCCGAGCACTTCCGCATGCTGCGCGGCCTGGACGACGTGCGCGTCGGGGCCCTGGCGAGCCTGTTCGCCACGAGTCTCACCGTCGCGCTGCTCAAGGCACGGAACCGCGGCGAGGCGCACTCTTGAGACGCGCCCTGGCGGTTTTGGCCGTTCTCGCGATGGTCCTGCCGGGCGGCGCGCCGTCGCACTCGGCGCGCGACCCCCTGCGCGGTCTCCCGGTACACGACTACGACCCCGACACCACGCCCCTGGGCGGGGTGGTGTTCTTCTCCGGTGACGGTGGCTGGCGTTCGTTCGACGGGACCAACGGAGACTCGCTGCGCTCACTCGGCTATCGGGTGCTGGGGATGGATGATCTGCGATTGTTCGGCAACGAAATGTCAGGTGACACGCTCGCCGCGGTCGCGCGCCGCCTGGTGGATTTCCTGCGGGCCCACCTGCCGCGTGGGGCGCCAGTGTATCTGGCCGGCTACAGTTTTGGTGCGAATATCGTCGCCGATGCCGCTGCCCGCGGTGTGGAATCCGATGGGCTGTATCTCCTCGGGCCTTCCCGTCGCGGCGTCCGAAAAATTACGTTCGGGGGTTTCCTGAACCACGAGCCCGACGGCCCGACGTCGTTCGACGTCGCGGAACAGTTGAACGCGCGCGGTTGCGTGCCGGCGGTATTCGTCACCGGAGACGTGGACCGGGCCGGGAAAGGCGCCGAAGTGTTCGCCGCGGTCCGCCAGCCGGCGCTTCAGGTCCTCGTTGCTGGAGCCGGACACCACTATTACGGCGGGGACGCGCGGTACATGCGGGCCGCGCGTCAAGCGCTCTCCTGGCTCGCGACGCGGCGCGGCTCCTGCACGCCTTGAAGCGGTCGGTCGCGCTCGCGCTCGTGGCCGCCGCGTTCGCGACGCCGCCTCCCGTCGCTGCACAGCGTGTGGACCCGGAAACCGTGATGATCGCCGGCGCCCCTCTCGTGGTGCATCGCTACGAGCCGGACGGCGAGCCGCGCTGCCCGGCAGTCCTGTTGCTGTCTGGGGATGGCGGGTGGCAGCAAGGAGTCGTGCACTGGGCGAAAGCGCTCGCCGCGGAGGGTCACGAAGTCGTAGGCGTGGATGCGACCCGGCTCGTGACCATCGCCGGTGGCGGCGGCCTTGCCGGGGTGGTGGACAATTGGAGCGCCCTGTCCCGAGTCACCCGGACTCCGCCTGTCGTGTTGGGCTACAGCCGTGGTGCGACGCTCGGCCTCGCTCTCGCGACCCGGGCCGAACCACCACCTCCGGTGGTGTTATTGGGAGTCGACCTCGAGGATCACTTCGATGGCCCCGCGGTCCCGCCCGGCCTGACACCAGGTGTCAAGCGGCACAGCGACTACGTCGTCGACCTGCGACCCCTGTTCGCGACCGGGGCGCGGACAGCGCGTGTGGCGGTGGTCCACGGGATGCTTGACCGAGTGGCTCCTTACGCGACCGTCCGACCATGGCTCGATCGACTTCCCGAACCCAGGCGTCTGACGATCCTGACCAAGAGCGGGCACGGGTTCGGAGATTCGCGCACGGTCCTGCCGGCGATCAATGAGTCGCTCTCCTGGGCCGCAACGGGGACGTGTCCATAGACGATCCTACCGGGCGTAGTGATCGGCGCCAAGGAAATGCAACGACACGTACGGCGCGTTGCCGATCACCCAGCTGTCGTGCGGCACGGCGGGGATGTGGAACAGCTGTCCGGCTCGCAGCTCGATCGTCGACCCGTCGTCGAACGAAACGCCGGCGGTCCCCGACACGACCAGACCGACATGCTCGACCGTACAGCGGGTGGCCCCGGTCTCGGGTCCTACGTGCTCGGACCAGCGCCAGCCCGGTTCGTAGGCGGCACGGCCGATGGTCATGCCGCCCAGTCGGACCAGGTCGAAGCGTCCCTTGTTCATGGGCCGGCTCTCATCCGGCGATTCGAAGCGCTTGAGGATGACGTCAATCACAACAGCACGGCCAGCGCATCGGCCACTTCTTTGACGTCCGCGTGCTCGCGGTCGCCGAACCCGTTGGGGACGTCGGAGTCGATGTCGATCTGCCCGAGGATGTGATCGCCGCGGCGGATCAGGACGACGAGCTCGGACTTCGTGTAGATGTTGCACGCGAGGTAATTGCCGATCGCAGCTACATCGGGCACGTTCTGGTCCTGCTGCTGCGCGACGGCCGTCCCGCACACGCCCTGGCCCACGGGGATGCGCACGTGGTCGGTCTCGCGCCCGGCGTGCGCCTCGAGCACCAGCTCGTCGCCGTGCAGCATGTAGGCGTAGACCGAGGTGTACGGACCGCCCCACGCCTGGATCTTCTCACACGCCACGCGCAACAGGCCGTCG
>Ga0075434_100003105_pt1 | contig 14792 bp, 11 predicted proteins | sample RhiMethybrSRZTD3_FD_75298 | JGI IMG/M metagenome (GOLD analysis project Ga0075434, IMG submission 75298) | Populus rhizosphere microbial communities from Tennessee, USA - Rhizosphere MetaG P. TD hybrid SRZTD3 | ecosystem: Host-associated > Plants > Roots > Rhizosphere > Soil | place: USA... | reverse complement strand
GCCAGCAGTTGGAAACTGCAGCCTGGCATTGCGATCGTGAATGCGACCGGCGCGGGCCCATTCATGATCCGCAACCAGTTCACGGGAGGCGAGTTCCTGCGCCAGGGGAAGCGCCTGCAGTTCAGCGCCAGCATGTCGCCCACCTTCTTCGGGTTTTTCCCCGGCATCGGCCCGCTGTCGCGCATCCGCCATTCGATCTCACCGCAAATCAGCTGGCAGTACGCGCCCGGCGTGAAGGTAGACTCGATTTACGCACACGCGATCGATCCGAGCGGGCGGACGTTCAACGCTCGCACCGACCCGCAACAGACGATCAGTCTGGGTCTGTCACAGAACTTCGAGGCCAAGCTGAAGCCTGCCGCCGGTGATACCGCCAGCGAGGCTGAGCCGCGCAAGATCAAGCTCCTGAGTATCAGCACCAGCGGGATCGGCTATAACTTCGAGCAGGCGAAGCAGCCACACCGCACCGGCTGGCAGAATCAAACGCTCACGAACACGTTCCTGTCCGAGCTGGTGCCAAACTTACAGCTGTCGATCACGCACGATCTCTGGAAAGGGAACGTCGGAACGGACACGGCGAAGTTCAAGCCGTTCCTCCAGAGCGTGTCGGCATCGTTTACGGTGACGCCGGCGACCCTCCAGGGTTTTGGCCGGATGCTTGGACTCCGCCCGCGGCCGGCGCAACCGCCCCCCACGCCCGATAGCACGACACAAGGCCCCGGCTCGACCTCCGACGACTTTCACCGTTTTCAGGGCAGCACGCGCCAACCGTACCAGGCCCGGGGCCCGGGAGCTGGAATGATCGGGGGCGGCAAGGGCTTTACCCTGGGTATTTCCTTGTCGCTCTCGCGCAACCGCAACGACACGACGCCGCAGTTGCGAAACGTCCCCGGCCGGGAGACGTCGACGATGAACTTGTCATTCAGTCCGACGCGCAACTGGACCGCGAACTGGAGCACACAGTACGACCTCGCCACGCGCCAGTTCTCCTACCACTCGTTGTCGCTCCAGCGCGATCTGCGGCGGTGGCGGGCGAGCTTCACCTTCAACAAGACTGCGGCCGGCAACTTCGCCTTTAGCTTCAACATCACGCTGACCGATCAGCCGGACATCAAGTTCGACTACGACCAGAACACTTTCGTCCGCTAGACTTCCTGTCCTCTGGCGGTGACAGCGGCGCGGCAGGCCTCTTCGTAACTAGCTGCAGAACAGCGACTTCCCTTCGGGCATGAGCCGTGCTTACACCACAGGCGATCCCCCGTCCTGAGGCTCTTATGCGTGTGCTCTTGTCCCTGGTCCTGCTGGCCACCGTCGCGTGCCAATCGTCCCTAGTGGACGGCAACAACGGTAGCGGCCCGTCCACGCCGGCCAACCTATCCTACGAGCTCGAGCCGAGCGGCGATCCCAATCGTCCGCTGGGCATTCTGCTCTTCTGGGATGATGTGACTGACGCGAATCTCGCCAGCTATCGCGTCTACTCGCGGGCGTCGACCAGCGGGTCCTTCGGTCTGCGCGGCGAGACGACTTCCAACACCTTCCACGACAACGGCGTCCCCCATCTGCAGTACCTCGTGACTGCGGTGGACGACAACGGCGTGGAGAGCGGGTCCAGCAACGCGATCACGGTGGACGAGCGGTTACAGCTCGTATCCCCCACGTGGTTGTCTTCGATTTCCTTGAACGGCGCGATTCATCTCGAATGGGATGACACGTCGTACCTCGCGGCGCCGAGCCGTTTCAAATGGTATCGCATCTACAGCACGGACTACGATCTCGACGCCGGGTTGTGCGGCACCGACTGGCTGCTCGAGGGCACCACGGTGGCGCCGGAGTTTCTCGCCAGCGCCATGACGAACGGCGTGCCCCGTTGCTTCGGCGTTTCGGCAATCAGCCGCGAAGGCTACGAGAGTCTCTGGTCGCCGCTGCGCCAGGACACACCTCGTCCCGATGCGCGCAACACCCTCGTGTTCGCTTACGAGCAGAACCAGCCCCAGTCCGGCTTCCGGTTCTGGCAGGACGTGAACGCCGACGGCAGCGCCCAATCTTCGGAGCTGGGCCTGATCCAGAACGGCAATCTCACGAACATCGATTTCTGGGTGCATCGCGACCCGACGGATTCCACGCTGTGGCTGGTGCCCGAGTTTTCCGGCACGCAAATCCGGCTGTACAGCACCTCGCCGGTGGCGGACCTGACGTCGATCGACTTCGCGCCGGCGACCGGGTACACGCGGAACATGATTCAGGCGGTTCCGGGCTATGCGTATGTCTTCCAAATCGTGGAGGGCACGACGCTGCGCTACGGCGCGTTGCGCGTGACGCACGTCGGCCGGGACTACTTGATCTTTGACTGGAGTTTCCAAACTGATCAGGGCAACCCTGAGCTGCAGATTCGCGCCGGGCAGTCGGTCGCCATGCCGACTGGCACCGGAGTTCCAGGCTCGAAATAGGGAGTCCGAGTCAGGGCTAGGCGCCGGAGTGGTCAAACCACTCCGGCGCCTTAGCTTTGGTTCCCATGGCGAAGTCCCCGGTCACACTGGATGGTCATTCCCTTTCCATAGAAGACGTCGTCGCGGTGGCGCGGCGTCATGCTGCCGTCGCGATCGATCCGGCGGCGCTCACCGCGGTGAAGCAGTCGCGCCAGGCGGTCGAAGCCGCCATCGCGCGCGGCCAGACGATCTACGGCGTGAACACGGGGTTCGGAAAACTCGCGCACGTCCGGATCCCCCCGGACCAGGCCCGGCAGTTGCAGCTCAACCTCATCCGCAGTCACGCTTCCGGCGTCGGCGAGCCGCTGCCCGTGGAGGCCGTTCGCGCGATGATGTTGCTGCGCGCCAATGTCCTGGTCCGCGGGACGAGCGGCGTGCGGCCGGTCGTTCCCGAGCTGCTGGTCGACATGCTGAATCGAAAACTGCACCCTTCGGTGCCATCGCAAGGCAGCGTCGGTGCGTCGGGCGACCTGGCACCGCTCTCCCATCTCGCATTGGCCATGATCGGGGAGGGGGATGTCAAAGTCCCGAACCCCATCACCCTCGAGGCCAAAGAAGGACTGGCCTTCGTGAACGGCACGCAGGCGCAGACGGGCCTCGCGGCGCTGCTCGTGAGCGACTCCTGGACGCTGTGGCGCAGCGCGCATGCCGCGGCGGCAATGAGCCTCGAGGCGGTACGGGGCTCGCCGGATCCATTCGACGCGCGCATCCATGACGCGCGCCCCCACCCCTGGCAGCAGCACTCGGCCGCGCTGCTTCGCGACCTGCTGGCGGACAGCGAAATCCGTGAGTCACACCGCGAAAACGATCCGCGGGTTCAGGACGCCTACTCCCTGCGCTGTACGCCGCAGGTGCTCGGGGCGGTCGGCGAAGGGCTCGCGTTCGCGGAACGGCTGGTGAGCGCGGAGTTGAACGCCGCGACGGACAATCCGCTCGTCTTCGGCAATGACGTGGTGTCCGGGGGCAATTTCCACGGCCAGCCGATCGCGCTGGCGCTGGACGTGATCGCGATCGCGCTGACGACGCTCGCGGGTCTCGCCGAACGGCGCATCGAGCGCGTGGTCAACCCTGACCTCTCCTCGGGGCTGCCGGCTTTCCTGGCGCACGATCCCGGCCTCGAATCGGGGTTCATGACCGCCCAGATCGCGGCCGCGGCACTCGTGGCCGACAGCCGTGTGCTGGCCACGCCCGCGAGCGTGCAGTCGGTGCCAACGGAGGGAAATCAGGAGGATGTCGTCCCGATGGGGATGAGCGCCGCGTGGAAGGCTGGGCGCATTCTCGCTAATGCCGAGCGGATCGTCGCGATCGAGCTGCTCGCCAGCGCGCAGGGACTCGAGTACCTCAAGCCGCTCAGGCCCGCCAGAGCGGTGGGGCGGCTTCAGGCCGTGGTGCGCGAGTATTCCGCGGCGCTCACCGGCGATCGACCCATGACGGCAGACATCGAGAAGGTCGCGAGCGCCATTCGCGAGGGGAAATTCGCTTCGTGACGGGTCCCCGGACGGTGCGGGCTCCTCGCGGCGCAACGAAGAGCTGCAAGGGTTGGGTCCAGGAAGCCGCGCTCCGCATGCTGATGAACAACCTCGACCCTGACGTGGCGGAGCGCCCGCAAGATCTCGTCGTGTATGGCGGCACGGGCAAAGCGGCGCGGAACTGGGCGTCGTTCGACGCGATCTGTACCGCGCTACGCGTGCTGGCGGACGACGAGACGCTGCTCGTACAGTCCGGGAAACCGGTCGGCGTGTTCACGACGCATCCGGACGCCCCGCGCGTACTCATCGCCAATGCGAACCTCGTTCCGCGGTACGCCACGTGGGAGGTGTTCCGCGATCTCGAGCGCCGCGGCCTGATCATGTATGGGCAGATGACCGCGGGATCGTGGATCTACATCGGTACGCAAGGAATCCTCCAGGGCACCTATGAGACCTTCGGTGCCGTCGCGGCACGCCACTTCGGGGGATCCCTCAAGGGTCGCATCGTCCTGACGGGCGGGCTCGGCGGCATGGGCGGCGCGCAGCCGCTGGCCGCGACGATGAATGACGGAATCTGCCTGGCGATCGACGTCGATCCCGGACGCGTGCAACGCCGTCTGGAGACGCGCTATCTCGACCGCTCCACGTCGTCGGTCGACGAGGCTCTCGCCTGGTGCGAAGAGGCGAGACGACACGGCACCGCGCTGTCCGTGGGGCTGGTAGGCAATTGCGCTGATGTCCTGCCGGAGCTGGTGACGCGCGGCTTTGCTCCCGACGTCGTGACCGACCAGACGTCCGCGCACGATCCCCTGAATGGCTACGTGCCGAGCGGCGTGACGCTCGCCGCGGCGGCTGCGCTGCGTCGCGCATCGCCCGACGACTACGTCAAGCGCGCACGCGCGAGCATTGCGTCCCACGTCCGCGCGATGCTGGCATTCCAAAAGCGCGGCGCGATCACGTTCGATTACGGCAACAATATCCGCACCGAGGCACGGGACGCGGGCGTTGCCGATGCCTTCGCCATTCCCGGATTCGTTCCCGAGTACATCCGGCCGCTGTTCTGCGAGGGGAAGGGTCCGTTTCGCTGGGTCGCGCTCTCGGGCGACGCAAAGGACCTGCATCGTACCGATCAGCTGGTGCTGGAGCTGTTTCCCGAGAGTACGCATCTCAAGCGTTGGATCACGCTGGCGCAGCAGCGCGTCGCCTTTCAGGGATTGCCGGCGCGGATCTGCTGGCTGGGGCAGGGGGAGCGCGCGCGATTCGGCGTCGCGCTCAACGAGCTCGTGCGGCGCGGCGAGCTGTCGGCGCCGATCGTGATCGGCCGCGATCATCTCGACACGGGGTCGGTGGCGTCTCCATTCCGGGAAACGGAGGGGATGCGCGACGGATCCGACGCGATCGCCGACTGGGCGATTCTGAACGCGCTGCTGAACACCGCCTCCGGCGCATCGTGGGTGTCCTTTCATCACGGGGGCGGGGTCGGGATCGGCAATTCGCTCCACGCGGGGCAAGTCATCGTCGCCGACGGGACGCCCGCGGCCGCCAAACGGCTCGAGCGAGTGCTGACCAACGATCCCGGGATCGGGGTCGCCCGCCACGCGGATGCCGGCTATCCCGCCGCGATCGAAACGGCGCGGCGACACAACATCCGCCTCCCGCTGACCGGGAACCCCGACTGAAGACACTGCTCGTCGGCGCGCGGCAGATCGTGACGTGTCGCGGGCCGGCGCGCGCCCGCCGCGGACGCGAGATGGCGGAGGTCGAGGTGCTGCGCGACGCCGCGATCCTCATCGACGCCGACCGCATAGCCTGGGTTGGTACCCGGAAAGGAGCACCGACGAGCGATCGCGTTGTGGAAGTCCCCGGAGTCATCTTCCCCGGATTCATCGATTGCCACACGCATGGCGTGTTCGGCGCGCCGCGGCTCGACGATCACGAGCGCAGGGCGCTCGGCATCGACTACAAGGCGATCGCGGCGGCGGGCGGCGGCATTCTGCAATCAGTGCGCGATGTGCGCGGCCGGACCGAAGCCGACCTCGAAGCCCTGACGCGGACCCGACTCTCCGCATTGATCGCTCGGGGATCGACGACCATCGAGGTAAAGTCTGGGTACGGCCTGGAGCTCGAGGCGGAGCTCAAGCAGCTGCGCGTGATCAAGCGTCTCGCCGCCGAGCTCCCTGCGACGCTCGTCCCGACCTTCCTCGGCGCCCACGAGGTGCCCCCCGAGTATCGCGGCAAGCGCGCTGAGTATGTGCAGCTCGTCTGCGCCGAGATGATTCCGGTTGTGGCGCGCGAGAAGCTGGCGCGCAGCTGTGACGTGTTTTGCGAGCCGGGCGTGTTCAGCGTACAAGAGAGCCGTCAGATCCTGACCGCCGCGCGCGCGCATGGACTGGACGTCAAGCTGCACGCCGACGAGCTCGAAGGATCGGGCGGCGCCGAGCTGGCGGCGGCGCTGGGCGCGTTGTCGGCCGATCACCTCGCGTCGATCTCTGAGCCGGGGATCCGGGCGCTCGCCGCAAGCCAAACCGTTGCCGTCTTGCTCCCCGCCACCATGATCTTTCTGGGCAAACGTTCGCAGGCCCCGGCGCGAACGCTGATCGATGCCGGGGCCGCCGTCGCCCTGGCCACCGATTTCAACCCGGGGACGTCCCCCACCATGAGCCTGCCCCTGGTCATGGCGCTCGGCGTGTCCCAACTCGGGCTGCGTCACGCGGAAGTTGTGACGGCGGTGACGATCAATGCCGCCGGCGCCCTCGGACTCGCCCAGGACCGCGGTCAGATTGCGGCGGGATGCGTCGCCGACCTGACGGTGGCGGCGGTGGATGACTGGCGGGAGGTCGCGTATTGGATGGGGAGGGACGTCGTAAGCGCCGTCTGGACAGCAGGTTCGGCTTGTCCCGCCTAGGCGGTCCCGATATCTTAGTCGGTCCATATGTCAAAGCTTGAGCAGCTCAAGGAAAAGGCAAAAGGTCTCGAGGCCAAGGATCCGAGGAAGGCCGTTGAGATCTGGCTTGAGGTGCTCAACAATCAGGATGAGGGCAATCCTGACCTTTCCATCTACAACCGCATCGGCGACCTCTACATCAAGTTGAAGGATCCCGGCCTGGCGGCGGATAACTACGACCAGGCGGTCGACAAGTACGCCGAGCTTGGGTTTCACAACAACGCGATCGCGATGTGCAACAAGGTGCTGCGCAACGCGCCGGCGCGGCAGACGACCTACCTGAAGTTGGCGAAGCTGTACGCCGCCAAGGGGTTCATGTCGGAGGCGAAGCAGAACTTCGTCGAGTACGCCGAGCGGATGCAGAAGGTCGGCAAGATCGACCACGCGTTCGCGGCGCTGAAGGAATTCACCGACATCTCGCCCGAGAGCGCCAATCTGCGTGAGATGCTCTCCGAGCATCTGAAGATGTACGGTGCCGACCCCGGCAAGCGCGGGTCTTCGGCGAAGCTGACGCCACCCGCAGCAAAGACCGCGCCGCCGGCCGGCGGGCATGACGACATTTCGAAATCCGGCAAGCGGAAGACGTCGAGCCTGGTGTTCCTCGATCTCGACGCGCCCAGTGCGCCGAAGGGCGCGAAGACTGCGGCGCCACCTCCCGCTTCTGCTCCCCCTCCCGCTCCCGCTCCGCCTCCTCCTGTTGCCGAACGACTGATCGAGGAGGTTGTGCCCGAGCCGGATGAGTCGCTGGAGATCGAGACGACGAGTCTGGTCGATGAAGCGCCCGGTGGCGGCAGCGGCGACAGCATGCTCGAGGGGCTCGAGACCACCGTTGCGGACTTCGGTCAGGTGCGCCAGGAGAGTCCGAAGGCGCCGTCGATCCGTGAGGAGTTGAATCCGGCGGACCTCGACCTGGAGCCCGTGGCGGAGCTCGAGCCCACGGTTCCCGACGTGAGTCCGGACGAAGGCATCGAGCTGGAAGGCGCGGATCTCGTTCTCGAAGGGAACGTCGTCGAGACGCCGCCGCCCCCCCCGCCGGTGAAAAAGGGAGCGCCTCCCATGAAGCCGTTGGGCCGTCCGGCCGGCGGCAAACCAGCCGCGCCGGAACCGCCGCGCGTGAAGCCGGTGGTGCCCAAGCGTCCCTCGGCGCCTGCGTCGACGGGGAAACCGGCACCGACTCAGGGCGGACCAGGCACGCGCAAGACGGTGGTCGAGGTCCCGCCACTCGAGTTGGAGCCGGACTTTGAGACGGCCACGACCGACGCCGGGCACGACGTCGACGACGAGCCGTTGGCGATCGACGAGTCACCGCGGCATCCGAGCTTCATCCAGACCGAAGACGAGACGTCGATCTCGACGGGTGGACGGAAGTCCGGGTTCATCGATCTCGGGATCGATGAGATCAGCAGCGGGGGCGATCAGGCGGGCTCGCTCGTGTTCTCGAATATCGAAGAGACGCCGGCGGCGCCCGAGATCGACGAGCTCGAGAGCCGAGTCGCGGATAACCCCGACGATCCCGAGGCGCATCAGGCGCTGGGCGAGGCGCTGATCGAGCAGGGCGACCGCGAACGGGGAATCGAAGAGCTCGACCTGGCGACCGCCGGCTACGAGAACGCCGGCAATCTGTCGCATGCGCGCGACCTGGTGGACGAGGTGCTGCGCCTCGACCCGAACAGCGTGCGCCACCGCCAGAAGGCGGTGGAGTTCGCGTTCAAGGCCGGCGACAAGGCGAAGCTGATCGACGCATATCTGGAGCTGGCCGACGCGTTGCTCCGCTCGGACCTGCCTGAGAAGGCGCGCGCCGTCTACGCACGGGTGGCCGAACACGATGCCAAGAACGAGCGCGCCAAAGCGGCGCTCTCGATGCTCGCGCCGGCGGTGGCCACACCGGCACCCGCGGGGAAGCCCGAAGGCAAGGTCAAGGCGAAAGACGCCAAGATGAAAGTCCGCGACGAAGCGGGTGCGGACGGCGACTTCATCGATCTCGGCTCGATGCTCAACGATGACGACGATGACGACACACCGCAGAAGGACACGCGGCTGCGCGTGCAGGATGAGGAGCCGACCGGGGACGAAGAGCAGGACTTCCAGGACATGCTCGCCCGGTTCAAGCAGGGCATCGACGAAAACATCGACGAAGCCGATTTCCAGTCGCACTACGATCTCGGCGTTGCGTTCAAGGAGATGGGCCTCCTGGACGAGGCGATCGCTGAGCTGCAGAAGGCGTTGCGCGCTCCCGAGGGGAAGTTGCGCACCTCGGAGATGCTGGGGATCTGTTTCTTCGAAAAGGGCGCGTTCGGCGTCGCCGAATCGATTCTGCGCCGCGGCCTCGATATCCCCGCCTCCGGCGATCAGGAGCGATTGGGTGTACTCTATTGGCTCGGTCGCGCGCTCGAGCAGCAAGGCAAGAAGGCGGACGCACGCGAGCTCTACGGCCGCGTCTTTGCGGTCGACATTCGGTTCCTCGATGCCGAGCAGCGCGTGAAAGCGCTCGCCAAGGCGAAATAGCGTGAGCCAACAAGTCGCCCGTGTCAGCCTCCTCGACGTGCAGCGGCCGGTGGCCGGCGAGCTGGAGCACGTGGTGGCGGAGCTGCGGCGCGTGATCGCCGCCGATTTCCCCATCGTGAGCGAGGTCAACGACCACCTGCTGCAGATGAAGGGGAAGCTGTTCCGCCCGACGCTATTGTTGCTCAGCCATCACGCGGCAGGATCCAAGGACCCGCGCGCCGTGACGCTCGCCGCCGTCGTCGAGCTGATTCATCTCGCCACGCTCGTGCACGACGACTCGGTCGATCATTCGGTGCTGCGGCGCGGTCTGCCCACGATCAACGCGCTGTTTTCGCATCAGATCGCCGTGATCATGGGCGACTACCTCTACTCGCGGGCGATCATCGAGCTGGTCCGTCTGGACGATCACGACGCGCTGCGGGTGCTGGCGCGCGTGACCAACGAGATGACCGTGGGCGAAATGCGCCAGCTCGAGGCCCACGACAAGCTCGCCTACGGCGAAGGGGCGTACGATCAGCTGATTCGCGCCAAGACGGCGTCACTCCTGTCGGGCGCATGCGAAGTGGGTGCGCTGACGGCCCCGGCGAATTATCGCCAGGCGCTGGCGCGATTCGGGATGCTCCTCGGGATGGCCTTCCAGATCACCGACGATTTGCTCGACTACACCGAGCCCGAGGCCGTGACCGGCAAGCCGTCCGGGCTCGATTTGCGGGAGCACAAGATGACGTTGCCGCTGATTGCGGCGCTCGCGCGCCTGTCGGCGGACGGGCGACGGATCGTTGCCGATCTGATGGAAGCCGCCGAGCCGAGTGACGATTTGGTCGCCGAAGTGATCCGGTTAGTAGAGGGCGCGGGTGGGTTGGAGACGGCGCGCCAGCGCGCGCTGGATCTCGCGCAGCAGGCCGAGGCGGAGCTCGATGTCCTTCCACCCTCGCCGGCGCGCGACGCGCTGCAGGGGAGCATCGCCTACGCCGTGGAGCGGCGCAGCTAATGCCCCCCGGACCGCGCCGGCCGCTCTTCTACCTGAGTGTGCTCGCCGTCGGCTTCGTGGTCGGCGGCCTGTTGCAGGCGTTCCTGCGGCGGTTTCTCCCCGCAGGCCCGGCGAAAGAACTGTTCACCTGGTCGGTGACGCCGACGATCGGTCCGATTCACTTGGATTTGCTGGTGATGTCGATTACGCTAGGACCTATCGGGCTCGATGTGTCGCTGCTCGCCGTCGTAGGCGTCGTGGTCGCGTATCTCGTAGCTCGCTCGCTCTTCTAGAAAGGCGCACATGCCGAATCTTGGCTTCAGCGAAATTGCGATCCTGCTGCTGATCCTGGTCCTGTTCTTCGGCGCCAAGCGGATCCCCGAAATCGGGGCGTCCATCGGAAAGGGCATCAAGGAATTCAAGCGCGGCCTCAAGGACGTCGAGAAGACCGAGCCGCCGGAAACGACGGACTCCGCCTTGCCGCCCTCCGCGACCGGCAGCGCCCCGAAGCGGTTGAATCAGTAGAGGCGATCGATGGGGAATCTGAGCGGCAGCGAAATCCTGATCCTGATGCTGATCGTGTTGCTGGTCTTCGGCGCCAATCGGCTACCCGAAGCGGGCAAGGCGGTCGGCAAAGGACTGCGGGAGTTCAAGCGCGCGCTCTCTGACGCCGAAAACAGCATCCAGCAACTCCCCCCCTCCAAGGAGGAGGAGCGGCCGCGGGATGCCAAACCGAAGCGCCTGGTCGAGTAGCGTTACTGCAGCAGGGTCGAGGCGTCCGCCGAGGCTTGAGACTTGAAGAGATCTTTGCGCCGGTCGACGACCTTCGCTTTGGCGCGCACCCCTTCCATGTACTGTTGAATCCGCGCCTGCTGCACCGCCTGGCGCAGCTGCGTGCGTTGCGTCTCGCGCTGCGCGAGCCATGCGGTCGAGTCGGCGAGCTTGCGCGAGAGCGACTCGATGATGAAGTAGCCCTTCTCACCCTGGATGACGCCGCTCCGCTCTCCGACCTTCAGACCAAACGCGGCGCCGACGACCTCGGGCTCGACCGACAGGTAGCTCGGCGGCCGCAGACGCGTGAAGGGACCGAAGCGCTCGACCTGAAGGCCGCGCGCTGCCGCAGCGCCCGCCAAATCCGGCACGCCGCGGAGCAGGACGGCGAGCGAGTCGGCTCGCGCCCGCGCGCGCGTTTTCTGTTTGTCGAGCCGCACGGCCGCGCTCACCTGTCCCTTGATCTGGGCGAGCGGCGGCACACCGGCCGCGGTGACCGAGTCGAGGCGGAACACGTAGTAGCCCGACGGCGCCTCGATCACGGGACTGGTCTCACCGACGGGCGATTCGAAGGCCCACACACTGACGTCGGGAACGGGGGTGTCCGGACCCAGCGCGAAACGCTGACCCTCGACGACCTGGTACTCCGGGGACAGCGCGAGGCCGAGGCGGCGCGCCGTGGTGTCGAGCACGGCCGGATCACTCCGCTCGGCCGTGAGCCGCTCGAGCGTGTCGGCGCGCGCTTCCACGCGATCGAGATGATCGCCTTGCACCGCCACGGGGATCAGGATGTGACGGACCTTGACCGAGTCGCCCTTCGCCTGGTCGATGCGGATCAGGTGGTAGCCGAACTGTGTCGGGATCGGCGCGGACAGCTGGCCGGGTTTGAGCGCCCGCACGGCCCGCATGAACGGCTCCACGAAACCCGTCTCGCTCCGTCTGATCCAGCCGAGATCGCCGCCCCGCTGCCCGCTGCCCGAATCGCTCGACTCGCGGCGGGCGACGTCTTCGAACTTGGCGCCACCAACCAGCTCGCTGCGCACATGCGCCACCCGTGTCCGCGCCGCTGCGGTGTCGGCAGCGTCCGGTACGCGCGGGATGACGACGAACCGCACATACGCGACGCCCGGCCGTTTGAAGTCGTCGGGATGCTTCTTGACGTACGCCGACAACTCAGCGTCACTGATCGTGGTGGTGTCCGGGATCGAAAGCGGCGACACGTCGAGCGACGCGATTTTGACCGAGTCATGCTGGTCCCGGTAGATGCGCCACAGCTTGGAGTCGGTGATGTAGACGTCACTCGTCAGATACTGCGCGAGCTTGATGCGCGGTATCTGCTCGCGGTAGATGCCTTCGATCTGCGCCAGCAAGTTGCGATCGGAGGTCGTCGCGAGGAACTGCTGCCATTTGCGGATATCGAACTGACTGTCGGTCTGGAACTGGGGATCGCGCATCACTTCGGGCGGCGGCGAGTTGTGCGCCATGTCGATGATTTCTTCCGCACTCACGCGAATGCCAAGCCGGTTGTACTCCTGCTGGAGCAGCGCGTCCTGAGTCATTTGATTAATCACCTGATTCTGGATCTGCTGGTCTTCCTCCTTTGTCAGCGGCGCCGTGCCGTTCTGCTGCCGATACTGCTCGGAGGCGAGCTGCACCCGCTGCTGAAACTCTGTGACCTGGAATTCTCGGCCGTTCACGCGGAGCACCACGTTGCCGCTGGGGCCGAGGATGCTCATGACTTGACCGATGGCGAGCCACGCCACGAAGGCGATGGCGAGGATGTAGAAGACCCACTTGGCATTGGCTCGCATCGAACGCAGCATGGCGACGTCGAACTCCGCTTTGGGGGAGGGGTGAAGGGGGATAAGTCTAAAAATGACAACGCACAAACTCAAGCGCACAGGGGCTCGGGTCATTTGACAGCGGCGCCGGCCAAACACTATCTTCGTCCAATTCCCACATAGACTTAGGCGTGGCCTACACCAGCGAGATCGACAAGCTCGAAGCGCGGTTTCGGGACAACCCCAAGGGCAGAAACTTTGCCCCCTTGGCGGACGCCTATCGTAAAGCAGGGCTTATAGATAACGCCATCGATCTCTGCCAGAACGGTCTCAAACTTCACCCCGATTACGTCAGCGCCTACATCGTCTACGCCCGCTGCCTCGTCGACAAGAAAGACGACGCTGCGGCTCTGGGCGTCTTCACGCAGGTCCTCGGATTGGACGGCGAGAACATCATCGCGCTCCGCGGCCTCGCCGAACTGGCGGAGCGGAACGGGAAATACGAAGAAGAAGTCCAGTGGCTGACGCGCCTGCTGAATGCCGACCCCATGAACGGCGATGCGGCCGAAGCGCTGGCGCGTGCCAAAGGCAAGGCCGCCGCGGCTCCCGAAGCCGCAACGACGCCGATGGCGAAACCCGATTTCGCGGTTGAGCACGAAGAGCCTGCTGCAACATCGCTCTCAGCGGCGTCGGCGCCGAGCTCGGACGTCGAGAACTTCGAGAATCCGATCAGCTTCAACCCCAACGCGCACGCCGCGGCAAAAGCGGACGGGTTGGAGGTGCAGGAAGATGTAGAGCTGAATTCGCAGCAGATCGAGCAAGTGGAGATCGAGGGGTTGGCCCGCACCCAGTACGAGGGAAGCGGGATGTTCAAGCTCGATGCAGCGGAACGCGATGCGGACCAGAGTGCGCCCGATCTTGATGAAGCGCTCCCGCAGGTCGATCTGCCGCTCATCATGCCGGATGACGAGTTCCGTCCGCCCGCACCGGCGCCGCCGCCGCCGCCCGCGCCGCCACCGACGCCCCGTCCCGAGCCGCCGCCACCCGCGCCGCGACCGTCCGCCCGCGTCCCCGCGGCCGTCGCGCTATCCGACGACGACGGCGCCGCGGACACCGCGGCATTGTCGCAGGCCGAGCCGGTGCTCACCGAGACGATGGCGGAGCTGTATCTCAAGCAGGGGCACCAGCAGGACGCGTTACGCGTCTACCAGGCGCTGCTGGCCCAACGACCCGGCGACACGAAACTGAAGAACAAAGTCGAGCAGCTGTCCTCGGGTGGAAAAAAGCGATCGGGCGTTTCGGCGCAGGCCTTCCTAAAGGGGATCTGGTCCGGGCGGGGTGCCGCGCCGCCCCCGCCGCCCCCGCTGCTCCCGGAGCCCGAGGAGCAAAGCACGCTCGCGTCCGCGTTCGATGTTGCGGGTGGGAGCCCGCCCCCGGGGGAACCGTCGCGGCCGGCGCAAGATCACATCTCGCTCGACTCCGTCTTTGGCGACGAGGCCGTGCGCCGTCCGAGCGAGCACCAAGAAGATGCGGCGCCCGTCCCCACCCCCAGCCCCGCGGACGGATCCAAGACCGGCGGCTTCTCGTTCGACGAGTTCTTCGCCGGCGGCAAAGCTGGTGGAGATGCTGCAGCACCCGGTGCGGAGGCGTCGTCGCCGAAGACCCCGGGCGGCAGCCGCGCGTCCGGCCGGACGCAGCGGCCGCCGGAGGACGAGGCGGAGGCCGATCAGTTCCAGCAGTGGTTGAAGAAGCTCAAGTCCTAGTGTCCCACCGCATCGCCGTGCTGAACGGCCCCAATCTGAATTTGTTGGGCGAGCGCGAGCCTGAGATTTACGGCCACACCAGTCTCGCGGAGATCGAGCGAGC
>Ga0075434_100003104_pt1 | contig 14794 bp, 8 predicted proteins | sample RhiMethybrSRZTD3_FD_75298 | JGI IMG/M metagenome (GOLD analysis project Ga0075434, IMG submission 75298) | Populus rhizosphere microbial communities from Tennessee, USA - Rhizosphere MetaG P. TD hybrid SRZTD3 | ecosystem: Host-associated > Plants > Roots > Rhizosphere > Soil | place: USA... | reverse complement strand
AGAATCCCGAACCAGACCAGAGGGTTCGCCAAAGATGAGAGTACACCACTTCGGACCTGGCCGCCCCCAAAGCCGGGTATCCTGGGTGAGTTGGATGAGCTGTCGAACGCCAGGCGGAGGAAGAACCGCGTGACACCCACCGCCAGCAGGTTCATCGCGATTCCGACCACCACCTGGTCCGCGCGGTATCGAATGGTGGCGAGGGCATGAAGGAGAGCGGCCAGCAGCCCTCCGGCGGCGCCGGCGAGAATCCCGAGCCACGGTGACCCGGTGTAGTAGCTCCCGAGCGCCGCGCAAAACGCCCCCGTGAGCATGAAGCCTTCGAGCGTGAGGGCGATGATCCCCGCGCGCTCCGAGATGATCCCGCCCGCCGCCGCGAACAAATACGGCGTGGCTATGCGGAGCGTTTGGATCAGAAACGCAATCATGACGGGGAATCGGGAATAGGGAATCGAGAATCGGAACGGCCCCGGGACCCATCGATTCCCGATTCCCGATTCCCTATTCCCGATGAACGGGCTGCCGCCAATGCCCGCCTTACCTCCGGCACTGCCGTGGCGACCGCAATGATCACGACCGCGGTCAGCACGTCGACCATCTGCTTCGGCACCAGCGCGTTGACGGCAAGTCCTCCCTGCGACAGCGTCGCGAAGAGCAACGCGGCGATCACCACGCCAACGGGATGGTTCCGACCGACCAGGGCCACCGCGATTCCGAGAAAGCCGCTGCCCGTTCCGAACCCCTCCTCGTAGTAATGCTTGTAGCCCAGCACGTAGTTGAGCCCACCGAGGCCGGCGAGCAGACCGCTCAGCAGCATCGTCCTCGCCCACACCCGGCCGACGCGGACCCCGCCGTATTCGGCAGCATCCGGCTGCAATCCCACGGCGCGCAGCTCGTAGCCGGGTCGGGTTCCGAAGAGGTACCACCACACGGCTGCCGCGGTGGCGAGCGCCAGCAAAAATGTGGTATTCGCCGCGGACCCCGAGAACATGGGGAGGACGGCGGCCAACCGCGGGAGCGCTCCCGCGTGAATCTCGGGCGTGTGCAACGTCTCGCTCACGTGGATGTGAGTGGCGACGATGAAATTGAGGAGCGCCAGCGCGACGAAGTTGAGCATGATCGTCACGATTACTTCGCTCGCGCCAAAGCGCGCCTTGAGCGCGCCCGGAACGGCGCCGACGACGCCGCCACCAACGGCGGCTGCCACCACGCAGGCAGGGACGGCGAGCAGCGCCGGCGTACCCGGTGGCATCGCCAGTCCAATGAGCGCAGCGAGAAACCCGCCGCTCGCGAGCTGGCTTTCGGCGCCAATGTTGAACAGCCCGGCGCGGATGCCTAACGCGACTGCGAGCCCGGTGAACGTCAGCGTTGTTGCCTTGTAGATCACCTGCCCGAAGCCGTAGGCATTGCCCCACGTGCCCTCGAGGAGTTGTCGGTACACGTCGCCAGGCGATTGCCCGAACACGATGATGAGGACGTCGCCGACCACGGCCGCGATCACGAGCGCCACCAGCGGAGGCAGAATGGACTCCTCGAGGGCCACGCGAACGCGCGCCGCGCGGTCGGACGCCGGGCGATCGATCGGCGGAGACGTCACGCGGCGGTTCCCTGCGCGCCGGTCATGTACGGTCCGAGAAGTTCCGCGCTGGCCTCGTGACCAGACAGTGTCACCACGATGCGGCCCCCGTACATCACGGCGACACGGTCCGAGAGCGCCAGGATTTCCACGAGGTCCGCCGAAACGAGCAGGATCGCCTTGCCGTCCGCGCGGGCTCTCCGCAGTTGATCGTGGATGAACTCGATCGCACCGACGTCGACGCCCCGCGTGGGCTGCGCCGCGATGAGCACCGTGAAGTCGCGACTCATCTCCCGGGCGATGACGACCTTCTGCTGATTGCCGCCAGACAGTGCGCGAGACGGAAGCGACTCGTCAGGCGGTCGGATGTCGAACGTCTTGATGCGGCTCGCCGCGTTGCCGGAAATTCTGACCCGATCGAGCACGTTGGCGCCGCCAGTGAACCGATGCTGCTGGCCGAGGATGAGATTGTCCGCCACCGAATACTCGAGGATGAGCCCGCGTCGCTGCCGGTCCTCGGGAACGTGCGAGAGTCCGGTGTCGGCTCGCGCGCGGACATCGTCCGTGGTGACGTCGCGGAGTGTGCCTGACGAGTCCGCAATGCTCACGGTGCCCGACGAAGCCGCCCGAAGCCCGGTGATCGCTTCGATGAGCTCCGTCTGTCCGTTGCCCTCCACGCCTGCGATCCCGAAGATCTCGCCCCGCGCGACGGTGAACGAGACGTTATCCACCTCGTTAGGCTTGCGCGGGGACTGAACTGAAAGATTGTCGACCTGCAACGCAGGAACCCGGAACGGGGAACTGGGAACCGTGTCTGCGAGGAGCCTCTGTTCCCGGTTCCCGGTTCGCTGTTCCCGGCCGACAGCGATGCCGTCCATCGCGAGCGAAACCTCGCGTCCCACCATCATCTTCGCGATGGTACGCGGTGTAGAGTCCGTCGTTCGCATCCGCCCCACCGTTCGCCCCGCACGCATTACTGTGATCGTCTCCGAGATCTCGATCACTTCATCGAGCTTGTGCGTGATGAGGATGACGGTCCCGCCGTCATCCCGCAGGCGACGCAGCACCTTCCACAGCTCACCGACCTCCAGTGGCGACAGCACGGCCGTCGGCTCGTCGAGAATCAGCACTTTCGCGCCGCGGTACAGCGTCTTCAGAATCTCGACGCGCTGTGCCTCGCCGACCGACAGATCGGAGACCAGTCGCGACGCGTCGACGCGCAAACCGGTTCGCTCCGATAGCTCACGCACCTCGCGTTCGGCAGCGCGCAGGTCGAGCGCGAGCCCGCGCCGGAGCTCCCGACCAAGAATCAGGTTTTCGGCGACCGTGAGCGTGGGCACGAGCATGAAGTGCTGATGCACCATGGCGACGCCCGCGTCGATGGCCTGCCGAGTGCTCCAGCCGGTGACATCACGAAGCGGACCCCCGTCGGTCGCGACCTCGACGACGCCGGCGTCAGGCGGATACATCCCCGCGAGCACTCGCATCAGCGTCGACTTGCCGGCCCCGTTCTCGCCCACGAGCGCGTGAATCTCGCCTGACGCGACCTCGAAATCCGCACTGGCATTCGCGACGATGCGCCCGAATCGCTTGACGATTCCGGCCATCCGCACGGCCGCGGCGCCGCTCATCGAGTGCTGGGCACGTCGATCTTGCCGGCGATGATCTCCGCTTGCAGCTCGTTGAGCCGAGCGCGCACGGAGTCCGGAATCAATTTCCTGTTGTTGGCGTCGTACACATATCCCACGCCGCCTTCGGCGAGACCGAACTGGTAGATCCCTCCCGTGAACGACCCATCCTTCGCGCGGCGGATCGCGTCGTACACGGCGGCGTCGACACCCTTCACCATGGAGGTGAGCACGTAATTGGGCGCCTCCGCCCATTGATCTGCATCGACGCCGATCGCCAGCTTGTGCGACGCGCGTGCGGCCTCGAACACGCCGAGCCCCGTCGATCCCGATGCGTGAAAGATGATGTTGACCCCGGATTGATACTGGCTGAGCGCGAGCTCCTTGCCCCGTCCGGGATTGCGGAACGCCTCGGGCGTTACACCAGCGTACTGCGCGATCACCGTGCAGTCCGGGCAGACATGCTTCACGCCGGCACGATAGCCAGCTTCGAACTTGTGGATCAGCGGTATGTCCATACCGCCGATGAATCCGACTCGCTTCGATCCGCCAACGAGCGCGGCGAGGGCGCCGACGAGGAATGATCCTTGTTCCTCGCGGAACTTGAGGGCCGCAAGATTCGGTGGCGGCGGGATCGGCTTGCCCTGCGCGTCGCTGCTGATGGCGTAGTCGACGCCCGCGAACTTCGTCTTCGGGTACTCCTTCGCGAGCTGCGTCAGGTCATCGGTGAAGATGAAGCCGACGCCGATGACGATGTCCATCCCCTCGGCCGCAAGGAGTCGAAGGCCGGCTTCGCGATCGGAGCCTTCGCCAGGCTCGATGAAGCGCACGCGCGCGCCCAGCTGACGCTCGGCCCGTTCGGCGCCGAGGTAGGCCCCATCGTTGAATGACTTGTCGCCGCGGCCGCCGACGTCGAAGACGATTCCGACGTCGATCGCGTCGCGGGTCTGAGCGGAGGATGCCCCGCGTGGGCGGACGAACAACAGCGCGACGTGCGCCACGAGGAGCACGCCGAGGAGGGTGAGAAGCCGTTTCATCTGGCCGATAAAATCCGTTCGCGAACGGGGGCGGGCAACCCCGTGTCATCCCGAGCGTAGCGAGGGATCGCGATCCTCCCGGTAGAGGGCCCTCTCTCGGGACAGCCGCGATCCGTCGCCTGACGGCTCGGGATGACCTACGGCGCCGGTCGAGAGGCAGCGGCGAGCTTCCAGATGCCCGACAGCATGTCCGACGCATACACGAAGCTGCCGTCGAAGTGCACACCCCAGATGAAGGTCTGGGCGCTGGCGAGACCAGCCGCCACCTCACGGCCCATCTTGCGCAGGTCGCAGCGCCCATCGGCGGCCTTCTGGTCTCCGGAGCACGTCGAGAGGTCGCCGCGCACGTCGATGGCACGAACGCCCGCGTTGTAGTACGCCGCGTAGAGGATGCCACGCTCTTCATCGACAGAGAAGTTGTGTGTGCCGGCGCCGTCCACGTGGTAGAACGCAACTTCGCGCGGCGCCGACATGTCGCTCACGTCGACCACGTGGATATCGCCGTTCGATGAGTTGAGGACACTGCCGCCAGTGCCGGGAGCTTCTTCGCCTACGAACACGAACCGCTTCGCATCTGCGCTGCCGCCGGCGTCGTGAAACCACCACACATTGTGTGCTTCGCTGCCGGTGACGGACGGCGACCATGGAGCCGTGCGCACGTTCCCGATCTGCACGGGGTCGGCAAGGGTTCCGCCCTTGCTTCCGCCGCCCACGTCCCAGATGGTCACGCCGTCGTTCCAGAGGGCGGTGAAGAGCAGCCCGTCGCGCACGAAGACGTCGTGCACGAACGGGTTGCCCATGGTCCGCACCATCACCTCACGTGGGTCTTCGGGGTTCGACAGGTCGACGATCACGAGGCGCGCGTCGGGCGGATCGATCGACAGAAACGCGTACAGCGTGCCGTCGACTCGCGCCACCTCGGCGGTGTGGACGCCGTTGGTCGTGTTAGGCGTCTGGTAGCGGGCGACGCGCGACGGCTTGAGGGGGTCGGTGAGGTCGTAGATGACGATCGACCCGTTGTCGCGCTCGGTGGCCACCACGAGCAGCGCGCCATCATCGGACACCTGGATGTCGCCTAACGTCGTCGCATTCTCGACGATGAGCGAATCCGCCATGGTTGGCGTGTTGCCGCCAATGTTCCAGATGTACACCGCGTTTCCAACGGCAGCCGGGGAGCGCTGGCCCCACGTGGTCGTGTACGCGACGTTGCCTCGTGTCCAGAGCTCGGCTGTGTAGCGCACGGTCGTCTGACCGTGTCCGATGATGGACAGTGACGGTCCGGTGAACGGCTTGACGGCTGTGGGGGAATCGGAGCTGCAGGCCGCGACCGCGGCGGCCGACAAGGTCACGAGCGGCCCGCGAAACCGACGGGGTCTGAATGCCATCTCGAGAGGTGGGTGTTGGCGTGATCAGTGGACGTGCTGGCCGCCTGCCGTGGCCACGCTGCGAACGTTAGGCACGCCGGCACCATAGCGTCCCATGCGATGAACCATCGAGCCGATCCCGAGTCGTAGTCCGACCGATGCGCTCCAGATCGAGGTGGAACCGTAGAAGTCCTGCGGCACGAACGCGGATGGCGTGAGCTCCTCCGTCGGATGAGCATAGCTGACTTCCACGAACGGCGCGATGTCCATGCGTCGTGATGGGAGTGGCGTGCTCACGGCAATGGTCCCGATCTGCCATCGCGTTATGCCGATGATCGAGAGGTCCGTTGGGTGGCGCGAGTACCGAAACGGATCGGTCAATCGCTCTTCCTCCGGTCGCGTCGTGTTCTCGAATCGCGCGCTCACGGTTGCTCGCGCAAGGGCAGTGGACCCCTCGGCCAGGAACGACGTGAATTGGTTTGCTTTGACGTCGCCTACCAGCTCGTCGGTGCGCGCCCATTCCACGAGGGCGTAGCTCAGCCGACCAAGTGGCTGCCTGAGTCGAGCTCCGGCGCTCCACTTGCGCTGGTCTCGGCCACCACCGCTCGCGATCTCGGGTGACGTGACCGACGCGAAGCTGCCCTCGATCTCCACCAGCGAAACCGGCGTCACGGTTGCGCGCAGTGCCCACGAGTCTCCGAAGCGGCTCGCGTCAGGTGGCGCACCGGGACTCGTTGGCTCATCGCCGTTGAACGCGGCGCCTTCGAGCGTCACCGGGCCGGCGCTCACTGCCGCGATCGCGACGTATCGCTCGAGGATCTGAGCAAGGTGATGGTTCACGGGGTAGGCGGCGAACGGCCGGGTCATTGGGTCGTCGGTGCCGAATGGAACGAAGCCCTTGCCTCCGGCCAGTGATACCCCGACGCGGCCGAAAGCTCCGCTCGCGACCGCCATCGCCTCGTGCAGGTATGTGTGGGGGTGGCGCCGATCGGCATAACCCTCGCCGTACGCTCCCATGTTGAGTTGGCCGCGCTCGAGTGTCAGCCCTTCGAAGTCGAGCGTCAGTACGCCCTGGAGGTGACGGACGCCGCCATGTGCCATGATGAGCGGCTGCGCGAGGTAGCCCTCGGTGTAGCTGCGCTCGGCGGGCCCGGGGTCTACGTGCGTCGCGAGCCCAATCGCCTGCGCGCGGAGCCCGAAGCTCGCGCGAGTCGAATCGCGTGATTCCATCGCGTCGGCGCCCGTCTGCGCTAGGGCCGGCAATGAGAGAACCAGCTGGATGGCGCCGGCGATCGCGAAGGCAATCGCGACTCGCGGATGACGGAATCGCACACGGAAAAGCTAGTGACGGGGACAGGCGACCGGCGACAGCAAAAGAGGCGTGTCATCCCTCGCTGCGCTCGGGATGACGAGTCAGTGACGCTCTCCGCTCTCCTTATGCGGCGCGCTATTGCCGGCCTGCTCGGTGTTCCCAGTCTTCTTTGCAGCTTCGGACTCCCGCGAACCGCTCCTTGTGGACCGAGCACTTCGTCACGAACCATGCCGACATGGGATCATCGCGTCGTCATGCCGATCTCAACTTGACCGCCATGCCGCGGATCGATCGTCGTTAGGGTTGGGACGAGCTGATCGAGTCCGGTCTGGCATCGCGGGTCCACCATCGATCACTGATCGAATCGCCTCATCCCAGAATGATTGCTCGCGCTCGTGACGGCGATCTATCTGCTCGGTTCTCACCGCGCCGAACCAGGCGTTCTGGGCGTCGAGCACTGCGGAACTACGAGACTCCCGAACATCGGCGCGCGAACTCGAGGAGGAAGCGCGATGAAGAGACTAGTTCGTCGGATTCTCGCGGGTGGTGCAACGATGCTCGTGCCAGTCGTCGCCACTCACGCACAAGCGACCGGCACAATAACGGGTCATGTCACCGACCGATCGACACAGCAACCGGTCGGGGATGCACAGGTTCTGATCGTCGGCACCACGCGCGGCACACGAACGAGTGATGCCGGACAGTACCGTCTGACCGCCGTTCCCGCGGGGGAAGTCCGTGTTCGGGTCATTCGCCTTGGCTATGAGGCGGAGACACGCATCCTCACCATCAACGGCAACGAAACCGTCACGGCCGACTTCGCGCTCGGTATAACGGCGACGCGACTCGATCAGGTGGTCATCAGCGCGACAGGCGAGTCCGAACTGCGCCGCGAGTCGGGCAACAACGTCGCCACCATCAACACGGATTCCATTCCGAAGACGCTCGTGAATGGCGTGAACGACCTCCTGTCATCGCGGGCGGCGAACGTCGTCGTCACGCAGACGAGTGGCACGACGGGAGGCGGATCACGCATCCGCATTCGCGGGTCGAACAGTCTGTCCCTGTCGAACGAGCCGCTCATCATCATCGATGGCGTCCGGGCCATCAGCGATGTGTCCGGATCCACGATCGACATCGGTGGGCAGAATCCCAGTCGGCTCGACGATCTCAACCCCGAAGACATCGACAACATCGAGGTCATCAAGGGTCCCGCCGCGGCCGCGCTCTATGGTACGGCTGCCGCGAACGGCGTTGTACAGATCACCACCAAACGCGGCCGGGCCGGCAGGACGAAATGGACGGCGTACGCGGACGGCGGAACCGTTCGTGATGTAACGTCCTACCCGGCGAACTTCGAGCGGGTCGGCCTAACGACGGGCGCAGTGCCGCGCCGGACTCGCTTCTGCTCACTCGAGGCGCAGCTCGGTGGCGACTGTACGCCGAAACCCGACTCGCTCCTCAGCTTCAATCCCCTCGAGCAGCACGGCCCATTCGTGGACGGGTGGCGCAGTGAGTTCGGGGCGAGCGCGAGCGGCGGAACGGACGTCGTGCAGTACTACCTCGCCGGAGACTTCGGGCGCGAGCACGGTGTCTACACCAACAACGAGGTGCGTCGCACCGGCATCCGCGCGAACCTAACGGGTCAACTGGGACCCAAGCTGGACGTCGGTGTGAACGCCGGGTTCAACCAGTCGCGGCTCAAGCTGCCGCAGAACGACAACAACGACCTGAGTCCCATCGCGAACGGCCTCTTCGGCAGTGCCGAGGATGACCCGGACCTCCACGGCAATCTGTTCTATCCGGTGGAGGTACTCAACCAGATCTACACGGCGCAGAACACTGATCGCACGACGCTGTCGGGCAACGGCAATTGGCGCCCGCTGTCATGGCTGAACGTCGTGGGCGTGACGGGTCTCGATTACGCGGGTCGCTCCGACCTGCAGGTCATTCAGCCGAACCTGATTCCGGAGCCCGATCGACGGAATCAGGGCAATGCGACGTCGAACCCGTACAGCTTCTGGACGTACACGGCCAACCTGAACGCGACGGCGTCGTACACCCTGTCGGGTCTTGCGGCATCGACGTCGATCGGCACGCAGTACAACAAGGAGACGGTGAACGGAACGCAGGCGGCGGGGGAAGGCCTCGCCGCGGGCTCGAGCTCCGTCGCAGGCACGACGTTCGGGTTTGCCGCGACACAGCAGAACAGCGACATCGTGACGCTCGGCGGATACGTGCAGCAGAAGCTCGCGTGGCGCGACCGGTTGTTCCTCACCGCCGCCATTCGTGGCGACGACAACAGCGCGTTCGGTCAGGACTTCAAGCTGGTCTACTATCCGTCGGCAAGCCTGTCCTGGGTGATCGGCGACGAGTCGTGGTTCCCCAAGGCCAATGTCGTGAGCTCGCTCCGGCTGCGCGGGTCGGTTGGGCAGTCCGGCCAGCGTCCGGGCTTCCGAAACGCGGTCTCGTTCTTCCAGGCGGTTGGCGTTAGGCGCGAGGTGGGCGACGTCGGCGCCCTCGAGCTCGGGGCGAACGTGGGCAACGAGACGCTCAAGCCCGAGCTCTCCACGGAGTACGAGGGCGGGCTCGACCTCGGCCTGCTGAACAGCCGGGTGTCGCTGGAGCTCACGTACTACAACAAGTCCACGAAGGACGCGCTCATCCAGCGACAGCTCGCGCCGTCCACCGGGGCACAGACGCGCTTCGAGAACCTCGGTGAGGTCACGAACAAGGGCGTGGAGGGGACGCTCAACGCCACCGTGCTCGATTACAACAACTTCAAGTGGAACCTGACGGTGAACGGGTCGGTCAACAGCAACCGCCTTGTCACGTTAGGCGCTGGCGTCGACACGATCTTCCTCGGCCTTGGGGCGGTGGACGGCAACGCCATCCAGCGCTTCGTCGAGGGGCAGCCGACCGCCGGTTACTGGCAGCGCCCGCTGATCTCGTGGCAGGACAAGAACAACGACGGCATCATCAGTCCCTACGGCTGCGGCCCAACCTCCGCCGACGACACGCCGGATTGCGAAGTGAAGCTCGGCGACAACGTTGCCTATCTCGGAAATCCGCTGCCGAAGCGTGAGCTCACCCTGAACACGAACTTCACGTTCTACAAGTACGTGCGGGTGGGCGGGGTCGTCGATCACCGGGGCGGGTACGAGCTGTACAACGCCACCGAGCAGTTCCGGTGTGTGGCCTTTCAGACGTGCCAGGCAGCGTACGACCCGAAGACCCCGCTCTTCGAGCAGGCGCGCCGGATGGCGTCGCTCCTGGGCACGGACGCCGGGTATGTCGAGGACGCCTCGTTCGTGAAGCTTCGTGAGGTGTCGGTGACGCTCATCGCGCCTAACGATTGGGCGCGGCGCGTCCGCACGACGAACCTCTCGCTCACGCTCGCCGGCCGCAACCTGGCGACGTGGACCAACTACACCGGCTTCGACCCGGAGCTCAACTGGAATGGCAGCTCGAACTTCAGCACCGCCGAGTTCCTCACGCAACCGCCGGTCCGGTACTTCACGGCGCGCGTGTCGCTCAACTGGTAACCCATAACCGGAATCCACAAGGATCGACATAGATGATCAACAACCTGACTCGCACGCGCGACCGTGCGACCCGGGGCGCTTTGTTAGGCACCCTGCTCCTCGCCGCCGCGTGCAATCCAAATCAGGCCCTCGACGTCAAGGACATCGACGTCGTATCCCCGGGCCAGCTGAACGACAAGTCCGCGCTTCCAACGCTCCGCAACGGCGTGCTCTCGACCTTCCAGCTGGCGTTCAGCGGCGGTGCCGACCTCGCCAACGGCGGCCACGAAGGACAGGCGACGATGTCCGGTCTCCTCGGCGACGAGTTCCTGAACGCCGAGAGCTTCCCGGACCGGATCTCCGTCGATCAGCGTGACATCATTCCCTCGAACCTCTCGCTGGTCGCTCTGTTTCTCGACCTGAGCCGCGCGCGCGCGACGGCGGACTTCGCATCGTCGCAGTACAACAAGCTCGACGCCGGCGCAGACGGGCAATCGGAAGTGCTGAGTCTGGCCGGGTTCTCGTACGTTCTGTTCGGAGAGAACTACTGCTCGGGCGTCCCGTTCAGCACGATCGATGCGGGCGGGAACATCACGTATGGTGACCCCCAGACGCGCGACGAGGTCCTGCAGATCGCGGTCGCCAAATTCGACTCGGCGATCACGATCGCAACGGCCCAGGAAGATGCCGATCTCCTGAACCTCGCGCGTGTCGGGAAGGCCCGCGCGCTGCTCGACCTCAATCAGGCCGATGCCGCCGCCACCGCGGCATCCGAAGTGCCCGGGAGCTTCCAGTATCTCGTTAGGAGCTCGTCCAACAGCCTCCGTCAGAACAACGGCATCTGGAACTACACCGCGAACACCTTCGCGTTCAGCGTACCAGAGCGTGAGGGGGGAAATGGATTGCCCTACATAACCGCCAACGACCCGCGTCTGGACGTCGTCGTCACCGGACAGCTCGGATTCGACAGGGCAACGCCGTTCAACCTGCAGCTGAAGTATCCGGATCAGCAGTCGAACGTGGTGCTGGCGTCCGGCATCGAGGCTCGGCTCATTGAAGCCGAGGCGCAGTTCCGCGCCGGGACGCCGGGGCCGGCGATCGCGACGCTCAACGCGCTTCGCGCGTTCGCCGGACTCGATCCCCTCGTGGACCCCGGGACCGACATCGAGCGTACGAACCTGCTATTCCAGGAGCGTGCCTTCTGGATGTGGGGTACCGCGCACCGGTTGGGAGACATGCGCCGGCTCGTGCGGCAGTACTCACGCACGGAGGACACGGTGTTCCCGATCGGGGAGTACCACAAGGGCGGCGAGTATGGCAGCGACGTGAACTTCCCGGTCTCGAGCGACGAGCGAAACAACCCGAAGTTCACCGGGTGCATCGACCGCTCGGCGTAGCCCCTTGAGACTCTTGCGCGACATGACTGCCCTGCATAACCTGCGTCCATGAGCTCCACGGTGCTCCTCACCCTTACCACGCTCGTCGGCCTTAGCCTCGTACTCGGGGCAGGGCTTATTGGCGTTCGGAGAGGAGCACTGGCAACGTAACACCGCTCAGCTGTGGCTCCTCTCCGCAACGGGAGGGGCCACTCGTTCTCAAAGCGCGTGAGGCCCGTCCCGGACCGGACGGGCCTCACGTTTTTCATCCATGAGGATCACATGAAATCGGGGCAACGAAATCAGGGCGATGCGCCTAACGACCGGCCGCGACCACAAGCCGCGACCGGCGAGTCGAACGACTCGAGCCGCAATCGCCAACCGGACGAGACGCAACCGCACCCACATCACGCGGCGATATCGCAAGCCGATGGCGAGCCGTGAGGCACCGCGCCTGACGGCGGAGCGTTGCTTCCATCTTGCGTGGGGGGAATGTTGATTCCCACCCATGACAGATCGCATACGAACCCGCTTCCTGATCATCGGAAGCGGCGTGGCTGGGCTGCACACGGCGTGGCGGGCCTCACAGACCGACGACGTCCTCGTCGTCACCAAGCGGTCACTCTTCGATAGCGCAACCGCCTATGCGCAGGGCGGCATAGCCGCCGCGCTCGGTGCCGGGGATTCCCCCGAGCTCCATCGGAAAGACACCCTCGCAGCCGGTGCCGCGTTGTGTGACGCGGCCGCGGTCGAGGTGCTGGTCGAGGAAGGTCCGGCGCGGGTCCGCGAGCTGCAGACCGCCGGCGCCCAATTCGACCTGGGATCCGACGGGAAGCTCAAGCTCGGACGGGAAGCGGCACACTCGCGTCATCGCATCGTACATGCACACGGCGACCAAACCGGTGCCGAAGTTGCTCGCGCGCTCAGCGTGCGAGTTCAAGAGAGCGAGCGCGTCGCGGTCTTCGAGAAGACGCGGGTGCTGGATCTGATCGTCGACCGCGGACGATGCTGCGGCGCACGCGTGAGCGTCGCCGGGCGGGCGGCGGAGATTATCGCCGACGCCACCGTGCTCGCGACGGGCGGCTGCGGCCAGGTTTACCGATACACGACGAATCCGGTTGTCGCGACTGGTGACGGCTACGCCATTGCCCACCGCGCCGGCGTGAAGCTCGCCGACATGGAGTTCGTGCAGTTTCATCCGACGGCGCTCGACACGCCCGAGAATCCACTCGCGCTCATCTCCGAGGCGGTACGCGGCGAAGGCGCCAAGCTGCTGAACGCGGCCGGCAAGCGATTCATGCGCGACCGACATCGGCTCGCCGAGCTCGCGCCGCGCGACGTCGTAGCGCGGGCGATCTTTCGCGAGCAGGCGGGCGGCAAGAAGGTCTACCTCGACGCCCGACGGCTGGGTGCCGGGTTCAAGAAACGGTTCCCGGGGATCTACGCGTTGTGCAAGGCACGCGGCATTGACCCGTCGCGACAACTGATCCCGGTCACGCCGGCAGCGCACTACATGATGGGTGGGATCGTCGTCGACCTCGCCGGACGGTCATCGCTGACGCGACTCTACGCCTGTGGGGAGGTGTCGCGGACGGGGGTCCATGGCGCGAACCGTCTCGCCTCCAACTCGCTCCTCGAGGGCCTCGTGTTCGCCGAGCGTGTGGCGCGCGATCTCGTCCAGACGCCTCCGCTCACCGGTGTGCCCAGGAAGCAGACGTGGCGGGTCCCGCCTCTTGCCGACCGTGGCGCGGCGCAGGTCGCGGCGGACGAGGTTCGCCTCGTTATGTGGGAGTACGCCGGCATCGCGCGGACCGCCAAGGGGCTCAGAAAGTGCATCGGCAGGCTCGAGGAAATCGTCTCGCGATTGCCCGAGGGCGCAACCGAGGAAGCGAACATGGCCGAAACCGCGCGACTCATCGTCGAAGCCGCATTGATGCGGAAGGAATCGCGCGGAGGACACTATCGGTCCGACTTCCCGAGAGCCAAGCGCAAGTGGAAGGGGCGGCACATCGAGTGGTGAGATCGGTAACCAGCCACCAGTAACCATTTGCGCATCAGGTAGCTGAGCTATCTGATGCGGCTAGATTACGTCATGGCTCTCCCAGTCCAGACGCGCCCCGATCCCGACCTTGCCGAGCGGATCCGTGAGCTCGCGAAGCGGCGGAACGCGGTCATCCTCGCACACAACTACGAGCGATCCGAGGTCCAGGACGTCGCCGATTTCGTTGGTGACTCCCTCGGGTTGAGCAGGGAAGCGGCGAAAACCGAGGCCGACATCATCGTCTTTTGCGGCGTTCATTTCATGGCCGAAACGGCCGCGATCCTCTCGCCGCACAAGAAAGTCCTGCTCCCCGATCTCGCCGCCGGCTGCTCCCTCGCGTCGACCATCAATGCCGAGCAGCTTCGGGAATGGAAGGCCGAGCATCCAGGCAGCGTCGTGGTCTCGTATGTGAACACGACCGCGGACGTGAAGGCCGAGAGCGATTATTGCTGCACATCGGGGAACGCCGTAGAAGTCGTGAACTCCATTCCGGCCGACAAGGAGATTCTCTTCCTCCCCGACATGTTCCTCGGAGCGCATGTGCGTCGTGTCACCGGTCGCGAGAACATCCACGTCTGGATGGGCGAATGTCACGTGCACGCCGGCATCGATCCCGAGCACATCTCCCGCCAGCGCGCGCAGCACCCCGGGGCTGAGTTGCTGATCCACCCCGAGTGCGGGTGCGCCACGAACGTGGTCGAAGCTGTATCGGCCGGCGACGTGGATCCGACCGGCGTCCAGATCCTGTCGACGGAGGGGATGATCCGGCGTCCCGCTGAATCAACGGCTAGCACATTCATTGTCGCGACGGAAATCGGCATTCTTCACCGCTTGCGGAAGGCGAATCCAACGAAGACGTTCATCCCGGCGAGCGACCGGGCACAATGCGCCTACATGAAGGTCACGACGCTTCCCAAGGTGCTGCGGTCGCTCGAG
>Ga0075434_100003103_pt1 | contig 14794 bp, 15 predicted proteins | sample RhiMethybrSRZTD3_FD_75298 | JGI IMG/M metagenome (GOLD analysis project Ga0075434, IMG submission 75298) | Populus rhizosphere microbial communities from Tennessee, USA - Rhizosphere MetaG P. TD hybrid SRZTD3 | ecosystem: Host-associated > Plants > Roots > Rhizosphere > Soil | place: USA... | reverse complement strand
CCACGCGACGGCGCCCGCGCCCGGCCGGTCATCGACGACGGCGAGCTTGCCAGGCTGAGATGACGCATAGACGGTCAGGAAGTCTGGCATGTCCGCTGCGGTCACAACGGCCATCCTGGCCCGGCGCCGCCGCGGGCGGCAAGGCGCCCGGCCCGGGCGGACCGCACGCGGCGTGTCCGCCCAGGCGGTGGCTGCGCTACGGGTTCTGCCCGCTGTCGGGTTGGATGTTCTGGTTGATGTGGAAGGTGTTGTCCGGGTCGTACCGGCGCTTGATCTGGGTGAGTCGGCCGTAATTGCCGCGGTAGGCGGCTTTGATGCGGTCCGGGCCTTCGTTCATCAAAAAATTGACGTACCCGCCGCCCGCTGAGGTTGGGTGCAGCGCCTGCCCGTAGTCGCGCGCCCACTGGGAGATAAGGCCGGCGTTGGCTGGGTCGGGGTCGATGCCGATGATGACGCCGGCCCAGCCGCCGTCGCGGTAAGCGAAGGCCGTCGCGTCCCCGGGGACGCGGCTGGCGGCACCGTCGATGGGGTGCAGGTGCATGGCGGAAAGGCCGGTCGGCAGTTGCTTCCCGTACTCGACGTGCACCTCGATCGCCGCGTCGGAGATCTCGTTGAAGAAGTCGGCCCGCCAGTACTGCTGCAGCCCGGCCGGGTTGAGCTCGTCGAATGCGCTTTGCAGCACGCTGAACGGCATCGGCTGCAAGCCGACGACCAGCGGCGAGCCGAAGGTCCTGACCGGCTCGAGGACCTCGTCGGCCCGGTCGTGCGGCCCGGTATAACACCAGACGATGCCGCATACCTTGCGGCCCCACAACTCTTCGGGGAACGGTGGCGCGGGGGGGATGGAGAGCAGCGCGAAGAAGCCGCTCAGCTCTTCGGGCAGCGAGGGCAGCAGCTCCCGGTACCAGCGCATCACTTCGGCGGTGTCGGCGAGGTCGTACAGCACCGGGCCGCCGATGATCGTCCCGTGCTCACCGATGTCGTGGCAGCGGAACGTGAACGAGGTGACGATGCCGAAGTTCCCGCCCCCGCCGCGCAGGGCCCAGAACAGATCGGCGTGGGAGTCCTCGCTGGCGGTCACAAAGGTGCCGTCGGCGAGGACCACATCGGCGGCGAGCAGGTTATCGACGGTGAGGCCGAAGCGCCGGGAGAGGTAGCCGACGCCGCCGCCGAGAGTCAGGCCGCCCACCCCCGTCGACCCCAGGATGCCGAATGGCACGGCCATGCCGAACGCTGCCGTCGCGTGGTCGACGTCTGCCAGGGTGCATCCGGCGTCGGCGCGGACGGTGTGGCTCTGCTGGCTGACCGTGGTGCTGCGCAGCAGCGACAGGTCGATGACCAGGGCGTCGTCCCGTACTCCGAGGCCGGCCACGCTGTGGCCGCCACCGCGAACGGCGATCTCGGCGCCGTGTTCGCGGGCGAACCGCACGCACGTGATGACGTCGGCGACGTCCCGGCAGCGAGCGATGGCAGCGGGGCGCTCGTCGATCATGGCGTTGTAGACGGCGCGCGCCTGGTCATACCCGGGATCCCCGGGCGTGATCAGGCTGCCGCGCATGGCGGCGGCCAGATCCTCGTAGGCGTGCGTGGCGATGGCTGAGGTAGTCATGTAAGGGGCCCTTCAGGTGTCCAGCGAATATGGACCGAAGGTAGAAGTCGGCGCGTTCGCACAGCGTTCGTAAGCGAATGCGACCGCTACTCTGCCGGGAGAACCCGCGGAACGGGAAGGCGAACGCCCCGGGCGACGAGGTCACGCTCGCAGCGCCGGAGCAGCGCGACACTGCCGTGCGCCGACGCCAGCCCGGCGGCAGAGCGCAGGCGTGCGACGGCGCCCTCCTCGTCGTCGTAGGCGGCGCGCATGCGCATCACCTCCGGCAGCCACCAGAGGTCGTCGTTCGTCCGGGCGGCGACCAGGGCGGCGTCCAGGGTCGCCCGCGCCGCCTCCAGCCGCTCGTGCCGTGCCAGCAGGTCAGCGAGCAGCGAGAGCCAGTACGGCATCCGGGCGAACGACCCTTCCGCCCTGAGGTTGCCGATGCCCTGCTGGGCCAGGTCGAGGCGCTGCCCGTCCGCGCGCGACCAGCCGTCCAGGATCAGCCCCCACTCGCGGTAGTAGGCGAAGTCGTACCGGTCGCACAGCTCGCGCAGCTCCCCGACGGTGTTCCTGAGCCGGGGCAGGTTACCGCACATCTGGTCGCCGACCGCGCCGTAGGCGAGCGCGAGGGCCAGGTTGTACGGGTGCTCGATCGCCCTGGCCGCGGAGATCGCGCGATCGGCGCTGCCCAGCGCGTCCTCCTCGCGGCCGAGCAGCCAGTGAGCGTGCGCTGCCCAGGCCTCGGCGTGGATGTCAGGGCGAGCGCCGAGGATCAAGAACGTGTCGGACGTCAGCTCCGCGACGAGTTCGAGGTGATTCAGTCCCTCCGCGGGCATGCCCAGGCTGACGGCCGAGCCGCCGACCGCGAAATGCGCCGACCCGCTCAGCTCGGAACCCGCTTCGGCAAGCGCCAGTGCCCGGTTGGCTATCTGATAGCCGTCAGCGGTCCGCCCCTGGACGAACCGTGACGCCCACAGCGCGACCAGGCCGGCGACCGTCGAGCCGGTGCGCCCCAGTGATTCGGCGAGGGCGATGGAACGCTCCAAGGTCTGCTGGAGATGCGCGGACGAGTAGCCGTCCCGGGCGTTGAGCGGCGCCGCCATCGACTCCAGGACCGCCAGTTCCCGGGAGTCCCTGTCCCTCCCGGCCGGCATGCCCGCAATGATCGACAGCGCCTTCTCGTGCAGCCGGATCGCCTCGGTGAGGGCGAACCTGGACGCCGCGATCGCGGCGGCCCGTTGGTAGTAGGCCGGCGCCCGGTCGGGCCGCCCGCCACGGGCGTACTGCTCCGCGAGCTGGGCCGCGACCGCGTCGATGTCCTCGGCGTGCAGCAGCTCGAGGCCCTGGGCGATCCGCCGGTGCAGCAGCCAGCGTTTCGGCGGGCTGATCGCCGCGTACGCCGTTTCGCGCAGCAGGTCGTGGGAGAAGTCGTAGCCGTCGCCGAACTCCCGCATGATCCGGCGCCGCCAGAGCTCGTCGACCGCCTCCACGACGGCATCGGCGTCAAGGTCACTCGCCTCGGCGAGCAGGTCGAGGGTGAAGTTCGTGCCGACCGCGGCCGCCAGCCCCGCGACCTCCCTGGCCGGGCCGGTCGCCTGCTCGAGGCGCTTGCGTAGCACAGCGGCCAGGTCGCCGGGCGACAGCGGCGCGCCGCCGGCCTCGTCGGTGCCGCGCACTGCCTCGATGACGTACAGCGGGAAGCCCCCGGTTGTCGCGTGCAGCAGGCCGGTGTCGGCCGCGGCGAGGGGCCGTCCGGAGATGGCCCCGGCGAGCTGTGCCGTCTCGACGGCGTCTAGCGGGGCGAGGGACAGCTCGGTCAGCAATCCGGTGGCCCGCATCTGGACCGTCCAGCTCGCCAGCTCAGGGTCGTCGTCGAGGCCATCGTCGCGCATGGTGGCGGCAACCAGCAGCTGAGCACCGTCCGCCAGCCCCAGACAGAACGAGATGAACGCCAGCGTCTCCTGGTCGCACCACTGCATGTTGTCCAGGACCAGCAGGGTCGGGCGGCCGATCGCAAGCAGCGCCCGCGCGATGCCTTCGAAGAACCGGTGACGCTGCCAGGCATCTACCATTGCCCGGGGGCTGGTCCCTCGGTCCTCATGGCCCTCGGCCGGCACCAGCCTGCCAACCTCGGTGCGCCAGGCGGGGTCAAGGGTCGTAACCGCGGACTGGACAGCGGGGTTTCGCAGCCAGTCCGCGACCGGGGCGAGCGCCAGCCGTCCCGATGTCCCGAAGCACTGGCTGGTTGCCACGACCGCGCCGCCCTGCATGGCCTGCCCGGCGATCTCGGTCACCAGGCGGGTCTTCCCGACGCCTGCGCCGCCGCGGACCACCGCCAGGCCGCGGCTGCCCGCCGCAGCGGCCCGCCACAGGTCCTGGAGCAGGCCAAGCTCCCGCGACCGGCCGACAATGTCCGCCGCGACCGGCCCGGAGCGGACGACGGCAGCCTCAGCCGCGGGCAGCTTCCCGCCGCCCGAGTCGGCGCGCGCCATCAGCCGCTGGAACGCTCGCTGCGTCGCCGGATCCGGGACGACGCCTAGCTCACGCTCCAGTACCGAAGCACAGTGATGGTAGGTGCTCACGGCGCCGGCCCGGTCGCCCAGATCGGCCTGCAACAGCATCAGGGTCCGGTAGCCAACCTCCTCCAAGGGCTGCAGCTGGATCCGGCGCCGCGCGACCTCCACCGCCCCGAGTAGATCACCGCGCCGGGCCCGTGCCTCGGCGAGCAGATCGCACAGGCTGACACATTGGCGCTCGACCTCTGACCTGATCTCAAGTACCCAGTCGTCGTACACGCCGGGCAACAGGTCACCCCCGTACTCCGCGATAGCCCTCGCGGCATGTACAAGCACGCCGTCGTCATCGCCGGCCGCCGCTGCGGCCAGGGCAGCCCCGCGTTCGATGTCGAAGACGCGCAGGTCGACCCGGCACGTCTCGGTGTCGCGCCAGCCCAGATCGGTTGACGTCACGACGAGTGACGGCTCGTCGGCCAGGACCTGCCGCAGTTGATGCAGTTCCCGGCGCAGGTTGGTCAGCGCCTGCGCGTCGGTCGAGTCCGGCCAGAACAGCCCGGCGATCCGCTGCCGAGGCTGGCGTGACCCGGCGTGCGCGGCCAGAAACCCGACCAGTGCCACGGCCCGGGACGAACGCGCCCGGGCACCGTTCCCGGTGCCAGTGATGGCTTGCTCTCCCAAGAGCGACACGCGCAACACGTCGATGCGTCCCCCTGAGGCTACAGATTAGGCGTCTGGTCGGAGCTTCTCCAAGAAATGGTAAAGGCAGATTTCCTGCTCAACGGTGCCAGCGTGCCCTGACACGGACCATGACCCGCAAACGCCAGGATCATCATCCGGCTGCCAGCGCGGGCTCGTCCGCATGCTCGGCAGCCAGGTATTCGTGCACCAAGCGCACGGCCGTAGCGCCGTCACCGACCGCGGAGGCGACCCGCTTGATCGAACCGTAGCGGGCATCTCCCACCGCGAAAACCCCCGGCATCGAGGTCTCCAGCAGGAGTGGCGCCCGGTCGAGCGGCCACTGCTGCCCGCCGCCGGCCACGTCGCGCCCGGTCACCATGTAGCCCCAGCGGCGCTCCACCTCCTCCGGCAGCCACTGCGTGCGCGGCTCACCGCCGATCAGCACAAATAGCGCGGTCGCCGGGACCCGTTCCGGGCGGCCGGACCGCCGGTCGCACAGCGTGAGGGCTTCCAGGTGACCGGTTCCATGACCGTCGCTGATCTCGGTGCGCAGGCGCACCGTGATGTTGCCGGTGGCCTCGATTTCCCGGATCAGATACTCCGACATCGACCGGGCCAGGCTGTCACCACGCACCAGCATCGTCACCCGCCGCGCGTAGCGGGCCAGGTGCAGCGCGGTCTGGCCGCCGGAGTTCCCGGCTCCCACGACGAAGACGTCCCGGCCCTCCATGGCCCGTGCCTCGGCCGCTGCGGCGCCGTAGAACACGCCGGAGCCGACCAGCGCCTCCAGCCGGGGCACGCCGAGACGGCGCCAGGCGATGCCGGTCGCAACAATGACCGTCTTGGCGGCGATCCGACGGCCGCCGGCCAGGCGCACGACCCGTTCACTCCCCCGGCGCTCGAGGCCCACGGCGCGCTGGGAGAACACCAGGTGCGCGCCGAACGTCCAGGCCTGCTCGCACGCACGGCGGGCGAGATCGCGTCCGCTGACACCATGCGGAAGCCGGGGTAGTTCCGGATCATCGGACTGCTCCCGGCCTGCCCGCCGGAGATGGTTTCTTCCAGCACTACCGTCAGCAGGCCCTCCGATGCGGCGTAGACGGCCGCCGCGAGACCAGCCGGTCCCGCGCCTACTATTACGACATCGCAATGTTCGATATCGCAGGAGGTGCTCCCGCCGGTTGACTCGACAACCTGGGCGAGCGTCGGTGCCACGATCGTGTAGCCATCGTGGCGGATCATGACCGGGAGCCGTCCTGCGTCCAGGCGCCCGTCCCGCAGTAGCTGGCGGCCCCGCCGGCTGCCAGCAGGGTGAAAACGGAACGGCACGGCGAAGCGGGTGAGCAGCTCCCGCAACTCGTGCGTGTCGCGATCCGCGAGCCCGACAACCTGGAACAGGTCGAAGCCGGCCTGGTGATCCTTGGCCCACTCGGCCAGGAACTCGCTGATCAAGCGGTAGAGGTCCTGTTCGAGCACCCACGGTTTGGCGAGGTGATAGTCGGCCTGGCCGAGCGTCATGGCCGGGATGACCGGGCTGCGCGCCGAGTAGTCACGTTCGACCAACAGCACCCGTTTGGCCAGCGGATGCAGCTCATGGGCGCGCGCCAGGAACTCGACCCCGGGCATCGCGCTCAGGTCGTGATCGACGATGAGCAACGCCACCAGGTCGCCGGCGCCGGCCAGCTTGCGCAGTGCCGCCAGCCCGGAGTCGGCGGACGACTCGCCGATGATCCGGAAGTCCTCACCGAACCGCCGGTCGAGGTCCTCCCGCAGCGCGGCGGTGACCCCGGCATCGCCATCGATCACGAAGATGACTGGCTGTGACATCTGATTTCCCTCGGTTATATCTGTGCACGCCGGGCCGGCGGGCTGCCCGCTTGTGTGGTTTCCCGCTGCCTCCCCCGGCGGCGTAGCAACGCGAAGCTAGCTGCTGCACCGTTCGCCCAGCGTTCGCGGTGCGCGCTGGCAAGCAGACGAGGCCCCGGCGCCGTCGTGATCATGAGATTCGGAGTGCCATAACGCTGCCATAACGCCACCGAAGACATGATCACGAACGAGGCTCGGGCACACTGGCTGGGTGGACGTCGGTGGGTATGTGCGGCCAGGTTTTGAGCCGGTTCGCGAGGTTTTCGCATCGGTGCTTGCCGCGCAGGCCGGGACCGGAGCCACGACCGCCGGGTGGCGGGATGGCGAGTGGGTGGTGGACCTGTGGGGCGGCCCGGCGAGCGCCGATGGCGGCCGGCGCTGGCAGGCGGACAGCCTGACCCAGGCCTACTCGGTGGTCAAGGCATTCGTGGCCGTCTGCGCGTTGCTGCTGGCCGACCGGGGCCAGGTTGACCTCGGCGCGCCGATGCAGCGCTACTGGCCGCAGTTCCGCGCCGCCGCGGACGTGCGGCAGGTGCTGTCGCATCAGGCGGGCGTGGTCGCGCTGGCCGAGCCGGCCCCAACCGAGGCGTTCTACGACTGGGAGTGGCTGTGCGCGCTGCTGGCGGCCCAGGAGCCGGCCTGGGAGCCGGGGACCGCGCATGGCGAGTCGGCGTTGTTCTACGGCCACCTGGTGGGCGAGGTGGTCCGCCGGGTCGACGGGCGCGGGCTTGGGCGTTTTCTCCGCGAAGAGGTGTGCGGCCCGCTGGGCCTGGATTACTTCGTCGGACTCACCGCGGCCGAGCAGGCCCGCGCTGTTGAGTTGACCGGCCTTGCGGAGTATTTCGGGCCGAAGCTCGCCGACAGGCCCGGTCTGGGCCGGCGCGCCGTCAGCAATCCGCCTGGCGCGTTTGACCCGGTGGTAGTCAACGGCCGCGCGTGGCGGTCCGCCGAAGTACCCGCGGTCAACGGGCACGGGACCGCCCGCGGCGCCGCCGGGCTCTACGCGGCACTGCTGCAGGGCAGGCTGCTCTCACCGGCCCTGTTGCGCGAGGCCACCACGGCGCAATGCTCCGGCGTGGATGCGGTCTTCGGCGAGCAGAGCTCCTGGGGACTGGGCTTCGGCGTCGACCAGGACGGTTACGGCATGGGCGGATCCGGCGGCAGTTACGCGGGGGCCAGCGTCGCCGGCGGTTACGCGTTCGCGTTCCTCACCGGCACGATGGGCAGCCATGCCCGGGCCACCCAAGTGGAGAACGCGCTCCGCGGCTGCCTGGGCGTGCCGCCGCTGCCCGACTAGCTCTGGGCCGTCAGCTGGGCTGCCACTCCTCCCGCAGCAGGCCGTAGAGCAGGTCATCGGTCCACTCACCCTTGGCCCACGTGCTCTTGCGCAGGTGACCCTCGCGGCGCATGCCCAGCTTTTCCAGCACACCGGCCGATGCCGCGTTCCGGGCGTCGCAGCTGGCGGTGATCCGGTGCTTCCCCCGCGCGGTGAACAGGTAGCCCACCAGCAGGCGCGCCGCTTCGGTGGCGTAACCGTGTCCCTGATACTCGGGCGCTATCGTGAAGCCGATCTCGCACTGGCGGGGATCCTCGGCGTCCGGTTTGGCCGCGCAGTCACCGATCAGCGGCCCTGCCGGGCGCAGCGCCGCCGCGAACTGGAACCATTCCCCGGCGGTGTCGGGATGCTCATGCATCCCCTGCCGGATGAATCGTTCGCCCTCTTCCCGCGGATACGGCGCGTCCCAGCTTTGAAACCGGGCCACCCGAGCACAGGAACGGTACGCCACGAACGCCGGCAGATCGTCCATGCGGAACCGGCGCAACACCACCCGGTCCCCGGCCAGCTCGGTGAAGCTCTCATCGGGCATGACCCCTCCCTTCCGCGGGCAGCTTGTCCCCGGCCATCGGGGCCAACCTACTCAACACCCGCCGGGCGCCTACGCTCGTGTCATGCGCCTGGTGTCGCTGCTGCCGTCGGCGACGGAGATTGTCTACGCGCTGGAGCTGGGCGACCAGCTGGCCGGCGTGACCTTCGAGTGCGATGAGCCCGCCTCCGCCCGTGCGGAAAAAACCATTGTGGTCGGCGGCCTGGACACCCGGGGGATGACGCCGCGGGAGATCGACGACTACGTCCGCAGCCGGCTCGCCGCGGGCGGGGACCTGTACACGCTGCATGAACGGGCGCTGGCCGAGCTGCAGCCCGACCTGATCTTGACCCAGGACTTGTGCCGAGTCTGTGCCCTGCCATCGGGGCAGGTCGAGGCTGCCTTGGATTACCTTGGCTGCCGGGCTCGCGTCCTCACCTTGGACCCGCGCTCGCTGGAAGAGGTACTGGACTCGATCCACGTGGTGGGCCAGGCCACCGGCGTGCCCGGGCGGGCCGAGCGCATGGTTGCCGGGCTGCGCGCCCGGCTGGCCCAGGTGGCGGCCCGTGTCGCCGGCCAGCGACGGCCGAAGGTGGCGGTGATCGAGTGGGTGGACCCGCCGTTCACCGCCGGGCACTGGGTGCCCGACCTGGTGACCGCGGCCGGAGGGATCTCGGTCACGGGCCGCTCCGGAGAGCCATCCGCCCGGGCGAGCTGGGCCGATATCGCCGCCGCGGAGCCGGAGTTGGTCGTCGTGGCGCCGTGCGGCTACCACTTGCCCGGCGCGGCCGAACAGGCCGGCATCGCAGCCCGGGAACTACCCGGCGTGCCGGTGTGGGCCATCGACGCCGACGGCATCGTCGTCCGCCCCGGCCCCCGGCTGGTCGCCGGGGTGGAAGCGCTCGCCGCTGCGCTGCACCCCGGCAGTGCGGCGTCCGCCCCGCCCGGCGCCCTGCACCGTGTCGCCTGAGACTGCGAAGGCCCAGGAGGGCCACCAGTGGTTGGAGTGGTGGTGCTGATCGCCCTGCATGGGTGCGGCGGCCATCCGGGCGGCTGACGGGACGGTTCGGGTGGTCGAAAGCGCCGGTCGGCCCCTCCTTACGCGGTACGGCGCCGGTCGCGATGACCGCTCCCGTAGCGCTGGCGCGCTGCCTCGCCGGACGTGCCGAGCATGGCGCCGATCGCCGACCAGGAGTGGCCTTCAGCGCGGGCGGTATGGACCGCGGCTGCAAGGGCGCGCTCGCTAGCGGCCCGCTCCGCGAAGGCGCCAGCGACAGCGCGGAGCGCCGCCGCGTCTCGAACGTCGCCGGGTGCGGGCTCGTGGTCCTCGAACCGGCGGGCCAGTTCCTCAGCGCGAGCGAGGATTTCTTCGGCAGAGCGTGGCATCAGTGATCTCCCCTGCTGCGCAGGTACTTAGGACGTGCCCGCATGGCGTGGACGATGATCGGGCCTCCGCCGCTGTCGGCCACGCCGACCTCCAGGAGAGTGCCGTCACGTGCGGGTCCGACGAACATGGTCAGGCCGTCGTCCAAGTCGGCGACGCGGAGCGGGTAGCGGAGGGCATGGCGCATGTCATCGTCGCTGACGCCATGCTTGCGGGCGCTCGCCGCAACATATCTGGCGCATGCCGCCAAGTTACCTTGCCGTCCGCATGGCCACAAGTTATCTTGCGGTTCACTGTGCGTCCTCCCGCTCCTGGCCGCGTGCGGCAAGACCGCAACGCCGCGTCGGCGATGAAGGCCGAGACGCTGAGCGCTGCGGACTCCGCACGGACCGCAAGCCGGGTGTAGCCCGCTGACGTGCCGGAACGCGCTAGATAGCTAGTTGATGTCGAACTCGTTGCCTTCCGGATCCTTCATCCCGACCGCGTAGTGGTCGAGCCCTTCCTCCGACAATGCGCCAGTGATGGTGGCGCCCAGGCCGGCCAGCCGGCTGGCCTCCGCGTCGACTCGTTTCGCGCGGGTCTCGATCGGGTCCGTCCGCCCGCCACTGGCGTGGATGTCGAGGTGCAGTCGGTTCTTGACCACCTTGGCGTCCGGGACGACATGGAACCAGATGCTCGGCCCGTGGCCCTCCGGGTCGCTGATCCTGTCCACCCCGTCGACCAGATCTTCGTCGGGCACCCCCACCTCGCGGTAGAAGTCATTCCAGGTGGCGAAGCCCGCCGGAGGCGGCTCCGGCTCATACCCCAGGGCGGCGGCCCAAAAGCGGGCGAGCCGATCGGGGTTGGTGCAGTCGATCACTAGCTGGAAGTTGACAGCCACTGGCCTGACCTCCGTGCCGCACGGGTACCTCCGTGCAGCTTGCCTCAAGCCTCGGACATTCGCCCTGGCGCTGCGGCGTGCCTGGTTCCGGGCCTCAGGAGCAGCCGGCCGGCCTGGGCACCGGCGGATGTATACGAGAGGGATCAGCACCGCGGCGGAGTGGACCCCGCTCGACGGCCACGTCACGGATCTGCGTTATGCAGTATTTACTGACCGGCTCGGCCGGATACTCCGGTCATGTGCCTGCAGCTCATCCCCGCTGGAACGGAGACCGCTAAGGTCACGGACTGGAAAGCTCCGTGATGAGCTGGCTGATGCCGACAACTATCTCGAGGTACGCCGCTTCCCGGTACCGGGTCTTCCCGTCCTCGGTATGAGGGACCCTGCCTACTTCGCCTATATCAGCCACGGACCATACGCGCGTGCCCGCAGGAAGGCCGACGAGCCGCTGACATTCGTCGTACACCCGCTGATTCATGCAGATGACCACGCCGGCCCCGGCCAGGCGCGACGGAGTCAGCTGGTCACCATAACCGGTCTTGGCGAATTCCCGGATGCCATTCTTCGCAAGAAGCTCAAGTGTTTCCGTGTAGGCAGCCAGGTTTCTGGCCCTGTCGGCAGCGGCCGCGGTTCCGCTGGAGATCGCCCTCAGGTTCTTGAACTTGAGTGAGTTGAGGTAGGCCTCGGCAATGATGCTCCTAAAGGCGTTGCCCCGGCAAATGAAGTGGACGATCATTCGCGGGGTTACTCGACTTCCTCCAGGATGTGCTGCATCTGTGCCAGCTGGTCTCTGAGCGAGTCAACCTGCACGGTGATGTCGGTGAGTCTGAGGTCAACGTGTTCCTGCGCGGTGATCGCCATGTCGCTGAGCCGCCGGAACTCGTCGGCCAGAGCGCGGTAATCCTGGCCGGTGGTCAGCTGAGCTTTGGCCTGCCTTGAGGTGCTGAGGTGCCGGGCCACCGCCCAGACCGAGATCACGAACGCGAACGCCAGTGAAACGACCAATATGAGGTTGAAAATCTGCGTCATCGCCGTACCTCCGCGTCAAGATCGTTGCCCGCGCACAGCGTCCGCACAGACACCATGATCGTCTCAGGCGTCAGCTGCAGCGCGAACGGCGTTACCTCGTAGAACTTCATTGCCTTCCCGTCCTCCGATACCTCGATGTCAGCCGACACCAGCCCGGCAGCCTGGAGCTTCCGCAGGTGAACCTGCAGCAGGGCGCGGCTGATGTTCAGCTCGCGGGCCAGCTGGCTCACGTAGTTGCGCTCTGCTGCCAGGGCGGCGACAACCCGCAGCCGGTGCGGGTTGGCCAGGGTCGCCAGCACCCGCAGCAGGTCGTCACCGGTCATGTCCGAGAGGTTCACAGCATCCTTCCTAGCACCTGCTAACAAAAATTAGCAGGAGAGGCGCGCAGGAGTCAACCGCCGGTTCTGCGGCTGGCCGTCAGGCTCGGCACACGGCACGACCGGGCCTGCGGCCCATGGTTGGACAGCCAGCCGTCGAATTCCGGCCTGGTGGCATGCAGCCACTGGTACGCCTCATCAAGAGTTCCGCTCCCGATCGGTCCCATGACGCACCCTCCCGGCGGCGCGGCCCACTCCGGTATCACCGTTGCTGCGTCTTCCGGACAACCTGCTCTGCAAGGACGGCCGGGTCAAGGCCTGCCCGGTCCCGCACGCCTCCACCCGTCATGGATGTGGAATCGTTGTTGTTCTTTGAACGCGGAACTCACATCCATGACGGGTCGGTTTTTTGCGGATCGGTCACGTGCAGGTGAGGGTCGGTATTGCCCAGTCGCCATGGTCGTTGCCGTTGCCGTCGCCTGCATCGCCGACGATGAGGTCCAGGACCTGCGCGCCGGTGACGTCGACGTCGATCGACGTCGCTGGTTGGTGTCCGCGAATGGTCGGGGTCGTGACCAGGGTCTTGCCGTCGGCGGCCACGCTGAAGGTGACCGTGCCCGCCCCGTTCTTCTCGTCGTCGACACCGACCATGGCGGTGAACCGGGTGCAGCGCCCGCCGAGATAGACCTCGACGTCGCTGATCGAGTTGGTGCCGAGGCCCTTGGCGTAGGTGACGCCGTTGATGGTGATCGGGCGGCCGTCACCTGCCGCCTGCTCGCCGTTGCTGGTGTCGCGCTCGATTGGTCCCCAGCCGTTCGTGGCTGACAGGAACGGCAGGTCGCTGACCGCGTCGGTGCCTGGCGGCGGGGGCGGTGGCACCGATCGGATGATCCGCTCGTCGGAGTTGCTCGCCGAGCTGGCGCTTTGGGTGTAGTTCACCGCTGCCGTGACGGCCGAGGCCGCGGGCAGCTGGCCGGAGGCCGCCTGGATCTGCCAGGTGAACGTGGCCGATTCACCGGGGTGCACCGCGCTCACCGAGTCCGGGCTGGCGGGACCGGCCGTCCACCCGTCGGGGAGTTTCAGCGACGCGGTGAGGCCGGTCGCGTTCGCCGCGTCGTCCGGCACCGTCACCGTCGCCTTCGCCGTGAACGTCTGCCCGGCCTGGACGGTGTCGGGCACCTGGAGGTCCACGGCCGTGCCAGGTGGCTTGGGCATCGCGTACTTCTGCGGGTCGTAGCGCGGGCTGTCGTTTTGCGTGACCGTCAGCGGGGACGCGTAACTGCCGTAGTTCGTGAGCGAGACCTTGCCCAGCCCGCCGGTCGAGCCATCGAGATTCCACACGGCGATCGCGATGCTGTTCGTGCCGTTGGGGTTGAGGATCCCGTTGGGCACCGGGAAGCTGTGCTGCGGCCCCCGGTAGTTGACGTAGTTGCCGACCTGCCAGCCGTTCACGAACAGCATCGCCCGGTACTGGCGGGACGGGTCGTCGCTGATCGTCAGCCCGAGCGAGGTGTCCTGCCCCTTCGGCAGGTCGAGGGCGACATCGGTGCGGTACCACGACACACCCGGCGTCGTGTCGGTGGCCGGCAGCGTGACCGGCGTCCAGTTGCCGTCCGGGTACCCGGGCAGGGACCAGCCGGCCCGTTCACCGAAGAGGCCGCCGGTCGACAGGGGGCCGCGTACCGGGTCGATCATGTCCTCGCCGCCGCGCACGCCCTGCAGCCTCCAGGTGATCGAGGTCAGCGGGGCGCCGGTGAGCGACGCGCTGATAAGACCGCGGGCGGCCTTGTTGCCGTTGGTGGAGTTGTAGTCCTCCTCGTGGCCCATGTTCACCGTGAGCACCGAGACGATGTTGTCGCCGTCGGGCTTCAGCGCACCGGCCGGGAAGGTGAAGTTGCCGCTGCCGGTGGTAGAGCTGCCGAGGAAGATGCCGTTGAGCCAGGCCGAGAAGGCCTGCGCTCCGCCGCCGGAGCTCGAGACCAGGTGGATGCCGGTCTCGTTGCCGCTGGCGCGGAACCGCCCGCGGTACCACGTGTTGCCGGTGTGGAAGCCGTAGTCGTCCGCGTAGAGCACCGGCAGGGTGTTCACCCCGCTGACGCTGTTGGTGGTCATCTTGTCGGCCACCTGCCAGCGGGAGTCGTCGAAGCCCGGTTGCGCCTCCGGCGACTCCTGCTGGTGCTTCCAGTTCGTCAAGTCGGGCAGCGAGATCGGGGCGGCCACCGGTATCTGACCGGTGAGGCTGCCCGAGCTGGTGGACTGGGTGTGCACCGCCTTGCCGTTCCAGGTGATGGCCGAGGCAGAAGTGAAGACCTCGATGTCCGGGTCGGCGCCGTTGTCGCCGGTGAGTGCGACCGTGCTGCCGTCGTCGCTGCTCGTCGCGGTGCGCAGCAGGTGGCTACCGCGCACCAGCACCGGGCCGGCCGTGGTGTCCTGGCGCCAGAACGTCTCGGCGGTCGCCTTGTCGGCGAGCAGGAGCAGCAGCGGGCGTGAGCCGCCGCCGGAGATCATGACCCGGATCAGGCCGTTGTGGGTGTAGTTCCCCGTTGGTGAGCTGGTGCCGGGCGAGGATGCGGTCGATCTGGGTCATCCACTCGTCCGAGTACTTGAGGAACTGCGGGTCGTTGCTGCGGTTCGCACCCGGCTCGGTCGACATCCAGCCGGGCAGGCC
>Ga0075434_100003098_pt1 | contig 14799 bp, 14 predicted proteins | sample RhiMethybrSRZTD3_FD_75298 | JGI IMG/M metagenome (GOLD analysis project Ga0075434, IMG submission 75298) | Populus rhizosphere microbial communities from Tennessee, USA - Rhizosphere MetaG P. TD hybrid SRZTD3 | ecosystem: Host-associated > Plants > Roots > Rhizosphere > Soil | place: USA... | reverse complement strand
CGTACGACGTGAAGGCGACCGCGCCGAACGTGTTGCCGGTGCGGAATTCCCACATCCCTGCCAGCACCTGGGCGATCCCGCCGTAGGCGAGCGCGAGGCCGAACACGACCGCCTCGCCCGACCGCGACACGAGATCGGCGTTGAACATGCTGAGCACGAACGTGGTCATCGCGAACGCCGCCAGCCCGAGCGGCCCCGGGTCGGCGATCGTGATCCCGCCCGAGCGGGACTCCACCACCTCGGGGCTACGTGCGGCGTCTCGCTGCACGGGGCCGGTGGCGGCGGGATTGTGAACCGACATGTTCCCTCCTCGATCGATGGGTGCGGTTCCACTTTGCCGCCGTCCCCGATACCCATTTCGATCGCATTCCGAACAAACTGCGGCGTACGCCGCCGTTCTTCCGCCGTCGCGCGGCGGTGTACGATCGGGCGGCGCGCAAGCACTGGTCTACGGCGACCCCTGGGAGGGACGGATGCCATCACCACTCGAGGTGCATGACTGGCACGAGCTGGACGTCTACGCGCAGGACGGGGAGCACGTCGGCAAGCTGGCCGACGTCTACGTGTCGAAGGAGTCTGGCGAGCCGGAGTTCCTGCTCGTCTCGGGCGGATTCCTCGGCCACAAGCTGCACATGGTGCCCGCCGACGGCGCCACCCGCGCCGACGACAAGGTGCGGGTCGCCTTCGACAAGGCGACGATCGAATCCGCGCCGTCGGTTGCCGCCGACGACGACATCGACCCGGCCGAGGAGAAGCGCCTCTTCGAGCACTACGGCCGCTCGTATGCGCCGCACCCCGAGGGCGTCCTGATCCTGCGCCGGTTCGTCCTGATCGAGCGCCGCTGAGCAACGATGGACCCTGACCGGACGCTGTTTCGGTGTGTCGTCTGCGGCGTGGACGGAACGGAGGAGAGCCGCGCCGCGGTCGCCCAGGTCGGCCGCCTGATCGAGGCGTCAGGCGGCGAGTCGCGGGTCGTGCTCGTGAGCGTGTGGAACACCGGCGCGTCGGTCGCCGTCGGGTGGTCGCCGGGGATCGCGCGGACCGGGTCGTTCCCGCAGGAGGAGCTGCGTGCGGCGGCCGACGGCGTGCGGCCGCTCCTGCCGGCGGCGGCCACGGTCGACACGGTCGTGGTCGAGGGGCCGCCGGGGCCGATGATGCTGACCGAGGCCGGCCGCCACCAGGCGACGCTCGTCGCCGTGGGGTCGCACGACCACCGCCGCCTCTCCGGCATCCTGCTCGGGAGCGTGGCGGCGCAGCTCCTGCACGAGGCGCCGTGCCCCGTCCTGATGGCGCGCGGCCAGGCCGGCGACAGGTTCCCGGCCCGGGTCGCGGTGGGCGCCGACGGCTCCGAGGAGTCGGCCCGCGCCGTCCACACGGCCGCCGCGATCGCGAAGGCGTGCGGCTCGGAGCTCGAGGCGGTCGTCGCCACGGGCGGCGGCACGCCGGATCCCGCCGCGGTGCGCTCGGCGCTCGATGCCGCGGCCGGACCGGACACGCCGCTGCGGATGGAGTCCGACTCGCCCGTAGACGCGCTGTCCCGACTCGATCCCGACCTGCTGGTCGTCGGCAGCCGCGGGCTCCAGGGGATCCGATCGCTCGGGAGCGTCAGCGAGCGGGTCGCGCACGAGGCGCGCTGCTCGGTCCTCGTCGTCCGCTAGCCGCGCACGGCCCGCGCGGTGAACGTGATCTTGAAGGTCGCGCCCTGGCAGGCGTCGGCCACCGTCCTCGGCATCACAACGGTCATGATGACCGGGGCGGCCTTCCGTGGATTGATCGTGAACGCCCGACCCCGGTGGGTCACCGTCAGATTCGTCCGCGTCCCGGCGCAGCCCGGGCGGCTCGTCGCGGCGGCGACCTTGGCCCGCACCGCCGTGATCTTGATCGGGTAGGGGTAGGTGTTCTTGATCTGCAGCGTCGTGGCCCTGGTGGCGCCCGGATAGAGGCCGGTGGCGGACGTGGCCGTGACGCTGACGGCATGCTGCACCGACGCGATCAGCTCCATCCGGCCGCGGTCGGGCGACGCACCCGAGGCGGCGACATGCGAGGCGACGCCGGCGGCTGCGGCGAGCACGACTGCAGTGGAGAGCAAGAAGCGCATCTACGGCTTGAACGTGAAGGTCGTGGACGTCGTGCCCGTGTTCGAGGCCGCGTCGGTGGCGACGGCCCGGATCGTGTACGGGCTCAGGTTGGTGAACCAGGCGGCGGCGGCCGCGAGCGACCAGTTCGACGTGCCCGTGGCCGGCATCAGCACCTCGGTCGCCGACGAGAACGAGCTCGTGCCCGGGTTCCAGTAGAGGGCCGCCCCGGACGCCTGGCGGATGCTGACCTGCACGTTCGCGAGGCCCGAGGTGGCGTCGCTGGCGGTGCCGCAGATGTCGGCCGTGCCGGCCGTCCCGCAGCCGGCCAGCCACCCGCCGGAGTAGGACGCGGTCGGGAACGTGATCGCCACGGTCGGCGCGGTGTTGTCGAGCGTGACGGTCTGGCTCGTGCTCGTGAAGGTGTTCCCGGCCACGTCGGTCACGGTGACCGTCCAGGTCTTGCTCGTGCCGGTGAGCGAGGCGTTGGCTGCGAGCGCGGCGCTGGCGTATCCGCGGGCGACGCCGCCGATTGTGCAGTTCGAGGAGCAGGCCGGGAGCGCGAGGGCGGTCTGGCCGGTGGTGATGTTCGAGACCTTCGCGGTGACCGAGTAGACGCCGCTGGCGTCAGAGGCGTTGGTGTAGGCGATGTAGGTCGTGCCCTGGGCGATGTAGCCGGGGACGCTCGTCGCCGTCGGGGCGATCGCCTCGGCGGTCGCCGTCGGCGCGGTGTTGTCGACCGTGGCCGAACCGGTCGCGGTCGTGGCGTTGCCGACGCCGTCGGTGGCGGTCACGGTGAAGCTCGCGGCGCCCGCGGCAAGCGTGGAGCCGGCCGTCTTGGAGGCGCTCTTGTACCCGTAGGTGACACCGCCGACCGTGCAGCTCGTGGTGCAGGCGGAGAGGGCGAGCGCCGTCTGCCCGCTCGTGAACGTGTTGACGTTCGCCTTGACGGACGAGATCCCGGTCGCATCGGACGCGTTGGCGTAGACGATGTACGCGCCGCTCTTGCGCAGCCAGCCTGCGGCGTTCGTCGTCGTGTTCGCGACGGCGACCCCGGAGACCGTTGGCCCGGTGGCGTCGACCGTGACGGAATAGCTGCCCGTCGTCGCGTTCACGGCCCTGTCCGTGGCCGTCACGCTGAAGGCGGCCGGCCCGGCCGCGATCGACGCACCGGCGGTCTTGGACGCGCTCTTGTAGCCGTAGGTGACGCCGTTGAACGTGCAGGTGGTGGTGCAGGCGGAGAGGGCGACCGCCGTCCCGCCGGCGGTGAGCGCGCTCAGGTCGGCGGTGACCGTCGAGAGGCTTCCCGTGTCGGCGGCGTTCGCATAGAGGACGTAGCTGTTGCCCGGCTTCAGGTAGCCCGGATCGCTGGGCGTGGTGTTCACCACGACCGCGCCGATGACGGTCGGGGCAGTCGAGTCGATGGTGGCGCTCGCCGAGCCGGTGGCCGTGTTCCCGGCCTTGTCGGCCGCGGTCAGGCTCACGGAGGTGCTGCCGTCGGCGACGGCCGATCCGGCGGTCGTGGCCGCGCTCTTGTAGCCGTAGGTGACGCCGCCGACCGAGCAGGACGACGTGCACGCGGCCAGCGACAGCGCCGTCGTTCCCGGCGTGAGGGTCGAGACGTTGGCCGTGACCTTGGCGATGCCGCTCGCCGGCGAGCCGGCGTCGCTCACGTTCGCATAGACGGTGTAGCTGCCCGACCGCCGCACCCAGCCGACGGTCGCGGGCGAGGCCATCGCGACCACCGCGGCCGAGACGGTGGGGCTGGTGGAGTCGACAATCGCCGAGTAGTTGACGGTCGTGCCCAGGTTGTGCGCGTTGTCCTGGCTCCAGACCCCGTAGGAGAGCGTGCCCTGGGCCAGCCCGGCGTCGGCGGTCAGGGGCGCCGTCGACCAGGCGTAGGTCGTGGCGCCGATGGTGCAGCCGGTCGTGCAGGGCGAGAGCGAGACCGACGTCGAACCGGCGCTGAGCGCCGAGACGTTGGTGCGCACCCAGGCGATGCCCGAGACGCCCGGATCGACGACGTTCGCGTAGACGACGAACGCCGCCCCGGGCTTGATCGCGCCTCCGGCGGCCGTCGCCCCCTGGGGAGCGATGGTGCTGCCGGTGACGCTCGGGGCGTGGAAGTCGATGCTCGCCTTCGCCGCACCGGCCCCGTCTCCCGGCAGGTGCCACGTGGCGGACGCGGTGGTCACGCCGGCGAGGAACACCACCAGGAGCACGAGGCTACGGCGAGGGTGCAGCATGCCCTTGAGGCGGGCGAGCATCGGAACGGCCCTATGCGCTGGCGGCCGTGGCGGTCAGGTAGACCGTGAACGTCGCTCCCTGGCAGGAATCGTTCGCGCCGGTGCCCATCGTGATGGAGCTCGCGGCGTCGACGTCGAGCGAGGAGTTGGCGGAGATGTCCCAGCCGCTGCCGCCGTTGGTGGCGGTGGTGAACGACAGGGAGCCCAGGTTGCAGCCGCTGTGGCCGGCATCGACCGCGAAGCCGTTCTGGCCCTGGGTCGTGTCGAGCGCGAGGCTGCTGACGTGCACGGGGAAGGGGTTGGCGTTCGCGACCGACGTGTCCACGTCGGCGCTCGCGCCCGGATAGAGAACGCCGCTGGCCGAGCCGGCGGTGAGCGTCAGGCCCTGCGCGGAGGCGGCCGACGCGGAGCCGGAGCCGCTGCCGTTGACCGACCAGGCCGCATAGGCGGCGCCACCGGCGATGCTGAGACCGACGACGGCCGTCACGGCGAGACGCACGAGACGTTTCCGATTCATGGGATCCTCTTGAGAAGGGGGGAAGGAAGCCCGTCCGCTCCCAGGCGGGGAACGGACGTCCGCTTAACAGATCGGCTCCCGACCGGTATAGACCGATACCGAGATCGGGTGATCTCTGGGGGTGCGCGGTTTCCGCACCCGATGGTACGTGGATCACGCACCCTCCTGGTGCGGCGTTTCCGCACCGTTTGGTACGATATTTCCGCACCATGCTGACCGACACGAATCCGTTCATCTACTCCCACCCGATCGCGCCGGACGACGTCATCGACCGCGACGCCGAGACCGAGCAGCTGCTCGCCGCCGCCGTCGGCGGCCACTTCGTGCGCCTCTACGCGCCCCGCAAGTACGGCAAGACGAGCCTGCTGCGGCGCGTCCTCCGCGACGCCGAGCGGCGCGAGCGGATGATCCCGATCCTTGTCGACCTCTACGGCGTGCTCTCCATCGCCGACGTCGCCATCCGCTTCGAGCGCGCCTACGCCCGCCAGCTCAAGGGCAAGGCCCGCGCCCGGATCGAGGAGTTCCTGCAGACCACCGGCCTCGGCCTCTCGCTGGGCGCGCTCGGGATCAGCGCCCGGCTCCAGGTCGAGCCGCGCACCGATCCGCTGCCGGCGCTGCACGCGCTGCTCGACCTGCCCCTGCGGCTCGAGGAGGGCGGCGCCTTCCGGGCGCTCGTCGTCCTCGACGAGTTCCAGGACATCACCCGGGTCGACGGCATGGACGCGCTCCTGCGCAGCCACATCCAGTTCCAGGGCGAGGTGGCGTCGTTCGTGTTCGCCGGCTCCGAGCCGGGGCTGATGCGCGAGCTCTTCGAGGTGCGCGAGCGGCCGCTCTACGGTCAGGCGGTGCCGATGCGGCTCGGCCGGCTGGCCGACGCCGACATCGCGGCCTACGTCGCCGAGCGCTTCCGTGAGGCGGGCCGAAGCGTCGGCGAGGCCGCGAACCCGCTGGTCGCCTCGGCCAGGGGCCATCCCCAGCGGGCGATGCTGCTCGCCCACCGGCTGTGGGAGGAGGTGCCGGCCGAGGGCACGGCCGGCCTGGGCGACTGGGCACGGGCCCACGCCGCCGCCCTCGCCGAGCTTGCGGCGGAGTTCGACGCCGGCTGGCGCCACCTCTCCACCAACGAGCAGAAGGCGCTTCGGTCACTGGCCGCCACCGGCGGCTCGCCGTTTCAGGCCCGCGTTCTCGAGGGACTCGGCCTGGCCAAGTCGAGCGCCCGCTCCGCCCTGGTCGCGCTCCAGGCGAGCGCCCTGGTCCAGCGCGAGGGTGACCGCTACGCGCTCACGGACCCGCTCTTCGAGGAGTGGATCGCCGGTCTGCGCGACACCGGCGAGCACGGATCGGATGGGCCGTGAAGGGATCGAACCTTCGACCTTGGGATTAAGAGTCCCCTGCTCTACCAGCTGAGCTAACGGCCCCGGGTCGGCCAGTCTACCAACGCGTCGCCGCGCCGCTGCGCCGCCGGACCCGCTATCCTGCCGCGCCGGTGCGGGCAGACTCCGAAACCTTCTTCCGAGACCTCCTCGAGGCCGCAGGGCCGTCGGGCGACGAGCGCGAGGCCGCTGCGGTCTGGCGCAAGTACGCGTCCGGCTTTGCCGACGTCCACGGCGACGCGCTCGGCTCCTGCTACGCCACGGTGAACCCGGACGGCAAGCGGTCGGTGGCCGTGCTCGGCCACATCGACGAGATCGGCCTGGTCGTCACCCACATCGACGACGAGGGCTATCTGTGGTTCCGCGGCGTCGGCGGCTGGGTGGCGGCGGTGCTGGTCGCACAGCGGGTCCGGATCCTCGCCAAGGACGGCCCGATCACCGGCGTTGTCGGCCAGAAGGCGCCGCACCTGACCGACCAGGAGGAGCGCGACAAGCCGCTCAAGGTCGACCAGCTCTGGATCGACATCGGCGCGGCCGACGGCGACGACGCCCGCTCGCGGGTGCAGGTCGGCGACCTGGCCGTGCTCGAGGTGCCCGTCGTCGACCTGGTCGGCTCGCGGATCGCGAGCCGCGCGGTCGACAACCGCGCCGGCGCGTTCGTGGCCGCCGAGGCGGCCCGCCTGTACGCCGAGAAGCCGGGGACGTGGAAGCTCGTCGGCGTCGGCTCGGTGGGCGAGGAGACGAGCTTCTCCGGCGCCTACACGTCGGCGTTCGGGCTCGATCCCCACGCGGCGCTCATCATCGATGTCACCCACACGTCCGACCAGCCCAACGTGCCCAAGCGCAAGATCGGCGAGATCAAGCTCGGCGGCGGGCCCGTCATCGAGCGCGGGTCGGGCGTCCATCCGGTCATGTTCGACCTGATCGGCGAGGTGGCGAAGGCAGAGGGCATCCCCGTCCAGTTCGGCGCATCGTCCGGCTCGACCGGCACGGACGCCGACGCGGTCAAGCTCAGCCGGGCGGGCATTCGCTGCGGCGTCGTCAGCGTGCCGAACCGCTACATGCACTCGCCGAACGAGATCGTCGACCTCGACGACCTCGAGGCCGTGGCCGCCCTGATCGCCGCGGTCTCGCGTCGGCTCGACGACCTACCGGCGATCAGCTAGCGCTCGGCGTACGATACGGCCGTGCGCAGGCTGCTCCTCATCGCGGCCATCGCCACGGGGACGGCCGCCGTGGCCGGCATCGTCGTCTACGGCCAGATACACATGTCGCTGCTCACCGACCGCACTGCGACGCCGATCAAGACGGCCGACCGCAAGCCTGCGCCGGCGTTCGATCGCGCGGCGCTCACGGGGCAGCCGGTCGACCTACGCCGGTTCAGCGGCAAACCGGTCGTCATCAACTTCTTCGCCAGCAACTGCGCCCCCTGCCGGCAGGAGGCGGCCGGCCTGGCCAGGCTCGGACGCGACTTCGGCTCGAAGGTGCAGATGGTCGGGATCGCGATCGACGACACCCGTCCGGGCACCATCCACTTCATCTCGCACTACCACTGGACGTGGCCGATCGTCTTCGACCAGGACGACGACCTGGCCTACAAGTTCGGGCTCTACGGGAAGCCGACCACGGTCGTCATCGACCAGCAGGGCCGGATCGCCTGGCAGCACGCCGGCAGGATCGGCACGCGGCCGATCGCCCAGGTGCTCGACGCCCTACTGCAGGCCTGACCGCCCCGGAGATGATCGGTTCCACGCCGCCGTGACGGCGGCGTGGGATCGATCATCTAGTGTGGCGGCGCCATGAAGGTCGTCTCCGTCGTCGGCAACCGGCCGCAGTTCATCAAGGCGGCGCCGCTCGCGGCCGCGCTCGGCAAGGTGTCCGACCACGTCCTCGTCCACACCGGCCAGCACTACGACGCGGAGCTCTCGACGGTGTTCTTCGACGAGCTCGGCCTGGCGCCGCCCGAGCACGAGATCGAGGCCGGCTCGGGCAGCCACGCCGTCCAGACGGCGGCCATGCTCACCGGCCTCGAACCGGTGCTGGCCGGCGAGCGGCCCGACCTGGTGCTCGTCTACGGCGACACGAACTCGACGCTCGCGGGCGCGCTCGTCGCCGCCAAGCTCGGGCTGCGGCTCGGCCACGTCGAGTCGGGCCTGCGCTCGTTCGACCGGGCCATGCCGGAGGAGGTGAACCGGGTCGTCGCCGACGTCGTCTCCGACCTGCGCTTCTGCCCCAGCCGGACCGCCGTCGCGAACCTCGCCGCCGAGGGCATCACCGAGGGCGTCCACCTGGTCGGGGACGTGATGGTCGACGTCGCCCGCACGTTCGGGCCGGCCGCCCGCCGCACCGGCGTCGTCGAGCGGCTCGGGCTCGAGCCCGGCGGCTACGCGCTCGTCACGGTGCACCGCCAGTCGAACACCTCGGCCGAGGCGATGCCGGCCCTGGTCGAGGTGCTCGAGACGATCGGCCGGCCGGCGGTCTTCCCGATCCATCCGCGCACGCGAGCGGCGCTCGAGGCCGCCGGGCTGCTCGGCAGAGCCGAGGCGGCGGCGACGCTCACCCCGCCGCTCGGCTACCTCGAGTTCACGGCGCTGCTCGGCTCGGCCGGCGTGTGCCTGACCGACTCCGGCGGGGTGCAGAAGGAGGCCTACCTGCACTCGGTGCCGTGCATCACCCTCCGCGACACGAGCGAGTGGGTGGAGACGATCGAGCTCGGCTGGAACCGCCTTGCGGGCGGCCTCGACGCCGCGGCGGTCGCCGCCGCCCTGGCCGGGCTCGAACGGCCTGCCGGGCACCCGCCGCTCTACGGCGACGGCGACGCCTCCGCCCGCATCGCCGAGGTCGTGGCAGCCTCGCCGTTAGCATCCTGGCCGCCATGAGCACAGACATCGCCATCGTCGGCGCCGGCTACGTGGGGCTGCCGCTCGCCGTCGAGTTCGCCCGCGCCGGCCGCACGGTCGTGTGCATCGAGGCCGACCCGCGCAAGGTCGAGGCGATCGGCCGGGGCGAGAGCTACGTCGAGGACGTGCCGGCCGCCGACCTGGCCGCGCTCGTCGAGGCGGGGACGCTGTCGGCGACCGAAGACTTCGCGGCGGTCGCGGACGCGGACGCCGTCCTGATCTGCCTGCCGACGCCGCTCTCGCGGAACCGCGAGCCCGACCTCTCGATCGTGACGGCCGCGACGCAGGAGATCGCGCGCCACCTGCGCGCCGGGCAGCTGGTCGTGCTCGAGTCGACCACCTATCCGGGGACGACGCGAGACGTGCTGCGACCGGTGCTCGAGACCGGCGGGCTCATCGCTGGGAAGGACTTCCACCTGGCGATGTCACCGGAGCGGATCGACCCCGGCCGCACCGACTACACGATCCGCACGACGCCGAAGGTGGTCGGCGGCCTGACGCCGGCCTGCCTCGACCGCGCGCTCGAGCTCTATCGCGCCTGCTGCGAGCACCTCGTGCCGGTCAGCTCGTGCGAGGCGGCAGAGCTGACGAAGCTGCTCGAGAACATCTTCCGGTCCGTGAACATCGCCCTCGTCAACGAGCTGGCGATGCTCTGCGACCGCATGTCGCTGAACGTGTGGGAGGTCGTCGCGGCCGCCGCGTCGAAGCCCTACGGGTTCATGCCGTTCCAGCCCGGGCCGGGCCTGGGCGGACACTGCCTGCCGATCGATCCGTTCTACCTGTCGTGGAAGGCCCGCGAGCTCGACTTCCCGACGGAATTCATCGAGCTCGCCGGGAAGGTGAACCAGCACATGCCCTACTACTGCGCCGAGCGCGTCGGCCGTGCGCTCAACGAGCACAAGAAGGCGGTCGCCGGGAGCACCGTGCTCGTGCTCGGCGTGGCGTACAAGGGCGACGTCGGCGACCTGCGCGAGTCGCCGGCGCTGAAGCTGATCGAGCTCCTGCACGAGCGCGGCGCGGACGTCGTCTACCACGACCCGTTCGTCCCCGACCTGGGCGAGGAGGGGCTCGACCTCGCGTCGGCGGCGCTCACCGACGAGGTGCTGGCGGGCGCGGACATCGTCTGCGTCGTCACCGCCCACTCGGGCATCGACTACGCCCGGGTGGCCGGGAAGGCCCAGCTCGTGCTCGACCTGCGAAACGCCGTGCCGGCCGCCGACGAGCGGGTCCTGAAGCTGTGAGCGCGCCGGTCACCGTGGGGATGGTCGGCCTGGGCGGCTGGGGCAAGAACCTGCTGCGCAACTTCGGCACGCTGCCCGGCGCCGACCTGCGCTGGTGCTGCGACGCCGACGAGGCGACCCGGGCCGCACACGCGCCCGCCCATCCCGGCGCCCGCTTCACGGCGAGCTACGACGAGCTCCTGGCCGACCCCGACCTCCAGGCGATCGTGCTGGCGACGCCGGTGCCGACCCACTTCGAGCTCGCCCGCCGGGCGATCCTGGCCGGCAAGCACGTCATGGTCGAGAAGCCGATGACGTGGACGGCCGCAGAGGCCCGCGAGCTGCGCGACCTGGTGTCCGGCAGCGGGCTCGTGCTGATGGTCGACCACCTGCTGCGCTTCCACCCCGGCGTCGAGAAGCTGCGCGAGCTGATCGACAGCGGCGAGCTCGGCGACGTGCGCTACGTGTACGGCAACCGGCTCAACCTGGGCCGCATCCGACCGGACGAGAACGTGCTCTGGTCGCTCGGCGTGCACGACATCTCCGTCGTCCTGCACCTGATCGACGCCGAGCCGGTCGAGGTGTGGGCGCGGGGCGAGTCGTACGTGCAGACCGACGTGGAGGACGTCGCCTTCGCCTACGTCCGCTTCGCGTCCGGCCAGATCGGCCACCTCCACCTGTCCTGGCTCGACCCGCACAAGATGCGCAAGATGACCGTGATCGGGTCGCGCAAGATGGCGGTGTTCGACGACATGGAGCCCGATCGCAAGGTGACCGTGTACGACAAGGGCGACGTGCAGACCCCGGCGGGCCGCATCTCGACCCACACCGGCGACATCTGGGTGCCCCGGATCGACCCACGCGAGCCGCTCGCGATCGCCTGCAGCCACTTCCTCGAGGCCGTCGCGACGGGGACGCCGGCGCGCACGGACGTCGACGAGGGCGCGCGGGTGGTCGAGGTGCTCGAGGCGATGCAGACCTCGCTCGAGCGGGGCGGAGAGACGATCTCCCTGGGGGCGGCGGCGCGGTGATGTGGGCGCCGGGCGAGGCTCCCGGGCTCGTGCTCGGCGACGGGACGCAGATCGGTGACGGCGTGCTCCTCGGCGCGAACGTGACCATCCACGAGGGCACCGTCCTCGGACCGGGCTGCAGCGTCGGCGACAACGCCGTGCTGGGTCGCCGCCCGGTGCTCTCGGCCCGCTCGACCGCCCGCCGCGACGACGAGCTGGAACCCCTGCGGATCGGCGCCGAGACGCGCATCTCGGCCGGCGCCGTGCTCTCGGCCGGGACCGTGATCGGGAGCGGTTGCGTCGTCGGCGACCTCGCGACGGTGCGCGAGCGCTGCGCGATCGGCGACGGCGTCGTCATCGGCCGCGGCGTCTGCGTCGAGAACGACACGGCCATCGGCGCGGGGACGAAGATCCAGACGAACGCCTATATCACGGCCTACTGCATGCTCGAGGAGCAGGTCTTCATCGCCCCCTGCGTCGTCACCACGAACGACAACTTCATGGGCCGCACGGAGCGCCGCCACGCCCTGATCAAGGGCCCGACGATCCGCCGCGGCGCCCGCGTCGGCGGGGGCGCGACGCTGCTTCCCGGGATCGAGATCGGCGCGGAGGCGTTCGTCGCGGCCGGCGCGATCGTCACCCGCGACGTGCCGGCGGGCAAGGTCGTCGTCGGCGTGCCGGCCCGGGTGCTGCGCGACGTGCCCGCGGACGAGCTGCTGGATTCGTAGGCGTCAGGGGATGACGAGCGCGGGCGAGTGACCGCGCCGGTGGGTGGCATCGCCGACGTAGTGCACCCGCCACGTGCCGCTCGTGACGGCCGTCGTGAAGGCGGCGTGGCCCTTCTGCCCGGCGGTCTGCGACTCGACGGGCGTCCAGCCGGACGCGGTGTGCTTGTAGAGGACGAGCGTCTCGCCCGGCAGGGCCGGGTACATCGACGCGCGGAAGTGACCGGACACCACCGCCAGCGCGAGCGCCGGCTGGATCGCCACGCTCACCCGCGGCGACACGGCCTTCCCGGCCGAGACCAGCCGGTAGGAGCGGTCGGCGGTGGGGTGCAGCGACAGCGTGAAGTTGCCCTTCGCGCCCAACGGGACGTGCGCGAGCGCCACCTGCCAGGGGCCGGTCGGCGTCGTCCGCCGCTGCAGCGTGACGCCGCCGGTCGGGCGCGGCCAGGCCCGGCCGGTGAGGTGGAACGACTGGCCGGCGACGGACGTCCGCGGCACGACCAGGGTGCGCTGGAGGATGCGGAAATAGTTCGAGCGCAGGCCCATGCGGCCCTGCACCGTGGGGCCGGAGAGCGTCGAGGTGCCGCCCGACGACGTGACGCCGAGCTCTGTGATGCGCTGCGACGGCCCGTCGATGGTCATCGTCACCGAGCCGACGACACCCGCGAGCCCGAGTGCCCTGGCCAGCCCGGCCGGCGTGTAGGCGGCGACCGGCCAGTCGTGGTTCGGGTTGGCGCCCCCGGCCCCGTCGTAGCGGTCGACGACAGGCACCAGGTAGGGCTGGCCGCTGGACGTGCCCCAGGCGGCCTGCTCCGACGCCGTGCGCCCGCCCGAGCTGGACGAGAAGAACGTCGTCGCGACCGTGCGCCTGTACCAGACCACCCGGTGGACCGTGGCGGTGACCGCGGCCGTCGATGCGGCCGCCTCGTGCTCGATGGGCCCGTACACCTGGCTGCGCGTGTCGGAGTAGGCGTCGAAGAGGCCGGACGGGTTGCGGGTGGCGACGGCGTAGGAGCGGGCGGCGACGGCCTGCGCCTTCAGCGCCGGCGCCGGCCACGACGCGGGCATCTCGCTGGGGACGACGCCGCGCAGGTACTTCTCGAGGCCGACCACGTCGACGCAGAGCAGGCTCGAGCCCGAGATCAGCACGCGGAACGAGCCGTGCCAGTGGTCCCCGGCGAAGCCGATCCCGGCGGAGTCGTTCAGCTGCAGCGGCTGCGCGCCGGGGCCGATCGTGACCGGGGCGACCAGGCCCTTCGTCACGGCGCCGGTGGCGCGGCTGACGAGCTGGAGGTGCCCGGCCGATCCGCCCCGCTGAAGGTGGTAGAGGCCCGCCGTGAGCTTCTTGGCGTGACCGGCGGCGTCCCGCAGCGTCATCCGCGACGACGCGCCGAAGTGCACCGCCGGGCCGGACGAGAGCAGCACGCGCTCGGTCACCGAGGCGGGCAGCGGGGCGATGTGCGTGCCGGTGAAGTAGTGGTCGAGCATCTGCACGTAGCTCCAGCCGTGCTCGGCGTAGCCGAGGGCGCCGTACTGGGACATGCCGATGCCGTGGCCCCAGCCGTGGCCCGTCAGGGTGAACACGGTCGACGCCTGCGCGGAGCCCGGCAGGAGGAGCGCGGCCGCCGCCGCGACACATGCTGCGAATCGTCGCGTCATGCCGACACCATCGGCACCAGCGTACAAGGACTGGAGTTATGCGCGGGTAAAGATCGCCCGGGTGCGCCGCCGTCACCGGGCGAACGCGGCCGCCATCTACACCGGTCAAAGGAACGGCCGATAACCTGCGCACAATGGGCCGTCTCCGATCGCTACCGACGCCCGTGCGCACCGTGCTGGACACCGTGATCACGCTGGCGGTGGCGGTGGCGATCGCATGGCTGGGCCAGGCGTTCGTCGTCAAGCCGTACCGCGTGCCGACGCCGAGCATGGTGCCCACGCTCGAGCCGGGCGACCGCGTGCTCGCCGACCGGCTCAGCCTCGACTTCTCGAGCCCCAGCCGGGGCGAGATCATCGTGTTCCACCCGCCGCACTGCAAGGCCGGCCACAACGACTCGTCCGGCGTCTGCACCTCGCCCCAGCTCGACCTGCGAAAGGGCCTCGCGGGCACGACGTTCGTGAAGCGGGTCATCGGCCTGCCGGGCGAGACGGTGTGGGCGCAGGGCGGCCACGTCTGGGTGAAGGATCCGGGCAAGAACCCGGTGCGGCTGAACGAGCCCTACACCCACGGCCAGCCGACGACCAACCTCCCCAGGCAGAAGATCCCCTCCGGCTTCTACCTCATGCTCGGCGACAACCGCCGCATCTCGGAGGACTCCCGCATCTGGGGGCTCGAGCCCCGCGACGGCCTGATCGGCATCGCCCGCATCCGCTACTGGCCGCTCGGCCGCATAGGCATTCTCTAACCGCGGGGGCGACCATAGGTTCCCCCACGAGCCCCCTCCTTCTTGGGGGACTCGCCGCGCCTCCCCGCTCCGGCGAGACGCAGTCTCGCCTCCGCCACGGCTCGCCCGTGAGCGGGGTGGGGACGCCACCCGGCATGGCAGACCCAATCGCGTCAGTAGAATCACGCTCCCCGAGAAGGAGCACTCCCTTGCGGTTGCGGCGTTCCTGCCTGGCGGTGCCGGGCTCATCCGAGAAGATGCTCGCCAAGGCGGCGACGCTGCCCGCCGACCAGGTCTTCCTCGACCTCGAGGACGCCGTCTCGCCGCTCGAGAAGGAGGCGTCCCGGGC
>Ga0075434_100003096_pt1 | contig 14807 bp, 13 predicted proteins | sample RhiMethybrSRZTD3_FD_75298 | JGI IMG/M metagenome (GOLD analysis project Ga0075434, IMG submission 75298) | Populus rhizosphere microbial communities from Tennessee, USA - Rhizosphere MetaG P. TD hybrid SRZTD3 | ecosystem: Host-associated > Plants > Roots > Rhizosphere > Soil | place: USA... | reverse complement strand
CGCTCGAGAACCTCTGGTACCTGGCGTTGCCGACACTGACCCTGGCCCTGAGTCGGGCCGCGGCGCTGGGGCGCCTCACACGCGCGGCCGTCCTCGACGTCGTGCATCGCCCGTTCGTGCAGTTCGCGCGAGCCAAGGGGCTCGGCGAGGGCGCGATCCTTGTTCGGCATGTACTGCCGAACGCGGCGATTCCGATCGTGACCGTGATCGGGCTCCAGGTGGGCTACATGCTCGGCGGCGCGATCGTCGTCGAGACGATCTTCACCTTGCCCGGGCTCGGCCGGATGACGCTCGACGCCGTGCTCGAGCGCAACTATCCGGTCGTGCAGAGCGGGCTCCTAGTGGTCGGCGCGCTGTTCATGCTGGTGAACCTCGTGACCGACGTGCTCTACGGCCTGATCGATCCGCGGCTGAGGCGCCGCTGATGCGCGGCACGTCGAGAATCGCGGTGACGGGGCTGGCGATCGTTGTCGCGCTGGCCGTGCTGGCGTTGGCGGCGCCGCTCGTGCTGCCGGGCAGCCCGACCGAGATCGCCAGCGCGGCCGCCCTGCGCGCGCCGACCGTCGTCGAGCCCTTCGGCATGGACGATCTCGGGCGCAGTGTGCTGAGCCGCGTGATCCACGGCTATCGAGTCTCACTGGGCGTCGCGCTCGCCTCGGTCGCGATGGCCGTACTCCTGGGTCTGCCGCTCGGGCTCCTGGCCGGCTACGCGGAGGGCGTGCTGGACCAGATCATCATGCGGCCGCTCGACATCCTCATGGCATTCCCGGCGATTCTGCTGGCCATCGCGCTCACGAGCGTGTTCGGGACCGGCGTGCTGCTCGTCTCGCTGGCCCTCGCGATCGTCTACGTGCCGGTCGTCGCCCGCGTCGTCCGCGCGGCCGTACTCGCCACCAAGGCCGAGGTGTACGTCGAGGGCGCGCGTGCCGTCGGCGCGACCGCGCGGCGGCTGGTGCTGCGGCACATCGTGCCCAACTGCGTGACGCCGCTCCTGGTGCAGGCCTCGGTGCTGATGGCGATCGCGATCCTGGTCGAGGCGGCGCTGTCGTTTTTGGGCGTGGGCGTGCGGCCGCCCACGCCGTCGCTCGGCCTAATGCTCTCCGACGGGCGCGGCTTCATGTTGCAGGCGCCGTGGGTCGTCGTGTTCCCGGGCCTCGCGATCCTGCTCGCGGTGCTCGGATTCAACATGCTCGCCGACGGGCTGCGCGACTGGCTCGACCCGCAGCAGGGCACGGGACGCTGAGCGACTACTCCTTGTAGTCCAGGCCCGCCGCCGCGAGCTTGGGCTTGAAGTCCGGTCGTGCCAGGTAGGTGACGAACGCCTTCGCGGGCTCTTTCGTCTTGCTCGGTACCGTCACGCCCGCGGCGTAGACCGTGATCTTCTGCAGATCCTTCGGCAGCGGGCCGACGAGCGTCACGCCCTTCACGGGGACGATCTCGCTGATCTGATGGACGACCAGCTCCACGTCGCCCTTGGCGACGAGCTCGGCCGGATAGCCGCCGGGCACGAGTGTGGTCTTCGGCTTCACTGCGTCCGCGATGCCGAGCTTCTGTAGTACGCCCGCGAAATGGATGCCGCTGGTGCCGCCCTGCGCCGGATCGACGTACACGAGCGACTTCGCCGACAGGAGCGTCTGCTTGAGGGCTTCGGGGCTCGCGATGTCGGGCTTGGGCGCGCCATCGCGTACACCCACGCCGATCCCGGTGCGGCCGATCGCGGTCCAGGTGCCCTCGGCCACGGCGCCCTGGCGAGCCATATCCCGCATAGCCTCGTCGGTCATGATCACGACGTCGACCGGCGTGGCCTCGGCGAGCTTGGCCTTGATCACGCCGACCGTCGCGAAGTTGAACTTGAGGGTGTGGCCGGTCTCCTTCTCGAACGCGGCGCCCAGATCCGTGACGATCGAGCGCATCGCGCCCGCGCTCAATACCTGAAGCTCGGCCGCGTGCGCGGGCGGTGGAGCGGCCGACGCAGCTACGAGGAGCACGAGGGTGCCGAGCGCCCACGCGTTCGCCAAACACTTCACGATGAGTCTCCTTGCGCTCGTCAGCGCCTCACATCAGGCCGTAGAACTTCCCGGCGTTCTCGCACGTGATCTTGTGCGTGACCGCCGCCGGCAGGTGACCGAACTGCTCTTCGATGTATTTCGACGACTCGGGCCACACGCCGTCGCCGTGTGGATAGTCGGAGCCCCACATGAGCGTCTCGACACCCATGTCCTCGATGAGCTTGGTGCCGATGCGGTCGAACTGGAAGGTGCCTTTGCACTGGCGGCGCCAGTAGTCGCTCGGCTTCATCTTGAGCCCGAGGTCGCGGAAGCGATCTTCCCACTCGAAGTCCATGCGATCGAGCGCGTAGGGGATCCAACCGATGCCGCTCTCGCCGAACGAGATGCGGACGTTCGGGTAGCGCTCGAGCACGGCGGCGCCGATCACCGCGGCCAGAATGTTGACGAGGTTCATCTGAAAGCCGGAGACCACCGTGAAGAACGCCGCGCGCCGCGTCCGCCCGGTCGTCACGTCGAGCTTGTTCGGCGGCAGCGCCGGAAACGTGTGGAAGTGCAGCGGCAAGCTCACGTCGTTCACGGCCTTCCAGAGCGGCTCCCAGACCGGATGCCACATGGGCTCCATGTCCCACGAGCAGGAGAGCTCCATGCCGCGCAGGCCGAGCTTGGCCACGCGATAGATCTCCTTCACCGCCGCATCGATGTCACCGTAGGGCAGGCAGGCCAGGCCGATGTACCGCTCGGGGTAGTGGCTGCAGAAGTCCTTCAGCCAATCGTTGTAGATGCGGAACATCTCGTTGGCGGCCTCGGCGTCGTTGAGCCGCGTGGCGGCGCCGAGAATGCCGTAGATGACCTCGGCCTGCACGCCGTCGCGGTCCATGTCCTTCACGCGGAGCTCGGGATCGGTCGGACGCCGGATTCCCTTCTTGCCGTCCTCGTAGAGCCCGGTCGAGGCCATGACGTCGACGCGATAGTGCGAGCCCGGGACGAACTTCTGACCGGCCGGGCCCACGCCGTTCATGAGCCCGAACGACTGGCCGTTCCGGCAGGTCCAGTGCGGCCCGTCGGGGCCGTCGGTGACGAAGGGCATGCGCTCCTTCATCGCCGCCGACGCGTGCGTGGTGAAGAGGTCGGGCGGGATCCAGGGCAGGTCGATGTGGCAGTCGGCCGAGATTCGCGTGTATTTCATGGCGCTCCTCACTCTCCTGATTGCCGCGTGAACGCCTATTGCCGCTTGAGCCGGACCTCTTCGTACGGCGCCGAATAGGGGAACGCGGGAATCAGGGTGAGGGCCGGCTCCTCCACCCGTGGGCCCACGCCTCGAATGAACCCATTCTCCCAGATCGGGACGAAGATCACCTTGTCGGCGAGGATCTTCTGGATCTGGTGCAGCATGTCCTCGCGCTTCTTTCGGTCGAGCTCCTTGGCCTGGCGCTGGAAGAGATCCTCGACCTCGGGCAGCGAGCCGTACGCGTAGCGGCCTTCCTTGGTGGCCAGGCCCTCGATGCGCGTGGCGGCGTTGCCGCCGGCGCCCTGCGCACCCATCACGATGCCGCGGATCTTCTTTTCACCCCAGGTCGCCAGGAACGCGGCGCGCTCCATCGTACGCACGCGCGTCTTGATGCCGACCGCGCCGAGATTGCCGGCGATCGCCTCGGCCATCGAGAAATAGGGCGGATTGGGGGTGAGATCGCCGCCGTCGAAGCCGTTGGGATAGCCGGCCTCCGTCAGGAGCTGCTTGGCGCGCTTGGGATCGTACGCGGGCGGGTCGATCGCGAGCGCGAACTCCATGTGCCGCGGCACGATGTTGCCGGTGATGCCGGCGAAGCCGAGCTGCTCGGCCTCGTTGAGCGTCTTACGATCGATCGCGTGGCTCGCCGCCAGGCGCACCCGGCGATCGTGCCAGGGCGATTTCGGATCCCACTGCTCGGTGAAGTCGAGGAAGATGACCGTGTTGGTCCTGACGGCGGTGAGCTTGAGCCCGGGCGTCTTCTGGATGTCCTCGGCCACAGGGCCGCCGAGGAAATAGACGACGTCGGCGTCGCGTCGCTTGAGGGCGGCCGCGCGGGTCGTCTCGTCCGGGACGCTCTTGAACACGAGCCGCTTGACGCTCGGCACCTTGCGCCAGTACCCGTCGAACGCCTCCACGACGATCTCGACCCCGGGCGTCGAGCTGACGAACTTGTAGGGCCCGGCGCCGATGGGCGCCTTCTTGAAGCCCTCGTCGCCGACTTTCTCGATGTACTTCTTCGGCACGATCCAGCCGGCGCCGGTCGCGGTGGTCCCGTAGAACGTCATGAAGTCGGGCCACGGCTCGCGGAGCACGAACTTCACCCGGCGCGGATCGACGACTTGCACCTCCTTGACCTTCGCCTTGAGGAGTTTTTCCGCGCCGCCCTTGTAACGCTCGAAGGAGAACTTCACGTCGTCCGATGTGACGGGATCGCCGTTGTGGAACTTGGCGTTCTGGCGGAGCACGAAGGTATAGCTGAGGCCGTCCTGTGACATCGACCACGACTCGGCCAAGCTCGGCGTGGTCTGGCCGGCCGGCATCGGCTTCACCAGCGCGTCGTGGATCGCGTAGAGCACCTTGAACGGCGTGATGGCCGATTCGGTCTCGCCCGGATCGAGCCAGCGCGGCGCCAGGGTGACGTGGAACGCGTAGGTGACCTGGCCCTCCGGCGCGGCGTCGAGCCGGGCCGGCGGTGTGAGCAGCGTGGTAACGAGCGTGGCGAGCGCGCCGCCGAATGCCAGCGGCCGCGGGGCCGCGAATGAGCGAAGCCAGCGACTCACGGAAAGTCCCCCATTGTGCTGGACGCAGACGTCCAGATAAGAGTCGGTCAGGCGCCGGTCCGAAGACTTCCGCGCGGGGCTAGACTCCCGCGCGCTTCAGGACGAGGCCGATGTTTTGAGCGTCCGGCTTGCGCGTGCCGGCGTCGATCTCCCGGACCACCTCGACGGTCGCGACCGAGACCGGCGTGCGCACGCCGACCTCCTGGCCCTTCGCGACGACGTAGCCGTTCATGTAGTCGATCTCGGTCGGGCGGCCCTTGATCACGTCCTGGCCCATCGAGGCCCGCCAGTTGCGGCCGCCGGTGCCGGTCGGCGTCAGCTGCTTGTCGAGCGCGTCGTACACGTCGCGCTTGTCAGTGGCGGCGGCCCACTGCTCGGCGGTGTTGCCGTTGAATTTCGGGATCCGGTAGCCGAGCGCCAGCCCGACCCGCGCCGACTCCGACGCCAGATGGATCGTGATCGCGCGGCCCACTTCGCTGGAGGCGATGTCGAACGAGCCGAGGTTGGACATGCCCACAACCGGATTGCCCATCGCGTTGGCGCAGAGCTTGGACCACCGCTCGCCCCAGAGGTTATCGGTCACCTGTGAGCCGTCGATCACCGAGAGGATCTCGGCCACTTCCTTGGCGCGCGTGGTGATGCGCCCGTCGTGCTCACCTACGCGGAAGACGTCATGGCCCGTGCCCTGGCCCTTCTCGGCGCCGCGCTCCACTTGGCCCGGCTTCCACAGCGCCACGCCGATCTTCGACATGATCAGGCCGAGCGAGCGATTCGCGCCGGCGACCGAGGCCACGATCGGATCGGGCCAGCAGTTCTCGGAAGCGACGATGAAGCCCTCGGGCTTCAGGTGCCGAAGGGCCAGCTGTGCCGCCCAGGCGGTGTCGTAGACCTTCATCGCGACGAACGCGATGTCGAAGTCGCGTGGCAGGCGCTGCGACTCGTTGAGGTGGAACGCCGTGGGATGCGCCTCGAACGGGTCGTGCGGCCCCGTGACCGAGATGCCCTTCTTGCGGATCGTTTCGACCTGCTCGGCCCAGGGGTCGACGAGCGTCACGTCGTGGCCGGCACGCGACAAGAACGAGCCGATATAGCTCCCGATAGCTCCAGCCCCGACGAACAGGATCTTCTTGGCCATGCGATCCTCCGTGTAGTTCGAGTGTCGGGCATTATCGCGCGTCAGGGCGCGCCGTGCGACTCGGTAATTGGCGGGGCGGGGCGGCCGGAAAATCGGCGGCATCGGCGCATCCGATGCGAAAAACGGAGGTCGACCGACGGCTCAGGCGCCCGAACGCCAGTCCCAGCCCGCCGCTTCGAGCTCGAGAAGCGCCGCGAATCGACCGGCGCGGCCGGCCAGCTCGCCGGGCGCGCCTTCCTCGACGATCTGGCCTCTCTCGAGGACGATCACTCTGTCGGCTTCGACCGCCGTGGCCAGGCGGTGCGCCACGGTGAGCACGGCACATCCGCTCGGCAGGACCGAGCGTCTCAGCGCCGCGCGAAACGCGGCATCGCTGACGTTGTCGATCGCCGCGGTCGCCTCGTCCAGCAGGAGCACCGCTGGACGGTGCACGAGGGCCCGGGTGAGCGCCAGAAGCTGCTGCTGACCGGCCGAGAGCTGGGTCGCGCCGCCGCCGTCGCTGCCGAGGAGCGTTCGATAGCCGTTCGGGAGCGCGCGAACGAACGCGTCGGCTCCGGTGATCCCGGCGGCTTCGAGCACGGCGTCCTCGGGCACGGACGGATCACCGAGCGTGAGGTTGTCGAGGATCGTGCCGGAGAAGAGCAGGACGACCTGGGGCACCACGCCGAGCACGCTTCGTCGTTCGGCTTCGGTCAGCAGCGCCGGGTCGCGCCCGGTGATGCGAACCGTGCCCGCCCACGGCGCGTAGAGCCCGGCCAGGAGCTGGAGCGCACTGGTCTTGCCGGCACCGGTGCGTCCGACCAGCGCCACGTGCTCACCCGGACTGACACTCAGTGACACCCGGTGCAGCACCGGCCGTCCATCGGTGTAGCCGAACACGACGTCGCTCAGAAGAATCGGAGGGGCGGTAGCGCGCGCCGGGCGCGTCTCGGCGACCGCATTCTCGAGCGACAGCTCGAGCGTGGCGAAGACACGCTCGGCGCCGGCCATGGCGCCCTGGACCGTCTGCCACTCCTCGCCGAGTGCGGTGATCGGCTGGAACACGCGCTGGAGCACGATCAGGAACGCCGTGAGCGTGCCGAGCGAGATTCCGAACGCGTCGAACGTCTGTCGCGTGCCGGCCCAGAGCAGCGCGGCCACCGCGAACGCCGACACGATGGCGGTCACCGGCGTGTAGAGCGCCGAATAGCGCGTCGCGCGATTCGACGCCGCCAACGCTTCGCCGAGCGTGCGGCGAAATCCCGCGACCGCCTCATCCTCTCGCGCGAACGCGCGCAAGACCTCGATGCCGCGCAGACTTTCCTGCAGCCGCGCGGTGAGCGCGGCGATCGCGATGCGGGTTGCGCGCTCGGATTCACGAACGCGAACCTGGAGGAACCGAAGCGTCAGCACGAGCGGAGGCGTGACCAGCGCGGCGACGAGCGTGAGCGCCGGGCTCAGGACGAGCATGCCGATCGTGAGGGTCACGAGCCGAACGAGGTTGGCGATGAGGATCGCCACGCCCGAGGAAAATACCGCGTCGACCGCCTCGACATCCGACGTGCACCGGCTGAGGGCATCGCCGAGCGGCATACGATCGATCCGGCCGGATGGCAAGCGCAGCAGGTGCGTGAAGACGCGCACCCTCAGATCGCTGAGTGCGCCCTGCGCGACCGTCGCCGCGAGATAGCTGTACACGAACGTCATCGTCTGGACCGCGGCGCTCGCGGCGAGATAGAGCAGTGCCAGCGGGAGCAGTCCGGTGGCGCGTCCGAGGAGCAGGTGGTCGTCCACGATGACGCGGATGATGAAGGGCGGCACGAGCTCGAACGACGCGGCGGCGACCACGAAGAGCACGACCGCGGCGGCCCGACCGCGGCGCGACTCGAGCAAGGTCGCCAGGCTCCAGACGAGCGAGCGCGCCGGCCGGACCGCGCCGTCGCTGATCGCCGCGAGTCGACTCACCGGCGGCCTCCGTCCGGTGAGACGAGCTCGGCATCGAGCTGGGCCTGGAAGATCCGCGAGTACAGGCCCGATGTCGCCACCAGCTCCGTATGTGTGCCGCGCTCCTCCACGCGCCCGCCTTGCAGCACCACCACCACATCGGAGTGGGGAAACGCGGCCAGCCTGTGCGAGCACATGAGAATCGTCACGCGGCGCGCGGCGGGCGCGGAGGCGCCGAAGGCGTCCTTGAGTGCGGCGACGATGCGCATCTCGGTCGCGATGTCGACGGCGGAGAACGGATCGTCCAGCACGAGGAGCCCGGGCAGACCCGGCGCCGCGGCGGCAATCGCGCGCGCGAGGCCGACTCGCTGACGCTGGCCGCCGGAGATGCGGATCCCGAGCTCGCCGATCTCGGTGTCCAGCCCGTGAGGGAAGCCGGGGACGTCGCCGTCGAGAGCCGCGAGGCGTACGGCCTCGGCCAGGACGCGATCGTCCTTGGGCACAGCCGTGTGCCGCAGGGTGAGGTTCTGTTGCAGCGAGCCCGAGAACAGCAGCGGATCTTGCGGCAGATAGCCGACGAGCCCTCTGCGCTGATCGGGTGCGAGCTCGCCAGGGGGTCGGCCGTCGACGAGCACGGTTCCGGACTCGATCGGGTGGATGCCGAGAATCGCGCGGGCGAGCGCGCTCTTTCCTGAGCCGACCGGCCCGGTGACGCCGACCAGCGAGCCGGCCGGGATGTCGAGGCTCAGGCCTTTCAACGCGGGCGCTATGGCGCCCGGGTAGCGGAACGTCACATCGTGCAACGAGACGGCGACGGGCCCGGGCGCCCGCGTCGCTGTGGCAACGCCGGCGCGCGCGATGCCCGCGAGGTGGCCAGGCTGAAAGGAGGCCAGGCGCGGCTCACCCGCGACCCCGAGCGCCGGTGCGAGAAGCGGTCGTAGGCGGACGTACGCGGCCGCGCCGCTCTGGATCGAGTTCACGAGCTGAGGGATACGATGACCACGATTCACGAATCGCAGAAACAGCTCCAGGTACGCGACGAACGCTCCGACGGTCATCATGCCCGCGACGACGCGCTCGCTGCCTTTCCAGACCACCAGGACGACGCCCGCGATCATCAGGCTCGTGTAGACCGGCTGCAGGCCGCCCCGGAGGCGAACGAGGCCCAGGTTTCGCTCGGCGAACTCGCGCGACAGCGCGGCGATGCGTTCGACCGACGCGCTGGTCCGGCCGAAGAGGCGCAGCACCCGGACACCGGCCAGCTGCTCCTGGATCGTCGACGTCAGGCGTGCGTTGGCCTCGCGCGCCTGCGTGGTTCGCCTCGCCACCCAGCGTCCGGTGGCGTGCGCGAGCACCATCGCCAGCGGCGCCGGCGCGAGCGCCAGGAGCGTGAGTCCGGGATCGACGACGAGCATCGCGACGATGAAGGACAGCGAGAACAGCACCGTGTCCCAGGTCTCGATCGTGAACTCGCGCACGCCGACGCCCAGGACCTCGACGTCGCCCACGATGCGCGCCATGAGGTCGCCCACGGGCGTGCGTTGCACGTCGGCCATCGGCCAGGCGAGCACCCCGCGGAACGCGTCCGCGCGAACGTTGGCGCGGATCCGCGCGTTGGCCGTCATGAGCCACCAGCGCTTGGCGATGCGCGGGATCTCGGTCAGCAGGGTGCCGGCGATGAAGACCAGCGCGGCCCACGCGACGTCACCGGCGGTGGCGCCGCCGCGCTCCCAGGCCAGCGCGCGGTCGATCGCGCGGCCGAGCAGGATCGCCGGCAAGACGACGGCCGTGTTCATGATGATCCCGGCGATCGAGCCGACCACGAGCTGGCCCGCGACCTGGCGGAAGTATGGCCGCATCAGCCAGAGAAAGCCGAACATCAGCGAGCTCTCGCGGGCCGGTCACTCACGGCAGATCGAAGTGTAACGATTGACATGATCGGTAGCAAGCGTTACTTTCAGCACCATGCGCTGGTTGACCTTGCTGATGACCCTGCCGCCCACGCCGACCCGGCACCGCGTCGGCGTCTGGCGGAAGCTCCAGCGGATGGGCGCGGTGCGCTTGCGCGGCGCGGGCTGGATCCTGCCCGAGACCCCCGAGGCGACGGAGCTGTTCCAGTGGCTGGTGCAGGAGATCCAGTCGTTTCGCGGTGAGGTGACCTTGCTTCGCGTCGACCGCGTCGAGACCATGAAGGACGACGAGCTCGCCGCGCTCTTCCACAAGGCGCGCGCTGTCGAGTATCAGGCGGTGGTGCGCGGCTGCCGCGAGGTGCTCGGCCAGGTCGATCGCCATCGCGCGAGCCACCGCGGCTCCGTGGCGCCGCTGCGGGGCAAGCTCGACGCGCTCAAACGCGAGCTCGACCGCATCGAATCGATCGACTATCTCAAGGCGCCGGTGGGTCAGCGGGCGCGGACCCTCTGGGAGACGACGGCGAAGCGCCTGCGCGCCCTCGAGTCTGGGCCCAGCGTCGTCCGGGCTCGCCCGGGATCGTTGCCGCCGCGCGGCAGCACCTGGGTAACCCGCCCGCGCCCCCACATCGACCGGATCGCCTCGGCGTGGCTGATCAAGCGATTCTGCGACCCGGAGGCCGTGTTCGCCTTCGCCGACGCGGCCGACGCGGCGCGCAAGGGCATCCCGTTCGACGTGCTCGGGGCCGAGTTCGGCCATCATGCTGAGGACTGCACGTTCGAGACCCTGGTCAAGCGCTTCAAGCTGAAGGACCGGCGTGTGCGGCTCATCGCCGAGATCGTTCACGAGGCCGACCTGCACGACGGCAAGTTCACCCGCGACGAATCGACCGGCGTCGACCTGGCCATCCGAGGCCTCGCCGAATCGGCCAACGACGATCACGAGCTCCTCGATCGCGGCATGGCGCTCTTCGACGGTCTCTACAAGGTGCTGAAGCAGAAGGCGTAGGCAGTGGAGATGCAGTGGGAATGCAGTTCTTGATGATCTCGCGGAGGCGGTGTCTCGGCGCGGCGCTGGCAGCGGTCGGGATCTATCGCGTATCTGGGGATCGAGCGGGCGCCGCGCCGGCGGAGCTCAAGCTTCCCGCCGACGTTCCCGCGGAACGGTTCGACTTCGAGACGGCGGGCATCGACGGCTGGACGATCGTGAACGGTCAATGGGCGGTCGAAGACATGCCCGACGCGCCGAGCGGCAAGAAAGTCCTGATCCAGCGGGCGACCGCGAATCCGTTCAACGTGATCGTGGCCCCATCGGGCCCGTTCACCGACATCGACGTGTCGATGAAGTTCAAGCCGATCTCCGGCCGGGAAGACGCGTCGGGCGGCATCGTGTTCCGGTTCACGGGCGGCAAGTACTACGTCGTCCGTGCCAACGCGCTCGAGGACAACTTCCGCCTGTACACCTTCGATCGCGGCCGCCGCCAGATCGCCACGGCGAACGTGAAGCCGCCGGCGCTCGGGCGCTGGCACACGGTCCGGGTGGTGGCGGTCGGCGATCAGATGCAGGCATGGCTCGACGGCACCTTGTTGCTCGACCATCGCAACGCGAAGTTCCCGTCCGGCCAGGTTGGGTTGTGGACGAAGGCCGACTCGGTGACCGCCTTCGACGACCTCACGATCCGAGGCGTCAAGGCGAGCTGAGGCGTCACGGCGTGCTGGTGCGTCAAAACGAGCTGATGAAGGAGAGTCGTATGAAAGTGTTCGTCGCATTCGTGGCACTCATGGCGTTCGCGGCCGGCGCGTACGCGGCCGATCCGGACTGGAAGGCGGTCGAGCAAGCGCTCGGCAAGTCCGGTCAGCTGCAACCGGGTGACGTGTTCAGGGTCGGGATGCCGCGCACGGATCTCAGCGTCACGGTCAAGGGCGTTCCGGTCAAGCCGGGCTTCGCGCTCGGCTCGTACGCCGCGTTCAGACAGATCGGCGACCACGCGATGGTGATGGGCGACCTCGTCCTGCTCGACGCCGAGGTTCCTGGCGTGATGTCCGGTCTCTTCGCCGGCGGTCTCGAGGTGACCGCCGTGCACAACCACCTCAACGAGATGTCGCCGCACGTCATGTACATGCACTACGAAGGGCACGGCGACGCCGTGCAGATGGCGAAGGCGCTGCGTCAGGCGCTCTCGTCCAGCGCGACGCCACTGGGAGGCGCGCCGACGGCGGCGACCGCCCCGGCGGCCGCGGCGCTCGACGCGAAGCCGATCGAGCAGGCGCTCGGACTCCAGGGCAAGGACATCGGCGGCGGTGTATTCCAGGTGACGGCCCCGCGGGCCGAAGCGATCACCGAGATGGGGCAGCCGCTCCTGCCGGCGATGGGCGTCGTGACGGTCATGAACTTCCAGGCGACGGCGGACGGCAAGGCGGCGATCACCGGCGACTTCGTCCTGATCGACAAGGAAGTCAACGCCGTCGCGCGAACCTTGCGGCAGTACGGCATCGACGTCACCGCGATCCACAATCACGGGCTTCTCGACACACCACGGCTCTTCTACATGCATTTCTGGGCCAACGACGACCCGGTCAAGCTCGCGCAGGGCTTGAGGGCCGCGCTCGACCGCACCAACGTTCGCCGCTGATCGCGGCGACTCACGAACAGGAGGATCCAATGAAGTGGGTGACTCGCGAGAAGGCGCGCGTCGATCGAATCGCCTGTCCCTGGCTCATCAGCCGGTTCATCGACAAGGAGCCGACGTTCCTCTTCGTGCCGACCAGCCAGGTCATGCAGGTCGCCGAGCGCGAGGGCGCGATCCCGTACGACGTGCCCAACGTCGAGCTCGGCCATCACGGCGACCGCTGCTCGTTCGACGCGTTCCTCGACAAGTACAAGCTGACCGATCCCGCGCTGCAGACGCTGGCCACGATCGTGCGGGGCGCCGACACCGACGCGCGCCAGCTGACGCATGAATCTCCCGGGCTCTACGCGCTGGCGACCGGCTTCCAGGCGATCGCGCGCGATGACCACGACAACATGGCCAAGCAGTTTCCCGCGTACGACGCGCTGTACGCCTACTGCCGCGCTCACGCCCCGGGCGCGCGGCGCGCATAGCGACACGGAGGGCGGGCAGTGGCGCTCGAGCTTCTCGGCCACATCGAGCTTCCGAAGCACACGGGCAGCGGCGGATTCGATCACGCCGCGGTGCACGGCGGGCGCGGGCTTTTGTACGTCGCGCACACCGCGAACGACGCGGTCGACGTGATCGATTGCGCGACCGGCGCCTATCTGCGCTCGATCCCGAAGCTGGCGGCCGTCGCCGGCGCGCTGGTCTCGGAGACGCACGATCTGGTCTTCACGTCCAACCGTGGCGAGAACACGGTCGGGATCTTCTCGATCGATCGTGAGGACGCCGTCGCCAAGGTCGCCGTCGGAGTCGGCCCCAACGGCCTGGCATACGCGCCAGATCAGCGGCTGCTGCTCGCGGCGAACGTCGGCGATCCAACCCGGGGCGGGACGCACACCGTCTCGCTGGTCGACGTGTCTCGCCGCGCGCCGATCGGCGAGGTGCCGGTTCCCGGCCGGACGCGCTGGGCGGTTCACGACGCGGACACCGGCAGGTTCTATGTCAACATCGCCGACCCGCCGCAGATCGTGGTGGTCGCCAGCGCCGATCCGAGCCGCGTGGCCGACACGTTCTCGATGCCGGCGGCGGGCCCGCACGGTCTCGACATCGACGCGGCCACGAAGCGCCTCTTCTGTGCGTGCGACGCCAAGACTCTGCTCGTCGTCGACTGTCGCTCGGGCGCGGTGCGGAGCCAGCACGCGCTCAGCGGCATCCCGGACGTCGTCTTCCTCAACGCGCGGCTCGCGCACCTCTACGTCGCGATCGGCGATCCAGGAGTCATCGACGTGTTCGACGTCCGGACGATGCAGCGCCTGGAGAGTGTTCCGACCGAGCGCGGTGCCCACACGATCGGCTTCGACGCCGGGCGCGACACGGTGTATGCCTTCCTGCCGGCCACCCATCGCGCCGCGGTCTATCGTGACCAGCCGCGCTGAGGCGGAGGCGGTCTCCTACTGGCCCACGCCCAGGCCAGGCTCGAGCCCGCCCCAGTACTTGAAAAGGTAGTAGACGCCCCAGACCGCGAGGATCGTGAAAGCGCCGAGCAGCTCGGATTGCCGGCGGCCGGACGCGCCGATAGAATCGGCGCCTCCATGTCGACGCCGCTTCAGCCGTTTCCCGCCGCGGTACGGCTCCTCCGGACGGAGCACGTCGTCATGGTGGTCGCGGCCCTGGCGCTGATGGTGCTGGTCGTGCTCCCGCTGGCGTTTCTGGTGGCCGGTAGCCTCACCGAGGAAGGCGGGGTCACGCTCGTTCACTTCCGCGACGCCATGTCGAGCCGGCTCTACCTGCAGGCGCTCCGCAACTCGCTGATTCTCGGAGCCGCCACGGCGGTGCTGAGCGTGGCCATCGGCCTACCACTGGCCTGGGCGGTGAGTCGTACCAACGTGCCGGCGAAGCGCTTCATCCACCTGACCGCGATCGTGTCGTACCTGACCCCGCCGTTTCTGACGGCGATCGCCTTCGTCAACCTGTTCAGCCCGTGCGCCGGGCTCGTGAACCGCTTCTTCCGCGACCTGCTCGGAATGCCCGCGCTCACGTTCGACGTCTTCTCCATGGCGGGACTGATCCTTGTGACCGTGCCCCACACGTTTCCGTTCGTGTACCTGCTGGCCGCCAGGGCTCTCGAATCGATCGATTCGTCGATGGAGGAGTCGGCGCAGATCCTCGGCGCCGGCCGGTGGCGGACGGCGCTCGCGATCACCGGCCCCCTGGTGGCGCCGGCCGTGCTGTCGGGCGCGCTGGTCGCCTTCGTGAACGCGATCGCGCTCTTCGGCTCGCAGGCCATCGTCGGGTTACCCGGCCGTGTCTTCTTCCGGCGTCGGTCGTGGACGGCTCGGGCTCGGTCCCCGGCGAGGTCGCCGACGTAACGTTTCTCGGGACCATCGTCGATTGTCACGTGACGCTCGGCGACGGCACGCGCGTGCGC
>Ga0075434_100003094_pt1 | contig 14813 bp, 14 predicted proteins | sample RhiMethybrSRZTD3_FD_75298 | JGI IMG/M metagenome (GOLD analysis project Ga0075434, IMG submission 75298) | Populus rhizosphere microbial communities from Tennessee, USA - Rhizosphere MetaG P. TD hybrid SRZTD3 | ecosystem: Host-associated > Plants > Roots > Rhizosphere > Soil | place: USA... | reverse complement strand
GACGGGGTGTCGATGTCGGAGGCGCTCGACGAATCCACCGGCATTGCAAAGCGCGTGGTCATCGACTGGCGCACCGGAGCGTCGCGGAATCAGCAGGATCTGCGTCCGGCTATCGTGATCAAGTCGGGCAACAAGCTCCTCAAGCTCGCTCGCGGCGGCGAGGCGCGCTACCAACTCGCCGTCGATGCCATCATCTCGGTCGATCCGGGCGGGCATGTGAAGGCGGGCGACGTCATCGCGCGTATCCCGACTGAGAGCGCGAAGACTCGCGACATCACCGGCGGTCTGCCGCGCGTGGCGGAACTGTTCGAAGCACGCCGGCCGAAGGAAGCAGCGATCATCGCCGAAATCGGCGGGACGGTGCGGTTCGGCAAGGACTACAAGAACAAGCGCCGCATCACGATCGAACCGTCCGGCAAAGGCGAGGAGCCCAAGGAATATCTCATTCCGAAGGGCAAGCACATCCACTTGCAGGATGGCGACGTCATCGAGAAGGGCGATTATATCGTCGAGGGCAATCCCGCTCCGCACGACATCCTCGCCATCAAGGGTGTCGAGGAACTCGCTGCCTACCTGGTGAACGAAATCCAGGAGGTCTATCGACTGCAGGGCGTCAACATCAACGACAAGCACATCGAGGTGATTGTTCGCCAAATGTTGCAGAAGGTCGAGATCGACGACTCCGGGGACACCGAGCTGTTGCAGGGCGAGCAGATCGACAAAATCGAGCTCGACGAGATCAACGCGCATGCCGAGGCCGAAGGCAAAAAGGGCGCGACCGGTCACCCGGTCCTGCTCGGCATCACCAAGGCCAGCCTGCAGACCCGTTCATTCATCTCCGCGGCATCGTTCCAGGAGACGACGCGCGTGCTCACCGAAGCCGCCGTCAACGGCAAGGCCGATACGCTCGACGGACTCAAAGAGAATGTCATTGTCGGCCGCCTGATCCCTGCCGGCACCGGCGCCATGATGAACAGTCTGCGCGAGGTCGCGACCAAGCGCGACGCACTCATCCTCGAGGAGCGCGAAAAGGATGCGGCAAAAGCCGCGGCGAAGCCGGAGGAAGCTCCGGCCCTCCCGGCGGCCGAATAATCTTCGGCACGATAAATCGAAAGGGCCGCCGCTTGGCGGCCCTTTTGTTTCCCGGAGAGCCTCGCATCTTTTCGCGGTGCGAATGCGGGCAACGCACGTCGCGCATAAAGGCTCTGCTGTCGTATGCTCTTTCCTTTGTCGCCGAAAAAGCGATGATGGCCGACCGCATATTGGACGACACGTATGCACCTCCTTGTCCTCCCCGGTGACGGCATCGGTCCCGAAATCACTGCCGCTACGCTTGCGGTCCTGCGCGCCACTTCCGACCGCTTCGATCTGGGATTGAGGATCGAGGAGGCGCCTACGGGACACGCCGGCCTGCGTACGCATGGACATACGATCCATCCCGACATTGTCGAAAAGGCGCGTAAGGCCGATGGGGTCGTGCTCGGTCCAACCTCGACATTTGAATTCAAGGATCCCGCAAAGGGCGAGGTCAATCCTTCGATGATGCTGCGAAAGAGCCTCGATCTGTTCGCCAACATCCGGCCAGCACGCACCTATGCGGGCTTCCCGCTTCGCTGTGGCGAATTCGATCTCGTCGTCGCACGTGAAAACACCGAAGGCTTCTATGCCGACCGCAACATGGAAGCGGGAAACGGCGAGATGATGGTGACCAAAGATGTCGCCATCTCCTTGCGCCGCATTACCCGGGCCTGCAGCGAACGCATCGCTCGCGTCGCTTTCGAGCTCGCAATGACGCGGCACAAGCACGTCACCATTGTTCACAAGGCGAATGTTCTCAAGGTTACTGACGGCCTGTTCATTGAGGAATGCCACAAGATCGCGCGGGAATTTCCGGCGGTGACGATCGATGACGTGATTGTCGACGCCATGATGGCGCATGTTGTGCGCAACCCCCGGCGCTTCGATGTCATCGTCACCACCAACATGTATGGCGACATTCTTTCCGACTTGACCGCTGAATTGTCAGGAAGCCTTGGTCTCGCGGCCTCGTTGAATGCGGGAACCAATCACGGGATGGCTCAGGCCGCGCATGGCTCAGCGCCTGACATTGCCGGCAACAACGTGGCTAACCCGCTGTCGCTGATCCTGTCCGTGGCAATGCTGCTCGCCTGGTACGGACGGCGCATAAAGGCGAAGCCTTTCCAGGTTGCTGCGGCAGCAATTGAAAAATCAGTGGAAGCGGCAATCGCTGCCAAGGAATCAACACCCGACATCGGTGGGCGATTGGGCACGCGGGAGACCGGCGATGCTGTCGCGGCGCGTGTGCAGGCGCAAAAGTAGCCTATGGATCAAGGGCTTCGGGCGAAAAAAGGGACCGCTGCGTGAGCATGACAACGGTCCCTTTGCGATCCGCCGAAAGGGGACACACCGAGCTAAGGTGATAATCGGCGTCACGCATGCGAAGCATCGCTCTCTGGGTTTGCTTTCGCTGTGCGATAGATCACAGGGGTTGCCGAAATCAGCCTTTTTGTGACGCCCAACACAGCTTCCAAATCTGCAGCCCTCTAATTTGATACTGCCGGACCGCCCGTCTTGTGGGCATAGCGACAAGGGGGAAGAGGATGATCACCAGCACCAATCATGCCGGCGCATCCGGTAGGTTCGCCCGCATAGCAGCCTACGTCGGCCATCTCTTTGAAGATGTGCCCAAAGCTGAGGCAATCGAGTTGCATCACTTCGAATGCCCTCAGCCGGATAGCCGCGGTCTAAATCGGCCTTATGAGCTCGGCGAACTGATGTCCCGCGTTATCGTCCCCTGACGTCAGCGGCCGCCAACAAAAAAGCGCCGGGCGGTCAATGGCCCTTCGGTGCGACACAACAGAGTTGGCAAAGTTTTAACAGTGACTGGCTAGCGTAACGGGAGGCGGCGATGGTCGGTTTGGAGATCGTAGGTCTGGTCATTTCGGCTGTCTGTGCCGTGTGTCTGGTTGGCTGCATCTGCGCAGCGTTGGGGGTACTACCATGACCCAACGAAAAATACGAGCAGTATGTGCGCGAGGCGCAAGACCAGGTAAGCCACGCCTCCAATGATGCAGACAAGGCCGCGTGGCAGTGGATTGCACAAAGTTGGGCTAACCTATTGGGCCAGAACGAACCCAATGCAGGGAGTTCTGGCTCGGAGGCCAATCCAGTCAAGGCTGGATAGCCGGCCCGCTTTCATTCCGCCGAAGCGTTTCTGTCAGAATCCGGCCGCTAAGAGCGCGGCAGCCCGTTTTTCCCCCCTCGAAGTCTCAACCGAAGAGTTGGCGCCCCGAATCGGGGCGTTTTTGCCGCGCCAACACCCGGGTCCCGCGCCCGAACAGGGTTGCGTCCAAAATCCAGATCTCCTCAAGCAAAAATCAAGGGTTACGCAAGGACGACCGATTGGCCGGTCGATATAGAGCCGCTGCCAGAGCGCCAGTTTGCATTCAAGGGACCGACAGATGACCACACCCTCATATCATCCTGAAACGATGCTTCTTCACGCGGGTTGGCGGGCAGACCCCGCAACCGGTGCGGTCGCTGTGCCGATTTATCAGACGACCTCTTTTCAATTCCGCGACACCGAACACGCGGCCAATCTCTTTGCGCTGAAAGAACTCGGCAACGTCTATACGCGGATCATGAATCCGACCAATGACGTGCTGGAAAAGCGCATTGCTGCCCTTGAAGGTGGGGTGGCCGCGCTGGCGCTTGCGTCCGGCCAGGCAGCCTCCGCTTTCGCGCTCCAGAATCTTGCGCGAGCGGGTGACAACGTCGTCAGTTCCACCGATCTTTATGGGGGGACCTGGAATCTGTTTGCCCACACCCTCAAAGATCAGGGAATCGAAGTTCGCTTCGTCGACCCGATTGATCCAGAGAATTTTAGACGCGCGACCGACGATAGAACCCGCGCGTACTATGCCGAAAGTCTGCCAAATCCGAAGCTAACGGTCTTCCCCATTGCCGAGGTGGCGGCGATCGGGCGTCCGCTCGGGATTCCCCTCATAGTCGACAATACGGCAACGCCCTTTCTCATGAGGCCGCTTGAGCACGGTGCCGCGGTCGTCGTGTATTCGGCAACGAAATATCTCGGCGGACATGGAAACTCGATCGGTGGTCTGATCGTCGATGGCGGCAATTTTGACTGGGCGGCTCATCCGCAGCGCCAGCCGGCTTTGAATACACCCGACCCCAGCTATCACGGTGCGATCTGGACGGAAGCGGTCAAGCCGCTCGGACCGGTCGCCTACGCGATCAAGGCCCGGGTTACCCTCCTGCGAGACATCGGAGCCGCGATGTCGCCGTTCAACGCATTTCTCATCATTCAGGGTCTTGAGACGCTTGCATTGCGGATGAAGGAACACTGCAAGAATGCACAAGCAGTGGTCGATTTTCTGCTCAAGCGGAAAGAGGTGAAGCGGATTATTCATCCTTCACAACAGAACGGCGTTCATCGCCAGCGCGCTGACTGGTATCTGGGAGACCAATTTGGCGGGCTGGTCGGATTCGAACTTGCTGGCGGCAAGGAAGCCGGGCGCAAGTTCATCGATGCTTTGCAGTTGCATTATCACGTCGCCAATATCGGCGATGCCCGGAGCCTTGCAATCCATCCCGCCACAACGACGCACTCGCAACTGACGGCCGAGGAGCAGCTGGCCAGCGGCGTTTCAGATGGCTATGTGCGCTTGTCCGTCGGCATCGAGCATATCGACGACATCATCTCAGACATCAGGCACGGCCTTGAGGCCGCTTCTAGATGGGCCATTCGGGCGGCCTGATCGGGTTATGGGAGTGAGACATGAACATTGAGAGCATCCAGGCCGGGGGCATCGATGTTCAGTACTTTGCCGAGGGCGCCGGCGAGCCGATCGTGTTCTTGCATTGCACTGCCGGCTCAGGCCGGCAGTGGGCGGGGCTCGCCAAAACTCTCCGCGAGGAGTTCCAGGTCGTCGCGCCTGATCTCTGCGGCTACGGCGCAACGACACACTGGCCGGGCTTCGGCACCTTCAACCTCGGGGTTGAAGCCGACCTGGTTGGCGCTCTGATCCGTCAACTCAAGAAGCCGGCGCATATCGTCGGCCATTCATTCGGCGGCGCCGTCGGATTGCAATTGGCGCTGCGGTACCCTGAACACCTGAAGAGCCTAACCCTAATTGAACCAGCCGCATTCCACTTGCTGAGGGATGGGGATGACGAGGATGAGCGCGCGCTGAGGCAGATCTCCGAAATCGCGACGACGATCGCAAGTGGCGTGAATTGCGGCGATTATGTCGGGGCAATGTGTCGGTTCGTCGACTACTGGAGCGGCCACGGATCGTGGGATGGCTTGCCAAACTCGCAACGGATTGCACTCGCGACGAGAATCAACAAGGTCACGCTCGATTTGTGGGCCACGCTCAACGATCCAACGCGCCTCGATAATCTGGCCGATTTGGACGTGCCGACCTTGATCGTTTCCGGCGGACGCTCACCTTTTCCGACGCGCCGGATCTGCTTTCACCTCGCGCGGACCTTGCCTGACGTGAAACTGCGGACGATCGACGAAGCCGGTCACATGCTGCCGTCGAGTCATTTCAAGGAAATCGCGCCGCTGATCAGATTTCATTGTGATGCGAGAAATCACTTTAAATCGGAAAGTGACACCATTTTGCAGGCGCGCGTATGCGCCTAACAGGTCCATGTGCCTAAACATTTAGCACGCGCTTAAGGCCCTCCGGCTGCCTGGTGCTTTGCCTGCACATAAAGGTTAGATTCCGCTGCGGATTGCTCTGAAATGAGCAAGCGGCGCTATGGCCGCAAGTCCTTCCATCTTGTCGAATATTGCCGATCCGCTCTACGTTTTCGACTAACAACCCGGACCGAACCAACGGAGCCACAAATACGGGAGGATTCTAATGCGTGCTGCCCAATTGTTGCCCATCGGGTTCGTCGCTGCTGTGCTTAGCATTGTCCCTATGGCGGAGGGATGGAGCCAGACTTATCCAAGCCGAACCATCCAGCTGATCGTTGCTTACGCCGCGGGCGGCACGGGCGATATCGTTGCACGTTCGGTGGCTGACAAGTTAGGCGCTGCCCTCGGCCAATCGGTCGTGGTGGAGAATCGCGCAGGGGCCAGCGGCGCAATCGGCGCGCATTCAGTGACCAGCGCGTCGCCAGATGGTTACACATTACTGCTCGGACAGACTGCGGAAGTTGCGATCAACCAACATTGGCTCAAAGGTCTCAACTACGACCCGGACAAGGACCTGATGCCCATTGCGCTTGCGGCGGTGGTGCCGCTGGCGCTCGTCGTGCCGGCCAAGGCCCCATACTCTACTTTGCCCGAGTTCATTGCAGCTCTGAAAGCCAAGCCGAAGATGACTTTCGCGTCGGCGGGAATTGGCACTCCCGGTCACTTTGCGGGTGAGTTGCTCAAATTGCAGTTCGACGACAATCTGACCCATGTCCCATATAAAGGCGCCGGGCGGCACTTAATGACTTGATCGGCAGTCACGTTGATTTTTACTTTCCCGGGTTTCCGGCTGCCGCCCCGCATGTGAAGTCCGGCACGCTAAAGATCCTTGCGTTGTCATCGGCTAAGCGTTCGCCCGCGGCTCCGGACATACCGACAGTTGCCGAGGTGACGGGCAACAAGGATTACGATTTCACGCTTTGGGCCGGCATCTTTGCCCCGCGGGGAACGCCGCAGAGCATTATCGACCGGCTAAACAAGGAAATTAACAAGGTCATCGAGGACCCTGACGTCAAAGCGCGCCTGGAGGCGGCGGGCGCCGTTGTGGCGCCGATGGCGGCCGATCAGTTCAAGGATTTTGTCCAGAACGAGAGTGAGAAATATCTTCGTGTCATCAAACAGACCGGGGTGACGTCGCAATAACTGCCGGATGCGCGGATCGTTAGGTATTCGGCTCCAACAGCGCTAGATCGTCGATTTTCCGGCCATTTCCGCTTGACTTAGCGGACTCTCGCCGATACATACCCCACACTTTTCGGCAGGCGGTGAGCTTCGCTTGCTCGGAACGGCCGCCCGGCTAATGCTTTGAGAGCATTACGTTTTCTCGGAGACTGGCTGGCGCATCGCCTCGACGAATGAAGCTCAGACGCTGCCTCTGACAGCACCTGTCAGATTTTGAGAGTGAACAGCGGCGGTGCTCGACGCAGCGCGGCTGTCCGAACGGAAGAGCGCCCTGCCGCAATCTGGCGGATGGCGCGATTTCGTTTTGCGCGTGGAAAAGACGCAAAGTGCACCGAAGCGTTGGTGCGCATGCAGTGCCGGGGCGAGAAGCCCGACGACGCGGACAGAAAGTTGTCCGCGAGAGATTTGAGAGGGATGGCGCGGCCAATTGCCTTCGCGCTGATCCCGGAAACAAAGGTAGCAAAGGCCGACAATGCCGACGATCAGTCAGTTGATTGCAAAGCCGCGACACCCGCTGAAGGCGCGCAACAAAGTGCCTGCTCTGCAGGCGTCGCCGCAGAAACGCGGCGTGTGCACGCGCGTCTATACCACCACGCCCAAGAAGCCGAATTCGGCTTTGCGCAAGGTGGCGAAGGTGCGGCTCACGAACGGATTCGAGGTGATCGGCTACATCCCGGGGGAAGGCCATAACCTTCAGGAGCACTCGGTCGTCATGATCCGTGGCGGCCGCGTGAAAGATCTTCCGGGCGTCCGCTATCACATCCTGCGCGGCGTTCTCGACACGCAGGGCGTGAAAAACCGCAAGCAGCGCCGTTCGAAATACGGCGCGAAACGTCCGAAATAAGGATCAGCGTCATGTCCCGTCGTCACGCCGCCGATAAACGCGACATCATTCCGGATCCGAAGTTCGGGAACGTCGTCGTAAGCAAGTTCATGAATGCCATCATGTACGATGGCAAGAAATCGGTGGCGGAAGGGATCGTGTACGGGGCGCTCGAGATGATCGAGGGCAAGACCAAGCAAAATCCGCTTACCGTCTTCCAGCTAGCGCTCGACAATGTGATGCCCTCGATCGAGGTGCGCTCGCGGCGCGTCGGTGGCGCCACCTATCAGGTGCCGGTAGAAGTCCGCACGTCGCGCCGGCAGGCGCTCGGCATCCGCTGGATCATTTCGGCCGCGCGCGAACGCAATGAACGTACGATGACCGAACGGCTCTCGGCTGAGCTGCTCGATGCATCCAACAACAGGGGAAATGCCGTCAAGAAGCGTGAGGACACCCACAAGATGGCGGAAGCCAATCGGGCTTTCTCGCATTACCGCTGGTGACAGCAGAAGAGTCTCAAGGATCCCCTATGCCCCGCAGCCACCCAATTGAGGACTACCGCAACTTCGGCATCATGGCCCACATCGATGCCGGAAAGACGACGACGACCGAGCGGATTCTCTATTACACGGGAAAGAGCCACAAGATCGGCGAGGTGCACGAAGGCGCCGCGACGATGGACTGGATGGAGCAGGAGCAGGAGCGCGGCATCACCATTACTTCGGCTGCGACTACGGCATTCTGGAAAGAGAAGCGCCTCAACATCATTGATACGCCCGGCCACGTCGACTTCACCATCGAGGTCGAGCGCTCGCTTCGTGTGCTTGACGGCGCCGTGTGCGTGCTCGATTCCAACCAGGGCGTCGAACCGCAGACCGAGACGGTCTGGCGTCAGGGCGATAAATACAAGGTGCCCCGCATCGTCTTCGCCAACAAGATGGACAAGATTGGTGCGGACTTTTTCAAGTGTCTCGACGACATCAAGACGCGCCTTGGCGCAAAGCCGGTGGCCATCCAGCTTCCGATTGGTTCGGAGCAGAACTTCAAAGGCCTGGTCGACCTGGTTCGCATGAAGGGCGTAGTTTGGGACGACGAATCCCTCGGCGCCAAGTACCACGACATCGATATTCCACCCGACATGCTCGACGAGGCCAAAAAGTATCGCGAGCAGATGGTCGAAGCGGCGGTCGAGCTCGACGACGCAGCCATGACCGCCTACCTCGAGGGCAAGGAGCCCGACGAGGCAACCCTCAAGAAGCTCATTCGCAGGGCCGTCATCACGGGCGCATTCTTTCCGGTGCTGTGCGGCTCGGCATTCAAGAACAAGGGCGTTCAGCCGCTGCTCGACGCCGTCGTCGATTATTTGCCGAGTCCGCTCGACGTTCCGCCCATCAAGGGCATCGACGACAAAGGCAATGAGGTTGTCCGCAAGGCCGACGACAAGGAGCCGATGGCGCTGCTCGCTTTCAAGATCATGGACGATCCCTTCGTCGGCACCATCACGTTCTGTCGGATCTATTCAGGAACGCTGCAAAGCGGCACCGGCGTGATCAATTCGACCAAGGAGCGCAAAGAGCGTATCGGGCGCATGCTGCTGATGCATGCGAATAACCGTGAGGACATCAAGGAGGCCTATGCCGGCGACATCGTCGCGCTGGCTGGTTTGAAGGAAGTTCGCACCGGCGACACGCTTTGCGACCCGCAGAAGTCCGTGATCCTGGAAAAAATGGAATTTCCGGACCCGGTCATTGAGATCGCGATCGAGCCGAAGTCGAAAGCTGACCAGGAGAAGCTTGGCGTTGCGCTTGCGAAGCTCGCGACCGAGGATCCCTCGTTCCGCGTCTCCACCGATCAGGAGAGCGGCCAAACGATCCTCAAGGGCATGGGCGAACTCCACCTCGACATCAAGGTGGACATCCTCAAGCGAACATACAAAGTGGATGCCAATATCGGCGCGCCTCAGGTCGCATTCCGCGAGAAGATTACCCAGCGGGTCGAGCACGACTACACCCACAAGAAGCAGACCGGCGGTTCGGGCCAGTTCGCGGCGATCAAGATCATCGCCGAGCCGACACCGCCGGGCACGCCGTTCGAATTCGAGAACGAAATCGTGGGTGGCGCGGTGCCGAAGGAATACATCCCCGGCGTGGAGAAAGGCCTGGAGTCAGTGCTCGGCTCCGGCGTCGTCGCCGGATTTCCGGTGGTCGATCTCAAGGTCACGCTGATTGACGGCAAGTATCATGACGTGGATTCGTCAGCGCTCGCCTTCGAAATCTGCGCCCGTCAATGCCTGAAGGAGGCATTGCAGAAGGGCAAGCCGGTGCTGCTCGAGCCGATCATGAAAGTCGAAGTGGTGACCCCGGAGGACTACACCGGCTCGGTCATTGGCGATCTCAATTCGCGGCGTGGCCAGATTCAGGGGCAGGACATGCGTGGCAATGCCAACGTGATCAACGCGATGGTGCCGCTCATGAACATGTTCGGCTACGTCAATAATTTGCGGTCCATGTCTCAAGGCCGCGCCACATTCACCATGCAATTCGATCACTACTCGGAACTGCCGGCGAACGTGTCAGCCGAAGTACAGAAGAAATTCGCGTGATCGGGCACGAGGATAACAGAAGGATCTGAACGGAGAGTTCCATGGCCAAAGAAAAATTCCAGCGGACCAAGCCCCATTGCAATATCGGGACGATCGGTCACGTCGACCACGGCAAGACGACGCTGACAGCGGCGATCACCAAAGTGCTTGCCGAAAAGGGCGGCGCCACGTTCACCGCCTATGATCAGATCGACAAGGCCCCGGAAGAGAAGGCACGCGGCATTACCATTTCGACCGCGCACGTCGAATACCAAACCGATAAGCGCCATTACGCCCACGTTGATTGCCCAGGCCACGCCGATTACGTGAAAAACATGATCACCGGCGCCGCGCAGATGGACGGCGCGATCCTGGTAGTGTCCGCGGCTGACGGGCCCATGCCCCAGACACGCGAGCATATTCTGCTTGCCCGCCAGGTCGGCGTGCCCGCACTCGTCGTCTACATGAACAAGGTCGACATGGTCGATGACCCCGAGCTGCTCGAGCTCGTTGAGCTCGAGGTGCGGGAGCTCCTGTCCAAGTACAATTTCCCCGGCGACAAGATCCCCGTGATCAAGGGTTCGGCGCTGAAGGCGCTCGAGGGTAGCGACGAAAAGCTCGGCAGAGAGTCCGTTCTGGCGCTGATGAAAGCGGTCGACGAATACATTCCGCAGCCCGAACGTCCAAAGGATCAGCCGTTTCTGATGCCGGTTGAAGACGTGTTCTCGATCTCCGGCCGCGGCACCGTCTGCACCGGCCGCGTTGAGCGCGGCATCATCAAGGTCGGCGAAGAAGTCGAGATCGTCGGCATCCGCCCGACCCAGAAGACCGTGGTGACGGGCGTCGAGATGTTCCGCAAGCTGCTCGACCAGGGCGAGGCCGGTGATAATGTCGGCTGTCTGCTGCGCGGCACCAAGCGTGAGGAAGTCGAGCGCGGCCAGGTGCTGTGCAAGCCCGGTTCGGTTAAGCCGCATACGAAATTCAAGGCGGAGGCCTACATCCTCACCAAGGAAGAGGGCGGCCGCCATACGCCGTTCTTCACCAACTATCGTCCGCAATTCTATTTCCGCACCACCGACGTGACGGGTGTCGTGCACCTGCCGCAGGGCACGGAGATGGTAATGCCAGGCGACAACGTGGCGATGGAGGTGCATCTGATTGTGCCGATCGCCATGGAAGAGAAACTGCGCTTCGCCATTCGCGAAGGCGGCCGCACCGTCGGCGCCGGCGTGGTGGCTAGCATCATCGAGTAACAAGTCTATCCGTCGTCATGCCCGGCCTCGTGCCGGGCATCCGCGACTTGAAGGAAAAGCAGACGTGGATGGCCGGGACGAGGCCGGCCATGACGGGACAGAGAGACGAGAAAAATGAACGGCCAGAATATCCGGATCCGGCTCAAGGCGTTCGATCACCGCATTCTCGATGCGTCGACGCGTGAGATCGTGAACACGGCCAAGCGCACCGGTGCGCAGGTTCGTGGACCGATCCCGCTGCCGACGAGAATCGAGAAATTCACGGTCAACCGCTCGCCGCATGTCGACAAGAAGAGCCGCGAACAGTTCGAGATGCGCACGCACAAGCGCCTCCTGGACATCGTCGATCCGACGCCACAGACGGTGGACGCGCTGATGAAGCTCGACCTCGCCGCAGGCGTCGATGTCGAGATCAAGCTCTAGGGCCGGGGATAGGATCAGCAATGCGTTCGGGCGTAGTTGCACAGAAGGTCGGAATGACCCGGGTGTTCACCGAAGGCGGCGAGCATGTGCCGGTTACGGTGCTGCGCCTTGCGCAGTGCCAGGTGGTTGCCCACCGCACCAAGGACAAGAATGGCTATGTCGCGCTCCAGATCGGCTCTGGTGCGCGCCGCACCAATAATATGAGCAAGGCCGATCGCGGCTACTTCGGAAAGCAGAATGTCGAGCCCAAGCGCAAACTTGCCGAATTCCGCGTGAGCGAGGATGCGTTGATTCCTGTCGGCGCGGAGATCACCGCCGATCACTTTATCCCCGGCCAGTTCGTCGACGTCTGCGGCATTACCATTGGCAAGGGCTTTGCCGGTGGCATGAAACGCTGGAATTTCGCCGGCCTGCGCGCTTCGCACGGCGTTTCGATTTCGCACCGTTCGATCGGCGGCACCGGCGGCCGCCAGGATCCGGGCAAGACCTTCAAGAACAAGAAAATGCCGGGCCACCTCGGCGTCGACCGCGTCACCACCCTCAATCTCAAGGTCGTGCAGACCGACGTCGAGCGCGGCCTTATTCTGGTCGAGGGGGCAGTGCCCGGTGCCAAGAGCGGCTGGGTCACTGTGCGCGACGCGGTTAAGAAAAAGCTGCCCAAGGAAGCACCGAAACCAGGCAAGTTTCGCGTGAGCGAAGCGGCCGCGGCGAACCCCGAACAGAAAAACGCCAAAACTGAAGATCAGCCCAAGGAACAGCCGAAGGCCGAGGCGGCGCCGGCTAAAGCTGAACAAGCCACGGCGCCGACTGCCGCTGCCGGACCGGCCGCCGAGCGTGCAAAGCAGGCCGCCAAAGCCGACAAGAGCGCGAAGGCTGCCGATAAGCCATCCGCTGCGAAGAAGAAGGAGGGCGAGTAATGGAACTCAAGATCGTCGCCCTCGATGGCAAGGACGCCGGAAAGGCCACGTTGCCGGATGCGATCTTCGGCCTCGAGCCACGTGCCGACATCATCCAGCGTTGCGTGAACTGGCAGCTCGCCAAACGTCAGCGCGGCACCCACAAGACCAAGGGCCGCAGCGAAATCTGGCGCACCGGCAAGAAAATGTACGCGCAGAAGGGAACGGGCGGTGCGCGTCACGGCTCGGCGCGCGTCCCCCAATTCCGTGGCGGCGGCCGCGCGTTTGGCCCGGTGGTGCGCAGTCACGCCATCGATCTGCCGAAAAAAGTGCGCGCGCTGGCACTCAAGCACGCGCTCTCCTCGAAGGCCAAGGATGGCGGCATCATTTTGCTCGACAAGGCAACGCTAAAGGATGCCAAGACCAAGGCCTTGGCGAAGCAATTCGGCAAGCTCGGGCTTGAAAACGCGCTGATCATCGACGGCGCCGAGATCGAAGCCAATTTCCGGTCCGCTGCGCGCAATATTCCGAATATCGATGTCCTGCCGGTTCAGGGCATAAACGTCTACGACATCCTGCGGCGCAAGACCCTGGTGCTGACCAAGGCCGCACTCGATGCGCTGGAGGCGCGATTCAAATGAGCACCAGCGATCCGCGCCACTACGACGTCATCATCGCTCCGGTAATCACCGAAAAGGCGACCATGGCGTCCGAGCACAACAAGGTCACGTTCAAGGTGGCCAAGGCTGCCACCAAGCCGCAGATCAAGGAGGCGGTGGAGAAGCTGTTCGACGTGAAGGTGAAGAGCGTCAACACGCTCACGCGTCCGGGCAAGCGCAAGGCATTCCGCAACCGGCTCGGACAACAGTCCGACGTCAAGCGCGCGATCGTGACGCTCGAAGAGGGTCACAGGATCGACGTGACCACGGGATTGTAAGGAGAGCGTTGCGATGGCGTTGAAAACATACAATCCGGTGACGCCAGGCCAGCGCCAGCTGGTGATCGTCGACCGCTCGACCCTCCATAAAGGTCCACCCGTGAAGTCGCTCACCGAGGGGCAGAATTCGACGGGAGGCCGCAATAATCACGGCCGCATCACCTCGCGTTTCCGCGGGGGCGGTCACAAGCAGGCCTATCGGCGGATCGATTTCCGTCGCAGGAAATTCGATGTACCTGCGACCGTCGAACGTTTGGAATATGACCCGAACCGCACCGGCTTCATCGCGCTGATTAAGTATCAGGACGGCGAGCTGGCCTATATCCTGGCGCCGCAGCGTCTCGCCCCTGGCGATTCCGTGGTCGCGTCCGAACACGCGGACGTAAAGCCCGGCAATGCCATGCCGATCGCGAATATTCCAGTCGGAACCATCGTCCATAATGTCGAGATCAAGATCGGGAAGGGCGGTCAGATCGCGCGCTCCGCCGGCAGCTACGCGCAGATCGTCGGACGCGATCAGGACTACGTGATCCTGCGGCTCAACACGTCGGAGCAGCGCCTGGTGCATGGCCGATGCATGGCTACAGTTGGCGCCGTCTCCAACCCGGACAATATGAATACCGCGATCGGCAAAGCTGGCCGGCAACGCTGGAAGGGCCGTATGCCGCATAACCGCGGCATCACGATGAATCCGGTCGACCACCCACATGGCGGCCGCACCAAGGGCGGCAAGCACTGGACGACGCCGTGGGGCTTCCCGACCAAGGGCAAGAAGACCCGGAAGAATAAACGTACGGAGCGATTCATTGTCGCGAGCCGGCATGATCGCAAGAAGAAGCAGCAGTAAGGACGAGATATGACCCGCTCAGTTTGGAAAGGTCCTTTTGTCGACGGTTATTTGCTGCGCAAGGCAGAGGCCGCTCGCGCGTCGGGCCGTCACGAGATGATCAAGATATGGAGCCGCCG
>Ga0075434_100003088_pt1 | contig 14822 bp, 13 predicted proteins | sample RhiMethybrSRZTD3_FD_75298 | JGI IMG/M metagenome (GOLD analysis project Ga0075434, IMG submission 75298) | Populus rhizosphere microbial communities from Tennessee, USA - Rhizosphere MetaG P. TD hybrid SRZTD3 | ecosystem: Host-associated > Plants > Roots > Rhizosphere > Soil | place: USA... | reverse complement strand
GGCGGTCATCGTAGTACCGAGTTCCTCGCCTGTAAAAACCATTAGGGAGTTCATCGCTTACGCTAAGGCGAACGGCGGCAAGCTCACCATGGCCACACCAGGCTACGGCACCGGGCCGCATCTTGCTGGCGAGTTGTTCAAGCGTGAAGCTGGCATCCAGTTGACACATGTCCCTTATCGCGGCGCGGCACCGGCGTTACAGGATGTGATTGCCGGCCGCGTCGACTCATTCTTCAACAACATTGCGCCGGTGATGCCGCTCATCAGCGAAGGCAAGGTGCGCGCACTTGCGGTAACGACCGCTAAACGCACGCCAGCGGCGGCGAATATTCCGACCGTGGCTGAGTCGGGCATGCCCGGATTCGACGTGCCCGGATGGTATGCCTTCTTGGTACCCGCGAAGACGCCACCCGAAATCGTGCGCAAGATAAACGCCGACACCGTTGCCACACTTGCTGAATCCAGGATCAAGTCGCGACTGGAAGAACTTGGGCTAATTGTGGTCGGATCGACCCCGGACGCGCTCGGCTCCTATGTGCAATCCGAAATGACAAAGTGGGGGCCGGTGATCCGAGAAGCCAATATCAAGGTCAACGAGTGAGTGACTGACCCGCCGTTCCGGCAGCACATTCCCTAACGCGCCTCTGGCCCGTTTCCGCTTAGTACGTACAACGGCCGCGCCGCCTCAGTACAGCTCCAGGGTCGCCATGCGATCGAGGTCGCTCACCTCGCCGCGCGGCCTGCCGAGGACGCTCAGAAACCGGTCGGCCCAGGTTTCGATATCACCGTGCAAGAGCGCCTCAAAGGTCGCCTCGTGGCGCGAACGCCGCTCATCAAGCGGCATCGACAAGGCCTGGGAGATGGCCGCCGCCACGCTGTCGGGATCATAAGGGTTGACCAGCAGCGCAGCCCGGCATTCCCGCGCGGCACCGGCAAAGCGCGAGAGAATGAGCACCCCGGGATCACTAGGATCTTGGGCCACCACATACTCCTTGGCAACGAGGTTCATGCCATCGCGCAGCGGCGTCACCAGCGCAGCGCGCGACGCACGATAGAGGCCGGCAAGCATCGCACGCCCGTAGGGGCGGTTGACATAGCGGATCGGTGTCCAGTTCGCTTCTCCAAACGTCCCGTTGATATGGCCGGCCGCCGTTTCGATCTGTTGCGCCATCTCAGCGTACTCACGGATCTCACTGCGGCTCTTGGGAGAAATCTGCAGATAGGTCACCTTGCCGCGCCATTCCGGCTGCGTGGTCAGGAAACGCTCGAACGCCGCCATCCGCAGATGCAGCCCCTTGGTATAGTCGAGGCGATCAACTCCGATGATTTGGACCCGCCCGGACAGGCTTTCGCGCACCTCCCGCATGAAGCTCGAGCTCTCGCTGCGCTGCGCGAGGCGCGCAAAGGCCGCAGTTTCGATGCCCACCGGAAACACGTCGATTCGCATCGAGCGCTCGCCGAACGGAAAGGTGAAATCGCGGCTTGCAATCCCGCATTCGTGAGTCAGATAGCGGCTGAAATTGAAAGCGTCATCGCCGGTCTGAAAGCCCACCAGATCGTACTCACAAAGCGCCGGCAGAAGCTGCTCATGGTGCGGCAACGCCGTGATGATCTCGGGCGGCGGACAGGGGATGTGGAGGAAGAAACCAATGCGATTCTTGTGGCCAAGCTCGCGCAGCGCCTTGGCGAGCGGGATCAGGTGATAGTCATGGACCCAGATCAGATCGTCAGGCTTGATCAAATCATGCAGCTGCCGGGCGAAGGAGTCGTTGACCCGCAGGTATCCGCTGAGATCGCTTTGAGTGAATTCCGCGCGCTCGAGCTGATAGTGCAGAATCGGCCACAAGACGCGGTTGGCAAACCCGTTGTAGTATTCCTTATGGTCCTCCTCGGTCAGATCAGTGACCACGTAGGTGACATTGTCTTTCTTGATCACCCGCGGCTTATCTTTGGACCGTGGCGCGATGCCTCCGCTCCAACCAAACCACGTGCCGCCCATGCGCTTGAGCGCCGCTTTGACAGCGACTTCAAGTCCGCCGGCCCGCACGGAGCCTTCGTCTGGAACAGATACTCGATTTGAAACTATGACGAGCCGCGCCAATAACGGTCCTCCCAGCTGCGTGACAGCTTCATTGCTGTCAGGATCAGCCCGGCCATTGAATAAGTTTGCGGAAAGTTGCCCCAGAGGGCTCCGCTGGTCGGATGAACATCTTCCGACAGCAAGCCGTACCGGTTACGAAGTTTAAGCGCGTCGACGAAACGATCGCGCGCCTCATCCTGCTGACCTGTCATCCAAAGCGCGTCGATCAGCCAGAAACGGCAAATCAGGAATGCGGTCTCAGGCAACCCGAAATCATCTGATCCGGCATACCGCATCACATGCTGCTCCCGCCGTAGCTCTCGGTCCACGGCCTTCAACGTACTAACGAATTTCGGGTCATTTGGTTCAATCAGGCCGAGTTCCGGAAGCAGCAGGACGCTGGCATCGAGGTCATCACTGTCAACCGCAGCGGTAAAAGCCTGGCGCCGCGGGTTCCAGGTTTGCGTCAGGATTTCGTTCTGCAGGCGCGCCGCAATTTCGCCCCAGGCCTGGGCGCGATCGGCAAGCCCGAGCGCGGCCGCGATCGCCTCGAGCCGCTGGCAGCCTGCCCAGCACATTGCCGCCGAATGAGTGTGAATGCGCTTGCGCCCGCGGAATTCCCAGATCCCGGCGTCCGGCACCAAGGCGAATTCTGCAGCCTTTTCGCCGAGGGGCTCGATCCGCCGGAATAAATCCACATCGCCCATCCGTGGCAGACGGCGATCGAAGAACATCGGTGAAGCCGCGAGAATGATGCTGCCGTAGGTGTCATGCTGATCCTGCATGGCGGCCTCGTTGCCGACGCGTACCGGTCCGTCACCACCGTACCCGCGCAGGCCCGGCTCAATCCGCTCCTCCATCGAGTCGCTGGGCACGACGCTGTAGACCGGGCGCAGCTTTTCCGATCGACCCAACACGATGGTCAGGATGTAGTTGATGAAGTCCTCCATCGTGCGGGTGGCGCCGATGCGATTGAGCGCGCGCACGACGAAATAGGCATCGCGCAGCCAGCAATAGCGGTAGTCCCAGGTCCGGCCGGAGCCGGGCGCCTCTGGGATCGAGGTCGTGTGCGCCGCGATGATCGCGCCGGTCTCCTCGAAGTTTGAGAGCTTGAGCGTGATCGCCGCCCGGATGGTCGCTTCCTGCCAGTCGTAGGAGACCGCAAGCCGCCGAACCCATTCCTGCCAGTAGCCCTTGGTACGGTCATGAAATTCACGACAGACGGTCGCCAGATCGCCGTCGATCGGCGTATCCGGACCGAGAATCATATGAAGAGGATGCGTCAGCACGAATGCGGCTTCACGGTCCACGTAGGACAACGGCGCATCCGTGGTCACCCGAAGGGCCGTCGGCCCGCCGCTGTATCGGATGTGATTGCTGCCCATTGCATGCTGAGTTGGCTGCCCATAGTGGTGCGTCGGGCGAATTCGGATCGTGACCCGAGGCAGGCCGGCGATGGGCTCGACAATGCGAACGAGTTGGGGAGGCCGGAAGGTGCGGCCAAACTGATAAAAGCGTGGCGCAAAATCCGTGACCCTGACCGCGGCGCCGTTCCCATCGCGCATGACGGCGGTGACGATCGGTGTGTTGCGTCCGTATTCTGATTTGATCTCGACGCATCCGTCGAGAACGACGTCCGCAAAGCCTTTCTCTTCATCTCCCGCTAGCAGCCGACAGAAGACCGGATCGCCGTCGAAGCGCGGAAAGCACCACCACACGATCCGCGCCGAAGGATCAACCAGCGCGGCCGTGCGGCCATTGCCGATGACGGCGAGGTCCAGTCCATGGTCGGTCACGGCTCGCCTGCCTCAACAGTATCGGCGACGCTATAGAGCCAGGCCCGTACGTCGCCTGGAGTCTGAAAGAAGCCGGCCACGCCAGGCAGCTCACGGCCGACCGAGAAACCAAGCCCGCCGAACTCCGGCAGGACTGCGAACGCCGCCTCATCGGTCACGTCGTCGCCGATGAAGATCGGCCGGCGCCCCTGGAACGGTGCAGATTTCATCAATTCACGGATGCCGGTGCCCTTGTTGAAGCCGCGCGGTTTCACCTCGATGACGGACTTGCCGGGCAGCACTTGGATCTCGTTTTCCGAATAGTCGGCACAGATTGCCCCTGCCGCGGCGTGGGCGGCCGCTGCGTATTGCGGCACGAGGCGATAGTGCAGCGCGAGCGAGTAGCCCTTGTCCTCGACAATGATGCCCTCATGCGACGCCCCAAACTCCATGAGCCGCCGGCGGACGTCCGCAGGAATCCCGGCCTCGTAGTGTCGCGGCGCAACTTTTCCGGGCACGCGCAGCTCCGCGCCATGGCCGGCGACCGCCGCAAGCCGAAGCGGCTCGAATAGCCGGTCGAGATCCGCCATGGAGCGCCCACTCACAAATGAGGTCGCGCCGCCACTCTGCAGCGCAAGCGCTTGGAGCGCATGCTTCAACCGCTGCGGTACTGCTACGCTGTGCGGCGTATCGGCCAGATCCAACAGCGTGCCATCGACATCAAGCAGAACCGCGCTTGTTCGAATATCGAACGTCTCGATAACCACCACCCAATGCCCGATGTCTTCATCCAAGGTTCGATAACAAACGGAAACGGAGATTGGTTCCCTGGCGTGGGGCGTCAAACCCCTGAATTTCACGACCGGGACACTCCGACCCATTGGAATCAAATTGGATCAGAGTCTAGCCTTTTGTTCGGGCACAGGCCCTAGCGACGGGCGAGCACCTCGACCTCGGTGTCAACACCGGTGACAACCTTGAAGACGCGCTCGTAGGACTGGTTGTCGTTGCGGGCAATGGCACGATACTCGCCCTCCGCGAGGATCACGCGCGGGAAGGCACCCGTTGATTCCTTGATGACGTCGCCGCCGGGCGTGAGCACCCACCATTGCGTGTCGGCGCGCGCCTCGCCTCCGGTGTCGTTGACCAGCTTCAGCGTAATCACGGCGGCGCGATGGGTGACGGTGGCGTCGGTCAGCTTGCCGGCTTGCACGCGGATGTCCGAACGCACCATCGCATTCACATCGCCGTAATTCGATATGATGTGATAGGTCCCTTCCGGCACCAGAATTACGTCCCCGGTCTGCGCCGCCTGCACGATCGGTCGTTTGTCGCCCGGCTCGAACTGGCTGCCGCGGTAGATGTCGAACGAGATCTGTCCGGGGGGGATGCGTGCGTCTCCGACCTTGCCCTCAATCCGCAGCCCACCCGCGGAGATGTCGAACATCTCACGCTGCGCCTCGCCGGCCTTCAGATGGACGGTCCGGGTGGCGCTCGCCAGCCCAAAACCAACGTGGACCACATAAGAGCCGGCCGGCAGCGTGACCGTCGGCGACGACCCGCGATCCTCCTTGATTGGACGCAGCGCGCCTTGCTCGATCTTGGCAGGATAGACCCGCCAATGGAGTCCGCCAGTAATCTGCGGCAGTTCGCGGCCAAAGCGCGCATTGAGTGTCAGCGAGCCCTGTCCGGCGGGCGCAATGACCGGTGGCGCGGCAGCTGCGGCTGGCGGGGGCGAGGCGGTCGCGGGCGGCAGCGACTGCAGCGCCGGCCCTTTTGGGACCGGCGCGGGCCGGTTGTTATTGGGCGGCGCAATGTTCTGCGCGGGGCCCGGGGTCTGCCCGGGTACCTCCTGGGGAGGACGAGGGAGCGGTGAAATATTAAAAAATTGGGCGTTTGACTCGGCCAGGAAGGCCACGAGCCAGAAACCAACGGCCAAGACTAGTCTGGCCCCGCCCACGCTGGTTGCTGCGATCCTCATCAGGGATGATTCCTCGTTCGAAATCGCGGCAAATTCAAGCCTCCCCCCGCGTTTGTCACAACAGGAGCGGTATGCTAGCGCATGTCCCCGGCTGGGCACCGGTTCACCGACAAGGACAAGTGCCACACCTATGAATCGGGGTTAGCACGGGATCGAGGCGGCTCGCCAACCGGCCAGGATTTTGCCGACCGGGGACTTGCCAACCAGGTCTTGCCAACCAGGTCTTGCCGATCAGGACTTGAACGATGCCCGATGCTCTTGAACTGCTGCGGACCAGGCGTTCCCTGAAGCCAATCGAGCTTGTCGGCCCGGCCCCGTCAGCGGCCGAGATTGAGACGCTTTTGACCATCGCTTCGCGCGTGCCGGACCATGGCAAGCTCGCGCCGTGGCGTTTCATCTTGTTCGAAGGCGAGGCTCGGCTTGCAGCGGGAGAGGCCATTGCGGCCGCGTTCCGCGCCAAATACCCCGAGGCCAAACCGGATCAACTCGACTACGAGCGCAAGCGGCTGGCGCGCGCGCCGCTCGTGATTGCGGTGGTGAGCCGCGCCGGGCCGCATGTGAAAATTCCCGAATGGGAGCAGGTGCTGTCCGTAGGTGCAGCCGCCATGAGCCTGGTGCTGGCCGCGCACGCGCTCGGCTATGGCGCCAATTGGATCACCGAATGGTACGCCTACGATCGGCGAGTGCTCGACGCGCTTGGCCTCAAGGACAACGAGAAGGTCGCCGGCTTTATCCATATCGGCACGCCAAAACATGCGCCCGAGGACCGGCCGCGGCCGGCGCTGGCCGAGATCGCGACGCGATTTGAGGAAAGACATGATTAGTGAGGTCGTGAGTAGTCAGTAGTGAATAGGCAGCAGTCGGTTCTAAGAGCGCCTCACTTACTACTCACTGCCTACTACTCACTCCACGCAGGGAATGCACAATGTTCTACGAGACCCGCAAGAACGACCACGGCCTGCCTCGCGACCCGTTCAAGGCGATCGTGTCGCCCCGCCCGGTCGGCTGGATCACCTCGATGAGCGCCAGCGGCGAGATCAATCTCGCTCCCTACTCGTTCTTCAACGCGGTGTCCGATGGCCCGCCGATCGTGATGTTCTCGAGCGATGGCTATAAGGATTCGCTCGCCTTCATCGCAGAGACCAAGGAATTCGTCTGCAATCTCGCGATCCTCGACCTGATCGCTGCTGTCGTCACCACCGGCATCTCCTATCCACGCGGCATCAACGAGATGATCGAGGCCGGCCTCGAGCCGGTGCCGTCGCGGCTGGTGCGGCCGCCCCGCGTCAAGGGTTCGCCCTGCGCGCTGGAATGCAAGCTTCTGCAGATCGTCGACCTCAAGGATCTCGATGGCGAGCCCGCGCATCGCCATGTCGCGTTCGGACAGGTGGTCGGCATCCACATCGACGACCGCTTCATCAAGGACGGCCGCGTCGACACCGCCGCCATGCGCCCGATCGCGCGTTGCGGCTATGCGGACTACGCGGTCGTCGACAAGGTCATTCCGGTGGTGCGCCCGCAGACACCCGCTGACGCCAAAACGAAAGCGCAGGCGGCGGAGTAGCGCGCCAGCCCAGCCTGACGACCTCGACCTGTTATTCCAAGAGAATAGTGATCGCGAGCACATCGTAGCTCGCGCGTTCCGACAATTGTGCCCCCATCCCCGTATCGGATGACCCGACGCGGGCCAAATGGAGGACAATGGCATGCCTACCCTGAAAACCGCTGCCGTGGCGTTCCCGATCCCGGACATCGGCTTTCTCATCGAAGGCACCGAGGGCAACGATACGCTCTCCGATCTGATCTCCGGTGTCGACTGGAGTTCCAACGATACGGTGAATGGTCTCGGCGGCAACGACTGGATCACGCTTTACAACGGCAACGACATCGCCAACGGTGGCGCCGGCAATGACACATTCTACGATCGCGGAAACGGCAACGACGTCATGAACGGCGAAGCCGGGAGCGACTTCTTCTTTGTCGGCCTCGGCAACGACACGGTCAACGGCGGCGACGGCACCGACTGGGTTTCCTATGCCTTGAGCCAACAAATCGTCGCGCTCGATCTCCAGAGCGGGTTCGCCATCTCGGAAGGAATCGACACGCTGACGTCGATCGAGAGCGCCTATGGCGGCATCGGCAACGACACGCTGCTCGGCAGTGCCGTGGGCAATTCATTCTACGGCGGTGACGGCCAGGACCGGCTCGACGGCCGCGAAGGCAACGACTTTCTCAACGGCCAGGCAGGCAACGACACCATCCTTGGCGGTACCGGCGCCGACTCGCTCTACGGCGAGATCGGCAATGACGTACTTGACGGTGGTGAAAACGACGACTTCCTGTGGGGCGGCCAAGGCGACGATACGCTGACCGGCGGGGCCGGCGCCGACACCTTCTATTACGGCGCAACCAGCGACTTCAACACCGTGGACACGATCACGGACTTCCAGCAGGGCGTCGACAAGATCAATCTCGCGGCTATCGACGCCAGGCCCGACCTCGCCGGCAACCAGGCGTTCACCTTCGACTCGACGCCGGACGGTTCGTGGGAGGAGTTCTGGGACGGCCTGGACGACTGGGGCGCCTATCTGCTGCACGGTGTCGGCCCGTCGATCAACGGCGATACCGGTGAAATCGAGTATCGTCACGACGGTGGCTACACCTACATCTATCTCTCCTACGCCGACACGCCCAATTCCGCGTCGATCCGCCTGGAGGGAACGTACAATCTCACCGCGGCTGACTTCGTGCTCTGACGCTAGGCTACGAATGAATTCGCCGGCGCCGGGCCAACTGCCCGACGCCGGCGTAACACCTGCTCCGCGCTGCTACCGGCTCGCGGTGGTCATGCCCTTGAAGCTGAGCTTCTGCATGCCATTGCCAGTCGCCGCCACGTACAGATTGCCTTTCGAATCGGTTGCGATGTGGTGGCCGCCACCGACCATGCCGGGGACATTGATCTCGCCCGCGAGCGTGAGCGTCTTGCGGTCGACAATCGCGATCGTCTTGCCGTCACCGACATACAGGAACTGTTGCTCGGGATCCGCCGACAGCGTCACGTTGCGTGCGAACAGCGTGTCGGGCTTGACCAGCTGCTTGATGAACTTGCCGTCCGCGGAGAACATCTGCACGCGCCGATACTCGCGGTCTGCCACATAGACCATGCCGTCTTTGGCAACCCGAAGACCATGCACGATGCTGAACTGATCCGGGCCCGGATCAGAGAAATTCGTGTAGCGCTGGATCTCGCAATCGTCCTTATCAACCGGCTTGTTGGAGAACGCGCCCCACATGCGTTTGAACGCGCCAGTATCGGCGTCGTACACGATGACACGATGGTTGCCATAGCCATCGGCCACGAACAGCTCATTGGTGGCCGGGTGGACCCAGCCGTCGGCCGCGCGGTGGACGTTGGCAGTGTCGGCGTTGCCTTTGCTCTGATTGCTCTTGCCGATCTGCAACACGAACTTGCCGTCCTGCGTGAATTTCAGAAGCTGATCGTCGGCAACCGGCTTGAGCCCCGCAAGGTTATTGCCCGGGCAGTTGTTGCCGCCGATCCAGACGAAGCCCTTGTAATCGATATGGATGCCGTGCTCGCGCTCGACCCACTCGTAGCCTTGGCCGGCGCCGCCCCATGATTGGAGATAGTTGCCCGACGCGTCGAACACCATGACAGGAGGCGCCGCCATCGCGGCCTGCTCCGGTTTCAATGTGCGCGGCCGATGCAGCAGGAACACCTCGTCCTGGGCGTTGACCGCGAAGCTCGACACATCACCAACGCGGAACTGCGGCGGCACTTTCGGCCATCCGGCCTCAACCTCAAAGCGCGGCAGCGAGCGCGTCTGCGCGCTGACGTCGGCAACCAAGAGCATTGAGCCAAAGGCGCTCGCCGCTAGGACGGCAAAAATCGAGCCTGGGCGCATGAATTCCTCCCGTTTGTATTGGCGCGTATTGTCGGAATAACCCGGCCGGGTCGTAGGCCCTGCACGACCTACGATGCGTCTTTCTGCCGTTGAGCGCAACATGCATCCCGCCGCCGGAGAACCCGGGGGCGCTCGCGCTCCTGCCCTGCCAGCCTGGCTCAGGCGGTCTGGATATAATCGCGCAGCGCTTCCGACTCGCGCTCCATTTCTCCGAGCCGGTGCTTAACGACGTCGCCGATCGATATAATGCCAACCAGTCGCTCGCGATCGAGGACTGGAACGTGGCGGAACTTGCCGGCGGTCATCTGCTCCATGAGTTCGCTGACAGTATCGCCCTCCGAGCACGTCGACACTTTGCGCGTCATGACCTGGGCGATTGGCGCTGACAGCGCAGCCGGCCCTTGCTCGGCCAACACGCGGACGATATCGCGCTCGGACACGATGCCGATCACACGACGTTCAGGCCCGAGCACGACGAGCGCACCAATCCGGCGTTGCGCCAACAGCGCAATGGCGGATTCGAGCATAGCCGTGGGCTCGATCGTGGTGACGTCTCGGCCCTTGCTCGACAAAATCGATTTCACGGTCATGGGGTCACCTCCCTTGACCGGCGACAGCCGCACCGCGGCTCACCGGCCGCTAGCATCATTGCCACTCACTCGGCACCGAGGTCCGTCGTCAGGGCGCGCTACGGCCGTGCACTGCAAGGCGCCGCTAGCGCGAAGATCCGGGCCACGAGCTCTCGGACCGACGAATGATAGAGCATCATCCACGATTGCGGCAGCCGCAAGAGCGTCGCACGTACAAATACGCTAGGCCTCAATCGATTCCTCTGATGAGGCATCATGTTGAACCGGATCGAAAAGCACGAAGCACACCAAACCGGCGAGAAAACCGCCGATGTGAGCCTCCCAGGCGATCGGCATGTCGCCTTCGCCGGGAACAGAAACGAAACCGAGACCAAAGAAAAGGTTGACGCCAAACCAAACGATCAGGAACACAATCAGCCGCGGCTCGCGCAGCATCACCGATAGTGGCGTTGCGGGCACGCGATAGGCCGCCTCATCATGGCCTCTGAAGGGGCCAAACGGGTTGAGCGGGCCGCCGCGCTGAAATGCAAAGCGCATAGCCGCCGCCATGGCGCCCGAGATTGCTGCCGAGGCGCCCACCATTGGCAGGCCATCACCAGAGTGAACGGCGAGATGCATGGCAGCGCCGACCGCCGCACTGAACAGAAAGAAGATCAGGAACCGCAGTGCACCGAAGCGACGCGCGACCGGCGTGCCAAAAGCAAGCAGCCAGACGCCGTTGAAAGTCAGATGCATGAGATTGCCATGGATGAAGGCGTAGGTCAGGAATGTCCAGACCGCAGCGCCCCAGCCGACGGTCCAGGGGAACTGATGCAATACTCGCCAATCGTAGCGAGCAGGCACAAAAGCGAACATTTCCAGGAAAGCGTTCGTTTGTGCGGCGCTAAGCACGAGCCCACTCACGGCATGAACCAGGCCCATCGCAGCCAGGAGCGAGAGCACCACAACCGGGACATTGAAGATGCGTTCGCGGGGAGGGTGTTCGCGGGGTGGATGCACGAGTCGTTCCAGGTGAGAAGCCGGAGATAAGCGGCGCGACGCCCTGTGGCAAGCCAAGCCAATCACATCATCGTTGATGGACCGGGTGGTCGGACCGTCCAAATCTGGATCCTCCAAAATTGGATCCTCCAAGTCGGCCGAAGCGACCGCTTCAGCCGACCTGGAGGCGGCGCTCCCCGGGCGCCTGTCACATCCCCCTCACCTCCCCCGGGGTCTCGAATTGCCGAACGGCAAGATGCGGGAGGGCGTAAGCAGACGCCACCCCAACCGCGCCTTAACACTAACCTCGATGCCGGAACCCGCTTGCCAGTCCGTCGGCACGCCTCCTGCTGCTCTCGACGGGACATCGGAAACAAGGCCCGTCCCCTGTCCCAAATGGGGACAATGATGGCGTCAGGAGGCGTTCGTGAAACACCCCTCGGTTCGAGAGCTCTACCGTTATTGGAACGCCCAGCGCGGCCTGCGGGCGGCCCCGGAGCGCTCCGACATCGAGCCAGGAGCCATCCGGCGCGCGCTCGCCGACACATTCATCCTGGCCCACGACGCTGCCCACGGGCACTCGTTCCGCATCGCCGGCACGCGGCTGTGCGCGGCGGTCGGCCGGGAGCTGCGAGGCTCAGCATTTATCAACCTTTGGGACCAGGGGAGCAGCCGCACCATCAAGGACCTCGTCGCCGCAGTGACACGCGAAAGCATCGGAGCAGTCGCCGGCGCCCGTGGCTGCAGCGCCGATGGGGATGTTCTCGACTTCGAGCTGGTGCTGCTGCCGCTGCGCCACCAGACTGCGACCGATGCGCGCGTGCTCGGCGCGTTGGCCCCGCAAGACCTGCCCTATTGGTTCGGCATGAATCCGGTTGGCAAGCTCGCGCTCGGAACAATTCGCTATCTTGGCCATGAGGATACCCAAGACTTGGATCCCCAAGACTTGGATACCCAAGACTTGGATAGCCAAGAGTTGGACCAGCCGGACCAAAAGCCTGACCCACTGCCCCCGGGCGGCCGCATCCGTCACGGCCTAATCGTCTACGACGGCGGACAGTCCTAAATTCGCCCCCCTACATGCTGCGAAGTTCGTCTGGCTAACGCGTCATTAACGATGCGGGGCCTAGGCTCGCGCCAGGACAATGACATTGCAGGACTTGGACGAAGCGAATGGAGCTTGTCCAGCAGAAGTTAACTCGGCTGCCGTTCAGTGAGGAGCGTCGCCGCTATCCGCGTGTGCGCGTCAATCTGCTCGGGCGCTACATGCTGACCGACCGGCACGAGTATCCCTGCCAGGTCACCGACATGTCCCAGGGCGGCATGACGCTGGTGGCCCCGGTCATCGGCCAGCTCAACGAGCGGGTCATCGCCTACGTGGACCACGTCGGCCGGCTCGAGGGCGTAGTCACCCGGCAGCTCGATAATGGCTTCGCCATGTCCATCGCGGCTACCCCCCGAAAGCGTGACAAGCTCGCTGCCCAATTGACCTGGCTGGCTAACCGCGAACTGCTCGGCACGATTGACGACCGCCGGCATGGCCGTGTGTCGCCCCGCAACGCGGCTGGCCGCCTGACGCTGCCCAATGGCAACAACATTGCCGTGCGCATTATAGACGTTTCTCAGTCTGGTTGTGCCATTGCCACCGATCATCGGCCCGGCATTGGCACTCAGGTCACCATCGGCAAGACCCCCGGCAGGGTGGTGCGTCACCTCGAGGACGGGTTCGCGGTCGAGTACCTGCGCCTCCAGCACCCGGACTTCATCGAGGACAACGTCACCGGCGGGTAAATAGGGACCTCCCTGGAGGCCCTCGCCCAAGGCCATTTTTCGAGCACTCACCCGCCGGGCGGGCGGTCCTGCCGCCATCGCCGGCCCATTCCCAACGGTAAACTGTGGATCTCCTGGCGCCCGCTGGAGGCGGGCTGGCAGGGCTTGGCGGGTTAACGACGCCATTTTGATTCAAATTGTATTATTCGGCATTTTACGAGAATCCGATTCAAATAATAACAGTATTTTCGAGAGTATTTCTCTGGATTTGACTTAAATCCACACGCCAATATTGGCGGCGCCGCAAGACCTTTGTGGGAAGTATGGCCCCAACAACAGGGACGGGGTCAAGACATGCTTCTCGACCGCAAAATACTATTGGGTGCCGGGATCGGCTGCACAGCCTTTATGGCCGTTGTCAGCCTGACGACCGCGCAGGCGGCCAATGAGCGCCCAATGTTCATCAGCGTGGGGGCGAGCGCACGCGCTCCGATCGGCTGGACCGACTTCTGTGCCCAATCGCCGCGTGAATGCGACGGCCGGCCGCTCGAGGCCCGCGATGTCGTGCTCTCGCAGAAGGCCTGGAAGGACCTGGTGCGGATCAACAAGTGGGTCAATGACAGCATCAAGCCAATGACCGACATGGATCATTGGGGAGTCATCGAGCGCTGGAGCTACCCGGACGACGGCTATGGCGACTGCGAGGACTATGTCCTGCTCAAGCGCCGGATGCTGATGCAAGCCGGTTGGCCGCGGCAGGCGCTGCTGATCACGGTTGTCCGCGACCTCAAGGGCGAAGGCCACGCCGTGCTTACGGTGAAGACCGACAAGGGCGAGTTCATCCTCGACAACCAGGAGGATCAGATCCTGCTCTGGTCGGAGACCAGCTACCACTTCGTGAAGCGGCAGTCGCAGGCGGACCAGAACGTCTGGGTCTCGCTCGGTGACAACCGCCCAGCCTTTGCTGCCACCGCAGCGTCGCGCTGAACAACGAGCGCTGAACACCAGGCGCTGAACAAGAGACTTGGAGCTACGCGACCCCGGTCACGTCCCCACCCCTCCCCGTCCCCAGACCGGGTTCGCGCGCGGCCGCCCCTCCCCCCGGGGGCGGCCGCACCTTTTTTGGTTCCGGGAAAATGCTGCTGCAATGCCCGGTCTTACGAGATTTTCCACGACGCAAGACGACGCAACCAAGCGCGAACGCTACGATTCGACTCGTGGAAAATCCGGTGAAGCTGCCCCCAGACGATGAAGGACGCCGCGATCAGCACATTGGCAATTGGATGTCGTCTTGGCCTACGAGGCTATTGGCGTGCTGATCTTCGCAGGACTGATCGCACGCGCGAAGAGCTATGAACAAAAGCCAACCCGCGGACTGACGACTTAGATCAGATCATTGGCGGACTGTAGCAAGATCGGCTCAGTTATTGCGGTTACCAAGTCCGCTGGGCAGTATCCAATTCATACGGACAAACAACTATGGATGCGACCTGGTGTTTTTTACTGGGGATGATGGCTGGATTTATCCCCTCTTTTGCCGTGCTCATCCTCATCGTTATGAGAGCAGTCTGAGCACCCACCGAGGCTGATCTTTGACTTCAAGGATCCTTGGCTTCAAGGACCCTCTCGGACCGCAACGAGCCTGTCCCGCAGCGTCTCGCGGCGCGGCTCTAGGCATTATCCTTTCGGCAGGCGACATTGCCCCTAGGTTTAGGGGCAATAATC
>Ga0075434_100003086_pt1 | contig 14826 bp, 17 predicted proteins | sample RhiMethybrSRZTD3_FD_75298 | JGI IMG/M metagenome (GOLD analysis project Ga0075434, IMG submission 75298) | Populus rhizosphere microbial communities from Tennessee, USA - Rhizosphere MetaG P. TD hybrid SRZTD3 | ecosystem: Host-associated > Plants > Roots > Rhizosphere > Soil | place: USA... | reverse complement strand
CCCTAGGCGAATTCATTAACCGCGTTGCTGGAGCAAGGAAAAATTTGCTTAAGTAACTCGTTCATTGAGTCTGCTATCTCCCAAATATTATGCAATCTGGACAATATATTTACTAATGTAGGAGAAATTACCTACGCTAAGATATTATCAATCGTCTCCACTCTATCAAGTAACGTGAACCATCACGATTAGATAACTGCACCAGAATCAAAAGCATTTGACAATTAAAGGATAATGATTTTTAATTGGAATATATATGGAATGACGCGACAGTATCGATGAAATGGTTGCAGTCCATGAGACTTGTGGATGGTGAATTCTAGAATGATCAATCACATGGATCGTGAGCAAGTCGGTCAGGTTATATCAAATAATAGATCAAGAATATATGAATACATAAAGAATCATCCGGGGATCCATCTCAGGAAGCTGAGCAAAAACCTGGTTATAGCTATGGGGGATACCCAGCATCATCTAGGAGTGCTAGATAAGCTCGGATTAATCAAATCCAGACGCAAAGGAATGTACAAAGTGTATTATACAGTTTCCATTTTACGCAAAAGAGATGAAGATATTTTAGCAGTTTTGCAGCAAGAGACTCCGAGGGATATCATTCTACATCTTGTAGAAAATCCTGGTTCGACGCAGGGAGAAATTTCGAAGTACATGCGTTTAACCGCACCAACAATCAATTGGCATATGTCAAATTTAATAAACGTTCATTTAGTTACCAGTTATAAGGATGGACGATTTGTAAAATACTTTATCGAAGGTAACGTTAATGACATAGTTGGTCTCCTTAAATCATATTACCCTACAGTTTGGAGTAAACTATCCGATAGATTAGCTGAACTCTTCTTAGACTTGGCATCGGGCTCTAAACCAGACACGTCAACAGACATCGACAAGGTGTCTGATTCAAACGATGAGGAAAATACATGATAAAAGCTAGAAAGGCAACGCTTAAGCAAAATAATCAATATTACTGGTATATCAATATCTCAAAATTAGTTTCTATACTACTATTCGTTATGTCATCGGGGATTCATTCAACGTCACAAAGTGTTCTAGCTATTTCATACCTTCGTAACGATTATGAGGAACCTATTGCCGATTTGTTGGACAAAGGAGATCTTGCAGAGTTTTTTGATCTTGGAACTGGAATATTTGCTGCAATTCTCTTTGCATTGTCTCTTATTGCATACAAGAGGATAAAATCAAGACGTATTCTTTATGTCGCAATTGCTTTTGCAATATTTGCAATACGAGTGATTGTATCCAACCTCGATCTTTTCATGCCGGAGATTGAATCATCTAGTCTAGAGCTTCTACTGGCAGTAATGGGCTTTGCAGCATTAGGACTATTCTTTTTCGCGATCGTTAGACGAGAAAAGATTAGGACAAGAACCATAACCACTAAATAGTTATAGAAATGAATTGTCGCATTTAGAGGAGTGTACCGCAAATAAGAAAAATGATACGCAACAACTATCAAGTTAGCTCTTGAAATATATATTTACTAAATCTGGTTGCTGTATGAAAAGGAGAGTCAATCAGAGCCATTGAAGTGTGGTGATTTGCGCCATGATGAAAAGTATGGTCGATGAAGTAAAAGATCAGGCCATTCCATATAATAGAGGTCGAGTTTATGATTACATTAAGAATAACCCTGGGACTCATCTGAGGAAGCTGGGTAGAGACCTGAATATGGCCAATGGTGACACTCAACACCACCTAGACATGCTTCATAAGCTGGGTATGATAAAATCAAAACGTAGAGGTATCTATAAAGTGTATTTCACAGTTTCTATATTAGGAAAAAGAAATGAAGACATTTTGGCAATCCTACAACAAGAAACTCCGAGGGATATCATCCTATATCTTGTAGAAAATCCTGGTTCGACTCAAGGAGAAATTTCTAATTTCATTCGTGTAACTGCACCTACAATCAATTGGCATATGTCTGTTCTAATCAATATTGGATTAGTTACAAGTCATAAGGAAGGACGATTTGTAAGGTATTTTATTGAAGGTGATGTCAAAGATATAATTTCTCTGCTCAAGTCTTACTATCCCACGATCTGGAGCAAATTATCAGAAAGACTGGTCGACCTCTTTTTAGACTTAGCATCATCCACTAGACCTGAGAGTACAACATATGAGGATAACCAAGAGACAATTTCGGAAATTGAGAAACTAGATGGATCAAATCAAGATGAGGCATAATTTTAGTAATAATCTCTTCCAGTCATATACCTTGGTTTGTCTATTTCTCTTTCTATCCTTAGGAATTCTTTCAAACTTGCAACAAGTTGTAGCTATATCTATATCGAGCACTGAGAGTAATGGGAACGAGTCTAACAATAATACCGATACTTTGGATAAGGGAGATTTTGCTGAATTTTTTGACTTTGGAACAGGAATATTTGCCGCTGTTCTCTTTGCTCTATCTTTGGTTGCTTATAAAACTCTAAGAACAAAAAGAATTTTATATGTATCAATTGCGTTCGCCCTGTTTGCCATCCATGTAATAGTATCAAGAATTAATCTATTCATACCAGAAATCGAATCGTCTATGTTAGAGTTGATTTTATCAATAATGGAATTCGTAGCCCTTGCATTATTCTTTGTAGCAATAATGAAAAAAGAGAGCATAAAGACTAGAAGAATCAGCAGAGGACATCAAAAAGATTCTCTTGAATTAAAATAGTTTAGTGAATATCAATATATGGTTTACTAGAATAGAATAGACGTTAATAACAGTCACTTGGTGTCTAAAAGATTACAAGTGGCGTCACAATTCCTTTTATGATCTGCTCTTCTATTTACAATTTTCTGATTAATTATCTGATATGGTAAGTAATGAGATGCCTTTTTGAGAATATTCTTTATTACGTCGTTGTCAATCAATTATCATCCCGCTTCTTTATCAAATCAGTCTTCAATAATTTAGATACTCGTTGATAATACAACCTAGAATTCACATTCGTTTCTCTTATTATTTCCTTGCTTTCAATACCATCAATATTTTTATTATTAGATGCTACAGTTCTGAATATATGCATAGATGTACTATCAGAGATGGCATCAAAAATCTTGTTTATAAATGGCATTATAACAATACCTCATTCAGTAAAAATGATTTAATGAAGTATCACTAACGTGTTTTGACACAAAATCAACGTAAATCTTAACAACCTTTATCAAGCATTAGGTAAATGTATAAACAGCTATAATATGTACAACTAAATCAGCCCTTATCTTCATACAACGTTCTCATTCTCCTTCTTTGATTGTGATACAATAATACTGGATGAACTAAATGAATTTATCATTTTTTGAAAAATAGGCATATATGTTGCCGACTCAGATGTTCCTACATTAGCCAAGAGCATAAAGGCTTCGTTTCCTTTCAATGACCATATTTCTGTAGTAGTGATCGGCAAATTGTTATCCGTATGGGTATATTCTATTTCATAAAGCGGCGTGCCTGGTGAAGTCGTGAAAGCACCAGACCTTACTAGATGAAAATCTCGATATTGCGATTTGAGGGTTGAAATCCTTGTATTACCAAAATCGATTAAGGATGTGGTTGGAGTATGTGACTTTAAAACGGTAATCATTAGATTAGGTAGCAATCCTGATTCTCGCTTCGAGGTAGATACAAAACCAATAATAAAATTCCTATCAAATTGTATTCTTTCCCAATTCGAGGGATACTGAATCTTTATTCCATAAGTAGGATCTTGATATGTCAGAAAAGGGAGCAAGATCTGCTTGTTATAACGGCTACCTTTGAGAATTACAGGAACTATGTTGGCATTATTTTTGTTACTACTTTTTAAAGAATATGGAACGGGATACATTACGATTGCAAATATTATTATTAAAACTATAGTTATAACTAGAATAGAGCATATTGCTACGTTTTTTTTCCTTTGCATATATTATAAATCATATCAATGTCTAAGTATAATTTCTTAAGGTACGCTTCGCTAATTGACATAATCAATTGATACCATACTTATGATAATAACAACGTAATATTACACACACGTTTAGTCATATGTACCTTAATTCTTAATAGATGTTGATTAAACACACAAATGTATTAAGAACTAAAATGAGTAATACGGTTAGCATATGTGTATTCATAGCTGGTATTGCAGTGATATTCATACTCTCTAATAGTACTAATATTATTTTTGCATCACAGAATTCTGTAGTATCAGATTTCTTCACCTACGTCAATTCTACCTTTGGTATCAAGATGCAGGTACCATCAAATTGGGATCCCCAGGAGATTGGGAATAGGTTGAACGGGCCTGCAATCACTATTATCCGAGTAACTCCAGCATTCGATATTCATAAATCATTTGATACAGATCCAAGCGATGGGAGTACTTACTTAGACATTAACATGCAAAATAACATTCAAAACATGTCTTTGGATACACTGATGAAAAATAACATAAATATTATCAAGAATGACAATAATACCTCAGATTTTAAATTACTATCCTCAACAACCTATGCCATTCTTGCAGGGCGAAAGGCCTATGCAATGGTATATGCTAGCACATACAACGGGCTAAAAACAATCACAATGGATAGTGCAACCCTTTGTGGAAATAGGATTTATTCTGCTACATTTAATGCAGAGCCATCAAGTTATGCGCAACTTGCGCAGACAGCGAGAATGATGTTTGGATCACTTAGACTGACCACAACTACAGCGTCGTAACTCTTTAGGCAATTTATAAGATTGTTAATCAACTATGTCAAGGATAAAAACTTGATTTCAGTTGTCATTTGAACGATTATCTTAATTTTAGGAATAATCTAATCTTTCAATTAGTTATTGCAAGACTTGATAAAAAGACATGTCTGAGAGTAAATTAGTTACTGTTATGATTAGAACCTTGAACATTATTATTTGAATGGTTTTCTGACGGCATTCCAGGCAATAATGGTGTAGATGCGGATGATGGTGGTGTGGATGCGGATGATAAATTAACCTTAACTGAAGGTAAAGTTAGAACTAATGGGCCATTAGTCATATTCATAGATGATATCTCAGAAGATTCAGGATTTATCGATGATTTGTTTTCATAAATAATTTTAGGCTGAATAGTAGTGTGAGTCTTTTGTTTATTATTAGGTATTTTGTTCTGAATCTCAGAAGTTGATGACATAAGAGTATTTGGTTTATTGGGCTCTTTCTTTCCAGTTATAGATAGCAGTGATGTATTATTTTTGTTGAAACTAATGCTATTAGTATTGTTCGAATTATATAGTTTCAGTTGTGATATAGGTTTATTGGGCAATTGACCATAAAAATTCACACCATAAAATCTTGTTATGTTGGTCGGTTTAGCACTGCAAGTCAACTTTGCCGCTACCCTGTTTAATCCAGATTTGACAATAGTATACTTAAGGGAAAGTGGGAATTTCCATGTCGAATAATCATTTGATCCATTATGACCGGTTGCAATAACGTTTTGATATGGTCTAACATTATTCAAAACAATTGAGACTAGACAATTAGCGCGATGATTGTATGTTGATATTCCAGTTATTGTAAGATTTTTATCATCCTGAATACTTTGTCCTTGTTTTGGGAATATGATTTTTATGCTATTAACTTTCGATTTTGTCATCATCGTATTTATAGCCGGTTTCTCAATGATACGATTTTGTGAATACGATAAGCTCGTCAGATTATTTGAAGCAATGAGTATTATTAAGATGATCAATGTTACGACCAATAGTAAGGGTTTATGAATCAACTTACATCTATTTTCTTCATACGGAATATGATATAAAATGTTGGCTATGAATAGAAGTTGATAAAAGACTTTACGGCTAATATATAATTAGTACTTATTTCAATGATCAGGGTTCTGAACCGCAAATAAATATCATTATTATCTCATCAATTAGATATTTTATCGAAATATCAGATATCACTTTAACACAGTATTACCTAGCTAGTTATCTTAGTTAAGCTATCTTTATTATATCACGATAACTGAGTGTTGTTAATTGGAAAGAGCCACAAATTTATAAAAAGCATATTGGAGTTTGGGCTCTCTTTCGTAATTGTCACTAATGTTACTAACTATAATGGATCAAGAAGCAAGATAGCATTATGGAGTAACAATTATTATTTCAAAGTAGTATTCATATTTTCTACAATACTGCTTCTATCATTAGTAACACTGACAAACCATGTACATGCGGCTAATATATCAATATTTAAATCTCCTGAGTCATCAAAAAAGAATTCTATTCTAGTTCTACGATCAGCAGTTATTTAACTAATCCACAAATTCGAAATTCTACACCGGCACTAACGAATTCAGTAATAATTCACATAATTTAACATTTACTAAAGCGGCTACCGCTATTTCTACTATCCATACATCATCGGAAGCACCTGCACTGTTAAGAGGATCTTTATCAGCAACTCTTCCTAAATCGACTAATGTTAGTAGTTTTTTATTAAAGATCCTTCTCACTATTTTTTAGTAGATTGAATCCGTCATCATGGTTTGTCTAAAAGTATGGGCCCTCTAGCTTCGGCTTTTAAGAATTTGATTCATAATGCTTTAGAACACAATGATAAGATAACAAAAATTGCATTTGTCACACCCTCTTTTACGGCAGTTGCATATAGTCATTCATTTTAAGTCTTCTACACGATATATCAATATGTGCATCCAGGAAAAAATGTTACCACGAATATAAATCTTCTTACAAGCAAGGTAACTGCCCGAAAGACAGAATCTTCATTATCTGCTCGTAGCATGAATTATTTGTATGAAAATATTAAATCTATTATTCCAAAATCAAATCAAAAATGGATATACTGACAGATGCCGATGTGGATGCTGGTACTATATTTACAGCTAAAAACGGATTAAATAAATACGATATACTAGTAATGGTCATCAAGAGTATGTAACACAACGAGAGTATGATAATTTTAAACATTTTGTAAGTAGTGGTGGAACACTAATTATACTTGATGGCAACATCTTTTATGCTGAAGTAAAGTATAACAGAAATACACATACCGAAACCCTCGTAAAAGGTCACGGGTGGGCATTTAACGGTAAATCTGTGTGGAAAAGTGTCTCTGAAAGATGGAAAGAAGAAACATCACAGTGGATTGGCAGCAACTATCTGTGTTTTCGATGCGGCCTAACGTTTAGTGATAATCCTTTTGGATATAAACAACATGAAGAACAATATATTACAAATCCACATGATACTATATTGTTTAATTACGTTGCATCAATGCCAACGTCAATGCAAAAACAAATTAAACCCTCACCAGTGATATCGCTATCACAACAATTATCGATAAGCAAGGATGCAGATATCGATGCAAAGCACATAATTACTACATACGAATTGAGATACCAAAAGGGAAATGTTATAGTATTTGGAATTTATGCAGATGACATAATAACTAGTATCAAGTTTAACAAATACTTTGATATCTTGCTATTGAAAAATATTCGATAAGTGTTTGTCTGTCTTATCTAGAATCTACATTTACCATAAAACAAATAGATGGCTGTACCTAAAACCTAATATAATTAGATAGGTGACGTTGTTAAAATTGGATTATGAATAAACAGGATTTTCAAGAGTCATTTAATGAGTTGTTTCATGATAGACAATTAGTTATTTGCATATTTGTAGCTGTCTTATCGTCAGTTGCGATTGTTTTATTTTCATTAGTTCTGGCCAATAATTTAGCCTACTCACAACTCTCAGACAAATCAAATTCGAATGCGGGTAGTGCTCTTACTGGTGTAGCTGCACCAGATGCAAAATCAGTTTTTAACACAGGAATGCTATCTTTACCCTCAACTGTTAAAGGCTTCATATTCTATATACCTGACGAAGCGCATCATCCGCCTACAGATAATAAAACGATTAGCCCAAATAATGCAAATTACATACCAACTAATCTTGCTATTCCAAAAGGAGCAAGTATAGCCTTTGTCCACGGAGATCCGAATCACATCCACGTAGAGATCTTGAAGAATACTAAAACAGGACAGGTTGTATGGCAGACTACTCCTGTGACTCATCCGGGAGCTTCTGATGTCAAAGTGTTGGATCCGGGATCTTATAGTATATCTGATAAAAAATATACAAATATGAAAGGGACAGTAACTGTTGGCGGTAATACACAATCAAACGGCGATTTGACTCTGGGTGGATTTTTTGTTCCTACTCCCTCTCTATCAAAATATAAAACAGACTTTGCCTCTGCAGGCTTTCAAGTTCTGTCTACTTTTGATTTCCTGAGTAAAACCGTGCAGAAGGACATAAGCGGACCAACCACATTGATGATTTACTCTACGCATCTTCCTATTCAAGATGCAATAACAAAACTCAAACCATTGATTGTATCCTTACCTTACCGTTAGTCCCCGTATTTAGAGTAAGATCAGATCCCTTTTCCTTTTGTAGGAAGAATCATATCTGAAAGGTATTTAGTTTGGCAATGAAACTGTAAATAGAAATTAGTGGATCTTATGAATTTCTTCTTTTTGACAAGCATAATTATTCTATCCATTTTTGTACTACTTGCTCTAGCTGTTTCTCCAAGATTTAATTGGAGTGATTCACTAGTTGCTAAAGACTATTCACTATTTCTTACTGTAAACAATTTGCACTATGATCTAGTATTGAATGAATTGATGATATCGATGACACTTTATGGGAGGGAAATCGTCTGGATCGTAGTGATTATAATGTTTTTTATTTTCGGAGGGTGGCTAGGAAAAAAGATTGCAGTGACCATTGGCTTATCAATACTTGTACTTACCTTTCTAGTACCAGTAATAAAATATTTGGTTGAAAGACCAAGACCATTGGTTCCTCAAGTAGATTTCTTGCTTGCAACTGATAAGGAATATGCTTTTCCTTCTGGTCACGCGACTATTGTAGCAGCTGGTATATCTGTGGTTCTTGCGCTATATAGAGGGTCAGCCAGGAGGATATTTATCTCGATAATTCTAGCTATTGAAGCTGCCCTCGTATGCATCTCAAGGGTGTACGTAGGAGCTCACTATCCCTCAGATGTACTAGGAGGCATCCTGCTGGGAATCAGTGTATCCTTTATTTTTGTTGGTTCAATTAATTCTATAGAATCGCAAATTATGGTACCAATAAAAAGGAAGCTTCAGAGATAAGTAGAGTTTTATTTTTCACGACTGATATCAATACCGATTGTCGGCTAAAGTATATTATATCATAATATCTTGGATGGAAATTTGGCATAGTAACTTTATTTATTATAGTATCTGTAATTTAGCCTAATGGGCTAATGGTGCAGAAGCAAAGGAATCCACTTATTATATGTTTAGCCGAGTGTAATACTGATTGGATTTGTCAACAACGACGAATTCAATATTGAGAAACTTGGTCTCTTGTTATATGTTGTCATTAGGGTTCTGCATAGATCCTTTCTGAGTCAACTTCCCTTGATTCATAACCACCATGAGATGAATAATTCCTACCTTAGTTAAGAAACATGGCGATTAGGCTTAGATTGAGGGAATTAATTGTAGGGTCCTCTTATCTGACAGCTAGCCACCCACTGCAGAACCTAAAGCCAAACCTAACTTAACACAGAAAAAATAACAATCGGCATTCTTCCTCCTAGTGTAGGATTGATTTCTTATTTGACATTTACTACTCCTGTCATTGTAGGATGAATAGTACAATAATAATTGTAGATGCCGGCTTTATTGAAAGTATGTTCAAAAGTTTGATTGGCGTTTAATATCCCTGAGTCAAATAGTTTGCCTTTGTCAGCACTGTTGTCAGATCCAGATGTGACAGTATGAGTCTCCACATTAGTGTTTATCCAAGTTACTTTGTCCCCTGTGTTAATACTAATCGTACGAGGCACATACGGTACGTTGACCTCATCTCCCATGATTCTTATCGTGTTAATTGCATTTAAAGCAGTAGAGGAACTATTAGTAGTCATGTTGCTGTGATTAGTAGTAGAACTGGTCGAAGGCATCCTTTGTACAGGTAACTCTGTGCCTGCTAATAGTGTTTGAGCTTTATCCAGATTTAAGTTTATTTTATTTATTAACTGCTGAATATTTTCTTGTGATGATTTGTCCTTTATCATTTGTATTAATTGTTCTCTAAACATGATTTCTGTCTCATTCTTTAACACCTTATCTTGTCTTTCCAATGGTGCTTCGATGAATTCAAAGTGATCCAAATACGCACTCGTAGCAAGACTTTGAGCACCCGTAAAGTTCTGATTTCTGTATTCAATATTGGTTTGGTTTAATAAGGTACGCACTTTCGTGATTATTCCTGATGGTGTCTGTACTTGTGCAAAAGCTAACTTCGTAGTAAAAATACTGGTGATAAATGAGGATGGTAGACCAGATGTTATAATAATCACATTTGCGAGAATAAGGACAATTGTCGTAACTAAAGTCAAATTCAGACTTCGCATTTTCATTTCTTTCTGTTCTTCTTTCATACTTAGGGTCACCTAATATAACATGCAATATTTATACTACCTGTAGATTCTCTATAATGAGGATAATGATAACTAGGCTTTATTAGATGTATCTTGTATGACGTGAAGTATAAGACACTTTTATATACATTGCAATAGATTGATTCAATGAATTTTATCTCTTAATTGTTAACAAGTCATTTGAAGTATATCCAGAGAATGGAGTAAATAGATAGACCTATGAATAATGATCTTTCTTTGTGGATATGTGGCTAATGAAAACTGATACCATTAGATTTATACATGTGATACCAAGTTGTCAACCTCATTTATCTCCTTAGAATGTTTATTTTCATATAATAATTGAAAGAAGTAAGATTTGGCCATATGCTGTACTCGACAAGGAAATTGATGAAATGAAAACAGCTGTCATAGTTTTGTGCTAAAAGATTACTACGTGGTCTGAAATTTTATTAAACAATATTTGGTATTGTGCGCGTTATGTCGACAAGAGATGAATTGTTAGTTGATTATTTCTTATATACATATAATTTGTGATATGATCATACCGCAGATCTGACATAGGTATCACTTTAAATCCATCATCATGCAAATATTTCATTTCTTGTTCAAACAGATTGACATCCGTACTCGATCGTCCTTTCGAGTCATCTATACTGTGATATGCAACTATAGGTATGGCATATATACCAACCACTTTACTATTGTATGCAGTTTGTGAATTAACTTGCTCTTTAAACTTTTGAAATATTATCGTATCATTGTGAATGTAAATCTGATCCAAAGAATTCTGACTTTCTTCTCTGATGGAATATCTATTCGCATAAGATAATTTTCCGCCATCATCATATGTTCTACAATCTATCTGTTTGTGGGAATACCCATCACAACGTAAGAACATTAGATCAGCAAATCCATTGGTATTTGCTAATCATATCTATAACAGTTGAATTATTCCATGCATCACCATGTACAGCTGCAAAAATATTTATTCTCGAGAGAAATGAAATTCTTACACGATAATCATTTTATTGTATTACCCATATCTAATATTAGATATGACGAGAATACTAAATATTTGTATGTAAACAGTCCAAATGGTACATAATTTTACAGATTGATGTTCTCCTTTACCATTCGGGAGATCTTTGATACTTTGACTAATAAATTTAAGTGGTGTCCTAGGTACTATAATAATACTAAATCTAGAAACCTGCTATGGATTGATCCCAAATAAATAACAGCTACAAGATACAGCTTCACAGTCGTCTTGAGATCGAGATAAACTGATAATGCTTGTTTAAAAATCTGACTTAACAACATTAGATCAGATTAATATTGTTAAATAGATCTGATTATTCCCAATGAAAAAGGAATTCATTATGTCTATGCCAATATGTCTGATGCTGCTCTTTATTATGGCTTCAAGCTTCCAGGATTCAAAAAGCAGATTCTTACATGCTCAATTGATTCAAGACAATACCGATATATCAAGACAACAGCGGCTAGGTACCACTATTATTAAGCCCTCCAGATGGTGTAAGTCTCATTTCTACTAATCATAAAATTCAACTCTTGATGAAGAATTTGTACTCCTAGGAACAGCTGGTCGACATAGTATTGCAATATCCAATCCTAGTTAGGTCAGGTCAGGTCAGGTCAGGTCAGACCAGAATAGTCTCCGCTAGTTGTTAGACTCAGACCCTATCTAACCAGCAACCCATTTTAATTTTAATAATTTAATTTCGTTACTGAAGCAAACATTCGGTTTCGATAGATTCATCGTTAAGAAATGGAAGTATTAGAATTCTTACTATCAATTAATCTTATTTGAACGATTATTAACTACTCCTACTGACAAGCAAATGAAGACATTAGATCTGTTTTATTAGTCCTGCCACCTTACCGAGAACAATCTTCATTTTATTAAACTGCGTAATCTCTTGAGAGTCTACACAACTAATCGTGAATACCAAAGCATCATGAATAACCTTTAGTTCTTCTATTGTGAATTGGTTATCAGGAGGCTTCTGTTCCATATCTTAGATCATGAATTCTGTTATTTTGCTTTTATGGTACGGTTCTATAAAACGGCCATATTCTGGATACTTCTGTTTTAGTTTCAATTATGCGCCTGTTATCTTCTATGTTAAGCTAAACTATCTAGGGAAACTACCCTTTGAATCGTTTTAGTTTCATTTTGGATACTAATCAAATGCTTGTCTACGTTCGTTCGATTGTACTAATCCCTTAAACTTGGTACGTTAGACTTTATGCATCAAGTTCAATCTGCCAGATTTACTATTCGTGTGGTTCTAAACCATTTGTAATTTTGGATCATTCTTAGTTTTTCTAGTGTGTTGGCATCTGATTTTCTCGAGTTAAGTCTTAATAGTCTGTTCAGTTATAAACAATTCTTTCAATGTTAATGTATGGTAGTATTCTGACAAGTTTAGAGTCTGACGAAGCGATTCTTTCACCGGTAAGAGCCTGAATCGCCATAATATTGGAACAAACACTCTCTTACCTCTATCTCTGACGCATTCTTTTTATGTTATTCATTACAATGTCTAAGAGGACCAACCACTATTAGGCACAAATTGTAGTCATTCTTGGGTTATTTCCAATGTTTAATAGTGATCTAAACGAACTTGCCATGGCATTTTCTCTACAAATATTTCTACACTGTTTAGTGTGGGCATATCTCTCTAAATATGGAGATATGTGCAATATAATGAGAGGGTGCTGATAAAAACAATCACTTTGGGAAGTGTTCCTTAATCATTAAATATGCAATTCTGACACCTATTTGCCAAGGGGCCTACATCAAATGAATGAATTCTATGCTTTATTCATAGTTGGAGTATCGACATCCGCTCTAGTGGTGTCCAGCTTATTATTGCATGATAGTTCAACAGACATTCAATCTGTGACACGCAACACCGAGAATGGAAAATCAGTGTATGAGATAGAGCTTGTGAAAAATAACAATCAACACTTTGACGTAATCGTGGATCCAAGCGTTGGCAATGTTACAAAAATTAATGATACGTTATAATCATTAAAATAGATTGTTTCCTCATTTAGCATATCCAGAGGCACATTAAATCCATAATTTACAGAATATAAATTGTAGATATATTAGATTCATGTACGATCGACAAATTTGTAATGCTTAGGAAGAAAACCGGGGGAGATTTGTAATTCAGCTGTTCCCCAAAACTCTTAACTGCATTGGTGCATACACATCGCCTTGTGTATTACCATCAAAATTTATTTTCACATAGCGAGTTGTGACAGGAAAATCAGAAGAAATATCGTAGGACTCTTGTCCTGAGACCGCTGCTGTATTGTCATAGTATATCGGTTTACTAAAGTAATTTCCATCAATAGATGTTTGTATGCTAAAGTGATTCACCACTTTGTCACCATTACTAAATTTTAAACTTAACGAACAAATTGGCATCTCTTGCCCCAAGTCAATTATATATGATGAATTTCCCTTCACTGACTCTATTGAGAGGGTGTTGCTATTTATAGTAATACTTTTATTATTAGTACGTGGTTGAAAATTGAAATTAGCTGGTTGTTCTAGTAGCCCCCCTGGACCAGATACTTTGGCAATTTCGATATCCTTATTTGCACATACATTCTGGCCTATTTCGTTCGCATTTTTTGTGAAAGCCATAGGCATCATGTCAATGCCTAATTCGTAAGACACGTATCTATAAGTAGGATTGCTATTATCTAGGCCGTCGTGGTAAGGAAATACAGCGTGGACCTCGATATTCCATAGACCTTGCACTCCAGAGAGTTCAAAGTTGTTGTCGGATAATCCCTTGAGTTTATGCAATGAGGGGGTGTCTGCTTCATAGTCAGCAACATACGCCTTTACACTTATAGGATTTTCGCTAAATTCAGTACCTATTTTACCTCCTTCCTGTACTGTTAGTGCAGGAGTAACGTCAGCAGATGGATATATGAGCTTATTCATGTTCTTGCCGTCAAAATGAACAAACGGAGTCATTTCATATCTTTGATTACCATAGACCAAAAAAGCTTTGGGTACTGTAAGCCCAGTGTTTGTACCTACGCCGTATGCTATGATTTAGACTGGCAAATTCTAAAAATAACTATGGCAATAACAATCTGACAAAGCATAAAAAAACTAGTAAAGAAATATCGAACCTACAAAGATATCAAAATTAGGTTTGAACATTCACAAGAATGTGACACTTGTTAACAAACGCTATTTTCCTTGCCTTGCTAAGTCATTATCCATACTAGTA
>Ga0075434_100003085_pt1 | contig 14826 bp, 12 predicted proteins | sample RhiMethybrSRZTD3_FD_75298 | JGI IMG/M metagenome (GOLD analysis project Ga0075434, IMG submission 75298) | Populus rhizosphere microbial communities from Tennessee, USA - Rhizosphere MetaG P. TD hybrid SRZTD3 | ecosystem: Host-associated > Plants > Roots > Rhizosphere > Soil | place: USA... | reverse complement strand
TACCAGCAGGAGTCGGGGCGCGCCGGCCGCGACGGCCTCGAGGCGGAATGCGTGCTGATCTACTCGAGCGCGGACTTCATGAAGTGGCGTCTGATGCTGGAGAAGAATGGCGAGCTCACCGACGCGGCCGTCGTCCTGCTGCGACAGATGGAGCGCTACGCCTCGAGCGTGGCGTGCCGGCACCGGCATCTGTCCGAGTACTTCGGCGATCGATATGCGCAGGAGAGCTGCGGCGCCTGCGATTACTGTCTCGACGAGCTCGAGCCCGTGGCAGAGCCGGTCGTGTTGGCGCGCAAGATCCTGTCGTGCGTCATGCGGGTCGGCCAGCGCTTCGGCGCCAATTATGTCGTCAGCGTGCTGCGCGGCCACGCCAGCGAGCAGGTGACTGGCCGCGGCCACCATACCCTCAGCACGTTCGGCTTGCTGCCGGACGCGTCGGTCGCCGAGCTTCGCGGCTACATCGAGCAACTGGTCGGCCTCCAACTGCTCGCGCTCAACGGCGACGAGTATCCCGTCCTCGGAGTCACGGCCAAAGGGATCGAGCTGCTCAAAAACGAGCACAGCTATCCGGGACTCGCCCTCGCGCGACAGCGCGTGCCGCGCAAGGACGCGCCCCGTACCAGATCGAGGGCCGAAGCGGAATCGTGGGAGGGTGTGGATGCCGCGCTGTTCGAGCGTCTCCGCGCGGTGCGCCTCGATATCGCCCGCTCGCGCGGCGTGCCGCCGTATGTGATCTTCCACGACGTGACGCTCCGCGAAATGGCGCGGCTGCGTCCGGCGTCACTCGATGCGCTGCTGACGGTCAAAGGCGTCGGCGCCCGCAAGGCAAGCGACCTGGGCGACCAGTTCCTTGCCGCGATTCGCGCGCACGCGTCCTAGGGCGATTCGTCAGAGTTCGCGCAACGCCGTCGCGATAGGCAGCCGCGCGGCCTTAATCGCGGGCATCAAGCCGCCGACCAATCCCATGATCAACGCGTAACTGAGGCCTTGAATCAGCAGCGATCGCGTGACGGCGAACGCAAATGCCACCTGGCTGAACGTCTGGAAGTTCATCGTGGAGGTCTGGTATCCGTTGAAGGCAAAGTAGGCCGTCAGGCCACCAACCAGGCCGCCAATTGCCGCGAGTGCGAGCGATTCGGCAAGTACCGAAATCAGCACTGATGCGGTGTTGAAACCGAGGGCGCGCAGCGTCGCTATCTCGCGCGTTCGCGTTGATACCGCCGTATACATCGTGAGGATCGCGCCGAACACGGCGCCGATGCCCATCAACACCGCGATTGTGTAGCCAATGCCGCGGATCAGGCCGCTCATCACCTGCGACTGCTGTGCGTAGAAGTCGCTCTCGCGCAGCACCTGGACGTTCAGCTGCGGATTCGTGGTCAGCCAGTTCTTGAACGTGTCGAAGGCGGCCGGCGAATCGAGCTTCGCAAGCACGGACTGATACGAGTTGCCGCGTTCGTAGATGCCCTGGATCAGGTGGCTGTCGCACCAGATTTCCGTCTCGCCGACCGAGCCGTTCGATTCGAAGATGCCGACGATCTTCAGGTGCAGATTTCCCGAGGTGAACTCGGAGCCGAGATCCACGCCGGCGAACTGGCGGTTCGCCGCACGGCCGACGATCGCTTCGTTGGTGCCGAACTGAAACATCCGTCCGTCGATGATTCTCGTCTCATTGCGAACCTGCAGCGCGTCGGCGCCGATGCCTCGCAGCGGTACGTTGGCCGGCGTCCCGGTGCTCCGCTTGTTGAGATCGACAAGGACGTATAACTCCGCGGACGCCACCGGCCGGTTGTCCACGCGCATCAGGCCGGGCGCCTGCATGATGACTTCCGTCTCGGCCCCGGGCAGCCCGCTCGTCATCTCCGAATCGGCGCCGCTGCGCATCACCACGGCGCGATCGGGCGCGCCCGCATCGGCCATCGCGGCCCGAAAGCCTTCACCGATCGACAGCACCGCCACGAAGACAATGACGACCCCCGCGATGCCAATCATCGCGACGGCCGACGAACTCGCGCGCTGCGGAATGGTCCGAACGCTCAGCGAGGCGACAGCCAGCGTCTGCGAAAGCCAGCGGAACACTACGTCCTCCTGAGCGCGTCGGTGATCCGAAGGCGCATGGCCGTTGTCGCAGGCAGCGCGCCGGCCACGATCCCGAGCGCGCAGCACAGAACCACGCCGATGACGACGTCACGGCTTCGCATGATGAAGACAGGCAGGAACGCGTTGTTGAAGCTGCCGCCTTCGACGGCGAAGTACGTGATTGCGAGCCCCAAACCGCCGCCCAGCAGCGCCAGGAACATCGACTCGACCAGCACCAGCCCAAGGACGAGGCCGTTGGAGAAGCCAAGAGTCTTCAGCACCGCGAGCTCGCTGGTCCGCTCGCGTACTGACTGCGCCATCGTGTTCGCCAGCACCAGCAGGAAAAGCGTGAACAGCACCGCCGCGAGAATGGAGACGATGATGGCCTTGATGTTGCCGACCTGGTTGACGAATCCCTGAAGGAAGGCCTTCTCCGTTGACGTTTTTGTTTCCGCTGACGAGTTCGCGAACTGCGCGTCAAGGCGGGCTGCGACGTCGGCGGCGCGCGACGGGTCGTCGACCCTGAGCACGTACCAGCCGACCATCCCATAGGCGCCGCGCCGGTTCTCGTCGAGATACTCGTAGTGAAAGAAGAAGTTGCTCGTGTCGAAGCCCTTGTCGGCGTCGTAGATACCGTCGATGTTGAAGAACCACGTGTTGCCCTGCTTCGGCACCCAGATGGTCGCCACGATCGGAACCTTGTCGCCAATCTTCCACCCGTACTTCTGTGCGGTCGCCCTGCCGACAATCACGCCCTGTCGATCGGCCAGCCACGCCTTCAGTTGGTCGTCGGGCAGCCGCGCTTCGGGGTAGAGCTGGAAGTAATCCGGATTGACAGCCATCACCGCGAATTGATTGGCCTTGTCCTGATACGTGCCGCCGAACCATGTCGAGTGGCCGACGTGCGTCACGCCTTCGGTCGCGCGGATCTTGTCGAGATACGAGATCGGCAGCAGCTGGATCAGGCTGACCTTGTGCATCAACACGAGGCGGTCGGCGCCCGCCACTTCGACCCCCATCGAGAAGGCGTTCTGCACCACCATCAGAAAGCTGTAGAGCACGAACGCGATGAACACCGATGCCAGGGTGAAGATGGTCCTGACCTTCCGCCGGAGGAGGTTCCGCCAGATCAACGGGAGGTACTTCATACGATAGCCTCCATCAGCGTTCCCTTCTCGAGGTGCAGCACCTGCGTCGCGCGTTCGGCTGCGTGCGGGTCATGGGTCACCATGATGATCGTCTTGCCGTGTTCGCGATTGAGCGCCTGCAGCAGGTCGAGGATTTCGTCGCCTGCCTTGCGATCCAGGTCACCGGTCGGTTCGTCGCAGAGCAGGAGCGCCGGGTCGGTGACGATGGCGCGTGCGATGCCGACACGCTGCTCCTGTCCGCCGGACAGCTGCCGCGGGTAGTGTTTCGCGCGATCGGCGAGCCCCACGACTCTCAGCGCAATCTCCACGTGCTTGCGGCGCTGCGCCTTCGACAGCTTCGTCAGCAGCAGCGGAAGCTCCACGTTGCGCTCCGCCGTCAGCACCGGCAGCAGGTTATAGAGCTGAAAGACGAACCCGATGTTCTGCGACCGCCACCGCGACAGCGCGGCCGCGCTCATGCGGCTGATATCGACGCCGCCCACCTCGATTGTTCCGTCCGTCGGTGTATCGAGTCCGCCGATCAGGTTGAGCAGCGTCGTCTTGCCGGAACCCGATGGTCCCATCAACGCGAGAAACTCGCCTTTTCCGATTTCGAGGTTGACGCCCTGCAGGACGTCGATGCGCTCGGAGCCGCGTTTGAACGCCTTGTGAACGTCTCGTGCGCGAACGATTGCGTCCTGGCTCATTGGACGGCCACCTTCGATCCATCGGCCAGCGTCGGCGGCGGCGACAAGACGACGCGATCGCCCGACTGCAGCCCGGCGAGCACCTCGACGCGGTCACCGTCGGTGCCGCCGAGTCTTACGGCGCGTCGCTCGACCGCATCGCCCCGCACGACGAATGCAAACGTGTCCGGACCGACCGTTTTGATCGCCGGCCGCGGCACCAGTGCTGTCGGCTGGGCGGATGCCGTTGCCGTGGCGTCACCCTCCCGAAGGAAGGTCACCTTGATGGCCATGTCCGGAAGGATGCGCGGATCGAGCTGCTTGAACCCGAGGCGAACGAGCACTGTGGCCTTTTGTCGATCGGCGGTCGGCACGAGCGTGATCACGCGCGCGGGAATGTGCCAGTCCGGATAGGCGTCGAGCACGGCGTCGGCATCCTGGCCAGGCGTGACGCGGCTGATATAGCTCTCGTTCACATCCACTTCTATTTCAAGCGAGTTCATGTCGACAATCGTGCAGATGCCTGTCCGCGTGAAGCCTCCACCTGCGGAGACGGGAGACACCATCTCTCCCGGCTGTGCGTCCTTCGAGATCGCGACGCCGCTGAAGGGCGCACGTATCACGTAGTTGTCCAGGTCCGTTCTCTGCACTTCGATCTGCCGTTCGGCAACCCGAATCTGCTCCTTCAGTGCCGCTATCCGCGCATCGATTGAATCCGCCTCCGCCTTTGCATCGTCGAGTTGTGCCTGCGACACGATGCGCTCCTGAAGAAGCTGTGCGGCACGCCTCTCGTTGAGCCGCGCCTGCTCGAGCCGCACGTCATTTTCGCGGAGCGCGCGCCGCGCCGCCTCGGCCTGCGCCTCGGCCAATGCGAGCGCTGCTTTTGGCGTCGAATCGTCGAGGCGGGCCAGCACCTGCCCCCTGACGATGTTCTTGCCTTCTTCGACGTTCACCTCGACTACTTTGCCGGTGATCTTCGACGACACCGTGGCGCGGCGGCGCGCGACGACGTAACCCGCTGCGTTCAGGACCGCTGCCTGCGTGCCCGCGGCACGGCTCGTCACAGTTGCGATCTGGACCTCGACCGGGCGCTCGCGCGTGAACCACCGGTAGCCCGCGAAACCTCCGGCGGCGAACAGGATGACGAGCCCCGTCCAGACAATCCACCGCGCGACGCCAGACTGTTCAGGCTCGCGCTCTATACGCAGCGCGTCGAGGTCACGTTTCAGGTCGCTCATCAGGGGTCAAATTCAGTATAGCGGGAACAATCATTGCGACGGTTCGTTACAGCAGGGAGGTACATGTGGATTCACAAACAATGTGGCTTGTTATAGCTGCGGTTGTCGTTGCGCTCGCCATCGGGGCCGTCGCATGGATGTACGCGCAGCGGCGCCGACACGAACGGCTGCGTACGCATTTCGGACCCGAGTACGACCGGGCGCTCCGAGAAGCCGGATCGCCTCAGAAAGCCGAAGCGATTCTCGCGGATCGCGCGCGGCGGGTGAAGGAGCTCAAGATTCATCCATTGTCACGAGAGCAGGCGGAAACGTTTGCCCGGGAGTGGCATCGGGTGCAGGCGATGTTCGTCGACGATCCGAATGGCGCCGTCGGAGCGGCGGATCGGCTCGTCACCGAAGTGATGACGGCTCGGGGATATCCGATCGAGGACTTCGAAACGCGGGCGGCTGACCTGTCGGTCCAGCATCCGCGCGTCGTCGAGAACTACCGCATTGCGCGTGCAATGGCGGTCAAGCGCGAGCGCGGCGAGGCCGCGACTGAGGAGCTCCGGCAGGCGGTGGTGAACTACCGCTCGCTGTTCGACGATCTACTCGCGACCGACAAGGGCGCGTTCAGGAGGGCATCATGACCGATCAGATTCCCGTGGCCGAGCGAGAAGTGCGTCCAGCGCCGATGCAGGGTCCAATGCCGATGGAGGAACGACCCGTGGCACTGTTCCGCGAGGAGGAGGGTCGCGGCTTTCACACCCGGTGGGACGCAATTCAGACCGGTTTCGTCGATGAGCCTCGTGCCGCCGTTGAGCAGGCCGATGCGCTCGTCGGCGAGATGCTGAAAAAGCTGACCGATGTGTTCACGGCCGAGCGAACGCGGCTCGAGGCGCAATGGACCCGTGGGGATAACGTCTCAACGGAGGACCTCCGCATTGCCCTCAAACGGTATCGTTCCTTTTTCGAGCGTCTGCTGACGATCTGACCTTGCCAAATGGGGGTCGGGCCCCGCTCCCCGGCCGACTCCCTGATTGAACCCGCCGCCACTTAGGTATACAGTCGCACCCCACGAGTACCTTTCCCAGCAATTCTGACCGGAGGCTTCACATGAGGCGCTCTCTCTTTCTGCAGCTTGCGGCGCTCGCACTGTGTGCATCGCCCGCGTTTGCGCAGGCGAAAGCCACCGCGCAGAACGTGCCTGAAATCCCGTACGATTCGGTGCCGAACTTCATCAAGTTGCCGCCTGGCCTCTACCTCGGCGAGGCGATCGGCGTCGCAACCAATTCGAAGGGGCACGTCTTCGTCTACACCCGCAGTGCGAATACGCGCCTGTTCGAGTTCGATCAGAACGGCGTGTTCGTCCGCGAGATTGGCGAAGGCGCCTACAACTTCGAGTTCGCGCACAGCGTGCGCGTAGACAAGGACGACAACATCTGGGTGGTCGACGAAGGCACCAACACCATCACCCGCTTCAACCCCGAAGGGCACATCACGATGGTCCTGGGACGGCGGCCGCCGGCGGTGCTGGGGATGTTGATCGCGCCGCCGCAAGGTCCGACACCTCCGGCCGCGAAGTACACGTTCGGCAGGCCGACCGACGTCGCATGGGATCCGCAGGGGAACATCTTCATCTCCGATGGCTACGTCAATCATCGGGTCGTGAAGTTCGACAAGAACGGCCGTTTCGTGAAGCAGGTCGGCAGCGAACGGCCCGGCAATGAGCCGAGCCAGTTCAGCACGCCGCACGGCATCGCCGTGGACAACAACGGCAACGTCTACGTCGCGGACCGCGGCAACAACCGGATGCAGGTGTTGGACAACAACCTGGTGCTCCGGAACATCTACGACAACATTGGTGTGTCGTGGACCGTCTGTATCTCACCAGGCCCGCACCAGTATCTTTTCAGCTCGAACTCGAACCCGAACGGGAACACGCCCGGCTCGTGGGACATCACCGGCGAGATCTACAAGATGGAGCTCGACGGCACCATCCTCGGGAAGTTCGGCCACGCCGGCAAACAGCTTGGCGGCTTCCAGGTGGTGCACATGATGGATTGCCGCAACCCCGATCAGATCATCGTCGCGGAAATCGAATCGTGGCGCGTGCAGAAGCTCATGCTGAAACCCACGACCGGCGCGCCGGTGCGGCCCACGACGACGGCCGCGAGATAGGAGGCCTGTCATGAAGCGCACAATCCAGCTTGCTCTCGGCCTTCTCGCCCTCGCGATCGTGCCGCTCGGTGCCCAGCTCGTCGTGCCCGAGCTCACCTACGACGCGCAGATCGAGCCGTTGAAGCTGCCGCCGAACCTGAACTTCGGTGAGGTCGCGGGCATCGCGACCAACTCGAAGGGTGACGTCTTCGTGTACACGCGCACCGGACATCCGACGCTGTCGCTCGCCAGCGCGCGGCCGTTCGCGCATGGCGGATCGCGCATGTTCCGCTTCGACAAGACCGGCAAGTACGTCGGCGAGATCGGTCAGGGATCCTACGCGATGCTGTTCGCGGAGAAGGTGAAGGTCGATCCCCAGGACAACATCTGGGTCGTCGATCAGATGTCGAACACGATCATGGAGTTCGATTCAGAAGGGCGCCTCGTGATGCTGCTCGGCCGCAAGGCCGAATCCGAGCGTGTTCCGCTGAATCTTCCGCCACCGCCACCTCCAGCGGGCGGCGCCGGCCGCGGTGCCGGGCCCGGGCAGGGCGGGGGCGGAGCAGCTCCTGATGCGGAAGGCGGCGGCGGTCGCGGTCGCGGCGGCCCTCCCGGAGCGGGCGGCCAGCAGGACGTCTTCAACCGGCCGACCGACGTCGCGTGGGACGCGGCGGGCAACATCTACGTTGCCGACGGCCTCGGCGCCAACAACCGGATCGCGAAGTTCGACAAGAACGGCAAGTTCGTGCGCTCGTGGGGGTCGACGGGAACGATGAACGGCCAGTTCCGCCAGCCGCGAAGCATCGTGATCGACGCGCAGGGGCTCGTGTACGTCGCCGACGCCGGCAACCGGCGCATTCAGGTGTTCGACGGCGACGGCAACTTCAAGACGCGATTCCTGAACGTCGGAACGCCGCGCGCGATCTGCATCACGCAGGGACCACGTCAGGTGATGTACGTGTCGAACTCGAATCCGCCGGAAGACATCGATGCCGAAGGCAACATCTACAAAGTCGATTTGACCGGGAAGCTCCTTGGCACGTTCGGCCGCGCCGGACGGCTGGCGAAGGAATTCAACGCGGTCAATCAGCTCGAGTGCCGCACGGAAAACGAACTGTGGGCAGCCGAGATTGGCAACTGGCGCGTGTCGAAGATCACGCTGCGAGGCGCGGCGAGCACGAACTAGATCAACGTCCAGCTACCAACGCCCAACTCCCAAGGAGCTTGAAGTCGCGATAACGAGCCATCTTGGGAGTTGGAAGTTGGAGGTTGGTCAGTTAGTAAACGTATACCGCACCAGACGCGCGGATCGAGTTGTCGGCCTGATTGCCGCCGGCGCCGGTCGATCCGCCGTCCTCGCCAAACGCGGCAATCGCCAGCGTGTTGCCGTCACCGCTCATCGCCACGCCCGATCCGAATTCGTCATAGGCTTCCGAATTCGGCGACTTGAGATAGGTCCGCTGTGTCCATGTGGTGCCCGCCCGCGTGAAGACGTAAACCGCGCCCGACTCCTCAGCGGAGAAGTCCTCCTGGCTGGCGTTCGGCCCGCGGCCGCCGCCGCCCTGCAGCATGGACGACGCGACGAGCGTGTCGCCGTTGCGGCTGATTGCCAGGCGGATGCCGAAGAGATCGTTGACGCGAACGTTCGACGACTTGATGTACGCCTGCTGCGACCAGGTGCCGTTGTTGTTGACGAACACGAACAACGCGCCGTTCGAGTGGTCGCCAATCTGTTCGCCGTCGTACTGCTTGCCGTTGATGCCGCCGACCGTGCCGTCTTCATCCGCCGCGTCCACGGCCAGCGTCTTGCCGTCTCCGCTCAGCGCAATGGCGGAACCGAATGCGTCCTGGTTGTGATTGAGGTTCGATTGTTTCAAGTACGTCGTCTGCTTCCACGAGGCGCCGTCGCGCACGAAGATGTAGACGCAGCCGGAACCGCCCTTCGAATTGTCCGCCTGGTTGCCGTTGACGCCGGGAACGCCGCCGTCCTCGTCAAAGCCGCAGACGGCAAGCGTGTTGCCGTCGCTCGATAGATCGACGCAGAAGCCAAACAGGTCTCCCGGATCGGTCTGCTCGCCCTTCAGGTACGCTTCCTGCGACCACGTGGATCCGGTGCGCCGGAACATGTAGGTGGCTCCGGCGTTCGCGGCTGAATTGTCGGCCTGATCGCCGTTGACGCCGCGCGCCTTACTCGACTCGGTTGGCGCGCCCACCGCCATCACGTTGCCGTCGTCGCTCAACGTCACGGACCACCCGAACTGATCGCCGGCGTCGGAGTTCGAGGCCTTTACATAGGCCTGCTGCGTCCATTTGCCGCCGTTGCGGCTGAACACGTACACGGCGCCGGAATCCTCGGCGTCGTTGTTGCTCTGGTTGCCGTTGACGCCGCGGGCGTTGCTGTCTTCGCGCGTCGCCGTGACGGCCAGCGTGTTGCCGTTGGCGCTGATGGCGAGCGAGAAGCCGAAGCCGTCAAACGCATCGGTGTTCGAGGCTTTCAGGTACGCCTGCTGCGCCCACGGTTTGTCCGCTCCGCCGCGCGTGAAGATGTAGACCGCTCCGGCCCCGCCGGCCGTGTCGTCCTTCTGGTTCCCGTTGACGCCGGTAGCCGCGCTGCTTTCGTCCGGCGCCGAGACGGCGATCGTGTTTCCGTCTCGACTCATGACCAGGGTTCGGCCGGTAAGCGCGCTTCCGAAGCCCAGCTTCGAGTCCGGTCGAGGATTGGAGGCCTTGAGATAGGTGACGGATGTGAAATTGCGCTTCAGGAATCCGGGGTCACCTGCCTTGGCGGTCTGGCCGCGCACGATGGCGCCGTCGATTGCCGCGAGCAGAACCAGACCGAACACGACTCGTTTCATGGGGCCTCCGGCCGGCGCGTCTAGACTCTCGCGGGCGCTGCTGTCGCCGCCACGCCGCGGCCCATCTTCGCATCGACTGAAATCAGGTTCCAGGAGCGGAGCGCGATCAGGATGAAGAACGCAATCGCGTAGTCGAGCTGCAGCCATGCGATGGTGAAGTCCTGACGCAGCATGGTTCCGAACGTGAGCGCCGCGATCATGAGCGCTCCTGCGATCAGCGCGGCCCGCGTCTGCAAGCCGATCACGATGCAGAAGCCAATCAGCGTCTCGATGAACGGCAGCACGCTGGCGAACGGGATGAGAAACGCCGGCGGCATCACCGGCACGTCTTTGAACTGCGTGAGCATATAGTTCTGGAACGCCGGAAGTCCGAGCGCGATGCGGACGACGCCGCGCATCATGATGTTCATCCCGAAGGTGAAGCGGAAGATGCCGTAGGCGAGCGCTTCGTTCGAGCGCCAGTCGGAAACCTGATTTGCCATTGTCGCTCCTCGTAGCGGCCGACCTTTCCGCCTCCGCTCAAGCTTCGGCGGACCCGACGTAGCCTTGGCGAAGGCGGGCAGGTCGGTCTGGTTAGTTGGTCCACGGTTGCGTCGTCTTGCCGTAGGTCTCGACCGCCTGGCGGATTTCGTCGAACGAGGTCAGACGGCCGTGCATCGGCACCACCTGATCGACGTCGAGGTTCAGCCGCTGCACCGCCTGGTAGAAGTGCACGAGGTTGGCGATCGCGCCGGGGTAATCGCCGGCGGCCGCGGGCGGCGACCACGAGTCCGCTTCGACCAGCACTCGCTCGCGCGGCAGATGAACCATCAGCATCCCGGGGTTATGCATGTTGCCGGGGTAGTGGTAGATGTTGATTTCGCGCGCGCCGTCGCTGATCAGACGCGTGCCCGTGATCCCCTCGAACACAGGCGTTCGTCCCGACCTGGCAAGCCTGTCCGGCACGATCGTTCGAGGATTGCGCCAGACGTTCTCGAAGAACGCGACGTTGTTCTGGTGGGTCAGGATCGTCGCGCCCTCTGCGGCATAGGTGCGCAGGCCGCCCGAGTGATCGAAGTGATGATGCGTGTTGATCAGGTATCTGATCGGTTTGTTCGGAACGGCGCGTTTCAAGGCATCGATGACCGCGACCGAGCGTGCTTCGGTTTCGGGCGCCTCGACCACGATGAGATAGTCCTTCATCTCGATCGCGACGCTCTTGATGGCGCCCTGAGCCATCCATAACCCGTCGGTAATCTTCTCCGCCTGCAGCGTCGCGGCTGCGGGCGCCACTGCGTTTCGGATGTTCGCGGGCACGTCGATCGATACGGCAACGTTCGGCTTCACTTCGATGACGTTCAAATCGAGGATTGGATACGGGCCATTGCGCTGGACGATGTGCGTCGGGAACTTCACACCGGCGAAGTCCTTGTAATCGTCGAAGATGGCTTCGAACTTCGTGTCGCCGAGCACCGGTGAGCCGTACCACGTCTCGACACGCTCGAGAAGGTTCTGGTCGCCGGCGATACCCTCGAATTTCATCTTGTTCGGCGCGGTAAAGGTGATCACGGTCTTCTTCGCGCCGCGGATTGTTTCGGTTCGCGCCACGGCATTGTTGGCCATGGCAGCTTTGATGAACCCCTGCGGCGTCGCCCAGATCTGCGTCAGGCGGCCGTCGACCGCCGACCGGTAGTCGCGCTCGGGCGCGGCCGGCGCGGCAGCCGCGCCGTTCATGTCCCACGCGAAGTTGCCGCTCAGCAGCCAGGTTTGCCGCTGCTCGCCGGCGATTGGCTGGAACCCTCCGCCGAGCGGCGGGTTTTCCCACTGCTGGCGGCGGCGATCGTCGCGCATGGCGGGCGTCGCGTAATCGATCGTCACGGTGAGGGCGGGTACAGCAAAGCGCGGCCACGGTGAATTGGCGTCGTACGGCTGCCCGAAGATGCCGTCGAAGCCGCGGCCCGAGAACTCGATCGTGCGCAGGTTGGCGGCGCCGAGCGCCGCGCTGACGGCCTCGAGCGACGCTTTCGCATCCTGAGCACGCAGCTGGATCGATCCGGCCGCAACAGCAAGACAGAGCAGGAGCAGCGATTTCTTCATGGCGGGCAACTGTGCCGCGTCAGGGCGGGCGTGTCAACACCCGCCCTCGGTGAGAATCAGAATGCCTTGACCGGACCGCGCTTCTTCGTCCCGCCTTTCTTCTTGGTCGCTTTCTTCTTGGTGCCACCCTTCTTCTTTGCCATCACACCCTCCCTTGTATGAGCGCAACCGCCATCGGGTCCTTGAGCGCGCGTCTCGCGGCGCGCGAAGGTTTATAGGTGCCAAGCTTGACGGACAGCGCGAGGTAGCGGCGTCCGTCGCGCAGCATCAGGCCATTCGCGCAAAGCGGCTCGAGCCGCCCCGCGATGGAGTCTTCCGTCGCATCGCACCCCTCCATGCGTGCAACCTCGGTGAGGCGCCGGATGTCCGCGACCCCGTCGCACTGCAGGTATAGCGTTCGATCCAGCCCGGCCAGCACCGTCACTGCCGCACGCGCGGCCGGGCGCGTATCACAGATCGCGAGCGTGCCGTCCACATCCGCGTGAAACAACGTGCTCTCGCCCTTGAGTGTCTTCCACGCACGCAGTTCCCTCAGCAGCGGGCCGATGTACTCGTCCACATGTTGCGCGCGGGCGTAGTCGAAGCCGAAGTGATACGCGAGGTTGGCGATCGCTGGGGCGGGAAGCGGATAGATATGTTCATACGCGGGCAGCGGCCGTACGTTGGTGAATCCGAGCCGCTCTGCGTCGAAGAAATTCGGGCTGAAGCGGTCGAGACGCAGGCCACCAAAGCCGATAGGCGGCACCAGGTGCGTCAGCAGCGGAACGATCTCCGCCATACGCGCGTACGCCTCAGGCGGCTCGCCCGGAAATCCCCACAGCACGTTCCAGTACGGACGCACGCCAAGCTCGGTGCACCACTTGAGAAGCTGGATGTTCTGCAGCGCCGTCACGCCCTTCCGCATCAGCGCGAGCACGTGGTCGCTGAAGCTTTCGATGCCAGGCTGAATCTGTGTCACGCCGGCGTCGCGAAGGGCACGCACCTGCTCCTTCTTCAGGTTCGCCTTGGTCTCGTAGAACAACTCCACGTCGAGATCGCTCGCCGCGAGCGCGGGCAGGAAGTCGTTGAAGTAGCGCATGTCCAGGATGTTGTCCACCACCTGGACTTCACATCCGGGGTACCGCGACACAATCGCCGTGAGCTCTTCGAGCGCACGGCTGCCGGTCTTGCTGCGAAACTCCATCGTCTGTCCGTTGAGGCCGCAGAACGTGCAATGTTTCTTCTCACCCCACCAGCAGCCGCGCGACGTTTCGAAGAAGAGGCGCGGCTGCCACGTGCTCTTGAAGCCGGTCGCGTTGAATTCCGCGAAGAAATCCTGGAAGTCGGGGTAGGGGAGCGCATTCATGTCGCGAACCGCAGGGGCGTTGTCAAACGAACCGAACAGGAACTCGCGCCTCACGGTTTCCCGCGTCTTCACGCCTTCGAGGCCGGCGAGCGATGTGCCCTTGAAGACCCGCTGCACGATCTCCGGAAAAATCAGGTCCCCTTCGCCAGAGACGGCCGCATCGACGAAGGGAAACTGTCGAACCGTCTCCGCGCCCATGACGCCTTCGCAGTTGGAACCGCCGAAAACGATCGTGACGTCAGGAGCGCGCTTTTTCAGTCGCCGTGCGAGCGCCAGGGAAGCCACGTGCTGCTGAAAGACGGTCGTGAAGCCCACGAGCCTCGGGTGCAGCGCGACGATATCGTCGGCGCATTCATCGAGGAACGGCTCGACGTGCTTCTTGCTCCCGGCAAGCCGCCGAATCGTTGCGGGATGGAGCGGCGCCACATCGTCGATCACCCATCCGGAGCGGCAGCGCAGAATGCTGTCGAAGTACCGCTCATCGTCCTCGGCGGTGCGCTCGAACAGCGCGTGCGCGAACAACCATTCGCCGGCAAGCTGCCGGGCCGACATGCGATCGTCCGTTGACAGATCGAAGTAGAGGGGTCGTCCGATGCGCCTGGCGAACGGGAGGCCGAAGTAGCGGACGATGCTGGAAATACCCTCGCGGTTGAGCGCCCCCTTCAGGAGGCTCAGGCCCATCGAGGGTGAGAAAAGCTCGCCGAACGGCATGCTGACGAGCACGACAGCCGCATGTCGCGGGCCTTCGCGCTTCGCGCTTCGGCGAGCCACGGGCCGCTTGGTCACACCGTGAAACTTTCCCACCGGCGTTGGACGTCATTGATGAGTGATGTGAACGCCGGCTCCTTGCGGATGGACGCAAGGAACGGATCGCGCTCGGCGAGCAGCGGATAGTTGATGAATCCCAGCGAAACCGCTCGCTCCAGCCATCGGATAGACGCCGCGGCGTCATTGGCGAGCGCGTAGCATTCGGCGAGGAACCAGCAGTATTGGGCGTCGCCACCAAGCGTTGCCTCGACTTCGGGGCTGATGCTCCGTGAGGCGGCCGTGACATCCCCGCGCAGGGCCGACGCATAGAACAACCCGAGATGCGTGAACGGGCTGTCAGGAAAATCGCGCGCCAGCGCGGCAAAGACGGTGAGGGCGTCGTCGGTTCGATGCCCGAGCGCCAGCGTCTGGCCATAGGCGAGACGGACACCCGGGTTGTCGAGATTGCCCGCGTAGTACGGCGCAAATGCCGCGATCGCCTCCTCGAATTTTCCCTCCATCGTGGCCAGCACC
>Ga0075434_100003084_pt1 | contig 14827 bp, 13 predicted proteins | sample RhiMethybrSRZTD3_FD_75298 | JGI IMG/M metagenome (GOLD analysis project Ga0075434, IMG submission 75298) | Populus rhizosphere microbial communities from Tennessee, USA - Rhizosphere MetaG P. TD hybrid SRZTD3 | ecosystem: Host-associated > Plants > Roots > Rhizosphere > Soil | place: USA... | reverse complement strand
GCGCTGGGCGGGAAGGACGCGACGGAATTGTGGGAAGGCGAAAAGCGATTCGCCGTGGCCGTCCGTTTGAAGGAAAACCAGCGTGGAATCGAAAACATAAAGAACATTCTCGTCGATACGCCCGACGGCCAGCGTATCCCTCTCGATCAGCTTGCAACGGTTTCCGTGAAACAGGGGGCGATGAATATCAGCCGGGAACTGGGCACACGGGTGATGGCGATTGGCGTCTTCATTGAGAACCGTGACATGGGCAGCCTTGTTGCAGAAATGCAGGATCGGGTGAACAAAGAAATCAAACTTCCGCCCGGCTACTACATGACGTGGGGCGGCGAGTTCGAAAACCAGCAACGTGCGATGAAACGCCTGGCGTTGATCGTGCCCGTGAGTGTGCTGCTTATCTTCGCACTGCTCTTTAATGCGTTTGATTCCGCAAAGAACGCTGCGCTGATACTTCTGAATGTCCCGTTTGCTTTAATCGGCGGAATCTTTGCGTTGAAAGTGACCGGCATCAACTTGAGCGTGTCGGCTGCGATCGGATTCATCGCTTTATTCGGCCAGGCGGTGCTCAACGGGGTCGTGATGGTCAGTTACTTCAATCAGCTTCAGGAAGAAGGGATGCGAACCTTCGATGCCGTACTGAACGGCGCGCTGGTACGGTTGCGCACGGTGCTCATGACGTGCACGCTCGCGATGCTCGGCCTGCTGCCGATGGCTCTCTCGCACGGCATCGGATCGGAGACACAGAAGCCCCTTGCCGTTGTGATTATCGGTGGGCTGATCTCGGCGACGTTCCTCACGTTATTCGTACTGCCGGTGGTCTATATGCTGTTCGCAACGAACGAAGTTCACGCACCGCGGGCGGCAGCGGCATTTGCAAGTACGGACTAAGCTTTTCGGCTGTCAAGTGTTGGGATGTCCAATGTCCCATGTATTTGTTACATGACCAAGTGACCAGATGACGCATTTCGTCATTGGGTCGTTTGACAGATACATGTGACATGGGACATTGGACATCCCAACATTTGACATTCAGGGAGCGGGAATCTCCTTACACTTGATTTCTTCGAGTGGAGCCAGCGGTCCGCAAGTCACCTGCACATCCTCGCTGAACGGAAGCGGGTCCGCGACATTCTCCGGATCGCCGAACCGCACTTTGAAGGAGAACATTTTCGCCGCAGCATTCACCATCACATTGCCCACCAGCATGCTGTCGAACCGCGTGGGATCCCCATGGTGGTTGTGCTCTCGAAACCATGCCTCGCCGCGCTGCTTATAAACCTGAGCGACCCTGTCGATGAACTCACGCCGGACCGACTGGATGGGCATTGGCGGATAGATCAGCTTGTCCTTTCGCCGGACCGGGTCGTAGGCAGCAATTTCCAGCGAATGCGTCGGAGCAAAGTGCGTCTGGCTCCGATGATAGATCACGGTGTCATTCGGAAGCGTGGCAAGTTCCCATCCGTCCAGTTCAGCGATCACTTTCATGTCGCGCGACAGAATCGTCAGTGTCTCTGCGGATGGGTTAATGTGCTCGCTCCGGTGGATGAATCTCTGCGGCGCAAACAGGAGCGCCAGGAGAAGAATGACTTTATTCATAGGCACTGCCCATGAATTCTACGAGGTCGGCGGAATTTTCGGTCACTTCATAGTCCGGCAAGCTCGCCATGAAGAGCTTGCCGTAGGACTTCGTGCTGAGACGGTTGTCGAGGATCGCCAGAATCCCGCGGTCCGTCGCAGAACGTATCAGACGTCCGAAGCCCTGCTTCAAGCGGAGAATCGCCGTCGGCACCTGATACTCGGAGAACGCATTTCCACCCTCGCGCTCGATATGCGCGGAACGTGCAGCAACGAGCGGATCGGACGGAACCTGAAACGGCAACTTGTCGATGATGACGGCGCTTAACGCCTCGCCTTTCACATCCACGCCCTGCCAGAAACTTGCGGTCGCGAACAGAACGCCGTTCTGCGTGACCTTGAATTCTTCCAGCAGACGGCTCTTGCCGCCGCCCTTGCCCTGAACCATGCACGGATAAGGGAGTTCACTCGCAAGCCGTTCGAACATCGTTTCCATCTGGCGGTAGCTCGTAAAGAGAACGAAGGCTCGCCCGTGCGACGCGCGAAGAATCGAACGAATCTCGTCGGCCGCACGATCCAGGTATGACGGATGACGATAGTCCGGCATTCCTTTCGGAATGTACAGGAGCGCCTGCTTACGAATGTTGAACTCCGTACTCAGGCTGAGTTCCTGGCTGTCGTTCAAACCGAGACGCGTGCGGATGTATCCAAACGACTCCGCTACCGTCAGCGTCGCCGACGTAAGAACGCACGATGGCACGCGCGAAAACAAACTCTCCTGCAGCATTCCGGAAACATCTATCGGACACGCTTCCAGGAAAATGCCGCGGCCGCGCCGCTCGATCCAGGAGACGTAGTTTTCGAGTGTACCGGTCTGGAAAACTTCGAGTTCGTCCGCAATCTCGCCGGCGCGGCGGGCCATGGCTTCATTGGCGCCCGAAAAATCCTTCTTCTCTTTGAACGCTGCACGGGCGCTACGGAGTTCGGCGATCAATGCGCCGATGCCGTCGAGGTGTGTAATCGGATGCCGGCCCTCTCTCATAATTGCAAAGCCACTGAAGAATCGCTCGGTGGCGCGAGAGACGAGATCTGCGTCGAGTTCAAGCTTTCGCGCATCGTGAATGAATTCAGCGAGCCGGTAGTTGCTGACGTGAAAGCCGAAGTACTCGGTCGCGACGTCTTCGAGGTCATGAGCTTCGTCGAAGATGACAGCGCTGTAGTCCGGAAGGATCCCGCCCACGTCGGTTTTGCGGATCGCTAGGTCGGCGAAGAACAAATGATGATTGACCACCACGATGTCGGCTTCCATCGCTTTCTGACGAACGAGCGTGAGAAAACAGCGGTCATAGTCTTTGCACTTCGTGCCGAGACAGCGGTCGCGCCGGGCATCCAGGCGTGACCAGAGTTCGGAATCGTCGCCGATGGTTCCGAGCTCTGCGCGATCGCCGGTTTCCGTTTCCTGCGCCCAATCGAGAATCGACTGGAATGCAGGTAGCTCTCGCGGCGTAAAGAGGCCGTCGGTTTGCGCCGTCTCGAGTTTCAGCCGGCAGAGATAGTTGTTCCGTCCCTTGAGATAGGCCGCGCGGATAGGCCTCTCCAGAAGCTTTTCCAGGAGCGGAATGTCCTTGTAGAAGATCTGATCCTGAAGTGTCTTGGTGCCGGTTGAAACGAGAATTCGGCGGCCGTACGCCAGTGCGGGGAGAAGGTAGGCTAACGTCTTGCCGGTTCCGGTCCCGGCTTCGATGATGACGTGGTTCTGGCTCTCCAGGGCTTCATGGACGGCTTCCGCCATGCGTACCTGCGACGGCCGGAATTCATAGTCGTCCAGCCGCTGTTCCAATACTCCGCCTGGCCCAAAGAACTCGTGGATCACTTTGGCAGTTTACTCTTCTGTGGGACAACAAAGGGTACCTGGCACGGCGGATGTCAAATGTTGGGATGTCCCATGTCAGATGTATTTGTCACATGACCAAGTGACCAGATGACCCATTGGGTAATTGGGTCGTTTGACAAATACATCTGACATAGGACATGGGACATCCCAACATTTGACATCCCCGATCCCATCGCCCCACGCATCGGCTACAATCATTCGTTCATGTTGACGATCGATCCGACATTTGAGAGTGCGGCAAGCGTGGGGATCCTGGCAATCGACGGTTTGCGCGTGAACGAGACGCCGGAAGAGATCAAAGCTATGCTGAACGGTCTGGCCGATGAGTTTGCGCAGAAATATAAGGACCAGGCGCTTGGCGAAATTCCGACGGTGAAGAAGATCCGGGCCATTTTCCATCGGTCGGGTCTGGACCCGACCCGCTACCGGCCATCGTCCGAATCGCTGCTGCGGCGGGCGGTGAAGGGAAAAGGACTGTATTTCATCAATTCCGTCGTGGATCTGATAAATTACTTCTCTTTGAAAATGCTCTGCCCGATGGGCCTGTTTGACGCGGATCTCGTGAAGCCGCCGATAACCTGGCGGGCAGGACGCGAGGGCGAGACCTACGAGGGCATCGGCCGCGACCGGCTGAACCTGGTGAACTTTCCGCTGCTGGCGGACACCGACGGTCCTTTCGGCAGCCTGATATCCGATTCCATGAAGACCCGCGTGACGGAGACCTGCACGCGGATTCTCTGGTTCACGTTTGCGCCGCCGGGCACGAACATCCCGCTCGACGAATTCGCGAGCACGATGATTCGGTTCAACGGTGGGGAACTCAGACTTTCAAAGCAGTTATGATTACGATTCCGGCTTCATTGCTGAGACAGATTTATGATCACACCGAGAGTTCCTATCCCTACGAGTGCTGCGGTGTGCTGATCGGCACGACAGGACAAGACAAGACCGTCCACGCGTTTCGAGTCTGCAAGAACCTGAACAAGGAGCGGGCGCACGATCGGTACAACATGGATCCGCTGGATTTCCTGAAGGCGCAGCAGGAGTTCGAGAACAGCCCGTGGGAGATCATCGGGATCTACCACTCGCATCCGGATCATCCTTCGCGGCCGTCGCAAACGGATACGGACGCGGCGCATGAAGGCTATTCATACGTTATTATTTCTGTCGAAAAGGGGACGGTGGCGAAGGCGCAGAGCTGGCTGCTGAACGGCGCCGAGAAGAAGTTCTACGAAGAGGAGATTTCTGAATGAGCAGTGTGACAGTGAAAATTCCGACACCATTGCGGCCACTCATTGCGGGACAGGCTGAATTGAAGATCGAGGGAGCGACGGTCGGCGAGGTACTGAAAAAGATCGATTCCCAGTACAAAGGCTTCGGCGACCGCATTCTTGAGAACGGAACCAACGTGCGGCGGTTCATCAATGTCTTTGTAAACGAGGACAATATTCGGGATAAGAAGGAACTCGAGACGGAGCTTAAAGCGGGAGATACAATCTCAATTTTGCCTTCGATTGCAGGAGGAAACGCGGGCTAAAGCCCGCGACTACGTGCCTGCGATCACGTGGTTGCTAACCTCGTAGTCGCGGGCTTTAGCCCGCGTTCAGAATTCCAGTCAACTCGTCAATCAATCTTTCAAAGTCCCCTTTGGATATGTGCAGCGACGCAGGTTTTCGTTCCAGCGATAGAAAGTTCCCGCCGCGCAGGATGACTTCCACGTAGCCATTCGCCTCCGGCTTCCTGCTACGGATCTGGACAGCGTTAGAGACTCCATCGACTTCGATGACTTTGAGCTCACCACCCAGATACGTGATCTTTTCAACGACCTCCTGAGCCTGCTTTCGCAGGTCGCCCTTGTGCGGGGATTCGAGCTCAATCTTTCTCACCAGCATCCCGAGCAGATCCGTCGCTTCGATATCGGTTGTGATCTTCACGCCATCTCTTACTTCATCCATCGATTTTCTTCTCCAGGTGTTTTTCTCCATCGTATGAGAACAGCTTCGTCTTGCCTTCGACTAACGTCTTCAGGTGAACCGGCCGTGACCAGATCGGATAAAGATTCTTCAGCGTATCTTTGGCGTAATCGAGCCGCAGGTCGATGCCTTCGTGCCGGTGTTCCAACAGAAGTTCGCCGCGGTTTTCAAAGTTACCATCGGTGACATAAATAAACGGCTGCCCAAAATTCGTGAGGCCGAACAGGAGCTTCTGCTTGACGCTTTTCCAGTTCCGATCCGCGATCTCGTACACACCGCGCTCAGCGTTGAAGGTGTACGTGAAAAACTTGTGCTCGTAGCAGAACTCTTCGGTGAAGAACGCATCGAGGAACGTGATGTCGTTGTGGATCCGTCGCGCCTCGAAAATCTTTTCGCGGCCGAGGCCGAGCCCGATATCCCACGTCCGCTTGGCATCGTAGTCGTCGCAGTCTTCGTAATCCTTACCGAACTTGCCCTTGTTCCAGCGATCTTCGATGTCTTTCCACAATTCGAAACCCAGGCGATACGGATTGATCTGCCCCGGATGCGCCGCGACAGTTCCAGAATGATGATCGGCAAAGTCGATGACCTCAGCGTCGTTCAGCACGCGTTCAGTCATGATCTTCGCATGCCAGTAGGTCGCCCAGCCTTCGTTCATGATCTTCGTCTGGGCCTGCGGCGCGAAGTAATATGCCTCTTCACGAATCATCCACAGGATTTCCCGCTGCCAGTGTTCGAGCGGAGCATTCTCGATCAGGAATAGCACGATGTCTTTCTGGGGTTCGGCCGGGAAATGGCGCTGCTTCCTGCGTTCCTCTTCGAGTTTCAGTTTCTTCTGCTCCATCACCTCGCGAGGATTGATGAACTCATCCATGTAATCGCTGGATGCAATGCGTTTGACCACCAACGTTTCGTCTTCGGGTGCGTGGCGTTTGCTCTTGCGTTCGATAAATACGGAGTGATGGTCGATGAGATCATCAACCGACAGGCAGATGTCGAGGAAGGTCTCCACGGCGTCGATGCCGTACTTGTCGATATACTTGCGCACCTTCGTGGCGTGGTTCGCCATGGTGTCCATCATTTTGCGATTCGTCTTCGAGAACCAGATGTTGTTCTTGAAGAAATCGCAGTGGCCGTAAACGTGGGCCATGACGATCTTCTGGTCCACCAGGTGATTGCACTCGAGCAGGTACGCGTAGCACGGGTCATTGTTGATGACCATTTCGTAGATCTTGTGTAGTCCATACGCGTAGCTCTTGTTCAGGCGCTCATATTCCATTCCGAACTTCCAGTGAGGATACCTGTTCGGAAATCCGCCGTAGGCCGCGACCATGTTCATCTCTTCGAAATCGAGAATTTCGAAGAACGTTTCGTAAAAGTCGAGACCGTATTCGCGCGCGTGCTCCTCGATCTCTCGATTGAGTCTTGCCAGTTCAGGTGTGAGGCTCTGTCGCCTCGATTGCACGGTCATTGACATAGGCTCTACTTGCCCTTACCCAGAAAATCCTTGATCGATTTGTAAATGTCGTCCTTGCTCTCGATGCGAGAAGTCACAAGGTTGTCGATGTCGCTAACGTTGTTCTCCAGTTCACGAATGAACTGGCCGCTGCCGTAGGTGCTTTCGACCTGCCCGTAGCCGAACAGATTCACCTTCGGCAGGATGTCGCTCTTCAGAATATTGATGCAGCGATCCGTGTCGCCGCCCGACCAGTTGTCGCCATCCGAGAAGTGGAAGACGTACGTGTTCCAGAGTTCCTGCGGATACTCGTCCTCAATGATCTTGTTGCAGAGCTCATACGCCGAGGAGATGACGGTTCCGCCGCTCTCACGCGTGTGGAAGAACGTTTCGGAATCGACCTCCTGCGCCACAGCGTCGTGGATGATGTAGCGGGTAACCACGCCCTTATAGTTCGTCTGAATCCACGTATCGATCCAGAACGACTCGACACGTACGATTTCCTTCTGCTCGTCGCCCATCGAGCCCGAAACGTCCATCATGTAAATGATGAGTGCGTTGCTTTCCGGGCGCTGCTTGGTTTTCCAGGAAAGGTAACGCTTGTCTTCGTGGATCGGCACGATGTACGGATTCAGCGGGTCGTAGGAGCCGGCGGTGATCTGCCGCTTCAGCGCTTCTTTGTACGTCCTCTTGAAGTGGCGAAGCGATTCAGGACCGACCTTCGATACCTGCGAATAGTGATCGCGTTCGGTCTTGATTTTCGCGCTTCCCTTGGGCTGAATTCGCGGCAGTTCGAGCTCTTCGGCGAGGATCTGCGCGAGTTCGTCCATGGTGAGATCGACTTCAAGGATGTGGCCGCCCGGAGCATTTCCGGCCTGACCCTTGCCGTCTTCATCCACGTCGCCCGGAGCCAGCGCCTGGCCGGGCTCGCCATCGCCCTGACCGACACCGCCGGTGTTGCGGCGGCCAAAGCGGAAGTTCGGCATTTCGATCTGCGGGATCGGGATACTGACAAAGTCTTTTCCCTTTTTGCCGATCAGCTCACCCTGCGAAATGTATTTCTTCAGGTCCTGCTTGATGCGGCCGCGAACGATCTGCCGAAAGCGAAGATAATCTTGTTCAATGTTTAAGACCATGTCCTTGGCCTGAACGCGGGCGTTAGCCCGCGTTATTCCTTAGCGTCTCCTCTGGCAAAGATGCTGGCGACGTAATTCAACACGTCGGTCGCACACACATCACAGTAGCCGTAGTTCTTCATCAATCGGCTCTTCACGACGTCGATCTTTTCCTGCGTCTCCTTGTCGACGACATTGGAAACAAGGCTCGTCAGCTTGATCGAATCTTTGCGATCTTCGAACAGCTTCAACTCGAGCGCCTTGTAAAGCCGCTCGTTGGTTCGATAGTTGAACTGTTTCCCTTCGATCGCCAGGGCGCCGATGTAATTCATGATTTCCCGCCGGAAGTCGTCCTTGCGTCCTTCGGGAATATCGATCTTCTCTTCGATCGACCGCATCAGGCGCTCATCCGGCTCCTCGTCCTGGCCTGTGTACTTATTCTTCACACGCTCTTTCTGCGTGTACGCCTTTACGTTATCGATGTAGTTCGAGCAGAGCCGCGAGATCGCTTCCTCGTCGGCCGAGATCGCGCGCTGCACTTCGTTCTTAACGATGTCCTCGTACTCGTGCTTCACAACCGAGAGCAGCTCGCGGAAGTTCTTTCGCTGTTCGTCCGATTTGATCAGTGAATGATGGCGCAATCCATTTTCGAGTTCGTTGAGAACCATGAACGGATTCACGCAGCCGGCGAACTGCTCGTTCACCAGTGCGTTGGAGATCTTGTCCTGGATGTAGCGCGGCGAAATGCCGTCCATGCCTTCGCGTGCGGCGTCGCGCTGCAGTTCCTTCACGGAATCTTCGGTGTAGCCGGGCAGCGTCTTTCCGTCATACAGCTTCAGTTTCTGAAGCAGGGTGAGGTTGGCTTTCTTCGGAACTTCGAGGCGCGTGAGCACGGCCCACATAGAAGCCATCGCAATCGTATGCGGTGCGATGTGCTTCCCGCGGATCCTGTTCGAGTTGTAATCCTTCTCGTAGACCTTGATCTCATCGGTGAGTTTCGTGATGTACGGCACATCGATCTTCACCGTGCGGTCGCGCAAAGCTTCCATGAACTCGTTGTTCTGAAGCTTGCGGTATTCCGGTTCGTTCGTGTGGCCGATGATCACTTCGTCGATATCGGTCTGCGGGAATTTCTTCGGCTTGATCTTATGTTCCTGGCTGGCGCCGAGCAGATCGTACAGGAACGCGACTTCGAGTTTCAGAACTTCGATGAACTCAATGATGCCGCGGTTTGCAACGTTGAACTCGCCGTCGAAATTGAAAGCGCGAGCATCGGAGTCCGAACCGTAAATGGCGATCTTGCGATAGTTGATGTCGCCCGTGAGTTCCGTCGAATCCTGATTCTTCTCGTCCTTCGGCTGGAAGGTTCCGATGCCGTTGCGGTCTTTTTCAGAGAGCACAAGGCGGCGAACCTTCACGTGATCCATCACCTTGAACCAATCGCCCTTGTAGCGGCGCATCAGTTCCCGATACATCTGGCGGCAGGCAGGGCAGAGATCACCTTCGATATTGATCGGGTAGCTTGGGTCGCTGCTGTTGCGCATGAGTTCCTCGATCAGCTTGCCGCGCTGATCGGCAGGAATCAGATGCAGCGGTTCTTCGCGCATCGGGCAGGGCAGTTCGTCACTGACGAGCGCAAAGACTTCCTTCTCGACGTCGTTTGCGATGTTCGTCCATGCGAACGTGTACATCGCGCCCTCGGGGCGCTGCGAGTAGTCCTCGAGACCTTTCTTGAGCAGACGCACGATCGTACTCTTCGCGCTGCCGACGGGCCCGTGCAGAAGGATGACGCGATGCTCGGTGCCGTAGTTCTTTGAAGCCGACTTGAAAATGTCGACCAGGTGATTCAGGCTCTGATCGATGCCGTAAACGGCATCGCGCCCGTTGTGCCGGTCGTCACGGAAGAAACGGTATCGAGTGATCTTCTTCTTGTGTTCGAGGTAGTCGTCTACCCCGTAGGAGAGGATCATGTCGTAAATCCGCTGGAACGCATTCCGCGTGACCCGCGGATTTTCCTGAACCAATTTGAGGTAGTCCTCGAAGGAGCCCTCCCAATTCAGTTCCTGGTATTCCTGCGCGCTTTGCAGGTTCGCGATGGCGCTGAGAATATTCACGGTCTCTGTCTGGTCATGCATACGTTCCACCTTGTTTTCCTACCGGCCAAAAAAAAGGACCGGAAATGAAGCTGAAGCTGGACGTGAGCCTCAGAACGCCTCCGATCGCTGGGTTTTCAAAACGGAAACAGTTTCGGTGACTCGACTATAAATCACCTGGAGACATTTCAGGTCCCATATCCTTTGATGTGCTATCTTCCAAAAGGATAGCGGCACCAAATTCGGATTGCGGTCGGCCCGTCTAACAATTAAGCGCTCCCCAAATCCGACATCCGAAATCCGACACCCGAAAATCCCATTGGAGCCCTTCATGAACTCCCCTCTACCGCTGATCGCCATAGTCGGCCGGCCAAACGTCGGCAAATCCACCCTCTTCAACCGAATCATCGGGCAACGCCGGGCTATAGTTACGGACGAACCGGGCATTACTCGAGATCGCATATATGGCAGGGTCACCTGGAATGGAAGATCTTTCGAGGTCGTCGATACCGGCGGCATCGTCCCCGGTGAGGAGAGCGAGATGCCGGCTCAGATCTTCCATCAAGCGAAAATTGCCATAGAGGCCGCATCGTTAATATTCCTCATCGTGGATGGCCGTGCGGGTTTAACGGTAGCCGACCAAGAGCTTGTTCGGCTGCTGCGGCGAACCCAAAAGACCACCTTCCTCGTCGTCAACAAGATCGATTCCGAAAAACAGACATCGGAAACCGCTGAATTTCTCGGACTTGGCATCGACCACGTTTTTCCAGTTTCTGCTGAACATGGTCGTGGGATTACCGAACTACTGGACGAACTTGCAATTACGGTGCCAGCGCCTGCAGAAGAAGAGAATCAAAAGGAAGGAGAGATTCGAGTCGCGATTATCGGCCGTCCGAACGTTGGAAAATCAACGCTTCTCAACAAACTGACCGGGAAAGAGCGCGCCATGGTTTCTCCTACAGCCGGCACCACGCGCGACCCGGTCGACAGCATTGTCGAGCATGACGGACTCACCGTGCGTTTTGTCGACACGGCGGGCATTCGCAGAAAAGGCAAGACGGATCTGAAAGCCGAGAAGCTGAGCGTGGTCATGGCGCGCAGACATCTTGAGCGAAGCGATATCGCGATTCTTATCATCGATGCAACGCAAGGCGTGACAGCGCTCGATGCCCACATCGGCGGCTACGCTCACGAAGCCGCACGGTCGGTGATCATCGCCGTAAACAAGTGGGATCTCGTGGAAAAAACGTATCGCATCACGGCGGACTTCGAAAAAGAAATTCGCGAGAAACTCAAGTTTCTTTCGTTCGCGCCCATCGTATTCATATCGGCGAAGACCGGACAGCGCGTCGAAAAGCTTTATGGAATAATCCGAGAGGTTCACGAGGCTCGTTTCGTGCGCATCCCGACCCGCGTGTTGAACGAATTCCTCCAGCAGGAAGCGTTGAGCCGCGGCGGGCTGCCGTCGGATATCAAAATTCGCTACGTCGCGCAGGTGAAGGTCAACCCTCCGACGTTCGTCATGTTTTCAAACAAAACGAAGAAGCTGCATTTTTCTTTCGAGCGATTTGTGGAGAATCGAATTCGGGAGCGGTTCCCATTCACAGGGACGCCGATTATAATCAGGCAGCGCGCAAGGACCGGGCGGGGAAATTCCGGGTCTGACTAGTCTGACTAGTTGTTTCGGAAACAAGTAGTCAGACTAGTCAGACCCGGAATTTCCCCGCCCAAGGAATCGTGATGTCAATCCCCGAAATTCCTGACAAGCTGTTTTTTCGGATCGGTGAAGTCTGCGATATCGTCGGTGTCGAGGCCTATGTGCTGCGGTTTTGGGAGACCGAGTTCCCATTTCTCGCGCCGCAGAAATCGAAATCCGGACATCGCGTGTATAAAAGGAAGGATGTCGAGATGGTCTTGAAAATCAAAGACCTTCTTTACAACCGCGGATTTACGATTCCTGGTGCACGCAAGATGCTGTCGAAAAACCGCGCCCAGCAAGGAGCCGAGCGCGATAAGGTGCTGATTCAGGTCCGCAAGGAGCTACGCGACATCTTGACTTTGCTTCAGCGGAAAACGTAAGGTGACGATATCGGGACGTAGCGCAGCCTGGTAGCGCACACGCTTGGGGTGCGTGTGGTCGGAGGTTCAAATCCTCTCGTCCCGACTAGTGGAGATCCTGGTAACAAACGACGACGGCATCCAGTCGCCTGCTCTGGAAGCGCTCGAGGCCACCCTGGGTGACCTCGGGCATGTAACCGTTGTCGCTCCCGATCGGGAGATGAGCGCGACGAGCCACTGTATCACGCTCAATGAGCCCCTGCGGTACCACCAGGCAGGTCCCGACCGCTACGCCGTCGAAGGAAATCCCGCCGATTGCGTGATTCTCGCCTCGCTGCGAATCCTTAAAGAGAAACCCGCACTCGTGGTTTCCGGCGTGAACCGCGGAGCGAACGTCGGCGATGACATCAGCTATTCGGGAACGGTGGCCGCCGCTTTCGAAGCGGCACTTCAGGGCATTCCCGGAATCGCAATTTCGATGTTTGGGCGAAATGCGCCTGACTTCATGCCAGCGGCCGAGATCGCTGCGCGCCTGGCGGCGCGTGTATTAGAGGATGGCCTGCCGCCCGACGTGATCCTGAACGTCAATTATCCCCAACTCTGGAATGGTGAATTCCGCGTTACACGCCAGGGCAGACGAGCCTCAAAGCCCGTACTGGTCGAGAACATGGACCCGCGCGGACGCGAATACTTCTGGCTGCACGAAGAACTGCACAACGAAAAAGAGCAACCCGCCGCGGCCGGGCCCATGACCGACTACGAGGCCGTCGCTGCCGGGTATGTATCGATTTGCCCGCTCCAGTTGGACCGGACCTCTCAAACCTACTTCAACCACTTCATCCGTTGGACCGAGCTTCTTTTTGCCTCTCCCAAGGATGGCAACCGGCGCAAGTAAGCCCTGCTTTAATTAGCGATTTTTAATCAGGTACAAAATTGTCCGACAAAACTGTTGACTCCTGCCGTCGGCTACAGTAAAAAATCCGCCGACACCTGCACAACGGAGTGCGCGCGTCGCGACGACGAAGTCCTTTGACCTTCCTTTCGAGGGCGAGGGCTTTTTTTGTTTTGGCGAAGTATCCAGTCCCGCCATTGATGAGGAGGCTGTGTGAAGAAGATACGACTGTCTATAGGTTTTGCGTTTCTGCTGTTTGTATTCCTGAGCGCTTGGCCGGCATTTGCCCAGGATCCTGGCGCTGCGCCGGCCACGCCGGCTCTCGACTCCGGTGACACCGCTTTCGTCCTGATTTCCGCTGCCCTCGTGCTGTTGATGACGATCCCCGGGCTCGCGCTGTTCTACGGCAGCATGGTCCGCACGAAGAACATTCTGGGAACGCTCGCGCAGAGCTTCGTCATGGCCGCGCTGATCAGCGTTCAATGGGTGCTCTTCGGATACAGCATCGCGTTCGGTCCCGGCAGTCCATTAGCAGGAGGCCTGCAGTGGCTCGGTTTGAACGGTGTCGGATTCACAGGTAATCCCGACTACGCCGCGACAATTCCGCACCAGGCGTACATGGTTTATCAGCTCATGTTCGCCATCATCACGCCCGCGCTGATGACCGGTGCGTTCGCTGAGAGAATGAAGTTCAAAACGTTCTTTGTGTTTTCTCTTCTCTGGGCCACGATCATTTACGATCCGCTCGCTCACTGGGTATGGGGCGCGCGCGGCTGGCTGCGGACGATGGGCGCGCTGGATTTCGCCGGTGGCACCGTTGTTCATATCAGCTCGGGAATTTCGGCTCTCGTCGCCGTGTTGATCATGGGCAAACGCGTCGGCTACGGTGTTGAACCTACGCCTCCGCATAATCTTCCGCTCACGGTGATCGGCGCTTCGCTGCTGTGGGTGGGCTGGTTCGGATTCAATGCCGGTTCCGCGGTCGCGGCGAATGGCCTCGCGGTTAGCGCATTCGTTGCGACAAACACCGCTGCGGCTGCTGCAACTCTCGCGTGGATGTTTTTTGAATGGATATTGAAAGGGAAGCCGACGATGCTCGGCGCTGCGTCCGGCGCCGTGGCAGGTTTGGTTGCGATCACTCCGGCTTCTGGCTTCGTCGGGCCGATGTCATCGATTGTGATCGGCGCCGCTGCCGGGATCGTCTGCTATTCCGCATGCCTTGCTAAAGCGAAACTCGGCTACGACGATTCGCTGGACGTCGTCGGCGTTCACTGCGTCGGCGGAATTCTGGGCGCGCTGCTGACGGGCGTCTTCGCGTCGAAGGCTGTGAATCCCGCCGGTGCCGACGGATTATTGTTCGGCAATCCCGCGCAGCTTGGAATTCAAGCGACCGCGGTCGGCGCGACGCTCGTCTTCGCGGCGGCCGGCACAGCCGTCATTCTCCTGGTCCTGAAACCGATCCTCGGTTTGCGTCTGACCCCCGAAGAAGAACGCATTGGTCTCGATCTTACTCAACACAGCGAGATCGCCTACGCCTTCGGTGCCGGTTCCTACGACGAAACGACCAGCGGTCAAGGTTCGTCAGCGGCGCACGCGATGGCTCACAAAATCGCCCACTAGTTCGATGCGTGCGGCGGCTTCACGGCTGCCGCACGCGCTCTCCCTGTCGTGCTACACTAATCGAGTTTGTCATCGGGGCGTGGCTCAGCCTGGCTAGAGCACCTGGTTCGGGACCAGGGGGTCGGAGGTTCAAATCCTCTCGCCCCGATTT
>Ga0075434_100003082_pt1 | contig 14829 bp, 13 predicted proteins | sample RhiMethybrSRZTD3_FD_75298 | JGI IMG/M metagenome (GOLD analysis project Ga0075434, IMG submission 75298) | Populus rhizosphere microbial communities from Tennessee, USA - Rhizosphere MetaG P. TD hybrid SRZTD3 | ecosystem: Host-associated > Plants > Roots > Rhizosphere > Soil | place: USA... | reverse complement strand
GCTGCAAACTGCTTCTCGTCGGCCCGCGTCGCCAGAACATTTCCGCCATGCCTGGCGAGCCTGGAAAAAATCATGGCCATTTGCGCGGGAGTCTTGCGCTCCCCGAAGATCACCTCCGGCATCCCCACCCGAAGCGCCCGGTGATGATCCACCTTCGCGAATCCCAGATCTTCGAAAGGCAAATGACGAAGCCGTGCCACCGCATCATCGGGAGAAAGTTTCCCCCGGCGAACCTCCTCAAAAAGCTTTCGGACCGAATCGGAGTTGAACGGAGCTTTCTGCATTCAGACACCCAGCATTCGAACAGGACGGCCTTTTTCGCCGTCCTTCCGGCGAATGGAAGGCTATCACTGAAGCTCCCTATTGGTCGAAGGTGGACAGCGGACCGCATGGAATCACGGGCTCTCTAAGCAAATGTTTTGCCTGCCAGTTAAGCCAATCGCATCAAGCCTCGCCCAGCCTACGGATTTCCCCTTACAGCCCGCAACAGACTTCTCGCATCTCTCTTGTAACCCCATCCCGAAACTCAAATCTCCAAAGGAGCCGTTCATCCAATGAAATCGCTAGCTGTCATTCTGTGTTTGGGATTGGGACTAACCCTCGCCGGCTGCGGTTCGAGCAACAGGCAATCCGGCAACATCAACGGCAACTGGACCGCCACACTTGCCGATACCAGCGGCGCTCAGATGTTCGCCTTTTCAACATCGCTGCAGGCCACCGGCAATAGCGGGACTGTGACCATCAACAACTTCCATTTCACCAGCAACACGACCTGCTTCGTTTCCGACGAAACCGAGAGTGGCAGCTTCGCGCTCACCGGAGATTTCAGCGGCAACGTCTCCGGCCAGTTCGGCATGAGCGTCCTGTCGGGATCTCCCGGTGGGAACACACTCACTCTCACCGGCAGCATCAGTGGTAACACGATGTCCGGCACTTGGATTCTCTCTGGCAGCCCAGGGTGCACCGGCAACGGCAGTTTCACGATGACCCGAATGTGACAACGATCCGGCGGGTGCGCATTGGCAGTCGCTGAAAGGAACGAGAATGAAATTTTTCACGGTCTTCCGCGCTCCCGCAGAGCCCATGCCCCCGCCGGTGAAAGAACCACCCCCCGAGGGGCCCCGAAAGCCCCGACGTCGTACCGATCCGCGAACCTGATCCGGAAGAACCCGGCGAGATCTAGTTCGCAGTCCGACAAACATGTTGCATTGTTGCCGAGCATGCGGTTAGATGCCGAGGCCATGAAGAGCCTTCTCGCTGCCTTGCTCGCTTCCGTATTGCTGTTGGCACAAAATCAGAGCTCACCCGCTCAGCAAGCGAATGCAGAGGGTGAACAGGCGGGTGAGCATCTCACCGCCGATACTCCCAAGACGACCGTTCTCGGCAATACTTTCGTCGCGCCAAAGGAGTGGTCGCTCCGCGTCAACGGCCCCGCCACAATCCTCACGGCGCCGGAGGGAGGCTCCGCGGTCGCGCTGGTCGACGTTCAGGCCGCGGGTCCTGACCAAGCCTTGGCCGCAGCCTGGAAGGCTTACAAGCCCGATGCCGCGTGGCCCGTCAAGGTCACCCACGATCTCTCCGATGAGGATGGTTGGAGCCGGCGCCGGGTTTACGAATATCGCACCTCGCCTAATGAGAAACGAGGCGTTGCCGCGCTCGTCAGTTACGCCGGGTCCAGTTGGAATGTCGTCATCGAAGATCTGGCCGACGCGGTTGCCGAAAAGCGTGGCGCCCAGGTGGCCCTCGTTTTTGGACGCTTGCTGCCCAAGGGCTACCGTCGCGAGTCATTTGCTGGGAAAAAAGCGAACACTCTCGATGCAGCTCGCCTTGCGGAACTCAGCCGCTTCATCGAGTCGGGCCTGAAAGGGTTAGGCGTCCCCGGCGTTGCCTTTGGCGTCGTACAGGATGGCAAGGTCGTTTTCGCTGACGGGTTCGGAACCAAGCAGCTTGGCACGAATGAAAAGCCGAACGCCGATACCTTGTTCATGGTGGCCTCGAACACCAAGGCGATGACAACACTGTTACTCGCCAAGTTGGTCGACGAGCACCGACTGACCTGGCAGACGCCGGTAACAACTTTGTTTCCGAGTTTTCGGCTCGGCGATACCGCTACAACACAGAGTGTTCTTGTCAAACATCTCATCTGCGCCTGCACAGGAATGCCGCGTCAGGACCTGGAATGGATCTTCGAATACGGAAACATCACTCCCGGCAGTTCGCTCTCCCTTCTCGGCAGCATGCAGCCTACCTCCAAGTTCGGTGAGCTGTTTCAATATTCCAACCTGATGGCGGCCGCTGCAGGATACACCGGTGCGTACGTGCTCTATCCCCAGATGGAACTCGGCGCTGCTTATGATCGAGCCATGCAATCGTACGTATTCGATCCGTTGCAGATGAAAACCACGACTTTCGACTTCAAGCGTGCGCTCTCTGCTAATCATGCATCGGCACACTCTCCCGACCTGGACGGAAAAACTGCGAAGGCTCAGACAGCTATCAATGACGCCGTCATTCCACTGCGTCCGGCGGGGGGTGCATGGAGCAGCGTGCACGACATGCTGAAATACGTTTCCATGGAACTTGCGGAAGGCAAGCTCCCGGATGGCAAAACCTACATATCGAAGGAGCCGTTGCTGGAACGGCGCGCCCCTCAGGTTTATATCGGCAAGGACGTTTCCTATGGCATGGGCCTGGAGGTGGATAGCACCTATGGCGTGCCGGTCGTTCATCACGGCGGCGACCTGGTCGGATACCACAGCGACATGATGTGGCTGCCACCGCAGAACGTCGGGGCCGTCATCCTAACGGATGGCGATCCCGGCTGGATCCTTCGGAACCACATCCAACGCAAGCTGCTCGAGGTTCTTTTCGACGGACGTCATGAGGCCGAGGCCAAGCTCGATGCGGATGCCAAGAGTTTCTACGCCAGCCTTGCCGCGGAGCGCAAACTGCTCGTCATCCCAGCCGATAAGAACGAAGCAGCCAAGCTCGCCAAGCACTATGCCAATACGTCGCTGGGTGAAATCGGAGTGAGTACATCAGGTGATTCGACGATCTTCGATTTCGGCGAGTGGAAGAGCGAAGTGGCTTCTCGCAAGAATCCCGATGGGACCATTTCCTTCATCACCATTGTCCCTGGCGCCACGGGGTTTGAATTTACGGTGGGTTCCACGAGTAAAAAAACATTGACCATCCGAGATGCCCAGCACGAGTACGTGTTCGAAGAGCGTTGAGCCGTTTTTTGTAACGGTCCCCGCTTGCGTCAACATGAAAATTAAAAGACAGTGAGGTCCGTCCAAGATTGCAGCGGTTGTTGTAATCACGATGACACGGACAGTTCTTCCGCGCCGATCAGCAGTATCCTCCCGCCCTACGGTTTCCTCATTACGTTTCCACCCTTCATCACAAAGTCCACCTTCTCCAGCACCGTCACATCCTTCAATGGATCGCCCGTGACCGCGACAACATCCGCAAACTTGCCGCCCTCGATCGATCCCACCTGATCCGACCATCCCAACAACTCTGCGGCCGAAGAAGTTGCCGACCGTATGGCCTGCGCCGGAGTCATCCCCCACTTCACCATGTATGAAAATTCCTTCGCTGGATTCACCGTCCACGCGAAGCCGCCCGCATCGGTTCCAAAGGCGATTTTAACGTTGTTCTTCAACGCCCGCCGGAACGTGTCTTCATGGATGGCCAGCATCTTCACCCACACCGGAGCCCCTTCCGCCGCGCGCCCTTCCGCCACGTATGCGCCTACAAAAATTGTAGGCACGTAGAAAATCCCGCGGGCAGCCATCGTCTTCAGATCTTCGTCGGCGATGTAATTGCCATGTTCAATCGAATCCACCCCAGCTTCCACTGAGTTGTGTACGCCCTGCAAAGCCATCGCGTGCGACGCCACCTTATGCCGCTCACGGTGCGTCTCGTCCACAATCGCCTTCAACTCTTCCAGAGTGAAAGTCGGGATGTCATCGAGCACGCCGTCATCGCGTACCTTGTAACCGCGATCGCTGTACACCTTGATCCAATCGGCCCCGTACATGATCTGCTCGCGCACCGCTTTGCGCCCGTTCTCGGCCCCGTCCACCACCTGTACACCGTGGGGCACGGGAACATTGGGCGCGTATCCCAGCAATGGATACGCCCCGGTGACGTCCATGGCGCGCGTCGACACCTGCATGCGCGGCCCCGGAATCACGCCGTTGTTGATCGCCTTCTTCACATCGGCATCCGCATAACCCGCTCCTTCGGTCTCCAGATCGCGAATCGTCGTGAAACCATATTCCAGCGCGCGCCGCGCATTCACCGTGGCCAGGATCGTGCGATACTCCGGCGATTGTTTCAGAAGCTGTTCGTCATAGTCTGCTGCAGTAATGTCCCCCTGCAATAACACGTGCGTGTGGGTATCGATCAGGCCAGGCAGACAGGTCTCGCGCGAAAGATCAATCACGTCGGCAGCGGCCGCCGGGGCCTGATCGACAACTCTGCTGATCTTCTCGCCCGTAACCTCGATCACAGCGTTCGCACGTCCTCGTTCCGACTTCCCATCCAGCAAAGTCCCGCAGCGCAGATATACGACTTTCGCCGCTGTCGCACTGCCTGGTTCGCTTTTCTGCGCGCCAACCAATGGAACCAACCCCGCCAAACCACAAGAAATCAGCGTGCAAGCGCGAAAACAATCCCGCACATCCATGTCCCCTCCAAAAATGCTTTTACATCGAAGCCAAATCTCAACTGGATACGAAAATCGCGTCCTAAGACCCAAGACCCAACACCGAAGACCTGACACCCGATCTGTTCCAAACCTGTGCCCTGCCTGTGGAAATCCGGCGCGCGAGTTTAGCAGATTTTCTTTCCCTCGATTCGCTGCGCTCACAACCCTTGCACTGACGCACTGTCGCGCATCGTACTGTATCGTTTTCTTGAACCGATTCGCGAGCACTCTTCCACCGCTCACAATTTCGTCAGTGCACCAAACTTTTGGAATTGACCCTTGCCGCTCGCGCGAGTAGATTCTCCCCACCCTCACGGAAGTATCCCCAGCTAACTCGGATGAGTAGTCGCCCAGCCAGCACTTCTCCTCTGTGTTCTGCAATCGAAAATCGGCATTTGTTAATCGACAACTGCCTCTGCATTCTTCTTCATTCCTCCCCCGAAGGATGAAGACCGGTGAGACGTATGGCAACTGAATGGACCACCTATCGCACGCGCTTTCTGATCAAGGCAAAACAACTCGAGGCACCGCTCACCTTCGTCGACGCCATCGGACGCGAGCACTCTGGGCAAAAAGGTGATTATCTGGTTCAGTCGTCCGACGGATCCCAACGCATCGCGCCCCGCGAGATTTTCGAAGATATTTACGTTCCCATGACGCATGCCGGCGAATCGTGGCCGCTCATGACCCGCACCGCGGTGTCGCCCCGACCGCCATCACCTCCAGTCCGCCGGCGCGCGTCGTCCGGCGGCGCATTCGTCGCATAAACCATCGGCGTTTGGCGTCGACTTGTAGACCGCGTTATTGCGTGATTGTGTTTCAAAAAAGTATGGGAAGACGGACGTCTCGCCCGTCCAGGCGGGCGGGACGCCCGCCTCTCCAAACCGGGGCACAGCGAGAAAGCAGGACCTGACTTCTGGTAGGGAGGAGCTACGAGCTAGGAGACCGCCAACCGCCTTTCAACGATGCACAGCCTTATGCACAGGCCGTGCCGTTAAGGTCTAACCCCTAGACTCCAAAGCGGATGCCGCGACAGCTGCCTGTGGAAAAGCCTTGCACCCGGAGGGTTAATCGCTTGGGATACAATAGGTAGGGCTACCCTCTTGACAGCCCCAACATACAGGCGTACTGTTGCGATCCCATAGCAACGAAATTCTTGCTCCCGGCAACGGCGGCAAGTCAGGGAAGAACGGGCGCGGCCGGCGAGGTGATCGGCATCGTCCAGTAATTGGGTTTTCGGGAGATGCGTTTTCACCAGAAAGCCCTTCACGTCACCGTCCTCACGGACGACAACTTGTGCGGTGGGCCGTTCCCCCGTTCGGTCGGTACCCGGACATCCCCTGGGGGAACGTTAGCTTGAAAACATCAGTTTCCAGTCATCAGGTTCTTGGTGGGTATTCCGAGAACCAAAACAGTTTAGTCGTTCGCTTTTGCATTGGACGTCGGTTTCCGGGAAGGACCATTAGAAGCTGATAGCTGAAACTTAAGACCCGAAACCCGACACCTGACAACTGATTTCCGGAGCCCCAATGGAAGATCTAACTCGCATCGTCACCGATTCGCTGGCCCGCCACGGCTTCGCTGCACCGGTGGACCGTCGCTTGGAATGGTCGCGTTGGTTCCGTTGTGAGTCCAGCTTCAGCCTGTTGCTGGTCCCGAGCACGCCGGGAGTGTATGCCCTGGCGGAAGAGGTCATCGCCCCGGGCGAAGTCCCGTCCACGGGCGGAAAGCGCATGCTGGCCGTCTTCCAGGTCTCTGAAACCGAAGACCTGTGCGTCGCTCTGAGCCGACTATTTGCCCCACGAAACCCGCTCAGCGCCCGACTTTCGAGCGGCCACTGCTTCGTGCGCTTCGCCTTAGTGGCCGATCCCCAGCGGCGGCAGGCAGCCTGCGAATCTTTGAACCGGTGGCTCTCCGCCTCGGAAGAAACCATCATGATGCGGGAAGCCCCACCGGCGCCCCAGGCGGATCCCGGAGATCGTGCTCCCGAGAAAACCAGCGACTCCGGCCCGCCGCAAAATGAGCCTCCGCCGCTGCCCGCCGGGTTCTAGGCGTAACTGAGAACTGAGAACCGAGAACTGTCGTCAAGGAATCTAATATAGGAGAAGCCCCATGCCAGAAGTGACTGAAAAAGCAAAAGCCGCGAGCCCCGCGTTGCCTGCAGTCGAGGCCAAGAAGAAGGCCCAAGGTCTGCAGTTCCGCCGCCGTTTCACCAAACCGGGCGTTTCTCCCTACGACGAGATCGAATGGGAACTCCGCACCGCTCAGATCACCGATGCACAAGGCAACGTGATCTTCGAACAGAAGGACGTGGAGGTCCCCAAGGACTGGTCCATGACCGCCACCAACATCGTGGCCAGCAAGTATCTGCACGGCACGCTGGGGACGCCGGAACGCGAAACCGGCGTGCGCCAGTTGGTTACCCGCGTGGCTGAAACCATCCGCGACTGGGGCAAAGTGGGCGGCTACTTTCGTAGTGAAGAAGACGCCGCAACCTTCCACGACGAACTGGCTCATATCCTCCTGCGCCAGTACGCAGCCTTTAACTCGCCCGTCTGGTTCAATGTCGGCTGCGACCGTATCGAACCCAACTCCGACGCCCAGAATTGGCACTGGAACCCGAAGACCGCGCGCGTGGAATTTGGAATCACCGGATATACCACGCCGCAATGCTCCGCGTGCTTCATCAATTCCGTAAAGGACTCGCTCGACTCGATCCTCACGCTCGCCAAGACTGAAGGCATGCTCTTCAAGTGGGGCAGCGGCACTGGTACAAACCTTTCTACACTGCGCTCCTCGACGGAAGGCCTAAGCGGTGGTGGAACCGCCAGCGGTCCGCTGAGCTTCATGAAGGGCTTTGACGCTTTCGCCGGCGTTATCAAGTCCGGTGGCAAGACACGGCGCGCTGCCAAGATGGTCATCCTTAACATCGACCATCCTGATATCGTCGACTTCATCGAGTGCAAGGCCAAGGAAGAGGCCAAGGCCTGGTCGCTCGTACAAGCCGGATACGATGGCTCCTCACCTGACTCCGAAGCCTACAGCTCGATCTTCTTCCAGAATGCCAACAACTCGGTTCGTGTGACCGATGACTTTATGTACGCGGTTGTCCGCGACACAGATTTTTCCACGCGAGCCATTCGTGATGGCGCGGTAGTCACCACCTACAAGGCCAAAGAGCTCCTGAAAAATATCAGCGAAGCCACCTGGCAGTGTGGCGATCCCGGAATGCAATTCGACACCACCATCAATCGCTGGCACACATCCAAGAACACGGCCCGTATCAATGCCAGCAATCCCTGCAGCGAGTACATGTTCCTGGACGACTCGGCTTGCAACCTGGCCAGTCTGAACTTGCTCAAGTTCGCTCCCAACGGCACCTTCGACGTCGAGACTTATCGTCATGCCGTCGACATCCTCATCACCGCGCAGGAGATCATCGTCGACAACGCCGGCTATCCGACGGAGATGATCAACAAGAACTCCCATGACTATCGCCCGCTGGGATTGGGCTACGCGAACTTAGGCGCTCTGTTGATGGCCGCAGGTCATCCGTACGACTCCGACGCCGGCCGCGACTACGCTGCCTGCGTTACGGCGATCATGTGCGGCGAAGCTTACCTGCAAAGCAGCCGGATTGCGGAGCAGTGCGAACCGTTGGTGCCTGCCACCGAAGCAACCAAGAAGAACCTCTCCGAAACAAACCTTGGCTCCGGCGTTGCCAGTGGAGCGACGGGCATCCTGCCCGTCGCCATGCCCGGTGCCGCGTGCCCCGGCTGGTACATCAACCGCGAGCCGTTCCTCGACGTCATCCGCATGCACCGCGCCTCGGTCAACAACATCAACAAAACCAACGTCCCCGCCGCCCTCTACGAAGCCAGCAAACAATGCTGGGACGAAGCCCTCGCCAGCGGCGAGAAATACGGCTACCGCAACAGCCAGGTCACGGTTCTTGCGCCTACAGGCACCATTGGATTTTTCATGGACTGCGACACCACTGGCGTGGAGCCGGATTTGGCTCTGGTTAAGTATAAGAAGCTGGTTGGTGGCGGGATGATTAAGATCGTCAACAATACTGTGCCGAGCGCGTTGTTTAAATTGGGTTATACACACGAGCAGGCGGACGCGATCGTGAGCTACATTGACGCGACGGGGACGATCGAAGGGGCGCCGCACATCAAGGACGAGCACTTGGCTGTGTTCGATTGTTCGTTCAAGCCGGCGAAGGGGACGCGGTCGATCGCATACATGGGCCATCTGCGCATGATGGCCGCGACGCAGCCGTTCATCTCGGGCGCGATCTCGAAGACCGTCAACCTGCCGAACTCGGCTTCGGTGGAAGAAATCATGGAAGCCTACATTCAGTCCTGGAAGCTTGGATTGAAGGCCGTAGCCATCTACCGCGACGGCTGCAAGCAGTCCCAACCTCTGTCGGCGGCCGGAACAGCAACGGCACTTTCGAAGAAGGATGAAACGCGGGCAGGAGTGCCCGTGCCACAGGCAGAAGAAGAGAACCTCAATGGGCCGCCGCGCGCTGTTCGCCACAAACTGCAGGAAGAGCGCGCCTCTATTACGCACAAGTTCAACATTGGGGGCCATGAAGGCTACATCACCGTTGGACTCTACCCCGACGGCAGCCCGGGCGAACTCTTCATCACGATGGCCAAAGAAGGCTCGACCGTCAGCGGTCTGATGGACAGCTTCGCCTTGGGCGTCTCGATTGCGTTGCAGCATGGAGTGCCGCTGAAGCTGTTCTGCGAGAAGTTCTCGCACACGCGCTTTGAGCCCAGCGGCTGGTCGCACAATCCCGAGATTGGTTTTGCCAAGTCGATCATGGATTACATCTTCCGATGGCTGCAGTTGCGTTTTCTCACCGGGCAGCAGCAGATGTTGTTCGAGAATTTGCGGCTGCGTTCGGGCGGAGCAGCGGCCACGACGGAAGGTGTCGAGCTGCAAGCTTCAACAGAGACACGTGAGTCGCGGGCCGGATCGATCCACGCTTCGGACGCGCTGTCGTCCATTGTCGATCTCGGTGATGCGCCGAGTTGCCACTACTGCGGTGCGATCATGACGCGCAACGGGTCGTGCTATCGGTGCATGAGTTGCGGATCAACGAGTGGGTGCAGCTAGTTAGGAACAGCTCTTATCGTGGAGACTATTGATGCGATTCTGGCTCGTCGGTCGGATCAGGAGCCCCTTGTTAGGTTCGAGCTTGATGTAGTCGACCGGAAAGCCCCACGTCTCGAAAAGCGCGAGACGAGGGGCACCCCCTTCCCTCATTAATTTGAGGAGGGAGACTTGGGCCACCCGTGCCATAAGACCCTCGTTAACCACGAAGGCTTTTCCTGTGTGCGGCCAGAAATACACCACGATAGTGTGCGCCGTAATTTACTGATCCACCAAATACCCCGAGATGTCCGCCTCCGCGAAGGCCGTCCCGGTGATGTCTGTACGAGTAACGATGAAAATCGTTGCAGGCAAGCTATATTCGGCGTGGGTCTTCAGCGAATCGCTGGCAGTGTAAAGGTCAATTCCCGAGAATGTGCCTTGATAGTTCAGCACCAGGTTGTTGTCGAGAGCCGTTGATCCGTTCTCGTACACATGGGTTTGCAGGAATGCATATTACTTCTGGCCAGCTGGCCCTTGTACACGTGCGGAGACATGCTCGATCACCAGCCGCTTCCCCGAGGGCACGTCAAATCGTGTTTGGTTCACTGCGCTTCCGTCGTCGATGTTAAAGGTCAGCCTGATTTCGAACGGGCTCCTTCCCGCGTCTACGTCGCGCACCAGCAACGGGCTGGAAGATGGGTTAACGATGGTGGCGTTCACGTTGGGTGTGCCGTTAATGTTGGCGTTCACCGTCGGCGTGCCATTGATATTGGCTGCGACGTTCCCGTCACCGGCAACGGCGTGCTGGCCACCGTAACAGGTATGGCAGGAATCGTAGGCGCCGCAGCCGCATCGTTGAGATGCAGGTTCTGCGCACTGCCTGTCCCGATGTTGATCACGATCAGCAAGGTGCCGAGAACCACCAGGCCGACCGATAGCGAAAGAATTTTCTTGAGCGGACTCATTGGGCGTCTTCCTCCTTACCCATTCATGCGAAAAAAAGGACACATTTCCCTCATGCCCGAAAAAAAGTCCTGCGGAAACGACTTTTTGTCGTCTGTCATCGGTCGTTCGTAAAAGCGTCTGGCGGCGAGTATGATCTTCCGCGTTTGAAACTTCGAACGATGGAGACCCCTATGAAGAAGCTTTATGGGCTATTGGCTTTCGTGTGTCTGGCTGTTCCGGGGATGCTAGCGCAGGAGCATTACACCGAGGGTCCGATCTGGCGGATCCAGTTAATCCGCGTGAAGCCGACGCAGATGGACGCCTACCTTGCCAGTTTGCGGCAATCGACCAAGCCGTTCCTGGAAGAAGAGAAGAAACAGGGACTGGTGACGGACTACAAGGTCTTCCTGAAAGAAACCAACAATGGCCCGCAAGACTGGGACATCTGTGTGGCCGTGCAGTTCAAGAACTGGGCCGCTCTGGATGGCGCAACCGCCAAGACCGAAGCCGTGCGCGACAAGATCCTGGGCGGGAAAGCGCAAGCGCAGTCGCTGGGTGAGAAGCGGCAGGAAATTCGGGAGATTATTAGTTCGGAGTTGCTGCAGGAGATTGTGCTGAAGTAAGCGTTAGGCAGTCGTTTGTCATCGGTCGCTGGTCGTCAGCATTGGCAAATGAGACTCCCGCGACGTCGTAAGATTCAATGTCGACCGGAGAAGCCCCATGTCTCGAAAACGCGGGACATGGGGCGCCCTTTCATTTATTCATGAAGATGGAGACGTGGGTCACCTGTCGTTGACGATCACTGCGCCGTCGCGTTCGGATCCGTTAGTGCAATGATCCAGACGTATGTCGGTTCGGCCCCTTCGAAGCCGGGATAATCTGGACTTGGCGACGGCTCTGCGTGAATACGTCTTGGTCATTCTCGACATAGTGAATGATCGCCCGTAATACGAAATCGCCTGGCATCGGAGGGAACTGGAAATCCTGGTATAGAGTCTGCTGACCAAGCGCAGCGACTTTGAAATGTGCCTTTTGCTGCGCCACTCGGTCACCTTTCTGGTTATCGAGTTCCAACGTGACTGTGCCCTCGACGTCGTGGTCTTCATCATTGACCAGCATCACCGGGATCGATCGGGAGCTTGCCGCCTCAACCGTCGGCTGCCAGAAGCTCAGATTTACCCCGACGGGGGCGAACGCGTTGCTTATGTAGTCGCGGAATTCGGGCTGCAACTCCAGGCTTCTAACGTCCCGGAAATGATCGGAGGTGTAGCCGGCGGGATCGCTGCTGGTAAGGTAAACGAAGTGGAGCACGCCCGCGTAGCGGCGGTAAGCGCGCCAGTACTCCGTGATACCGGCGAGGAGATATGCGTTGAGAGCGAGGCGTTGATCCGCGGTGGCGTCTTTTCCCAGAAGGGCGGGGTAAAGCTTCTTGGTGAGTTCCGTCGGCGAGCCGTCGCGGTTCAACCAGAGCCATCCATACTCGTTGAGGATGAGCGCATGTCCGGTGGGCGCACCGGGAGACATTCCGCCGGGACTTTCGAGCGTCGTTAGGCTAAAAGGCGGGCCTCCGTCGGCCATGGTTTGAAACTCATAGGGATGATCTTCGACGGGATCATCCGGGCCTTGGGGAGGGTTGTAACTGTTTTCCCAGGGGCGATTCGACAGGTCCAGGCTTCGTACTGCCGGGATGATCTGGTCGCCGAACGCCGAATCCCAGGTTTCATTGTTTGCATCCCAGATCGCCACGCTCGGATGATTCCAGTTGTCGCGCATCCACTCTTTGTATTCCTGGATCATCTGGTCACTGTCGAAGTGGACCTGATTTTCCGCACCATGCCAGTTCTGTCCTGTCCACACGAAGTACTCGTTCTGGATCAGAAGTCCGGCTTCGTCGGCGATGTCGAGCCAGCGATCGGGGACGGGACCGATGCAGAAGCGGAAACTGTTCCAGTGCATGTCGTGTGGAATGTCGACGAGCAGCTTTCGTACCCAGGCTTCGTCCCAAGGCAGGGTTCCGGACAGCGGATCTTCGAAGAAGCGGTGCAGAGTGATGTTCGAGCCGCGCATGAAGTAGACGTGGCCATTGAGATAGGCGCGTTTTGTGGCGGTATCGAAGCGAAATTCCCTCATGCCAAAACGAGTGGAAGCGGTGTCTCCACTGGTGTTCGTTTCCAGCATGTAGAGGTGTGGCGATTCAGGCGACCATAACTGGGCTCCCGGCAGGGATACGCTTTGAACGAGTATCTTGGCTTCGCCAGCGGGCAGCGTCAGGCGCATCGGCTGCGACGTTGCCACGGTGACATTGGACTTCCAGGCATGGACGCTTTGGGTGAGGTCGAATGAAACTGGCTTCTTCCCAAAATTTCGTAGGGCAGTTTGGATGACGATGGAGCTGTCGGAAATTCGTGGCGCAACCTGTACGCTCTCGATGACGGAGTTGTCGCTGAGCGCAATCGAAACGCTGTCATAGATGCCGGGCGTCCAGCGTATTTTTTCGAAGTCGGTGCCAGCGGAAACCGTGGGCGGGAGCACACCCGGGTGTGCTCCGACGCGAATTATCAATTCGTTTCGGCCCGGATGTATCGATTGGCTGATGTCGAAAATTGCAGCTGTAAAGCAGGGCGGGTGCTCGCCGACTTTCACGCCATTCAGCCACACTGTCGTACCGAACTGCGCCTTGTTGATGCGCAGGGTCGCGACTTCCCGGAGGCGGGAAACATCGAAGGTGCGGCGATACCAGAAATAATTACGGTCCTGACGGGAGACGCCGGCGGTATGCACGATGGCGCTGCGCGGGACCTTTCCGTCGCGAGCACGATTGAGGATCAGTTGACGGCTGTCGAACTCGTCGACCTGGGGAAAGCCCGGCTGTGCGGAGTGCGCAAGGCCCGGGACTGGAACCTTGTGAGTCCATTTGAGTGGAATGGCGTCGAGATCTTTCGAGTCCTCGATCTCCCAGGTGCCATCGAGCAAGATGACTGTGCGCTCCGCCGCGTGCAAAGGAGACAGAAGCGCTGCGAAGAGAACTGCTGCGACTGCGTACTTGAGCCGTGGATGCATTCCTGGAAAGATTATGCCGGGAGTCGGCGTCCCATCTTCAGGCGGAAGCTATGGCGCGTCAAGAGCGAGTGCCTGAGGTGGACGAGTCACACCAGTAATTAGAGGAAGTTGAGGATTTAGTAGAACTGCTGCCGTAATTGGTTCCTGAAGGTCACGAGACTTCGCCTCAGGGGCTGAAGCCCAGTGTCTATGGGGTCCTAAGCGGTACGATTGAACAGGTCTCGGAAAAACTCAGACGCCGTCAGCAAAGCGAACCTCAGGCGCTAAAGCGCCAACGGCTTTTCGACGGTTTACGGCACGAATAAATTCGTGCCCCTCCCTTATTGTGTTGCTACAGGATTTTTTCCGCAGTCTGTGAAGTCGTGCCCTTCCCAGATCGACTTCCAACAAAAGTTTTTCCGCAGCCTGGGAAGTCGTGGCCGTCGCAGACCTATTTATCAGACAAGTTCTAATTTGGCTTGCGGGTCTTTCCTTCGGCCAGATATTGCAGCATCATGGCTTCAGCTGCACTGCGGATGCGCTCGTTCAGGGGATTCGGGCGCTGTAGACGGGAGGCATCGTTCGATGGCTTCTGCCGGATCGTTTCCCTCAGCTTTTCCCCGAACTCGGATTCGTTGGTCATGACCTGCAGGTAGAACCACAGGAAGTGACGCATCTGATCGAGAGCGGTTTTGAGGACTTCGAGAGACTCCAACTCTGGAACCTCGCTCAGGGCTTCCATGAGTTCCGGATTGCCGGGAGCCTCCATGGCGGCACAGTTGAGTTCTCGTTGAATGGCACGCAGATCGTCGGTCACGCGCAGGATTCGCAGATGAACATCTTCGAGGTAGTCGTTCTTTTCCATGCCCAGGGGCCCGTGTAATACAAGCTCACCATCTCATCGGCAAAAAAGGGCGAACAGATGTCCCACGGGCATGAGCTTTGGTAATTCTGCATTACCTAAGTCAAAAAGGCCCATTTGGCGCCGGTTTCAGAGGGTTTCGACGATCGACGGCGTA
>Ga0075434_100003081_pt1 | contig 14829 bp, 18 predicted proteins | sample RhiMethybrSRZTD3_FD_75298 | JGI IMG/M metagenome (GOLD analysis project Ga0075434, IMG submission 75298) | Populus rhizosphere microbial communities from Tennessee, USA - Rhizosphere MetaG P. TD hybrid SRZTD3 | ecosystem: Host-associated > Plants > Roots > Rhizosphere > Soil | place: USA... | reverse complement strand
CGTTCCAGCCCTTGTCGAACAGGTGGAGATCGGTGGCCTTCTTGATCCATTCCGGTGTCGGGTGATGCGGCGCATGCGTGCCGCCCGGAACGTAGTACAGGAGGAACGGCATCGACGGATCGATAGAGTCCAATCTATTCATCCAGCCGATGGCCTCATCGGCCATTGCGGTGATCAGATTCCACTCCGGATGCCCGACAAACGGCGCAATCAGCGTCGTGTTCCGGAACAGCATCGGCGTCCATTGGCTGCTGTCACCCCCCATGAAGCCGTAGAAGTATTCGAATCCCATTCCGGTCGGCCATTGGTCGAACGGGCCGGCTTGGCTGGTCTGGTAGGTCGGCGTGTTGTGATCCTTTCCGAACCACGAAGTGCGGTAGCCGTTCTCCAGCAGAATGCGGCCGATCGTGGCGGTGTCCTTCGGAAGAACGCTGTTGTAGCCGGGGAATCCGGTGGCCTGCTCCGAGATCACGCCAAAGCCTTCCGAGTGGTGGTTGCGGCCGGTGATGAGGGCGGCGCGCGTTGGCGAGCACAGCGACGTGGTGTGGAAATTCGTGTAGCGCAGCCCGTTTGCCGCGATCCGATCCAAAGTCGGAGTCGGGATGACTCCGCCGAAGGTCGAGGGCGCGCTGAAACCGACGTCGTCGGTCATGATCAAGAGGATGTTCGGCGCGCCCTTCGGCGGCACCACGCGCGCCGGCCAGGCCGACTTCGACTGGAGGGCGTTCAGGTTGATCTCGCCCTGGAACGGCGCAGGCTGTGGCGGCAGATAGCGGCCGTCGACCGTGGTGGTGGCGTCGGGCGAGCCGGGCGTCCCGGTGGTTTGTTGAGCGAAGTCGGTCGCACCTATCAAGCTCGGTTGTAGGGTCCCGAGCAGCACGAGCATGCCGACCCTGATTCTCCTACTGATGTTCATGCTCGCTCCTCAAGTTTGGTCGCAGTCCGGGGTGGTGCTACCCCTAGTTGCCGTGCGGCAAGCTTTTCGATCAGTTAAATGCACCGCGTTTGCTCGACACCCGGTGTGGTCGCAACCAGCCCACCCACGCCGAATTGACGCCGTGTCAGCCCCTTGCCCGCCATGTCAGTCTCGCTGTCCAGCCGTGATTGAAGGGCAATCGCTCCAGCTTGCTCGCGAGCTAACCGAACAGGTACTGGGACAAACCCCCAAATATGCTGGCGGAGTACCCCGTGGGCCTTGGGCCATGGTGACTCCGCTGGCCATTGTGGCTATCCATTCAGGGCATGGCGGGAAACTGGGGTACCGCAGACAAGATTTAAGATCCCAGAAGCTGGCGCGGATAGCCGCCGTTGACCCAGTCGGCCATCGCCCGGCGACCAACGGCGCATTGCGGTGGCCTGTCACGAATATCGCTGCGCTGGGCTGTTGTTGCCGAGAGTCCGACTCTGGAAAGCTCCTCGATCTTACCTGCAATTTAGATGCTCAGAAAAACCGCACGTGGATGGCACATGGCATTGCAGAGCACGGTAAAGGTGGCAATCGCTGATGAGCCGGTTGCGTTGCGGCTCCTGAGCGCGCTGGTTCTGGGGTGGGACGCAAGGACCGACAGAACGCCTCCGAGATTGTCGACGGGATCGTTCGTCTCATTGACGTGGCTTGGCACTGGCTTGGCACGAAGGCTTGCGCCATGACGAGGGCCACTGCGGCAATGGGGACCGTGATCAGAAACACGGAACCCCACCAGAAGTGCTCGAGGAGCCAACCGATACCAGCGGCCCGAGCGAGGCGATGGCGCCGCCCGTGCCGGACCTTAGCGCGATCAATTTCGTGCGCGCCGGTCCATACCACAACGCCATGATGAGGGCGAGTGTCGTTGGGAAAGCCAGACCCGCCGCGACGCCGCCGAGGATGCGCGCCGCGACGAGGATCTTTATGGTCGGCGCGAAAGCGGCGAGCAAGCACGCGGGCACCGACACGACAACGCCGAGAACGAGCATCAACTTGCGCCCGTAGCGGTCACCAAGCGCGCCAAGATGAGCACCGACGCGGCGAGGCCGAGCGAGTACCCTACGGCGACAAGATCGAGCGCTGTCTGCGACGTGTCGAACGCAGCGCCGATCGACGGCAGGGCCACATTGGCCACGGCCAAGTTCAGGTTGGCGACTGCGGCCACTAGGATTAGCGCGGCGAGGACGCTGCGCTCATGCTCGGGACCGACCGAGGATCCGGGTGGCGCTCCAACGGTTTGCGTTCCAGTGCGTGTCGCCATCATTGGTTGCACGATCGCTACACTGGGAACATACGCACCGCCGAAGGTATCCGTTTTATCCCTGCCCCCTCCCGGTTGAAACCCCGGCTCCGTCTCTCTCGTGGGCACACTGCTCAGTTGGCTGCGCGGCGCGCATGGATGCGAGCCTCTTCTTAATAAAGCGTCTACCCAAAGTCGCAACCGAGATGGCGCTACATGTGCTCGCCTACAATTTCACGCGCGTGTTGAATATCGTGGGTGTCAAGCCGTTGGTCGCGGTGATCAGGACTTAAGACGCCCTCACCTCAGGCAGCGGCGCAATCGTGAGCCTTCACGCTTGCCGCAACATCGAAATCGCAAAAATATGCTCGAAACGGTCGCACGACAGGGCATCCGCTCGACCAAAAGCTCGCCGAACCCCCGCCAGCGCGTGATCACGCGGCCAAGAACCGTTGTTGGCGTTGGGTATCGTCTGGTTTCTGCACACGCTTGCGGCACCGTCGAGCGTAACCAGGCGTTAACCCTGACTATAGCGGATGCAAAACCCGATCCGGATCGTCGGAGAAACCTGTACTGTAGCTCTGACCGCAACGTTTCCGTAGGCCACAGCTGTCAGGGGAAGCGTGACCAAGTACCTCTTACCGATGGAAGACGGATGCCAACTAAGCTGGCTACTGAGTTACCCTGCCGCGAACTCCTGGATGTGCTGCCTGCTGCCATTTACACAACAGACGCGGCCGGCCGGCTAACGTACTACAATTCGGCCGCAGTTCAGTTGGCTGGTCGGAGACCAAAGATCGGTAGCGATGAATGGTGCGTAACTTGGCGATTGTACCGGCCCGACGGAACGCCACTGCCGCACGACCAATGCCCAATGGCAGTCGCCCTGAAAACTGGGCGCCCAGTACGAGGCGTGGAAGCCGTCGCCGAGCGTCCTGATGGCACGCTGGTACCGTTCATGCCCTATCCCACGCCACTGCATGACGCGGCTGGCAATGTCGTCGGTGCTGTGAACATGCTGGTTGATCTCACGGACCGCTCGTGCGCGGAGCAGGCAAGGCTATTGCTCGCCTCTATCGTTGAGTCCTCCGATGACGCCATCGTCAGTAAGGACCTCAATGGCGTAATTGATAGCTGGAACCCTGGAGCCGAACGCCTATTCGGGTACACAGCCGATGAGGTCGTCGGCAAGTCTGTGACCAGTTTGTTCCCACTGGATCTGCAGAATGAGGAATCTGCAATTCTTGAGCGCATACGTCTTGGCGAGCAGATCGAACACTATGAGACCGTGCGCTGCCGCAAGGATGGAAGTCTGGTCGATATCTCGTTGACCGTATCCCCTCTGAAGAACGCTGCAGGCAAGGTCACGGGGGTGGCTAAGATCGCGCGGGACATCAGCGCGCGCAAGAAGGCGGAGTACGAGCGTCTGCTCGCTCTTCAGGACGAAGAGCGCCGACGCATTGCCAATGAGCTACATGACTCTACCGCACAGCATTTGGCGGCAATAAGCCTCAACCTGATGAGGCTGAGAGCGGTTGCTGCTATAAAGGCCGCCGAACCAATCGGCATCCTGGACGAAATTGATGGATCTCTAGAGGAAGCCATAAAGGAGCTGCGCGCCTTCACCTATCTCCTGTACCCACCCGACCTGGAAACGGAGGGTTTGTCAGCGACGCTCGGGCGATACGTTGAGGGATTCGGCAGGCGGACTGGGCTGAAGATCACAATCAAATCATGCCGCAACGTCGATCAACTGTCGCTGCCGCTTCAGCAGACGCTGCTGCGCATTGTTCAGGAGGCATTGACCAACGTGCATCGTCACGCCTCAGCGACGCGCGTCTTCGTCAATTTCAGATGTGTGGACAAGAGACTGCGTTTGGTCATCAGCGATGACGGGCAGGGAACTGAGGAAACCTCCGGACGCCAGAGCGGGAAGCAGTTCCGCGTGGGGGTTGGCATCCCAGGGATGATTTCTCGGATGCGGCAATTCGGCGGCAATCTATGTATTCACTCTGGCCCTAGGGGCACCGCCGTTCATGCAACAGTGCCAATCGGTTGACACGCACTGGGTGATCCTTTGCTTTTGCTCGCTTTTCAATGCGTTCGTTCTCATCAAATGTTGCACGCAACCAAACGCCAGGTCGATAAAAGCATCTTGGGTCTACGGCGGCGGGACCAGGACCGCGACGCGCTGGCGCTGAGCCACGAACCCTGCTCTGATTGCGGCGTTTCTCGTGTAGCCGACTAACAACATGCCACGTCATCCTCTTGGCTTCTTCCGACGCCCTTATGGCACACCCGGGTGTCTCCTACGGTCTTGCGAGCTTGCTCGCATTTTGCGGGTTTGTTGGGGGTGTCGACCATGAATACCTTTCTCCTTGCCAGCCAGATCGTTGCTGTCTCGGCATCGGTCAACATTGCGAAGTTCGTGCAACATCGGCGCTCCGGGTCAAAATGCCGGTTCCGGATCGCGTGCTTGCATGTGGCGGGGTAGGGCAGCCATATTTAACCGCATCAAAGACGTGGCGACCTTGCCTTGACTCGTACAATCCGTGTCCCTTCCGACCGGCACGGCCGCACGCATGAAAGTTGTACCAACTGCTCGATGCCAGCGTGGTCAGGCCGAGCGATCGTTCTTTGATGGCAAGTGGTCGTGTCAAGGGCACGGGCCACACGCGCGGCCTACTTTGGTGGCTTTGCCACCGCCCCGCGGGCTCCGCGGCAACGATCGAGCCCCGAAGGGCCGGGACGCAACGCGGCTCGGCTGCGCCTCCGGCGCAGGAGAGCGTGGCCCGACCAACGCGAGGGAGCCGCCCACACAGCTCATGCCCAACGGCTGCTACCCGTGAGGAGCCAGCGTTTCGAATAGGGCACCGTAGTGATAGGGAAACAACGCAATGACCTGCATGATGTGGAAGCCGGCAGGCTCCACGATTTCGGCAACGGTTTGCGGCGACATGCGCATCTCGCCTTTTGGACCGCGCGGCTCGCCCAGCACGGATGTCTCTTCCGGCTCAGCCGGAGACCAGTTGACGACCGCCGCAGCACAGATCGAGCACGGTCATGTCGGGCGTTATGCCGAGCGCTCGCAGCGTTTGCTCCGGACGCGGCCACAACACAGACCACCAGTTGCGATCCGGCATCGAGGTTGCCTGCAACACGCAGCCTTCAGGCATGATGGAAACCCTACGGCTTGCGGCCCAGGAAGGCGTAGCCAAACACCTCGAACTTGCGCGCGTTAGGCTCGCCCTTCGCGCCGCCAAAGGTGTCGACGGGCGGACCGATCCGAACATCCACGAAGCCGCTGTCTTCCATCATTTTCTGCCAGGCTGCACACGGCAGACCACCGGCAATTCAGGCCGTCCACAAGTCAATGTTGGCGACAGCGGAGGCGGGCACAAGCTTTCCGTTGGCGATGTCAGCAAACTGCAAATGCCCGCCGGGCTTCAGCACGCGCCATATCTCGCTGAACACCCGCTGCTTGTCAGCGCAGAGGTTGATGACGCCATTGGAAATGACGGCGTCTGCCCAGCCATCATCGACGGGAAGCCGTTCGAGAAGGCCTTCGCGGAATTCGACGTTCTTGAGGCCCATGACTTGGGCCGATTTGCGCGATTTGGCGAGCATTTCTTCGGTCATGTCGACGCCGACGAGGCGACCTTTCGGCCCGACCTTGCCTGCTGCCATGAAGCAATCGAAGCCGGCACCGGAGCCAAGGTCGACCACATACTCGCCCGGCTTGGGCTCCCGCAGAGAAAAGGGGTTGGCAACGCCAGCGAACGATTCCACGGCCTCGTCGGGCATGGCGCCGACGGCCTTGGCGTCGTAGCCCAAGCGGGCTGCCAGCGGCCGCCCGGTATGAAAATGGTACTTCTCGTTAGGTTTGAGAGCCACGTCGCGGTATTTCTTTTTGACCTCGTCGCGAAGGGCAGCAGAATCAATGGGAATGGTGTCACTCATTGCAAACCTCCGTCCGGAGAAGCCGATCAGTGAGTCATTCAAGAGACTTATTGAATGATAGGCGCCGACTAATGTCAAGCAATGCGAAACAGGCGATCTACTCGGAGTTTGCCGCACTCGCGAAAGCCATTGGACACCAGCATCGGCTTGAATTGCTCGAGCTGGTGGCTCAGGGCGAGCGCAGTGTGGAGCGGCTGGCCGAGTGCGCAAGTCTGTCCGTCGCGAACGTGTCGCAGCACCTGCAGCATTTGCGGCGCGCGGGGCTGGTCACGTCCCGGCGGCAGGCGAAGTTCGTGCTCTACAGCCTGGCGGATGAGGGTATCCTTACCCTACTGGCCGTGTTGCGCAGCGTGGCGGAACGCAACCGCGGCGAGGTCGATCGCCTGCTGCGCGGCTACTTCCACGAACGCGACGGCCTTGAGCCGATCTCACGGGCTGAACTGCTCAGGCGCATCAAGGACAAGACGGTGATCGTCTTGGACGTGCGCCCCGAAGACGAGTTTGCACTAGGCCATGTTCCGGGGGCTCGGAACATTCCGGTCAACGCACTGAAGCGTCAGCTGTCCAAACTCGACCGCGACACCGAGGTCGTCGCCTATTGCCGCGGGCCGTATTGCGTCATGTCATTCGAGGCGGTTGCGCTATTGCGCAAGCGCGGCTTTAAGGCCCGTCGCTTGGAGGATGGGTTGCCCGAATGGAAGGCCGCCGGTTTACCTGTTGAAGCGGTTGCCTAGGCAGGTGGTCGGGCAGCGCAGCACCCCCGTGGCCTACCCCTGGATGCGAGCAGCCCTCGGAAAGCACGTCTTGTCAAACACGAACTCTTCCTGGTTCAACCAGCAAACATTATCGCTGTAACCCGCGCATTCGGCCGCTGACCAACCCACGAGCCCGCACGATCCCGAAAATCTCTCGTCCACGGAGGTTCTCGAGCCCGCGCGACCAAGGTACCGCAGACACCCCGTCACGTCGCTCATGATGACGACCTTACCTCCGGACGCCTGGATGGTTGCGACCACTTGGCCCTGCACCTGCTCGCCTGCTGCTACGGGATGAAAATTAGTGCGCAGACGCGCCGCAGCCTCGAGCCCCACACGTTGCACTTCGCGCGCCCGCAGGCGTGCATACGCCGAGCTGCGCAGCTCGAAGCCGGCATCGCCATGGAAGCGCGCAAGGTCCTGCGACACGAGTCATTGGGGACGCCGAGCAATGGCCTGGTCAAGCTGGCGCGAAAGCCACGCGTGCCCTGCAATGACCGGTCGGAGCTCTGCGCGAGCCCGTCGAGCCACACGGGGCCGTCATAGTCGGTTATTCGTTGCAAAGATTCGCGACAGAGCACCTGCAGTCGTGGTGCCGATTGCGGTTTGCCACTCAAGCGATCTGCCGTGATACGCACAATGTTATCGCGGTTCGGCACGTTATCTGGTTTGGGGCGCCCAAGCTCGACATAGTGCACCCTGGCGTGGCACCGTCGATAACGACGTAGTGCCGGTCCGTGATCTCGTCGACAAAGCCGACGCCCACACAACCCTGCCAAGCAAAATTCCCGCCGAGTACCACGATCGAACAGGGCATAGGAGGCAGCACTGCGATAGAGGCCCGCGTCTTTAAGCGCCCGTTGCATCATTTTGATTTTGTACGCGCGCTCCATTGGGAGCTCGGGCATTATTGTTGCACGGCGGGCGACGTGGCCGGCAAGGTCGAGAAGGGCGCCATGGTCGCCGGTTCGTCCAGCCAGCCACCGTGATCCGTTGGCACCGAGCGGGGTTTAGAGCCTGATGGGCGTGACGGCACACCCGACTGCCGAGTGGATCGCCCGCCAGCTCACGGAAGCCTGCGGATGGGACCAGGCACCAACTTACCTGCTGCGCGATCGAGATCAGGTCTACGGTCTTTCACCCGACGCCTGCGCCATGGGTATTCGCGATCGACCAACTTCGCCGCGGTCGCCATGGCAAAATGCCTATGCGGAACGGATGATCGGCTCGATCCGACGGGAATGCGTCGATCATATCGTGGTCTTCGGAAGCACCTTCGTCACGCGTTGCTATCGTACATTAACTATTACAACCAAGTGCGATCTGCCGTTAGGCAAAGATGCTCCGGTACCACGTGTAGTTCATGCCCTCGGCCGGATTCTTCCGAGGCCGATTCTCGGCGGTCTCCACCACGAGTACGCCCGGATCTGATTTGTGGCAGGGACAGGACGCCTGTCATGCAATCCACTGCGAATTCCTTGCTTGCCAAGCCCGCCGCTGAAGGTCTTGCCAATTTCACACCTGGCGTCTTCGATCCGTTGGCGCATCATGCTAAGCTGCTTGAGTCAGGGATCGGCACTTCGCGACCATCCACAGAGCAGCAAAATTGCGACAGCAGGTGGGGGTTTGCTGACTCAAGGGGCGAGCCTTGATGTACGTGATAGCGGCATCAGTTATCGATCAATGTAAATGAAATCGCCTCCCGCCCCTTCTGCGTTTTCACGACCTTCATCGCAATTCTCTGACCCTCGGCAAGTCCGCGCAGCCCAGCACGTTCAACGATGGAGGCGTGCAGGAACACATCCTTTTCACCGTCTTCGCACGCGACAAACCCGAACCCTTTGTCGGCGTTGAACCACTTTACGGTGCCATCGATGGCAATTGCGGTCCCACGATCATGACCATCCCGGTGGGAAGATCCCTTCGCTAAAGGGCCGCGCGTTCGCGCGCGGGGTGGCCCGCTGCTAGCCTCCACCGCAAGAACCGCCGTGACCTGTCGTCCCTTTTGACCCACACCGACCTGCACACTGACTTTAGAGTCTGGATCAACCGCCGCGTGCCCTGCAGCCTCCAACACGCCAGCATGCAGAAAAGCGTCCCCCGACCCGTCGGCTAGTTCAACAAAACCGAAGCCTTTCTCGGCGTTGAACCATTTAACGATAGCGTCGATAGCAGGCCCACTCGGCGCCGCACTTTCGCGGAAATCTGTTGGAGATGGGTGTCGCGAGCGGCCGCCGTAGGCGGGGGGGCCGGATTGCTCTTCATCATCAAAGCCGCGTCGTCTCTGACTTCGGTCTCGTCCCTTTTGACCCATCGTGCCTGCTCACCTAGCCGAACCTGCGCATGCTCATCCAAACAAAGAGTTAGACTTGGTGGCCTCACGCCGCAAGGGGCAAACAACCAGTGTACATTTCCCCGGCAGGTTCGGACGCAGCACCGGCTCGCGTGGTCACTCGTGGCGTCCCGGCGGTACTTGGCTTAGGTTCCGGCTTCCTGCGTAGTCTTTGCGGCCACAAGGGCAGACACTCTCCCCATTGCACCGGGCGCCGCGAATACGATCCAAGACGCGTCAGCGATTTGCCATGACAATAGAGGGGTTGCGGGCTTCGACTATCGGAAAGCGTCGTAGCGGCTACGCCTCTGATCAGCCGCCTCCGCTGCCGCACCCGACCAAACTGCTGGCCGCACGGGGTCTCGTTGAGGCATTAGCCAAAGGGTCTGCGGCAGCCGGCAAAGATTGAGCTGGGACCAACGCGTCGATGTCCCCCACTGTATAGGCTCTGTCGTACGCCTTACGGTGGATACGTGGAGAAGCGCCAAGCGCCATTGCCTGAAGTCATCCGCCGTCTGGCGGAACCGTTTCAGGCCTCAAGCGTTTCAACGAGTTGTGTTGGAAGGGGGGCCACGTGCAGATTTTGCCTCGTTTCCCAGGGTTCCCCCGCGATTCGAGCTTCTGGGGTGGCCGTGAAGCTTAGTGCCGATGAATCCTTTCTCGCCGGCAGCAGCGAGATGGCTGAGCGGACCCGGGCCATGGATTGGTCGGGCACGCCGGTGGGGCCTCCTACGGGATGGCCGCAAAGCCTCAAGACGGCTATAAGCATCTGCCTCAGCTCCCGTTACCCCATCGTCGTCTGGTGGGGGAATCCCGCCTATACGATGTTCTACAACGACGGGTACGTTCCAATCTTGGGCGTGACGAAGCATCCGGGCTGGCTGGGTCGCTCGGGGCGCGAGTGCTGGAGCGAGATCTGGCCGATTGTCGGGCCGATGCTCGATAGTGTGTTCGTGACCGGCGAGGCGACTTGGTCCGAGGACTTGTTGCTGGTCATGCACCGCAACGTTTCGCGCGAGGAGAACTACTTTACGTTCTCCTACAGCCCCATTCGCGACGATGATGGGGCGATCGGGGGGATTTTCTGCGCCTGCTACGAGACAACGGGCCGGGTGGTGGGAGAACGGCGGCTGCGGACGCTTCGCGACCTCAGCCGGATGGGAGTCGAGGCAAAGACGGCCGACAGGGCATGCGAAGTCGCGGCCAGGACGCTTGCTGAGAACCAGGCCGATATTCCTTTTGCCCTTGTCTACTTGCTGGACGACGATGGCCGGCACGCCAAACTGGTTGCTACAACGGGGTTGGCGGTAGGTAGTGCGGCCGCCCCCCATCGTGTCGATCTGGAGGAGCGAACAGAACCGACATGGCCACTCCGACGTGTCATCGACACCGCGGGTGCTCAGTTGGTCGAGCATATTTCGGAGAAGTTTGGCTCGCTTCCTGGCGGTCCGTGGCCGGAATCGCCGGAAGCCGCACTGATCGTGCCCATTGCGGCTCCCGGTCAGACCGGACCAACCGGTTTCCTCGTATCCGGTCTAAGCCCACGACGGGTCATCGACGCTGATTATCGCAGCTTCCTAGACCTGGTTGCCGGACACATTGGCACCTCGCTCGCGAATGCACGTGCTTACGAAGAGGAGCGCAAGCGTGCTGAAGCGCTGGCGGCAATAGACCGCGCCAAGACCGCATTCTTCTCCAACATCAGTCACGAATTCCGAACGCCGCTCACGCTGATGATGGGCCCGCTGGAGGACGCCCTGGTCCAATCCCATGCCCTCCGCCCCGAGGACCGCGAGCGCTTGGAACTGGCGCATCGCAATTCCCTGCGTCTGCTCAAGCTCGTCAACACGCTGCTGGACTTTTCGCGGATCGAGGCCGGCAGGATTGAGGCGTCCTATGAGCCCGTCGACTTGGCTGCCTTGACAGCCGAACTAGCCAGCGTGTTTCGCTCCACGATCGAACGCGCGGGCATGAAGCTCATCATAGACTGCTCGTCTCTCTCGGAGGCAGTCTACGTTGACCGCGAAATGTGGGAAAAAGTGGTTCTCAATCTGATCTCAAACGCGTTCAAGTTTACGTTCGAGGGAGAGATCGAGGTCTCGTTGCGACGAGCCGACGATACCGTGCAGCTGACTGTGCGTGATACCGGGACGGGAATTCCGGCGAACGAAATTCCCCGCTTGTTCGAGCGTTTTCACCGCGTGAAAGGGGCGCGAGGACGCTCCTATGAAGGCAGCGGCATCGGGCTCGCACTCGTGCAGGAGCTGATTAAGCTACACGGCGGCAGCGTGTGCGTGGAAAGTGAAGTCGGTCGAGGCAGCCGTTTCATCGTCTCAATTCCGCTCGGCAAAACCCACCTGCCCGCCGACCGCATCGAGGCCGCGCGCTCCCTCGCATCGACTGGCGTGAGGAATGCGGCCTATATCGAGGAAGTGTCTCGATGGTTGCCTGATGCGCCATCGACCGCATCGCTCGAGGACCAATCCTCGAACCATCTTCTTGAATACCCTGGATCTAACGGCGTGGGCAGCGTACAGCCTGCGCGCCATGCCTTGCACCGTATTTTGCTCGCGGACGACAATGCCGACATGCGGGAATATGTGCAGCGGCTCCTACGTCAGAGTGGGTACGAGGTAGACGCAGCTTCTGACGGTTTCGCCGCGATCCGCACCGCTAAGCAGCGCCGGCCCGATCTTGTATTGACGGACGTCATGATGCCAGGGCTCGACGGCTTCGGGCTTATGCGCGAGCTCCGGGCAGACCCGAAACTCGGTGGTGTTCCGATCATTCTGCTATCGGCACGCGCGGGTGAGGAGGCGCGTATCAAGGGTATGCAGGCGGGCGCCGACGACTATTTGATCAAACCGTTCAGCGCACGCGAATTGCTGGCGCGCGTCGAGTCGCACCTTAAGATGGTCCAGTACCGCCTTGAAGCGACCGAAGCGTTGCGGCATCGCACTGAACAATTCGAAACGCTCCTCAAGCAGGCCCCTCTGGGCGTTTACCTGGTCGATGCAGACTTCCGTATTCGCGAGGTCAATCCGACGGCTCGTCCAACATTTGGCGATATTCCCGGAGGTGTGGTTGGCCGCGACTTCGACGAAATCATGCACATCATTTGGGAAAAAACATACGCCGCCGAGATTGTTAGAATTTTTCGCCACACGCTGCAAACCGGCGAGCCCTACATCACTCCAGAGCGGGCCGAGTTTCGCATTGATCGAGGGATAACCGAATACTACAAGTGGCGCCTAGACCGCATTCTGCAGCCTGACGGCCGATACGGCGTAGTCTGCTATTTCCAGGACATCTCGGAACAAGTCAAGGCGCGCCTAGCAGCCCAGCGGCTCGCCTCGATCGTCGAATCTTCGGATGACGCGATCATCAGTATTGACCTCAGTGGCGTTATTGTGAGCTGGAACCAGGGCGCAGAACGCCTCTTCGGTTATTCTGCCGAGGGAGCCGTCGGCAAGCCGATTACGATGCTGATCCCGTCGGATCGCCAGGATGAGGAACCGAACATTTTGGATCGCATCCGGCGCGGTGAGCGCGTGGATCACTACGAAACGCTCAGGCGCCGCAGGGACGGAAGCCTGGTGGACATTTCGCTCTCGGTTTCGCCAGTGCGCGACGCTGGAGGCATAGTCGTTGGTGCATCCAAGATCGCGCGCGACATCAGCCTGCGCAAACAAGCCGAGGCGACGCGGCAGCTGCTGCTGGGCGAGCTAAATCACCGCGTTAAGAATACGCTCGCAAGCGTGCAGGCGATCGCGCAACAAACGCTATTGACCACCAAGGACCCTGCCGATTTTGCAACCCGATTTGCCGGGCGTATTCAATCCCTGGCGGGTGCGCACTCGCTTCTTGTTGATGCGACCTGGCACGGCGCAGACCTACGCATGTTGATAGCAGACCAACTCTCGCAATGGGCGCCCGACGAAAGCAAATTGACGGCTTGGGGCCCTGCGGTTCTCTTGGCGCCGCAGGTGACTTTGCACCTTGCATTGATGTTGCACGAGCTTGGGACAAATTCCGCCAAATACGGCGCGCTGTCCGCGAGAGAGGGAAAGGTCACGGTGAGCTGGAAAGTGAAGGCTGGCGTGCTTCAGCTGAAGTGGCTGGAGCGCGGGGGTCCAGCCGTTTCCGCTCCGACCCGACGCGGCTTTGGAACAACTCTTATCGAGCAAAGCGCCAAGGGCGAAGGCGGCGAGGCGCAAATGCTCTGCGAGGCAGAGGGTATCTCTTGGGAAATCATGCTTCCGCTTTCCAACTCAAATCCTTCCCAGGCGCCGTCGAGCTTACTTCCGCCAGAACGGACTGGCAGTCCGGGACGCAAGCAAGACGCTCAACTCAGGACAAACTCCGGTCCGATGCTTGCGGGCCGCCACTTTCTGGTGATCGAGGATGAACCGCTAATCGCGCTGGACCTTGCTGGCACCTTGGAGGCGGCGGGAGCAAGGGTAGCGCCGCCAGTCGCCACAGAGGCAGAAGCGCTCCGCGCCATTGAACGAAGCAATTTCGATGGCGCACTGCTTGATGGCAATCTACAGGGTCGCCCCGTCGATGAGATTGCTGCTGCCCTCACCCGACGCAACATTCCCTTCGTGTTCGTAACGGGATATGGACGGGAAGGCTTACCCGGCGCTTTCAAGCACATAGCCGTTCTAAACAAACCCTTCAATCAGCAGCTGCTCCTCGAAACCCTCAAGGGTGTGCTGCGAAGAAAAGACAACATCGTGCAGCTCAAGCCGCAAGTCAGTTAGGGCGTGTTTAAGTCAAGCCTCTGTAGGGCACCCGAGCATGTTTGCGGCTCATTCAAAAGCGGACGTGGATCCCCTTGGCGAGATCTCGTCAGGGCACCCTGCACCAGCGAATTTGCGCTTCTTTGCAGGTTCTCCGACGCCTGGCAGCGCGCGTCGAGTAGTCATGGCGTCCGAGAACTTGGACAGTAAGACACTTCCATCCACACGCCCTGATTGGGCGCTTCCCAACGGAGCCCTTGACCTCAGCGAAAAAAACCTCGGCCCGGCTGCCTTGGGTGGCGCTTTGCCCCCACGCTCAAGGAACTTTGTTCCAACACTGGCCGTTCGTGTAAAGGGTTGTGCCCTGATTTAATTCACAACGCACGCCCGGTCCTGCGTGGCTCTCTCTTGAGTTGTTGAGGCCTGCCATCGTTGCTCCAGGGTTCCAGGAAAGAGCGCCAACTGGCGATAGGTGAGCGTCCATGAGCCTTTCTGAGCGGCCGCGGGTATCGACGGGACTTTCCGGCCTCGACGACATCCTCGGTGGTGGCCTCGACCCCCACTGTTTGTATCTGGTGGAGGGGCGCCCGGGAACCGGCAAGACCACGTTTGGGCTCCATTTTCTTCTGGACGGGATCAAGAGGGGCGAGAAGGGCCTTTATATCACCTTGTCCGAAAGCGAGACGGAGCTACGCCTGGTCGCCGCGCGCCACGGCTGGTCGCTGGAGAATGTAGACATCTTCCAGCTGGTGCCTCCGGAAGCCAGCGTCGGCCCCGATCAGGAGCTCACCCTGTTTCATCCTGTGGAGACCGAGCTGAGCGAGACGACGAAA
>Ga0075434_100003079_pt1 | contig 14834 bp, 15 predicted proteins | sample RhiMethybrSRZTD3_FD_75298 | JGI IMG/M metagenome (GOLD analysis project Ga0075434, IMG submission 75298) | Populus rhizosphere microbial communities from Tennessee, USA - Rhizosphere MetaG P. TD hybrid SRZTD3 | ecosystem: Host-associated > Plants > Roots > Rhizosphere > Soil | place: USA... | reverse complement strand
TATACTTCTAACAATTTGCTTTCATCGAATGATCTTGAATTATACCAACAATACCTGAAATAATCTAAGCACCATTCATGAAACAAAGGGTCGTCTTTGCTATAGAACATAGAGTTCATATCCGCTACTGCTTTATCATTTGAAGCTGGAAACATTACGGTTGATTGTTTTTCATTTAACACCACTGCTACCTGTACTTGATCCACCATTCTCCTCTCTACCAATCTTTCCTCATTTTTCAATAAATCATAGAAACCAGCATCTTTTAATAGCTCAGTTCGTTTTTTAGGAACAGCTGCCTTTTGAGGTAATATATAATTAAATTTTACGCCCTCCTCTTTTATTTTTGGTATTATAGATTCAATTAAATCCAGGGGTATTTGTGGTAACATTCCATATATGTAATCTGAAGATTCTTTGTATATCTGTTTCCATCGCTCCATAACAGCCACCATGCCATGAATATATTCAGAATTGTCAAGTGCACCAATTCTTTGAATGAATTTCATTGGAATCTCTCCTAAAAAATGGCCTGAAAAATATTCTTTGTTCCTAGAAAGAAAGTCATATGCAGGAATCTGCTTTATGATCGTATTTCCAAACGTTGTTAGGGAGAAGGTGCCATCTGAATTTTTTTTAATCAATCCTACGTCCATTAATCTGTTAACGTTTCTATGAATCTCCTGCATGGTAACATCAAGATCTTTTGCAAGCTTGGAAAGTTTGGTATCCTGTTCACTTAGTTTAAATAAAATAGATAATCTCTGCTCACTGGCTAGTTCAATGAATGTTTGCTCAGTGTTTTCAAATGAGTAATGACTAATAGTGGCAAAAGAGGAATTCCTATCCAAATCGATATCATTTCCTTTACTTGCTTTGATATCCATACAGGTCATATAGTTTATTACTATTATCTGAACTTTTTGGTATACTTGATGGCTAGTTATTATTAGGATACTCTGCTTTAGGTTATGCTGTGCCTAATGTGCTTAAGTTAACGGAGTCCCATTTTTATACATTATACTTTTATTATCCATTGTTTATAAGTTGCTAGTTTATGCGAAATCAAAGGCGAATCGGAGAAGCAGTTATGATAGCAAGTGGTATAGGTTTAGCCATAGGCGGACTATCTTTAGGAATGATGTCCCTCGCTTATGGAGGATTTGCTATCGCGGGTTTGGCAGTATTTTCGGTATTCTGGCGTTAGCTAAATTTTCTCAATCTGATTTAACCACTTATTAATCTAGAAGTTTGTCTGTCTTCTCTGTCTATTAGACATCTTTTTCTCTCCAGGCGCAATTAAGTTGCGATGGAATATCTTTTCCCAGTTATTTGGAGTATGCAATCTTCTATTTTCATTACCAAACCTTCACATTCACTATTATTTTCTGTTAGTTGTTTCTTCAGTTGATCGAGTGATTGTTCAAGGTCTCCTAGTCTATTACTGCAATTTCTTATATCGTCCTTTAATTCCTTTGATTTGTTCACAACTAGGCCATTTTTATTTTCATGTAATGCATTTAGTATGACATTAATACTTTTTATCTTGTGTTTATGTTCTGGTAACGATTTTAATATGATTTCCATGTAATGTATAGTTCTTTCAGAATCCTTGAGCTTAATTTTGCCAGATTTTACAGCCTTTTGTATCTCAACAAGAAGTGAAGTATACGACGAAGCTTCAGCATCATCAAAAATTTTCCATGGTTCTTCTGTTAGGACTCTAAGTCGACCCAATGTATCCTTTGTCATGCCATAAGAATATTTTGTAAATGCCCTAGATACATGACTGTAGAGGTCAGTAATATTTCTATGGAATTCTTGTTTCTCTTTTTCTATGGCATCTATCTGTTCAAGGTTACGATGAAATTCTTTAAACTGAGTGGAGTTTTCTAAACTGCTTAGTTGATTCTTTAGCTCATCAAGCTCAAACTTCAAGGTTTCTATCTCTTTGCAAGTGTTTCCGATTTTATCTTCATTAGCTTTGATGGATGTTATCTTTTGCGACAGTATATTTAAAAGGTCGATACTTTTTACGATGACCGAATTCTCTTCTTCAAACTCCGACGTCAGTGATTTGGTCTCCTTAAGCAAGGAGGAAAGGGTTTCAAATTCGCCCTTCAATTTCCCAGCATATTTTTTCATAAACACATTCATAACTCTGTTATGCGAACCGCTAACTTCGCCAAAGCGATCTATTATAGATTCCAATTTTTCCTTGAATCTTTTAACTTCATGAATTGATTGCAGTAGAGGTAAGTCTGAGGATGTTTCTCTTCGAAGAGAAGATACCACAGTCCTCTTTGAATTTTCCACAATTGGTTTGAATCTTGCTTCTTCAAGTTTTATATCCTCTCTATCTAAGTTATTGACGACCCTTTCTATAGATCCGAGAGACTTTATAACCGATTCTTTAATAGGTGAAAGATTGCTCGCTAAGCTCTTTATCCTTTCTGATTCAATATGTTGCATGAGTTTGAGTGCGTCTGAAACCGTTAATGAATTTGTACCGTTGCGCAGCAGACTCCTTGCGTCAATATCTCTTTTCAGTTCAACAGCCTCATCTTTCTTCTTGAAAAGCCTAAAAGGAGACAATAACACTATATTTATAATCGCCATAAAAAAACTGTTATGCTTAAAAGACGGGCGGTGTTCCAATGGATGCTTGCAGAAGAGATCAATAGAGGGCTTAAGGCTACTTATTCAAATATTATCTTAGATATTTGTCCTGTAAAGAATATGTAATAGCAAAATATTGAGAATCCTCAAAAATATTACAGGTATCTTTTTCGAGACATGAGCATAATTTAACAACAACTAGATATATAATGAAACGTCGAGTTACGTATTTGATTACTAATATCGATGAGCTTTTTACATTTTTCGATAATTTTGGGTATCTGGGCATCTTTTTGATCAGTTTTGTTGGAAGTATTATTATTTTTGTTCCAATCCCTTACTTTCCGATTTTAATTGCAGCAGCATTTGACAAACACTTAGACCCCAATTTCATTTCTCTCTCAAGTGCACTTGGATCGGTGATGGGAAAGATGATAATCTTCTATGCTACTTATTACGGTCGTAAAATGTTGAATAACAATACCAAGGAGAGGATGTTCCCTCTTCATAGGCTTTTAAGTAGGTACGGATGGCTTGGTGCCTTTATCGCTGCAGCGATCCCAATCCCTGATGACGTAGTCTATATTGCACTTGGTCTTGCAAAATATAGTCCATGGAGATTTGCAAGTGCTGTTTTTTGTGGCAAGTTGGTATTAAAGGAGATCACAGTATGGGGATCACTTATTTTAGGAAGACCATTTATCGAGTACTTTGTTTCAAAATACGCTAATCCGGTCTACCTTGTTGTTGTAATAGCTGCTAGTGCCATAATTCTTGGCGCCATATTATACCTCTCTCTAAAAATTGACTGGGCTAAAATCATCGGAAAGTATTTTCCTTGGACTCTTACTGACGAAACCGACAAAAAGGAAGATACTAATAGTAAGACAGATAGTTAGTGAGAATGTGATGTCTGTTGTTGCATAGACACAAAAGTCGCAGGATGTCGACGATTTTGTTATCTTTTATTCCTAATCATATGTGATTTATTGTTGCAGGATAAGACTCATTGTCCTATGTCAAACCATTTCGCAGATGAATGGGTCAGAATGGGGAAAAAGTAGAGCAAAAAGCTAACAAAGTGTGCGCGCAGTGGCATCATTAAATGCGAATATCTATTTAAGATTAGCATCACTTCTAAACCTCGAGCTACTGACATGACTTGACTTAGCAATCGCTAATTTGGCTGCTTTGTTTAATATCACTGCTACAGTAAACGCCAAAAACAATAATTCTATAACTATAGCTTGAGAAAATTCTGGAATAACAACATATTGATCGGAGTCTGCTAAAAGTGAATAACTTTTCACTTTATACGTTTGTAATGCTTCAGTCACCGGCAAATCAAATGCAGCTTCTGAATGTGATGAAATGTTTACCGGCTCTGTCTGGGCCCTTCCAACAACAGCTATTTTTCCATCCTTGTCATACAAAGTAGCGATAATCATTGAATTTGTTGCGTCTTCTGACCCTTCATTTACAACTCTACCTTTAACATAATACACTCCAGTCAAATCTATCTTGGATGAATTGGAAGTGATCTGTAATGCTCTTGCTTTCATTTCAGTCTCTTGGCCCGCTGCAGATAGCGTATAATTCTTTACAGCATTCACAGTTTTAGTATCAATATATAATACCTCAAATGGAGATATTTCTCCAGGATTGACAGTTCTTAATTCTGATGATCGTCGGAACTCATTTAACAGCTTACCACTTGAATCGTAGAACAATGCAGTTACTACCACATTTTTCATGGCCTTGTTTGATATATTTTTCAGTTCGCCATAAACATGCATAAAGTTAGTCTCATCTACAAACGAAGATGTTTTTTGAATTGCAAAATGCTGTTGCTGTGTCTGGCCTTGTTGATGTTCTGATTGTACTTGTCGAGCAAATACATTTCCATCTCGAATCGGTATAATAGGAATCGATGATAATAGGATAATACAAACGATCCAATAGATTTGCAACTTGAACAAGGTTAGAAGAATCGATATTTAAGTATGAGAAAGCACAATAAATTATCCTTCATATTTCGATCACAAGTACTACTGTAAAATGGTATAAACAAATAAAGAGTGAGAATTTCGTTTCCTTTCTTTTACTCTTTAAGAGGAAACAAGAGCTAAATTAATGAGCGGAGTTAAAAGCATCAAAGGCATATGTCTCATATCTTAGTGCATCAGATAAAAGCTGGGTTGACTTGCTATCTTCCGCTCTATCGCCTGTAGCCAAAAAGTTGCGAAAATGCCTGTAACTTTCTATTTCTGATAGAAATGATTGTATACTGAAGTCACGGGTTTTGATGTATTTTCCCGGGGGTTGTAACGCTTTTGCTCTATCAACTAATGATTGAAATTTTGGTAGGTATTGATCAGTAATTGAAATCATATTGCCGTTGTTATACTGTTTTGCCTTCCACTTGCCTATTTCGCCTTGGTAGGTTTGGGTTAATGTCCTTGAATCTGATACGAGCCTACTGTAGGATTCTGCAAAGGTTTGTGCTTTTGCATTTTCTAATTGCAAAGACACTATGAATGAAATTATCAATCCAATTACTCCTAATCCGAGAAAAATGAGAACTCGCTGCTTTTGCGTTCGTTTCATTAACTAATACTGCCAACAGTAGGCAGGAGTGGTGAAATAAATGTTACAACTGGTTGAACACCTCCGTGACTTTCCCAATTCGATAAAGTTCCTTAATCTGTCAATCCGACCAATGATAGACATCGACTACAATAAACGCATCAGGCCGGTCAAGCTTAGAACAAAATGTCTTTCTTTTCATGTTGGTTAAATGGATCTCATCCTTCCACATTAGGTCATTTTTTGTATAATTGTATAGAGGATACTATATACTAATGGTAGTTACCATTCTTCTGACAGATGAGAAATTGCAGTGTATGTATCCAGATTTAGAATAATAATGAAATCCGGAGCCTTGGACGGGGTAGTTGGCTGCTGCTCTCAACATAGGCATTTATTAGGAGTTTCAACTTTCTTCCAAATAGTTCTATATTTGTGATCGATTAGCTCAACAGAGTACTGGTCGATTAATTTTTTTCTTATCTCATCAGAGCTTTGAAATTTCTTTTCTGCTCTCAGCTGATTACGCGTAGCGATTAACTCTTCAATTTCTTCTTTCTCTGTGTCTGTGGCTTCAAATACTTTGAGACCAAATACATCCATAAAATTTTTGAAGACTTCAAGTGCAGCCTTTGACATTTCTTGAGTGAGCTTTTCTGCTGCTGCATAACGGTTTATTTCTGCAACAAATTTCATGAATGCTGTTAGGGCTAATGTTGTGTTCATGTTGTCATCCATTGCAGAATGAAACGCTTTCATAGATTCGTCAGATAATTTCTTTATTGCCTCAGGGTTCCCTAATTCTTTTTCGCTTGCAAATCGCAATTCACACGCACATGTTTCTATCTGACGCCACCTCTGCCTGGATTCTGTCAGCAGCTTGTCAGTGTAGTCGAGAGGTTTTGAATATTGTATTGACATACTATAAATTCTTATGGTATTCATTCCCCAATTACAAAGAGCCTCTTGGATATTCACAATATTACCGAGCGATTTTGACATTTTTTCAGAATTAATAGTAACCATTCCTGTGTGCAACCATAATTTGGCAAATTGCTTTTCAGAAAAAGCCTCAGATTGTGCTATCTCGTTTTCATGATGTGGAAAAACTAGGTCATACCCTCCACCATGTATTTCAAAAGTACTACCAAAATATTTGAGTGCCATCGCAGAACATTCAATGTGCCATCCGGGCCTTCCATATCCCCAAGGACTATCCCAGATCGGTGCATCTGAATAAAACTTCCAGAGTGCAAAATCAAGGGGATCCTCCTTGGATGGATCGACTTCAACTCTACTCCCTGACTCCAACTCCTCAATAGATCTTTTGGACAGCTTACCATAATCTGAAAATGTCTTTATGCGAAAGTAAACACCCTTAGGTGAAAGATATGCATGGCCCTTTTTAATTAGTCCTTCAATCAAGTCTATCATCTCTTTTATATTCTCAGTTGCCTGAGGATATCGATCTGCTCTCAACACATTGAGACAATCGAAATCCTGATAGTAACTGCGAATATATTTTGCGGCTACCTCGTGTGCTGTTAATCGTTCTGCTTTTGCTCGGTTGATTATTTTGTCATCGACGTCCGTGAAATTTTGGATGAAGATCACTTTATAACCTCTAAAAAGAAGATATCTTCGTAGAACATCAAACAGAATTATTGTCCTTGCATGACCTATATGCGAATTATCGTATACGGTAAGACCACATAAGTAAATTCGAATAGTATTGTTCGGTGTATCTAATTCTTCTACGAGCCTTGTAAGGGTATTATACAGTCTCAAATTTGAATAATGTGGAGTTTGGATATTATATAGATACGGATGATTATGACTATGACAAGGACAATTAATTGACTAATTATTTTTTCCTTTGTATGGATATATGTCTCAGTGTATATTGTTCCACACAGATGGATTGTATCCATCTTTAGATATCCACAAATACATCGTTTCCTTTTATATCCACTTCATATGTTGTTAGCTTTACACCCTCTAAATAATCCAACAATTCGCCTGTTCTGATATTATAGTGCCATGAATGTAAAGGACATTCAACCACTTCACCATCAATCTGTCCAGGAGCCAATGATCCATCTTGATGCCGGCAGAGTGCCTCGACTGCATAAAATTTGTCATTTGCATGAAATAACGCAATTCTTGTGCCTTTGATGGTAATTTCCTTTCCTTTTTTTTCAGATATATCAGATTTATGGGCCACTTTGAGCCATGTCATTTTTGAAAGTCTTCCTATGATAGTAGATGGGGTGATATAAAACATTAGCCAGCATATGACATAGATTTAATCTATCTGTATGGGTTATTATCTCGAGTTCTTATGAAAGCTAAAGTTGATTGACAGGAGAAAACTTAGTATTAAGAGATTTAGGATAATGAAAACAAAGGCAGAATGTCACCATAATGATCGTTATCTGCAAAAGTTCATCTTCTACTTCTAGGTTACCAAAATTTATTGTCATTATATGTCCCCGATGTACGGTATGTATGCATATAAGGGGATAACTTAAAATCTAGTGCGAGCATGTGAACCTCCTACTAATGCCGGAGAAGCCTAAATATGAAAATCAAGAATGGCATTGATAGCGACAACAAAAGTGCCGTAGTTACTAGTGCTCTTCCCTACGCTAACGGCGAAATCCACCTCGGTCACATTGCTTCTACTTATCTGCCGGCAGATATTTTTACAAGATTTTTTAGACTACTTGGAAGGGAAATTTATCATGTCTGTGCAACGGATGATTTTGGAACTCCGATACTAATTAGAGCAGAAAAAGAAAACAAAATGCCTGCAGATTATGTTGGGATATGGAATAAACGTGACTATGAGGATTTTAGATCCTTTGGAATATCTTTTGATTTTTTCTACAAGACAAGCTCAACTGAAAATGTTGAATTTGTCCAATATGTTTTCAAAAAACTTTATGAAAACGGTCACATCTATGAACAGGACGTAATTCAGTTTTATTGTCAATTTGATGACAAGTTTTTGCCTGATAGATACGTCATAGGCAAATGTCCCAACTGTGGAGCGGAAAATCAGTATTCTGATTTATGTGAGAAATGCGGTCGAGTTCCTGATCAGATATTAAACCCAAAGTGTTCCATCTGCGGTAGGCCCCCAATTAAGAGAAGTAGCAAACATTATTTCTTTAAGCTTTCCACCTTCTCCCAACAGTTAAAGATGTGGTTGAATAATAACCGAAATCTCCAACCCGATATAAGAAACTATGTAATAAACTGGATTAACGAAGGCTTACAGGATTGGGATATAACAAGAGATTTATCGTGGGGCGTTCCGATCCCGATGCCTGATGCGAAGGGTAAAGTATTCTATGGATGGTTTGACAATCATCTCTGTTACATCTCTACTTTAATTACATATATTCAAAAAAAGTCATCATCAGGTATAGACGGTAAAAAATACTGGAATGACTCTGAGATATATCATTTCATAGGCAAAGACATCGTATACCATCATTATTTATTTCTACCTGCTATGCGTATGGGTATAGAAGAAGAGTACAAATTACCCGATTATATTCCTACAAGGGGTCATTTGATGCTTCATAATCAAAAGATCTCAAAGAGTCGAAACTGGTATATCAGCCTAAGAGACTTTATTGCAGCCTTCAATCCCGATTATCTGAGATTTTATATTGCATCAGTTGCTCCATATTCACAGACAGATATCAACTTCGATTGGGATGCCTTTTCTGAAAAGATAAATAATGAACTTATAGCTAATATTGGCAATTTCATAAATCGAGCACTATTTTTTGTGCAGAAGACATTTAGTGGCAGGGTTCCTGAGCCATCTTCAGAATATGATCCAGAAGACAGATATAGCATCGCAGAAATCGAAAGAATTGCAAAGGAGGTCGGCTTTTTCTTGTCAGAAAATGAATTAGATAAAGCATTAAGAAGGATCTTGAAATTTGCAACTCACTTTAATCAATACTTTCAGAAAAAACAGCCCTGGAGCAATAAGACAACAGCTAATACAACACTGTTCATCTCTGTAAATGCTGTGAGATCCTTAGCAATCATGCTGGAGCCTTTTATTCCGCTATCTTCGGAGAGAATTTGGTCTCAATTAGGGATGGATGGCGGCGATGGTAACGCCACTAACACCATACATAAACAGCAATGGAAATCCGTCTCGCAAATTAAAATACCTGCAGGCCACATTCTGGGAAACATAGAACCTATATTCCGAAAAATTGAGTCAAAGGAAATTGAAATACAAAAAGCGCAGTCGAGTAAGTAAAATAAATGAAAAAACAAACAATAGTAACCCGGGGCCTAATGGTAGGTCGTTTTCAACCATTTCATAATGGGCATCTCCATCTCTCAAAACAGATCCTTCAAGAATGTAATGAGTTGATAATTGCGATCGGCAGTGCACAATTCAACTATATCTATAAGGATCCATTTACGGCTGGTGAAAGAGTGTTGATGATACACGCCGCGCTAATGGAATCAGGAATTGACCTTGCAAGATGCTACATCATACCTGTGATAAACGACGAAAATAATGCAAGATGGCTTGGACATCTAAGGTCGATGGTTCCTCATTTTGACATCTTATATTCTGGCAACGAATTTGTTAAAAGTCTAGTACTGGAGGAGACTTTCCGGATCAAAAAACCAGATTTCTCAAAAAAGAATGAATATAATGGAACAAACATACGTAAACATTTGGCAGCGGCTTCTGCCGCCTCAGCAACAGCAACGGTGGAGAATTGGAAAACATTGGTTCCAAACGCTGTCTCTAAATTAATTGAAGAAGTAGATGGAGTCAATAGGGTTAGAATGCTGTTTAATTCTGATAGCAATCCACAACAGTGGTAACAATTTGGTATATGGATTGAGAGCCTGTCCAATTTGTCCTAATTGCGGCTCAAAGAAGTTCAAGGTCGTAGAGAGTGCTAAGGAAAGTGTAATAATAGAATGCCTGAATTGTGCCAAGAAAATCTCTGTTTAGTCGAAAAAAGGAGAAAAATATTATCAAGTACAAGATACGGAAACGTGTAGGCAGTCTTGTCACCCTCTCATAATCTCTGCAGATTATGACCCAATTTTATAAAATATATTTTTAGAAGGTCAGTTAATGTGGTTCTAACAATTGCAAGTGCGGTAATAGCGCATATATATACCAGGTTCTTATTTAGTCCTCATGTCAGCCAAGAGATGGCTTGATAATCAAGTAAATTTAGATGCAATAAAAGATCAGACAATCGCAGTGATTGGTTATGGCATTCAAGGTCGCGCACAAGCAAGTAACATGAAAGATTCTGGTATGAAGATTATCGTTGGTTTGAGAAAATATGGAAATACATGGGAAGTGGCAGAAAATGACGGTCACGATGTAATGGAAATATCCAAAGCTGCAGATAATGCCGATATCATTCATATCTTAATTCCCGATATGGAACAAGCAGATACATACAGTAAGGAAATTGCGCCATATGTGACTGAAGGTAAAGCATTAAGCTTTTCGCATGGCGCTGCCATTCACTGGAAATGGATTGTTCCCCCAAATAATGTTGATGTTTTAATGGTAGCTCCAAAGGGACCGGGGCAGAGAGTCCGTGAACTGTATCGTGATGGCTTTGGCACACCGTCACTCGTTGCCGTAGATCAGGATTATACAAGAAAGGCCTGGGATAGAGTATTAGCGATAGCCAAAGGCATTGGTAGTACAAGGCCAGGGATAATTCAGACTACCTTCAAAGAAGAGGTCGAAACGGACTGGTTTGGTGAACAAGTTGATTTATGTGGCGGGACCCATACATTGGTAAGGAATGCATTTGAGACTTTAGTTGAAGCAGGATACCAACCAGAAGTTGCATATTATGAATGCCTTCATGAATTAAAACTAATTACAGATTTGATCCACAAGTATGGTATTACTGGCATGTACAATCGAGTCAGCGAAACAGCAAGATACGGGGGCCTTACAAGGGGACCGCACATAGTTGATAAAGATTCAAAGAATAGGATGAAAGTCGTATTAGAGGAAATTCAATCAGGTCAATTTGCAGAGGAGTGGGTTAGTACTTACAAGAAGGAAGGAAAAAATTCGTTTGGCAGATATATGAAAGAGATAGAAGATCACCAGATTGAAAAAGTTGGAAAAGAGATGCGTAGAATGATGTGGCCAAAGGAGTCAAACGTTTAGTCCTATTATTAATTATTGAGTAGTTCGAATGCTGTGGTTACCCTGGCGTAGTATTGACCGATCATCAGCTTTGCTTTGGGATTACTACTGTTAGCAATCAAAACATCTCTTCAAAAGCCTTCTTTCTATTTTACTTTTTTACATGTTCTGAGATATGATTAATTATAGTAGATAATGGTGTTCCTGGACCGAAATTTCCTGTAATTCCTTCTTTTTCCAAGATCTTCTTATCACTCTCAGGAATTATACCTCCGCCCACTAGTAAAATATCATTTGCTCTGTTTTCTTTTAACATTCGTGCAACCTTTGGAAACAACACCAAGTGAGCACCATTTAGCAAACTCATAGCAACCGCATCAACATCTTCATCAATTGCTATCTTTGCAACTTGCTCCGGGGTACAGAATAACCCTGAATAGATGACTTCCATACCTGCGTCTCTTAGTGCCCTACATATTACAAGAGCGCCTCTGTCATGACCGTCCAATCCTAACTTTGAGACAAGAACTCTAGTTCTTTTTTGATGGTGCTGATTATGATGTTCTTGTACCGACATTTACCAATAGTTTACACCTCAGGTTTAAAATCTTTTTTACATCTAAAGCGTCTACAGGGTTTTATTCGCTGATGGATAGGACAACACAACTACTGACTCAATATTTGTAGATCCTAGGCCTTTCAATACATTTAAGAGGTTGCCAGTATTGACAAAATATTATCAGAGAAATACATGTTATCCATAGTCAAAGGCCTCCTGGCAGGAGAAAGGCGCTCATTGGCAAAAGCGATTTCTGTAATCGACAACGACGAACCCGATTCATCCGAAATAATACACGAGATATTTAATAAAACTGGTAACGCTCGAACCGTAGGATTTACAGGTTCAGGAGGAGCTGGTAAGAGCTCACTTATAGGAAAATTGGTTCCCAGTTTCCAAGCTTTGGGATACAGGGTTGCTGTTATTGCAGTGGATCCAACCAGTCCAATTACAGGCGGGGCGATTTTGGGCGATAGAGTCAGGATGCAAAATGCAGTTGATGATGACAAGGTGTTTATGAGAAGTATAGCGTCAAGAGGCGCGCTGGGGGGAGTTTCAAAATCTCTTAGGAACGTAATTAGGATACTAGATGCAGCAGGCTACGATCTTATCTTGGTTGAAAGTGTAGGAGCAGGCCAGCTTGAAGTAGAGATTTCAAAGGTAGTCAATTTAACTGCGGTAGTATTCACTCCGAATACAGGCGATAATATTCAAGCAATTAAAGCTGGTTTGACTGAAATCGGAGATTTGTATATCGTTAACAAAGGAGATCTAGAGGGAGCAACGACTCTCTTTAATTCTGTCTTAGATTTAATAGGTAATACTGAAAGGAAGCCTGATGTTTTAAAAGTATCAGCAAAAACTGGCAAAGGTACTAAGGAGTTAGCGAGGAACATCGATAAGTTACTAAAGGTAAGATGTAGTAATTATAGAGAGAAAGAAAGAAAAATGCTAGAGTCAGAGTTAAGAGACATGGTCTTAAATGTGATCGACCAAAGAGCTATAGCTATGCTTAATAGCAATGATAAATATTTTCTTTTTATTGACGAACTAGCAAGCAAGAAAATAGATCCTTATCAGGCTGCAGAACAATTAGCTGCGGTAATATTGAGGTGAAGGGAGAGAGCTGGATAGTATGCCAACAGACATGATTAAAACAGATTCCAGATTACCAGTTAAAAGAGCTTTCAAAAAGAAGGACCTAAAGAAATTTGATGCTGACGAAGAAGAACCAGGCAAATTCCCCTATACACGAGGCCTATATCATAACATGTATCGCGAGCGTTTATGGACGATGCGGCAGTACAGTGGATTTGGAAGTGCTGAAGAAACTAACAAGAGATTCAAATTTTTACTCGAACATGGGCAGACGGGGTTATCTTTAGCCTTTGATTTGCCTACCCAGACAGGAAGAGATTCTGATGATCCTCAATCCGAAGGCGAGGTTGGAAGAACAGGAGTGGCAATCAGTTCTATTAAGGACATGATGACTTGTTTCGAAAACATTCCGCTAAATAAAGTTAGTACTTCTATGACAATCAATTCTACCGCTTCTACTTTACTTTCGTTATACATTAGTGTGGCAGAATCACAAGGTGTTTCTCCAGCAGAAATCAGAGGTACAACCCAAAATGACATATTAAAAGAATACATTGCAAGGAATACGTATATCTATCCCCCTAAACCATCAATAAGGCTCATTGGCGATATGATACAATACTGTTCAAAACATGTCCCATTGTGGTATCCCATAAGTATTTCAGGATATCACATGCGCGAAGCTGGCTGTAATGCAGTACAAGAATTAGCATTTACCTTCGCCAATGCAATAGAGTATATCGAAACCTGTATTGAGCGAGGATTAAAGGTGGATGACTTTGCCCCTAGGTTATCTTTTTTCTTTTGTTGTACTATGGAGTTTTTTGAAGAGATAGCGAAGTTTAGAGCAGCTAGACGAATTTATGCTAAGATAATGAGGGACAAATTCCATGCCAAGAATGCTAAATCATGGCATCTGCGATTTCATGTGCAGACTAGCGGCGAATCATTAACCGCCCAGCAAGTTGATAATAATGTTGTCAGGGTTACGACAGAGGCTCTGGCTGCAGTATTAGGCGGATGCCAATCATTACACACTAATTCTAGAGATGAGGCACTCGCGTTACCTACAGAAGAATCTGTAAAAATTGCGCTTAGGACTCAACAGATAATTGCTACTGAAACTGGTCTTACTAAAACCGTCGACCCGATGGCTGGTTCATACTATGTAGAATACCTAACGAACAGGATCGAAGAAGAAGTTGAGAAATACTTAAAAAAGATTGAACGAATGGGTGGTGCATTATTTGCTGTAGAGAAAGGGTTTTTTCAAGATGAGATCAGGAAAAACGCATATGCATTGAAAAAGGAGATCGATGATAATAAACGTATTATAGTAGGTGTCAACAAATTCCAAGATCCAGACGGCGCTGAACCCAAACTGAATGCAATGGATATAGAGATTGAAGGAAGACAGATCGCTAGGTTAAAGGATTTTAAGAATTCTCGCGACAGGATAAAAGTGGAGCAGGCTTTAAACGCATTGCAAAAGGCTAGCGAAAACCCTGATGAGAACCTAATCCCTCACATCATCCATGCTGTAAAGAGCTGTGTTACATTAGGTGAAATAAGTAGTACACTTGTAGGAGTATTTGGAAGGTACGAACCCAGAATATCTTTTTAAACACAGTTTAGCATAATTTTGCCGTCTACAAGCTTATTATACATTCGAAACGATAATTAACGACATGAAGAGAGTAGATCTTTTGATCTCTCATGAACACCTCGTTGAAGTTAATGAACTTCTTCACAAGCATAACGTAGGTGGAATAACATTTTATGATGTCA
>Ga0075434_100003078_pt1 | contig 14838 bp, 11 predicted proteins | sample RhiMethybrSRZTD3_FD_75298 | JGI IMG/M metagenome (GOLD analysis project Ga0075434, IMG submission 75298) | Populus rhizosphere microbial communities from Tennessee, USA - Rhizosphere MetaG P. TD hybrid SRZTD3 | ecosystem: Host-associated > Plants > Roots > Rhizosphere > Soil | place: USA... | reverse complement strand
TCGATGGCCGAGAGGGCAAGCGTGAAGAGGCCGCCTGGGCCCGACGTGCCCGCGGCTTGCCGCAGCTTGTCGGCTATGTGCTCCACATGGTGCGGATTGCCGCCCACGGCCAACGCGCCCAACTCATCCACGGCAACCTTCAGCGCTCCCGTCATCGCAGCGCCGAAGAAGGTGACGCCCACGCCCTCGATGCCATCCGTGGTGAGGACCTTGGCAACCACGATGTCGCGCGTGGCGCCCGGCACTGTCTTGCCATCCGCCAGGGGCTCGTCGGCCGGTAAACGCACGATCTGGGATGCAACCCGTTCGATCTTCATGGCAACTCTCCCTGGAGCTTGCGCAAAGGTGTGGCGCAACCATCGCAAAGTTTCCCCCGCCTCGCCAGTGAGGCCGGCCTGACAAGACCTGTCGAAGTGTCTGGGCCCTTGGCCCCACTCATTCGCAACTCTCTTGCGGCTCGCCAGCGGTTCTCTGGCAACTCTCCGGCAAATCCTGGCAAAATCTCTGGCAAAATCTCTGGCAAAATCTCTGGCCCAACGTTCTGGCCCAACGTTCTGGCCCAACCTTCTGGCCCAACCTTCTGGCCCAACCTTCTGGTCCAACCTTCTGGTCCAAGTCTGAGCTCTCTCGTCTCAGGTCCAGGTCTCTGGTCCAGTCTCTGGTCCAGATTTCTGGCCCATTTTTCCGGCCCCGTTTCAGGTCCATTTCGGGTCGAGTTTCCTGGCCCCGATCACTCGCCCGAAGCCCTGACCCGAATCACCCGAACCTCTGGCCAAAAACCTCTGGCCAAAACCTCTGGCCAAAACCTCTGGCCAAAACCTCTGGATAGCCGATCGTGGCGCCTTGCAGGGGCGGTGGCGCACCGCTAGCGTCACGCCTCAGTCGGGGGTAGCGAGGGAACCCCCGGTTGGGCCGCATTTTCGTTGGCAACTCCCTCGCCGAGGTGAGCGGACGGTCGCTTGGGGGGGTGGGTCCATGACAACGCTGCAGGTTTCGGCGCAGAAACAGTTGCGCCAGTTTGTCGATCAGATCGAGCGTCTGGAAGAGGAGAAAAAGGCACTCACCGGCGACATCCGCGACAAATATCTGGAAGCCAAGGCCACCGGCTTCGATGTCAAGGCGCTGCGCAAGATCGTGGCCCTGCGCAAGAAGAGCGCAACCGATCGGCAGGAGGAGGAGGCCATCCTCGCCGTCTACATGCATGCACTCGGCATGACCGACGCGGAGCCTCAGTCGCACCTCGTCGATGCCGCAGAGGACGAGGCGGCGTGACTGCTCGCAGCAAGCGGGCGCCGTCGAGGGTGCCCAGGGGAACACGCTTTGTGTTTGAGTGACGCTCGCGTGCACCGGGTGAGATGCGGCACCTTCGCGGATGGCTCCAACGCCTCGCCGCCCGGCGTGTGGGCTAGCGTTGGGAGATCGGCGGCGGCGCGAGCGGTCGCGCCCTAGCTCGCCACGTCCGAGCGGTCCCTGACGCGCCCATCCGCTGCACTGTTTGCCCGCTCCGCCATCGCCCGCGGGCAACCGACCGCGGCCCGCGGATGGGTGCTGCTGGTGAGCCGCGCCGAAGCCTCACCTGGTTAGTTCTCGTCCATCTTGAGCGCGGCGATGAAGGCCTCCTGCGGAATCTCCACCTGGCCGAACTGGCGCATCCTCTTCTTACCCTTCTTCTGCTTCTCAAGAAGCTTGCGTTTCCTCGTGATGTCGCCGCCATAGCACTTGGCGAGCACGTCCTTGCGCAGCGCTCGGATCGTTTCGCGCGCGATGATGCGACCGCCAATCGCCGCCTGGATCGGAATCTGGAAGAGGTGGGGCGGAATGAGCTCCTTCAGCTTCTCGCACATGGCGCGGCCGCGGCTCTCGGCACGCGCACGGTGCACGATCATGGAAAGCGCGTCGACGGGCTCGCCGTTGACCAGGATGGACATCTTGACGAGGTCGCCGGGCTCGTAGCCCTTGATGTGGTAGTCGAACGAGGCATAGCCGCGACTGATGGACTTGAGGCGGTCGTAGAAATCGAAGACCACCTCATTCAGCGGCAGTTCGTAAACGAGCAATGCGCGCGTGCCTGCGTAGGTGAGGTTCCTTTGTCGGCCACGGCGATCCTGGCACAGCTTCAACACCGATCCCAAGTGCTCGTCCGGCACCAAAATGGTGGCCTCGATCCACGGCTCCTCGATCCGATCGATCTTGACGGGATCGGGCATGTCGACGGGGTTGTGCATCTCAAGCTTGGTGCCGTCGGTCAGATGCACGTGGTAGATGACGCTCGGCGCCGTCGTGATGAGCTCGAGGTTGAATTCACGCTCGAGCCGCTCGGTGATGATTTCCAGGTGTAGTAGTCCGAGAAAACCGCAGCGAAACCCGAACCCCAGCGCCGAGGAGGATTCCGCCTCATAAGTGAAGCTCGCATCGTTGAGACGCAACCGCGCCATCGCCTCACGCAGGTCTTCGAACTGGGCGGCGTCGACCGGGAAGAGACCGCAGAAGACCACAGGCTGCGAGGGCTTAAAGCCTGGCAGCGGTTCGGGGGTGGGGTTCCTTTCGTCGGTCACCGTGTCGCCGACGCGAGTGTCGGCGACCTGCTTGATGGCAGCGGTGAAGAAGCCAACTTCGCCCGGTCCCAGCTCATCAAGCACCTCCTGCTTCGGGCGAAAAATGCCGACGCGCTCCACCTGGTACTTGCCCCCGGTGGCCATCATCTGGATCTTCTGGGCTCGTCTCAGCGTACCATCGATGACGCGAACCAGCACGATCACGCCAAGGTAGGCGTCATACCAGCTGTCGATGAGGAGGGCCTTGAGGGGTGCCCCGGCATCGCCCTTGGGTGGGGGCAGCCGCGCAACGATTGCTTCCAGCACCGCCTCGACGTTCTTGCCGGTTTTGGCCGAGATCGGAATGGCATTGGAGGCGTCGAGGCCGATCACCTCCTCGATCTGCTGCTTGACGCGATCAGGATCGGCGGCCGGCAGATCGACCTTGTTGAGAACGGGAAGGATCTCAAGGTTGTTGTCGAGTGCCTGGTAGACGTTGGCGAGCGTCTGCGCCTCAACGCCCTGGCTCGCATCAACGACCAATACCGCCCCTTCGCAGGCCGCGAGCGAACGTGAAACCTCGTAGGCAAAATCAACGTGGCCCGGCGTGTCCATCAGGTTGAGCTGATAGGTCTTGCCGTCCTTGGCGCGATAATCCAGGCGTACCGTCTGGGCCTTGATGGTAATACCGCGCTCGCGCTCGATGTCCATCGAGTCGAGGATCTGTGCCTTCATCTCGCGATCCGGAACATTGCCGCAGAGCTGGATCAGGCGATCGGACAGCGTCGACTTGCCGTGGTCGATGTGTGCGATGATCGCGAAGTTGCGGATGCGGTCGATGGTCGTCATGGCGCGCTGCTTAGCATCGCTTGGCGGCGGGTTGAACAGCGAACGCTCGCCCCTCCCGTGCAGCGGCGGCGCAGCGGCAATTCTCACAGAACCACCAACGCGCACCGCCGGCTGACGCCCCCGGCGCCGCAAAATCGCACGCACCGTCCGGCACAACGTGAGAACCGGCAGCGCGGGGGTGCGACAAATTACGCCACATCTTATCGCCCACTCGGCCAAAACTGCATTACTATGCGCCAGGACTTACACAATCGCACATTGCGGCGGTTGTGTCCCCGGCCACTTTGAGAATTCGCGAGATTACCGGACCTTGCCGATCTACGAAACCGCGCGTGGAATGGCCCAGACGCTCGCGCCCGAGGTGCGTGCGCGGTTCGCGCAACGCCTGAAAACGCTGCGAACCCAGCGGGGGTTCGACCGGGCCCGCTATTTCGCCAAATCGCTCGGCATCGAGGAGAACCGCTACACGCGCTATGAACGTGCGGAAGTGGAACCTAGCCTCACGCTCATACACAAGATGTGCGAGACGCTGCGGGTCTCGCCCAACGAGCTGTTGGGCTTTCCGGAGCCGCGACACCACGGAAGCGCGGTCCTAAGCCTTGCCGAGACCTCAGCGCCCGACGGCGCCCGTGGGCCCGGCGAGATGGGCAGCAGGGGGACGGACCCCGTGAGCTCGCTCGCTTGGAGCCTCGCGGCAGAAGCGGCGGCCATCCGTCATGGACGCGGCGCCAAGTCGAAGCCAGCCGGCGATCCGCTGGCGGCGTTGCGCGAGACGAGCGCGCTCTTCAGCAACCTTCAGGCTGAGCCGTTCGCGACAGTGGCCGCCATCCTCGGCGACGCGGCCCTGAAGGATATGGGCGCCGAACACAAGACGCGGTTGGCGGAGCTCATTCAGGCCTATACCGAGACCATCAGCCACGTCTCCCTGTCGCACGCGCGCTGATCACGTGCGGATCACGCCGCCCGTGGCCTTACCCACGGCGGCGATGATCTTGGCGGCCACGGCATCGATTTCCTTGTCCGTCAGCGTCTGCTCTGTGGGCTGCAAGGTGACCTCGAGCGCCAGCGACTTCTTACCCTCGCCCAGGGTGTCGGCTTGGAAGACGTCGAACACCTTGACGCCGGCAATCAGCTTCTTGTCGACGGCGAGCGCCGCCTTCACCACATCGCCAGCGGCCACATTCCAGTCGAGCACGAAGGCGAAATCGCGTCGCACCGGCAAGAGGTCGATCGCTTCGAGTGATGTGCGGGCTGCCCCCTTCCGCCGTTGCGGTGGCAACGCGTCCAGGAATACCTCGAAGGCGGCAACGGTGCCGGCAAGGTCGAGCATGCGCAAAATTTCAGGGTGGATCTCGCCGAAATGAGCGAGCACAACCTTCGGGCCCAGCCGCAAAGCCGCGGAGCGCCCGGGATGGAACCAGGCTGGCGCGTCACGCGTGATCTGCGCCTTCATCGCATCAAAGCCGAGTTCGCCCAACAGCGCCACGACGTCAGCCTTGGCGTCGAACAAGCCGACTTCGGCGGCCGCGCCAGACCAGTGGCGCCCCGAGCCGGTGAGCGGTGCGGCACCGGCACGCACGCCGCAGGCGGTCATGAACTGATCCTCGGGCGCGTTGCCACGATAGGCTTGCCCCACCTCGAACAGGCCGAGGTCGGCAAAGCCGCGATTGCGGTTGCGTTGCACGGCGAAGAGCAGGCCGGGCAATAGGCTCGGCCGCATCGAAGACATCTCCGTGGAGATGGGGTTGGCGAGCTCAAGCGCCTCCCCGCCACCCCCAAAGGTCCGTGCCGCATTGCGGGAAATGAACGACCAGGTGACGGCCTCGATGAGACCGCGGGCTGCGAGCGCGCGGCGGGCGCGGCGCACGCGGCGCTGTCCTTCCGTCAGCACGGGTCGGGCGACGCCCCCGCGGCGCGGCATCGGCGCCGCAGGCACCTTGTCTAGCCCCACGATGCGGACGACCTCCTCGACGAGATCGGCAGCTCCGTGGACGTCGGGCCGCCAGCTGGGCGGCGTTACCTTCACGGTCGCGCCGCTGCCGTCCACGACAAAGCCCAACCGCTCGAGCGTGCCGCGAATCTCCGTCTCCTTAAGCTTGATGCCGCCCAGCTTTGCAACGAGTGAGGTAGAGAAGGAGATCACCGTCTTGCGGTCGGGCGGCGCGCCCGCCACCTTGCGCTTGGACGCAATGCCGCCGGCAGCCTTGAGCATCATGGCGGTAGCAAGGTCCAAACCCGGCAGAACGAACGCGGGGTCGACGCCCCGTTCGAAGCGGTAGCGGGCGTCGCTCGCAATGCCAACCTTGCGACCGGTTGCCGCCGTTCGCAGGGGATCGAAATAGGCGCACTCGATCAGGACGTTCTTCGTGTCGTGCGTGGTGCCCGTGTCCTCGCCCCCTAGAATGCCGCCTAAGCCCAACACGGCGCGATCGTCAGCGATCACGCACATGGTCGCGTCGACCTCGTGCGTCCGACCGTCAAGGCCGCGGAAGGATTCGCCCTTCTTGCCGAGTCGAGCGCGAATGGAGCCGACGAGCTTGTCCGCATCATAGACGTGCAGCGGCCGGCCGCGATCGAGACTGATGTAGTTCGTCACGTCCACCAGGGCGTTGATGGGACGCAGACCCACGGCCTTCAGGCGCTGCTGCATCCACATCGCCGAGGTGGTGTTGCGCACGCCTTGGAGATAGCGGCCGGCAAAGCACGGGCAGGCGTCGCGCGCTTCGCTTGGGAACGTAAGTTCAATTTCGACGGGACAATCGTAGGTGCCTTCCACATCCGAAACGGGGCGCTCGGGCCGCAACACTCCAAGGCCCGCCGCGGCGAGGTCGCGGGCGATGCCGCGCACCCCGGTACAGTCCGGCCGGTTGGGCGTAAGCTTCACGTCGATCACCGGATCAGCGAGACCCATCACATCGACATAGCGCTGGCCGATCTTGTTCGCGAGCTCCGCGCCAAGCTCGATGATGCCCTCGTGGTCGTCGGAAAGCTCAAGCTCCCGCTCCGACACCAGCATGCCGTTGGAGACAACGCCGCGCACTGGGCGCGCCTCGAGCGTGATCTGGGTGCCTGGAATGTAGCTGCCGGTTGGCGCGAACACCCCAATCATTCCGGTCTTGGCGTTGGGTGCGCCACAAACCACCTCGACCACACCGGCACCCGTGTCGACCTTGCACACTTTGAGCTTGTCGGCGTTGGGATGGCGCCTCGCTTCCACGATGCGGGCAATGGTGAAGGGCGCAAGCTTCGCCGCCGGATCATCGATGCTTTCAACGTCGAGACCGATAAGCGACAGCTTCTCTGCAAGCGCTGCGATCGGCGCTGGCGTGTCGAGATGATCCTTGAGCCAGGAGAGGGTGAACTTCACGAGCCTAAACCCTTACGCTTTGCATCCTGTCTGCGGGCCGCTTGTCCTCTCCGGTGCCATCGCACGCTTGGTCGCGGATGCAGCTGGCTGTTCCCGGTGGCTGGCCCGTTCAGACATGGCCTCGACTACGGCGATAGTCCGCCCGCGAGGGTCGGTACATCGAGCGCGGTAAAACCATAATGCCTGAGCCACCTGAGGTCGGCGGCGAACATGTCGCGCAAATCGGGGATGGCGTATTTCAGCATGGCGATGCGGTCGAGTCCCATGCCGAAGGCGAACCCCTGATACCGATCGGGGTCGAGGCCACAGTTGCGGATGACATTAGGATGCACCATACCGCTGCCGAGGATCTCGAGCCACTGCCCCGGTTTGCCGATCGCCGCCGCATCGATGTCGACTTCCATGGAGGGCTCGGTGAAGGGAAAATGCGAGGCTCGAAAGCGCATGCGCACCTCATCCACCTCAAAGAACGCCTTGCAGAACTCCTCTAGGCACCACTTGAGGTGACCGAGATGGGTCGTCTCGTCGATCACCAACCCCTCAATCTGGTGGAACATCGGCGTGTGGGTGGTATCGCTGTCCAGGCGATAGACCCGGCCAGGCACGATGATGCGGATGGGCGGTCGCTGGGTCAGCATGGTGCGGATCTGCACCGGGCTCGTGTGCGTGCGCAGCACCATGGCCACGGCATTGGTGGCGGCCTCCTCCGATCCGGGCATCGATCCCAGCATGTAGAAGGTGTCGTGCTCCTGGCGCGCGGGGTGCTCAGGGGGAATGTTGAGCTTGGTGAAGTTGTAGTCGTCGGTCTCGATATCTGGACCCTCGGCCACGGCAAAGCCCATATCGGCGAAGATTTCCACCACCTCGTCGAAAACCTGGCTCACCGGATGAATGCGCCCCTCCTGCAGCGGGCCAGCGCGCACGGGCAGCGTCACGTCGGCCCTCTCGGTGGCAAGCCGGGCCGTGAGAGCCGCGCGCTCGAGCTCGACCTTGCGAGCTTCGAGCCTGTCGCCGATCCGGGACTTGAGCCCGTTGACGGCTTGCCCAAAGGCCTTGCGCGCCTCCCCAGGCAGGGTGCCAAGCGTTGCCATCAGCTCGGACACGTGCCCCTTCCTGCCAAGCGTGGCAATGCGCACGCGCTCGAGAGCGGCCAGGTCGGGTGCGGCCGCAATCTCGGCAGTGAGCGCGCGCTCAAGGGTGGCAAGGTCAACGGTCTCGGTCATTGGCGATCCTGCCCTGAGCCTGGTGCCCGGGATCGGGTCGTCCCACGCGCCTGGCTCGCGATGGGCGCTAGACGCGTGCGGAGCCAATCCAACGGGGGCCTCCCAGGGACGACTACCCCTGGGGCGGCACTAGGCTGCCGTCTTCGCGTGCGCAGCAGCCTGCTCAACGAGGGCCTTGAAGGCCGCCGCGTCGCTGACGGCGAGGTCGGCCAAGACCTTGCGGTCGACGGCAATGCCGGCAAGCGCAAGGCCGCTGATAAATCGGCCGTAGGTGATCCCATGCTGGCGCGCTGCCGCGTTGATGCGCTGGATCCAAAGCGCACGGAAGGTACGCTTGCGGCGCTTGCGATCGCGGTAGGCGTATTGCATCGCCTTCTCGACCGCCTGCTTGGCGATGCGGATGGTATTCTTGCGGCGGCCGTAGTAGCCCTTGGCCTTCTTCAAGACCTTTTTATGCTTGGCGTGGGCCGGGACGCCGCGCTTGACGCGTGCCATTGATCACTCCATCACGAAAATCGGGAGACGCCGCCCCCCACGCACCGATCAGCGGGCATAAGGCATGTATTTCTTGACGATGCGCGCATCGCTATCACACAGCACCATGGTGCCGCGTGCGCTGCGCACAAACTTGGCCGTGCGCTTGATCATGCCGTGACGCTTGCCTTGGGCCTGAACTTTTACCTTGCCAGTGCCCGTCATCTTGAAGCGCTTCTTGGCGCCGCTCTTGGTCTTCAGCTTGGGCACTTCGCCCTCCTCTTGAGGCGGTGGCTAGGGCCGCGACCGGACGCGGTTCGCGAGGCCGCGGCTCGATGCCGGCAGCAACAACATCCGCCTCGGCAAAGCCCCGCCGGCGACTTCGGGCCCTTCTCATAATCCGAAGCGTTGGCGCGTGCAATGCTCTTGCACCCTCTGCGCGCGTTCGAGCGCAGATGCCGCGGCGCAGGCAATGCCCAGGCAATGCCTTGGCAATGCCCTGGCAATGTTAAGCGCGCCATCGCTCCATCGGCGGGGCAGCGCAAGACCTCCCGTGCGCGTGCGCGCTGCCGCGACGCCCACGCACGGGTGGGTTCAACCCCGGTCCTGGGCCAACGGCGCGGGGGCCATCGACCTGGGCGGGTCGCCTTTGGCTATGGCTCCCTTGGTCATGGCTCCCTTGGTCACGGCTCCCTTGGTGGCCTTGGGCCCCAGTAGGTCTTGGCTCTCGGTAGGTTGGCTGCCGAGCCGACTGCGGCCGGCGCGCCAAGGTGACCGAGCCCTCGTTGCGAGCCGGGCACCTCAACGCGGCGCGAGCACCATGACCATCTGCCGGCCTTCCATGCGCGGCTCCGATTCCACCTTGGAGAGCGGTTCGGTGTCGGCCTTCACGCGCTGCAGAACCTGCCATCCAAGCTCCTGATGAGCGAGCTCGCGACCGCGGAAGCGCAAGGTGACTTTCACCTTGTCGCCATCTTCGAAGAACCGCTTGATGGCACGCATTTTCACGTCGTAATCGTGATCATCGATGCTCGGCCGCATCTTGATCTCTTTGATTTCGACGATCTTCTGCCGCTTGCGCGCTTCGGCGGCCTTCTTCTGCTCTTGGTACTTGTATTTGCCGTAATCGAGGATCTTGGCCACCGGCGGCGTGGCGTCCGGCGAAATCTCGACGAGGTCGAGGCCGGCATCGATCGCGCGGGCCAGGGCATCGGCAGTGTCCACAACGCCAACGTTTTGGCCGGTGTGGTCGATCAGGCGGACTTCGCGGGCGCGGATATCTTCATTCATCCGCGGGCCGGCTGGCTCGCGCTCGGGCGCGGCTCTCATGGGACGACGTATGTTGCACTCTCCATCGGCTGTTGCACGTGGGCGGAAGGGTGGCGAACGCCGTGGAATCGAACAGATCGCCCAAATTCCGCCCACACCCAGAATCGGAAAGATAGGGACGCAAGTCAAGATTGTCGCGGACGGGCATCCACGGCAGGAGCGCAGGCCGCCGCAAAGCGCCCTGCAAGGGCGCTCTCCAACAGCCGGTCATAGACGGCAAGCGTTTGCCGTTGCATGGCCTCGACCGTGAAATGCGCCAACACGTGGGCGCGACCCCGGCCGCCCATGGCCCTTCGCTCCTCTGCCGGGAGCGCCAGGGCCATGGCTAGCCGCTCCGAAAGGCTGGTGGCGTTGCTTGGTGGGACCAGCCAACCGGTGGCCGCGCCTTCCGCCACGGCAGGCGGCGCAAGCACTGTTTCCGGCGGCGCGCCGATGGCCGTGGCGATCACCGGGCAGCCCATGGCCGCGGCCTCGATGGCGGCCCTGCCAAAGGCCTCCGGTTCGATCGAGGCAAGGACGGTCACGTGCGCGGCGAAGAAGGCCGCCGCCGCGTCCTCGACGTGTCCCACAAACCGCACCGAGGAGCCCAACTCGGCATCTGCGACTTGGGCATGCAACTCTTGGGCGTAGGCATCGCGGCCCTGCGCATCGCCGGCCAGCACCACGACCGCGCCTCCCAGTTTGTTGGCCGCCTTGAGCCGCGCTGCCGCTTGGATCAGCACGCTCCGGCCCTTCCAGGCCGTGAGCCGCGCCATGTGCAGGACGACGCGGGTGCCCGCCGTCACACCCCAATGGGCCCGCAAAGCGGCAACGCGCCCCGCCTCGATGCGCGCCGGATCGAAGGCGTGGAAATCCACGCCGCGATGGATCACGCTGATGCGCCGGCGAGGGGTAGCGTAGCGGGTAGCGATCAGATCCGCCGTGTAGCTAGAATTGGCGATGACGAGATCGCCGCGCGCCATGACGCCATTGTAGAACCGTTTGGCGGCGTTGCCCTCGCGGTAGGCACCGTGATAGGTGGTGACGAACGGCACACGCGCGCGCCGCGCCGCCAGGAGTGCGCTCCAGGCTGGCGCGCGGCTACGTGCGTGTACGAGATCGACGCTCTCAAAGCGGATGAGCTGCGTCATGCGAGCGGCATTGACCAGCATCCCGACGGGGTTCTTGGTGGCCGCCGGAAAGGGGATGAGCTCGCCCCCCACCGCCGCTACCCGTGCGATCAGTCTGCCGCCGGGCTCCGTCAGCACCAGCGCGCGCCCGCCGGCGCGGACCACGGCTTCAGCCATCTCCAGCGTTGAGAGCTCCGCTCCGCCAGTCTCCAGGCGCGGGACGATCTGCAGTATGGTCGGCCGGTCGCGTGGCACGGTCGCGTGGCACCCCGTTCGCTCTTGCGCCGTCGCCAGCGCTCATCGACAGGGCTTCATAGGATGGACGAACCTCGACCGCAATTCATGGCTGTCGGCTCCGGACGCGAACAGCGGCGCATCGCCTATCTGCGCGAACCGGATGATGGCGCAGGAAAGCCGGGCGTCTTCTGGCTGAGCGGCCTCAAGTCGGAAATGACGAGCACCAAGGCCAGCGCTCTCGCCCACTGGGCGCGCGAACAGGGCCTCGCGTGCCTGCGCTTTGACTACTCGGGCCATGGCCAATCGGAGGGACGCTTCGAGGACCGGACGCTTGGGCAATGGCTCGCGGAGGCGCGCTCGGCGTTCGGCCTGACACGCGGGCCACAGGTCGTGGTCGGCTCCAGCATGGGCGGGGGCATTGCGCTCCTCCTGTTGCGCGAGCTGATGGCCCAAGCACCGCACGAAGCAGCGCGCGTCAAAGCGCTGGTGCTGATCGCTCCGGCTTGGGACCTGGCGGAGCTCATGTGGAGCCATCTCAGCCAGAGCGCGCGCGGGGAGATCATGGAGAAGGGCATCTATCTGCGGCCCTCCCGCTACGGCGATGGTCCATATCCCATCACGCGCGCCTTCATCGAGGAGGCGCGGCAGCATCGCATCGGCGATACCCCCTTCGATCCCGGCCGCCCGGTGCACATCCTGCATGGGCTGCTAGACCCCGACGTGCCGTGGGAGCACACGCTCGATCTCGTCGCGCATCTTTCCGGCGACTGGACCCGCGTGTCGGCCGTGCCTGACGGCGAGCACCGCCTCTCGCGGCCGCAGGATCTTGCCCTGCTGCTCGACATCGTCGGCCGGCTGGCCCAGCCGTAGGCGCGCACGCCCGGCGCAGGCAGGCGCAATGGGCACCGGCTTGCTCCATCGTCAGCGGAAGGCTGCGACGCGGGCGGCCTGCTCGACGATCACACGCGCGTTGTCGAGGTCCGGGGTGCCGGCCGGCTCGCCCTTGACTTTGACGAACGGGCTCGACCACACCGGCAGGCGCGGGCAACCGCCGCAACTCTCCTTGTAGCTCATGATATCGCGCCACTTCGTGCCGTTGACGTAGCCATGGCCGTAGGGGAACGGGGTCATGTTTTTGTCCAGATTGAGGTCGTGACGAGCACCGATCAGGTGTCCCACCTCGTGTGCCAGCGTATAGCTCGTGGCTGCACATTCATGATGCACCACGGCGAAGGCCTCCTCGGCGTCGGCGAACACGCGGGTCGCCAGGCCGCAGCCCTTCGGGTCGTCGACAATGAGGACACCGACGTCGGCCTTGTACTTGTTGCGCAGCTCGTGCACCTCGTCCATGTAGCCGTCGCCCTTGTCGGCAAAGCGCCACACGTGATCAAAATGCGCGCCCCCCTCCTCCACGTAGTCCGTTTGATAGGCGTGCACCAAACGCAACTTGACGTGACCGATGCCGCTTTGACGGAAGGACTCGTTTGCCTCCTCAATCGATAGGTCGACCAGCTCCCTCTTCACGTCCGAGTAATTGCTCGCCGCCTTCTTGGTGTAGGCAACAATCAGGTCGATGACGACGTCTTTGGGGGGAGCACCGGCCTTGCCCGGCTCCTTGCGGGTTGCGGCATCCGTTGGGCTCACCACCGCTACCTTTTGGTCGGCTGTCGCCTTGGCCGCTTTGGCCTGCTTGCCCCTGAGCTGACCACCCTTCTGCTGCCGCTTCGGCCGCATGATGCTGGCATCGCCCTCGTTGCGCAGCGGATCGTCACGCAAGTTGGGATCGTTCTGCCGCATCCCCTCGGGCATCGGCGCGTGCTCCTGCGGCATGCGGTCCCCGTCCATCTCAACGACGGCATGCATCTCCCCTCCCATGTGACGGATTGAATAGAGCTTGCCCTCGTGCTGAAGGGTGCCGGTCATCTTGCCGCCCGGCCACCACATGATCGTGGCCGGTGCGTCAGTGCCCTCCACTGCGCCGCGCCACACGCACATGTCCTTGCGGATGTCGACGCTGGTGCGCACGATCGTCAATTCCGTCCTGTCGCTGAGCTTGATCGCAACCCGCGCCGCCTCCTGCGAGGTTGCCGGGCCACCGATGTTGGGGCCTGCATCCTTCGTGAGCGCGTATTCCACCATCGGCGCCATGGGGGAGGCCATCATGCCCACGCCCATCGTCGCCCGCGACGCCTTGGCCCGCTCCATCATCGCCATCTGCTTGTCGTTCATCTTCATGTCGCTCGGAGCGGAATGGAACATATGATTCCAGTCGTTGCCCAATTGGGTTGCGAGCGCGCCCTGGTTGGCCGCCGCCTTCTTGACGGCTTCCACGTTTTCCTTGGGAACCTCCCACATCTCCGTCTTGGTCAGCGTCAATACCTGACCCCGAGCTTTGCCTGCGTGCTTGATGATCCTTTTGTAGGTTGCAGAGTTCTGCGGCGGCAGCTTCGTCATGATGAGCGGCACGCGCTCGGGCGGCGTCTGGGCCAGGGGCATCTGGGCCAGGGCCAACCCGACCGTGAGGGATACGAAGGCGCCAAGCAGCAGAGATGCCCGGGCGGTGCGAGACGTGATCATGACCATATATTCTCCCACTGAGGGTCACCGGCGGAGGGACTTGAACCTCCAAGGATGAGACTTGGCCCTCGCCGTTGGCGCCGTGCGCCCGGTCGGTGCGGATTGGACCCCGACCCTGGGATGGCCGTCGGGATGCCCATCGCTCCCCAAAGGTGTTGGTTTCAGCCGCGTTGTCTTGGAAAGACGACCCTGAACCATGGGCCAGCCCGCCTTATCGGGCAAGCGTGCCACGCGATCGCTATGAACGTTGATCAACATGGCCACGAAGTCCCCATGTGGTGAGCAATACGTCCGCCCGCCGCCTTCGGATCAAAATGCCTGCAAGCTCGCGGCAATCGGCCTCACTGTGGCGCCACCGGAACGCTCCACAACAGAAAATTCGCCGCGCCGGCTGCGAAGCTTGCGCGGCTTCTTTTGCAGCGCAACAGTCCCCGCATGCGCTCCATTTGGCCGACAGCGCAGGTCGGGCTTTCAGCCAGGCGTCCCAGCAGGCCTGGGTCGCGGATGGCTCGCCCACGGTTGAGGAGGGTGCGGCTTGGGGGGGTGGTGCTGCTGGCACTTCTGACGCTTGCTGGGCTCACGGCTCGGCACGGCCGGAGGCTCGTCGACCCAGCCATGGCGCAGCCGGGCGCAGCGGCCGCCGTTGTGGACACTGGAGGCGTCCCCGAGGGGCCATCCCTCTGGCAGAAGCGGTGGTGGATCGATCGAACCGCGCGACTTCTGCGCGGGGGCGAAGGTCTGGGTCCCGAGGACGATCTCGGTGCCCTGTTGCCTCTCACCAAGGAGCAGATCGCCCGTCGCTTCATGTTGGACGAGCGCTTTGGCGACGCCATGCTCGACTTCAACCTCTTCTTCCTCGGCTTCAAATCCGATCACTTGAAGAGCGGCAGCGCCTACGATCGCACGGTGTTCGACTTTCCCAACGCGGTGGCGGCCGCACAATCGCTGCTCAAGGACGGCGACTACTTCAAGCTGTTCGACCTCGAGGGACCGTTCTACATGGCGCCGCTGCGGAGCGAGCCGCTCGACGAGCCCCCGCAGCCCGGGGATGAGGGCCTTACTCCCGCCCAACTGCGCGGCAAGGCCATGCGCGAGAGCGAGGCAGTATTTGCCGATGCCTTGGCCTTCGCCCAGGCCAA
>Ga0075434_100003076_pt1 | contig 14844 bp, 9 predicted proteins | sample RhiMethybrSRZTD3_FD_75298 | JGI IMG/M metagenome (GOLD analysis project Ga0075434, IMG submission 75298) | Populus rhizosphere microbial communities from Tennessee, USA - Rhizosphere MetaG P. TD hybrid SRZTD3 | ecosystem: Host-associated > Plants > Roots > Rhizosphere > Soil | place: USA... | reverse complement strand
TTCGTTGTCGCATACAAGATCACCCCACCAACAGCGGTCATTCAGCACAGCATTGACGGCGTCCGTACGAAGATCCCTTCATTGGCCTGGCTGCTCGCGATCATGGCGCTCGCCTTCGGGCTGTCCGAGGGAACCGCCACCGACTGGTCCGCGCTACACGTCACCGAAGTCGCCCAGGTCGACTCCACCACCGGGTCCATCGGCCTTGTCGCAGTAAGCGGTTTCATGGTCCTTATCCGCCTCCTCGGCGACCGTCTCGTCGCTCGCTTCGGCCGCCGCGCCGTCGTCCGGTTCGGCGGTATCTGCGCAGCAGTGGGCTACAGCACCGTGACCTTGGTCAGCGGCCTGCCACTGCTGCTCGTGGGTTGGGCATTGGTCGGATTGGGAGTCGGCATGATCGCGCCCCAGGTATACGCAGTTGCCGGCCACATCGGCGGCGGCCGAGTGCTCGCTGTCGTCGTCACCTTCGGTTATGCCGCCTTCCTCTTGGGGCCGGCTGTGGTCGGCTTCCTCGTCAGCCATCTCGGGCTGCACCATGCGATGGCCGTCCCGGCGGTTCTCTGCGCCGGCATCGTGGGCCTCGCGGCCACCATGCCGAAAAATGACGCCGACCTGTCAACTGCCCACTGAATAACAAAGGCCAGTCCTGCCGGTATCGATGAACTGAGTTGCCGTTGCGAGGACTGGTCGCAAACATGGTGGCGTGACGAAGCCGCAGCACCGCGCCGACATGTTTGTTGATCCAGAGACCGACCCTCGTGAGGGAGGTACGTCGCTCGGCGACGAGCGCGAAACACTGATCGAGTTCCTGCGTGGCCAACGCCTTACCATGCAGCTCAAGTGTGAGGGCCTGGACGCCGAACAGCTCGCCAGTCGTCCGATTGATCCGTCGACCCTCTCGCTGCTCGGCCTCGTGCGACACCTGGCCGAGGTCGAGCGCAAGTGGTTCCGGCAGCGGTTCGCGGGTCTTGACGTACCCAATCGCTACCAGTCTGAGGCTGAGCCCGATGGCGACTTCGACGGTGCCGTGGCTGATCAGGCAGTGGTCGATGAGGCGTGGGCCGCGTGGCGAGACGAGGTCGGCTTCGCCGAGCAATTCGCCCGTGACACAGATCTCAGCTTTGTTGGCCGAGATGGCGCCGGCGAACCTGTCTCTTTGCGGGAGCTTCTGGTCCACATGATCGAGGAGTACGCCCGCCACAACGGTCATGCGGATCTGCTGCGCGAGCGCATTGACGGACGCGTCGGCCAGTAGCGTGATCAACTACGACAAAGCAACGCCTCGGTCGGCAACTCCCAGCAGTCGAGTCCCGTCCGCTCAGGTTGTCATCAGCGCCGTCTACGCGCTGTGCGTTCTCGTGCCACTCGCCTACTTGACGCTGGTGGTGATCCTCGGGCTGGACCCGAGCGGGCCCGACACCGCGCGGCAGGAAATGATCGCCATCGGCCTCGTCGGAACCACCGCCCTGGTGAGCGGCGTGCTCCCGGGGCTCTACCTTGCGAAGTCCGACTCCGCATCGCGTATCGGCGCGATCGTCTACGGTGTCCTATCCCTCTTGACGATCGTGTTCTTCTGGTCCGGGGCGCCCGGCATCCTCGGTGCCGTCGCCGCCTGGCTGGGAGGTCTCACCCGCGGTCGAACTCCCGTCCAAGGAGCGGCCCGGGTCTTGGCAATCATTGGCCTTTGCATCGCGATTCTCAACTGCGTAGCCAACGTGGCCTGGTCTGTTGTGGGCGCCTTTGTCGAGCACTGAGAGTAGTGAACGCGACTTCGGTCGTGAGAGCTCCGCCTGGTCCAGATCAGGCCCTGACGCACCGATCCACGGGTCTTGATCATTCCTCGTCGACCATGGGGCGCACGCGTACTCTCAACGCCCATGTGCCTAGCCTTGTGTCATGGCCGTGGGGGAGTGGGGTGACCGACCGCTGTTATTGGCGGTCGACGCGGATGCGCGTCAGCTGGGAAGGATCGAGGGCGAGCTGCAGCGCGCGTTCGGTGCTGATTTCCGGGTCCGTGGTGAGCTGGCTCCCGAAGACGCCGTGAGGACTCTCCGGGGGGCCAAGTCCCGCCAGGAGAGAGTTGCTGTTGTCCTGGTGGACGACACGTTTCCCGATCAAGCTCGATCGGAGATTCTCAGCACGGCAAGGGCTCTTCACCCAAACGCTAAGCGAGCCCTTCTCGTCGCCTGGGGTGCGTGGGCCCATCCCGAGTCGGCGGAGAAGATTTTGCGGAGCATGGCTGTTGGCGACATCAGCTACTACATACTCAAACCGTGGATAACCCCCGACGAATTGTTTCATCGGGTCGTTGCGGAGTTCGTTCAGGAGTGGTCACGCAGCGAGCCGACGAACTTTCGCGAGGTTATCGTCGTTGCGCCGCAGCAGAGTGGACGTGCGTACGCGGTGAGCGACCTGCTGAGCCGCAATGGCATTCCACATGCTTTTCGCTCCCGTGCCTCGGAGATGGGTCAGAGTGTGCTGGACGAGATCGGTCAACCTGAGGGTGAGGTCGTGGTCTGGATGCCAGCCATCGGCGGCACGACTCTGGTTGATCCCACAGACGCCGAGATCTTGGAGGCCTGGGGCATTCCCACCACTTTGAGGGATACTGACCGCGACTTTGATCTGCTCGTCGTCGGCGCAGGTCCGGCCGGCCTGGCAGCGGCCGTTTACGCCTCGTCGGAAGGCGTGCGCACCATCGTCGTGGAGCGGGAGGCAATCGGCGGCCAAGCAGGAACCAGTTCGCTGATACGGAACTACCTCGGTTTCTCCCGAGGACTAAGTGGTGCGGAGCTCGTGCAACGCGGGTATCAGCAGGCGTGGGTGTTCGGTGCCCGTTTCGTCGTCACAAGGGAGGTGGAACGGCTTTCGCCCCAAGACGGCGGTGGATTCACGGCACAAATCGGGAACGTCGGAGAAATCTCCGCGCGGGCCGTTGTGATCTCGACGGGAGTCTCGTACCGACGCCTTGGGGTCCCGACCCTGGAGGACCTCAGTGGTCGCGGCGTGTATTACGGAGCGAGCGTCTCCGCTGCCCAGGCTCTGACGGGTCTGCGTGCTGCCGTAGTGGGTGCTGGCAATTCTGCGGGCCAGGCAGCGCTCCACCTGGCAAGGTATTGCACATCCGTCCACCTGATCGTCCGAGGGCGCAATCTGGCGGACAGTATGTCGGCGTACTTGGTCGATGCCATTGCTGCCCTGCCGATGATCAATGTCCACTTGAACACCGAGGTAGTCGGCGGAGATGGGGACGGGCAGCTGGAATCGGTAACTGCGCGCAACCGCCTCAGCGGAGAGGAGGAGCACCTACCTCTGGAGAGCCTGTTCGTGATGATCGGAGCAAGGCCACGGACAGATTGGCTTCCGGCGGAGGTCGATCGCGACCAACACGGCTTTCTGTACACGGGAGCCAAGGCAGGGGAGTGCGTTTCGTGGAAGCTCGCACGCTCGCCGCATCCTCACGAAACGTCCGTCCCTGGGCTCTTTGCCGTTGGAGACGTACGTTCCGGGTCGGTCAAACGGGTCGCATCGGCGGTTGGCGAAGGGTCGGTAGCGGTTTCGGAAATCCACCAGTTCCTCGCGACGCCGCAGGACTTGGGTGACTAAGTCCACGCGCGGTACGCGTGTTGTCCTTACCGCCGTCATCTTGACGGTGCCACTGCTTGGCCTTCTGCTGTTGCTTCGGCGACCCGATCTGGACCTTCGCTGGGAGCATCACCCGGCCCACTTCTGGTTGGTGTTGGCTACGGCACTGATCGCGGCCGTTCTGGCCTATGCCACAGGTGATGCCGCGGTACGCCGGGGAGACGCCCGGCTGCTCTATGTCTCTCTCGCCTTCGTGTCCTCGGCTGGCTTTCTCGCGCTGCATGCGCTCGCGACGCCCGGCGTACTGCTCGATAAGAGCAACACAGGGTTTCTGATCGCCACCCCGGTCGGCGTTGCCATCGGCTCGATCTTTGCGGCGCTCTCGACTGCGGACTTCTCTGGCGACAGCGCCGTTCGACATGTACGCATCGGCAAGCGTCTTCGATGGGCACTGCTCGGTCTGATGGTGCTGTGGGCGGTCTGGTCTCTTACATCACTGCCGCCACTCAACCGGCCGCCGCAATTCGCGGAGAGCTTCCCTTTGTGGCTCGCGGTACCGGCGGTGCTGCTCTACGCCGCGAGCGCGGTGCGGTATGTCCAGCTTTGGCGTCGTCATCCCTCCCTGATGTTGTTGGCGGTGCCATCGGCGTTCATTCTGCTTGCGGAGTCGATGGTGGCGATTGCTTTCGCCCGCAACTGGCATCTTTCGTGGTGGGAGTGGCACGTGCTGCTGCTCGCTGCGTTTGGTGTGGTGGCCTTGAGCGCGCGGGCCTCGTGGCGGGAGGAAAGATTCGCTGAGCTTTACCTTCCGCAAACCAGTGCCGGGCACCGTGAGATCAGTGTGCTGTTTGCCGATCTGGAGGGTTTCACCTCTTTCTCGGAGACCCACAAGCCAGACGATGTGGCGAGCATGCTCAATGAGTACTTCGCGGTGGCGGTCCCGGCAGTCGTCACCTCGTACGGGGGTGACGTTGATCGGATCATCGGTGACGCCTTGATGGTGACCTTCAACAAGCGCGGTGATCAACATGATCATGCTGAACGCGCCGCCGGGGCTGGGTTGGCGCTGCAGCAAGCGACCTCCGGCCTGGCGGAGCATCATCCGGATTGGCCGCGCTTCCGAGTAGGGATCAACTCCGGGCAGGTGTCGGTCAGTTTGCTGGGAGCTCAGGGAGGGCGTACGCACACGATCGTCGGTGACACTGTCAACATCGCGTCTCGTATCGAAAGCTCGGCGCCTACTGGTGGTGTGGCGATCGGCCCGGAGACCAAGGCGCAGCTGCCCCAGGCCGTCACGACGCCGTTGGGCGAATTGCAACTGAAGGGCAGACAGGAGCCGCTCCAGGTCCACTTGCTGATCTCGCTACGGGGAATTCGTCACTCATCTGTTGATCATCGAGATATCGACAACCAATGATCAAATAGCGCAACGAACTACTTACTTATCTCAAAGCGATAACGGTTGGCGCTGCGCCGTACTAAAGGCGGCGGGTCGCGCTCCCTATTGGCGTGCACGCCTGCACCGTTGAAGTACTCGGGGATCTGTGCCCTAGAACTTCAGTTTGGGCGCGGGCCTCGTCCGGTGCCGTTCGGAGGGTGGCAAACCCAATCCAGTCTTCCTGCGCCGATTCGCGTGCCCAGCTTTATCTGGACACCACGAATAGGAGATCTGCCTTTCACCATCGATAAGGAGCCCGATGATCAAGTGGATTGTCAGTGCAGCACTGAGGTTTTCTCGGCTCGTGGTGGCGGCCGCCATCGGGATCCTTGGGGTTGGTCTCTACCAGCTTCACAATGCGGCCGTCGATGTCTATCCGGAGTTTGAGCCACCGGACATCCAGATCCAGGCGGAGGCGCTCGGTCTGTCGGCCCAAGAGGTCGAGCAGTTGATCACGGTGCCGATAGAACAGGATCTGCTGAACGGGATTCCCTGGGTCCAGAGCATCAGATCACGATCTATGCCGGGTCTCTCGGCAATCGATCTTCAGTTCGAGCCAGGCACCGACCTGTTGGCAGCCCGCCAGTTGACCCAAGAGCGGATGTCTCAGGCGAAGGCGCTGCCCAACGTCGGCACGCCGCCGATGATGATCCAGCCAAAGTCGTCAACCAGCCGGATCGCCATGATCGCCATGCGATCGGACACCGTTTCCGAGATCCAGATGTCAGTCCTGGCGCGCTGGCAAATTCGGCCTCGCCTGATGAGCATCCCGGGTGTTGCCAACGTCTCGGTCTGGGGCATGCGTGATCGCCAGCTGCAGGTCCAGGTGGACCCGCAGCGGCTGCAGACCCACAAGGTGAGTCTGACCCAACTCATCGAGTCAACTGGCAACGCACTGTGGGTGTCACCGCTGAGCTTCGTGGAGGCCTCGACACCTGGGACCGGAGGGTTTGTCGAGACCCCCAACCAGCGGCTCGGGGTGCAACACATCCAGCCCATCGCTACTCCGGACCAGCTCGCCAACGTCGCGGTTGAGGGTACCCAGACTCCCCTGCGGATCGGCGATGTCGCCAAGGTGACCGAGGACCATCAGCCACTCATTGGCGACGCCAGCCTGGACGGATCGCCGTCACTGATGCTTGTCGTGGAACGCTTCCCCGACGCCAATACCGCCCAGGTCACCCATGACGTCGAGGAGGCGCTCGGTGCCATGGCACCCGGCCTGGCGGGGATCAACATGGACCCCCACGTCTTCCGGCCGGCCACCTACATGAGCACGGCGCTCAGTCATCTCGGGGTCGTCGGACTGGTGAGTGCGCTACTGCTCGTCGTCTCAGTGGGTTTGCTCTTCATCTCATGGCGAGTTGTGTTGATTCCCGTCGTGGCAGTTCCGTTCTCGCTGGTGTCCGCGGCCTGGGTGCTTCATCTACGCGGGGAAACGCTGACGACGATGACCCTGCTCGGGCTTGCCGCAGCAACCGCGGTGGTGGTTGATGACGTCGTCGGTGACGTAGCCGCGATACGGAGTCGACAAGTGGCGGCCGCTGGTTCGGACACCCCCCCGCTGACCTCTGTCGTCGGCGATCTCGTGGCTGCCCGCCGCGGACCCCTACTCGTCGCCTTGGTGATGGCAGTTCTGGTCTTGGCGCCGGTGCTGGCCATTGGTGGAGTGACGAATGCTTTCAGCTGGCCGCTCGCCGCGACGTACCTGCTTGCGACCGTGATCTCCCTTCTTGTCGCGCTGATCGTTACGCCGGCGCTTGCGGTGCTGCTGCTCCGCGACGGACGTGCTCATCTGCGGGCGGGCCCGCTTGATCGCTGGATACGCGCCGGAGCCGATCGCGTTGCCGCGCCGGCGATCTCCAAGCCCGGCTGGGTAGCGCTGGGCGCGGGCGTCCTGGCCATAGCGGCGATCTTGGTCGCCTGGCTGGCTCCGAGTGGACCGGTTCTGCCTACGCTGCAGGACCGCAACGTGCTCGTCCGCGTCCAGGGGGCGCCCGGCACGGCCCTGCCCGAGATGAGCCGGATCACCTCCGCGGTAGCCGCTGAAATGCGCGGCGCGCCAGGTATCGAGTCCGCAGGAGCGCACGTTGGCCGCGCGATCACCTCCGACGAAATCGTCGATGTCAACGCCGGGGAGATCTGGCTTACCGTGGCGCCAGATGCCGACTATAAAGCAACGCTTGCCGGGATACGCGATATCGCGGCGGGATACCCGGGGCTGCACACGACGGTCCGGACCTACGCCGAGGACCGTGTTGCCGCCGCCCGGGAGAAGGTCGGTGACGAACTCGTGGTCCGGGTCTACGGGCACGACCTCGCAACGTTGCAAGACACAGCCGATGACGTCAGCCGGACACTGAGCACCGTTACCGGCGTTCTGTCGCCCAAGGTGGAACCCCAGGTAACCGAGCCGACCTTACAGATCGAGGTGAACCTCGCTGCGGCCCAGCGTCACGGCCTGCGTCCGGGCGATGTTCGGCGCGAGGCCACCACACTGATCTCTGGCCTGGCCGTGGGGAACCTCTATGAAGAGCAGAAGGTCTTCGACGTAGTGGTTTGGGGAGGACCTCAGATCCGGCAGAGTCTCTCCGATCTTGAGGCGCTTCGCATTGATACCCCGTCAGGTGACCAGGTGCGGCTCGGTGACGTGGCAACCGTGCACATCGCGCCCGATCCGGTCGCGATCGACCACAACAGCGTCTCTCGAAGCCTCGACGTAACCGCCGTGGTCAATGGACGCAGCGCTGCGGACGTGGCACGAGATGTGACGTCACGGCTGCGAGGTATCTCATTCCCGTACGAGTACCACGCTGAGGTGCTCGGCGACGCGGCGCGGCAGCAGTCCAACCATGTTCGCGTTGCCGCAATTGCCGCTGTTGTGGTTTTGCTGAGCTTCCTGATCTTGCAGGCGGCAACGGGCAGTTGGGTGCTAGCGGCGGCGCTTCTGGTCACACTGCCAGTTGCGGTCGTGGGCGGTGTCCTGGTCGCGCCGCTGGTAGGAGGGTTCTCCTCCATCGGCGTCTTAGCGGCGCTCTTCGCGTTGCTCGCATTGGCCATCCGACAAGCCCTGGTCTTCCTACGCCGGGCCCGAGAGCTCGGCGCCGAGCCAGGAGCAAGCCCAAGCGAATCGGTGCGGCAGGCCGTACGGGAATTCGCGCCCTCGGTGATCGGCGTCGCGCTCGTCACGGCGGCGATCATGGTGACACCTGCTGTCATGGGCACTACCGCCGGCTTGGAGGCACTCCATCCCTTCGCGGTCAGCATGCTCGTCGGATTGGTGACGGCGACGGCCGTCTCACTGATCGCAGTGCCGGCCTTCTATCTAGCAATCGCCAACCGGGCCCTGTTGAAAGAAAAGGGGCGTCCGGCAATGTCCACTCCTGCATCTGCAACTGAGACTGAGGTGAACTCATGAAGCTCCGTGGTTATGCCGCTTCCTTCGCGGCTCTTGCGATGATCACTCTTGGGGCCAGTGGCTGCAGCGAGGCTGGAGCCTCGAACGAAGCAAACTCCGAGACCGCAGTCACGGTCGAGTCAGCGGGCGAAGACCAGCCAGCGCGCATCACAGTGAGCGAACGCGCCGAGCAGCGGCTCGGCCTGCGTACCGAGCCGGTCCGTCCGCTCACTGGTCAGCCTGGCGTGACCGAGGTCATCTCTTACACCGCTGTGGTGTATGACGCCGACGGCAAATCGTGGGCGTTCTCCTCGCCCTCCCCACGGACCTACATCAGGGTGCCCATCGATATCGCATCGATCACAGGGAAGACCGTGCAGCTCAAGAGCGGCCCGCCAGTGGGAACTCAGGTCGTCGTCGTGGGCGCGCCGGAGCTGGTAGGCGCTGAGGCCGGGATCAGCGGTGAGGAGTGATGGCCCAACCGGACAAGACCCAACCGCGTAAGACCTTGATGCGGTGGATCGTCGGCACGAGCCTGAACTACCGCTTCCTGGTCGTCGCCATCGGTGCGTTGCTGATGGTGTTCGGCATCGCCACACTGCCCTCGACACGGGTCGATGCATTTCCTGAGTTCGCGCCTCCTCGCGTGGTCATCCAGACCGCCTGCCTTGGACTGTCGACCTCTGACGTTGAGCAGCTGGTGACGGTGCCGCTGGAGCAGGCCCTCAATGGAGTCGAGGGATTGGATGATATGCGGTCCAAATCGGTACCGCAGCTCTCGGCGATCGAGCTCATCTTCAAGCCCAACGTTGACGAGCTCAAGGCCCGCGAGCTTGTCCAGGAGCGGATGACACAGGTGGCTTCCACGCTGCCGACCTGGGCAGCCCCGCCGGTCATGTTGGCGCCCGTCTCGGCCACCGGCCGGGCGATGCAGATCGGCATGACGTCGAAGGACCACTCACTGATCCAGATGTCGATGTCGGCCTATTGGACGATCCGTGCCCGGCTGCTGGAAGTTCCCGGAGTCGCCAACGTCGCCCTGTGGGGGGAGCGTCTGCAGATGATGCAGGTGCAGGTCGAACCACCCAAGATGGAGGCGCAGCACGTCGCACTCAACGAGGTCATGGAGGCGACGGCTGATGCCGTCGATTCCGGTCTGCTGCGCTTCTCCAGTGGTTCGATCATCGGCACTGGAGGCATGGTCGAATCGCCGAACCAACGCATCAATGTGCGCAATGTGCTCCCCATCATCACCCCAGATGATCTTGCCAACGTACCGCTGCACGTCGACGGCACGGGCAAGGATGTCAAGATCGGCGACGTCGGCCGCGTGGTCGAGGACCACCAGCCGCTGATTGGCGACGCGGTGATCAACGACAGTCCGGGCCTGCTTATCGTGGTCGAGAAGTTGCCCTGGGCCAACACCGTCGAGATGACCAAGGGCGTCGAGGACGCGATCCGGTCCTTGGAGCCCGGTTTGCCGGGAGTGCAATTCGACACCACGATCTTCCAGCAAGCGAACTTCATCACCGCATCGATTCAGAACCTGACACAGGCACTGGTACTCGGGTTCGTGCTCGTCATCGTGATCTTGGCGTTGTTCCTCTTCGAATGGCGGGTCGCGCTGATCAGTGTGCTCACGATCCCGCTCGCCCTGATGACGACGCTGCTGGTCTTGTACTGGCGAGGAGAAACGATCAACACGATGACCCTCGCCGGGCTCGTCATCGCCTTGGGGGCGGTGGTGGACGACGCCATCATCGACGTGGAGAACATCGTCAGACGGCTGCGGCAGCATCGGCTGTCGGGTGCCGAGGGCTCCACCGCATCGGTGATCTTGAACGCGTCGCTGGAGGTACGAGGTCCGATCGTGTACGCGACCTTGATCATCGTCGCCGCGGCGGTACCGGTGTTCTTGCTGCAAGGGTTGACAGGCGCGTTCTTCCGCCCGCTCGCGCTCTCCTACACGCTTGCGATCGTGGCTTCATTGCTGGTCGCCCTGACCGTCACGCCGGCACTGGCGCTGATCTTGCTCGGCCGGTCCAAGGTCGAACGGCGAACATCGCCTCTGGTCGCAGTCCTGCAGCGCGGCTACACCGCAGCCCTGTCCCGGATCGTGGTGCGGCCTCGCTGGGCGTACGCGACCTTCGCGCTGCTCACCGTCGTAGGAATCGCACTAGCGCCGCTTCTCGGTCAATCTCTCTTCCCAGGCTTCAAGGAACGCGACTTTCTTGTTCACTGGGTCAGCCAGCCGGGTACCTCCGCAGACGAGATGCGGAGGACCACCTTGGCGGTCAGCAAAGAGCTCCGGGCGATCCCCGGGGTGCGCAACTTCGGGGCCCACATCGGACAGGCGTTCCTCGGCGAGGAAGTTGCCGGAGTCAATCTCGGGGAGAACTGGATCAGCATCGACCCCTCTGTGGACTACGACAGCACCCTCGACAAGATCGAGGACGTCAATGACGCCTATCCCGGCCTGTTTCGGGAGACTCAGACCTATCTCGATGAGCGCATCGAAGAAGTTATCTCGGGCGGCAAAGAACCGATCGTCGTGCGGGTGTTCGGCCAGAACTTGTCGGTGCTGCGCGAGAAGGCTGCTGAGATCGAAGAGATCATGGGCGGCATCGAGGGTGTCGAGGACCAGCACACCGACATCTCGACCGATGTCCCGCAACTCCAGGTCGAGGTAGATCTCGCCAAAGCCGACAAATACGGCTTAAAGCCAGGAGATGTACGTCGAGCCGCCGCAACCCTGGTCGCGGGTGAGGAGGTCGGCGACATCTTCCGCGGTGGCAAGGCCTACGACGTCATGGTGTGGAGCACGCCGCAGACGCGCAGCAGCGTCCAGGACATCCAGAACATGCGCATCGACACCCCATCCGGGAAGACCGTACGACTTGCCGACGTGGCCGACGTCTCGCTGCAGCCGAGCCCCAATGCGATCGATCGCGAGGGTGACTCGCGTCGACTGGACGTCAGCGCGACCTTCGAGGGCGATCTTGGTTCCGTCGTCGGGCAGCTTCAGGACAAGCTCAAGGACGTCAAGTTCGAGCAGGGATATCATGCTGAGATCCTCGGCGAGTGGCAGGAGCGGGAGTCAGCCCAGCGGACCCTACTGCTGACAGCGGTGGTCGCCGGTGCCGCGATCTTGCTGCTCTTGCAAGCCTCCTTCGGCACCTGGCGACTTGCGTTGCTCAGCTTCCTGACTCTCCCGATGGCCTTGGTCGGCGGCGTCATCGCCGCTTTCCTCGGCGGTGGTGTGGTTTCGCTCGGGTCGCTGATCGGATTCTTCACGGTGTTCGGCATAGCCGCCAGAAACGGCATTCTGCTGATCAACCACTTCCAGCATCTGGAACGTGAGGAGGGCATGACCTTCGGCCGTGACCTGGTGCTGCGGGGGGCTCGAGAACGCCTGTCACCGATCTTGATGACCTCGCTCGCAACTGGCTTGGCACTGATTCCGCTGATCATCTTCGGCGAGCGCCCGGGCCAGGAGATCGAACATCCGCTGGCAATTGTCATCGTTGGTGGCCTCGTCACCTCAACCCTGCTCAACTTGTTCGTGACTCCATCGCTCTACCTGCGCTTCGGCAAGCCCCGTAAAGATCAAGAGCCGGAAGCAGCCGCCACGGAGCCAGAGCCCCAGCCGGCTTAGCCCGAGAAAGGGTCGACGCCGGGGGTTTGACCGCCCGCACGTGCATGTGGTCGACGGTGTCGAGCCGGGCGCAACGTCGTTGCGCCGTGGCCCTAGACTCCCGGCATGGAGTATCGACAGCTCGGCCGTAGCGGCCTCCGGGTCTCGACGATCACCTTGGGCACGATGGGGTTTGGCGGCACTGGATGGGCCTCACCCGTCGGCAACATTGATGTTGAAGGGGCGCGAAAGCAGATAGGTCTGGCACGCGACGCCGGCGTCAACCTGATCGACACCGCAGACGTTTACTCCGCCGGACTCTCGGAGGAAATACTGGGCCAGGCCCTCGGCTCCGATCGTGATGACGTGCTGATCGCAACCAAGGTCCGAATGTCCATGGGTGATGGACCGAACGACATGGGACTCTCCCGGCATCACATCATCCGGGGTGCTGAGGACAGTCTGCGCCGACTGGGCACGGACTACATCGACCTCTATCAAGTGCACGAGTGGGACGGTCAGACTCCGCTGGAGGAGACACTGCGCGCTCTTGACGATCTGGTACGGTCCGGCAAGGTTCGCTATATCGGCTGCTCGAACTACGCCGCCTGGCAGCTGATGAAGGCGCTCTGGATCTCCGATCGCGAGGGCGTCACGCCCTTCGTCAGCCAGCAGGTCTACTACTCGCTGCAGGCTCGCGACATCGAGAACGAGATCGTGCCGGCGGCAGTCGACCAGGGTATCGGCATCCTGGTCTGGAGCCCGATCGCCGGCGGACTGCTGTCCGGTAAGTACCGTCGCGACGTGGAGGCGCCGGCTGGCAGCCGGCACCTGACCGAGTGGAACGAGCCTCCTGTGTACGACGAGGACAAGCTTTACAACATCATCGAAGAGCTCGTGGCCATTGGTGCTGATCATGGCATCTCGGCGGCCCAGGTGGCCCTTGCATACACCATCGGCAAACCCGCGGTGACCTCGGTAATCGTCGGCGCCCGCACCGAAGACCAGCTGGCGGACAACCTGGCTTCAGCCGATCTGACACTGTCCGCGGACGAGATGGATCGATTGGACAAGGTCAGCGCGCAGCCCCTGCCTTATCCGTTCTGGCACCATGCGAAAGCCGCGAATGACCGCCTCAGCCCAGCCGATCTCACACTGCTGGCGCGTCACATCACCGGCTGAGTCACTTCTTACGAGATTGAGCCATTCGGCCGCAGCCGAGCGACAAGCTCGCCTCGACTGCGTACTCCTACCTTGCCGAAGACTGACTTCAGATGATCTTGCACCGTGTGAGCAGAGATGAACAGACGCGCTGCTATGTCGGCGGTGGAGTGCCCGGCGATCACCTCGCGGCAGATGTCCCGCTCGCGCGCTGTCAGACCGTACGCCGTAAGCAGCAGACCCAGCAGATGATCACCGTTCACTGGCTCGATGGTGACTGCGACTTGATCTTCTTCGCCACCGATCAGCAGGCTGGCCTCGAGCACTGCCCAGTGACCACCTGCATCGCGCAGCCGGGCACGAAAACCGCCTGAGGTCGAGGTACGAGCACCGCCGGCGACAACGTGCATCATCGTCGTAAAACGACCTGGGGCAATCTCATCGAGTCGTTCCTGCCATTCCTGTGCGGCTGGGGTTGACGCGCGAAGCTCGCCGCTGGGGCCGACGACGACGACTGCTGGATGGCCAGCGGGTCCCAAGTCGCAGGCTTCCAATCGCACTGCGAGCCTGGTCGCGCTGGCAATGCTGGGCGCCACCGCAGCGAGGAAGCCCATCTCGCGGTCAGTGAAGTCTCGGCCCGCCCGGACCAGGCCGGCGGCGCCCCAGCAGACACCATCAGCCAGAAACATGACGCGAAGCTCTTGGTCCAGGCCCAAGGGTCGCCAGACATTGTTGAACCGGGCGCTTCGGGTGCGGTCTCGTTGAGGCAGGTCAGACAGCCTGGCCAGGGGCTCCTTGCGCTGTGCCAGGGTGGCGAACCGGTGCGGCTCGTCGCTCGTCCCGTACTCCGATTCGGCGAGCCGCGGCTCGTACTCGTGCGGAATCTGCGTCTCGCCGCTGGTCATGATGCTGATCACCAGCGTCTCCGGGTCGATGGTCGCCCAGCACGTGAAGTCAGAGCTGACCCTGGCGTCAATGACCCGGATCGCTGCTGCGTGCAGATCACTGACGCCGAGTTCCTCGGTGGCCAGTGCCGTGATGTCTCGACGGGCGCGGATCGCCCGCTCTTCCCACACACCGAAATTGTTTCATCATTGCCATGGTGAAGCACTCCCAGAATTTGGGATCGACCTGGATGGCGACGGCTGGTCGCAGGGCGGCCAGTCGCGGACGGAGGCTGACGCCAAGATCGCCTTCGGATGGAAATAGGGTCGCGGCTATGGCGACTCGGCAGAGCTCAGCGGCCATCGAGCGAGTTTGGTCGCGATTGCCCGAGGGCGCCCGCGCGGTCCTGGAGTCCGAGCTATCCCCAACCGATCTGCAAAGCCTGCTGCTGAGCCTCGCGCGGACGCGGGCCCGTCGCATCGGTCCAGCGGAGGCACTCCGTCGCTGGAAGTCGACCGCTTCGTTCGGCCCGCCACAATCGATTCGGGTCGGCTGTCCGATGTCGAGAATCGGCTGTGGCGGCGGCTCCGGAACACTCCATTCGTCGGGTTAGCGCTCTCACCGGCACTGTTTTGGGCATCTGCACCTCAGTGAGTGCTGTGGACCAGAACCGAATTGTCAGCACCGTCCGCTCCAGCGAAGTGGTGAGCGATCCCACTAACGTGTTGGCACTCGAGGCGGCAC
>Ga0075434_100003073_pt1 | contig 14857 bp, 10 predicted proteins | sample RhiMethybrSRZTD3_FD_75298 | JGI IMG/M metagenome (GOLD analysis project Ga0075434, IMG submission 75298) | Populus rhizosphere microbial communities from Tennessee, USA - Rhizosphere MetaG P. TD hybrid SRZTD3 | ecosystem: Host-associated > Plants > Roots > Rhizosphere > Soil | place: USA... | reverse complement strand
CTTGCCGGGCTCCATCTTGAAATTTTTCCCTAGTACGATGACGAGCTCGCTGTAGTCGGCCGACCCTGGACGTCCGAGGCCCAGCGTCCTGCCTTTCAGGTCTTCGACGCGCTTGATGTCCGGCGTCGTGGTGAGCGTCCACTGCGAGATCAGCGACTCGCCGACGATGAAGACGATCGGCGCGCCCTGCAGCATCGCTTCCGAGCCGCCGCCGGGGATCGGCGTGAACTCGATCTCGCGCGCGATCGTCGCGCGCACCAGCACGCCGGCGGTCGCCGCGATAAAGTCCGCGTCGAGCCCCTCGTTCTTGAAGAAGCCCTTGTCCATGGCGACGTAGGACGGGATGTGGAAGCCGCTGCCGCCGGTCGTCCGGCCGACCCGGACCTTGATAGATTGCGCGTCCGCCGTCGACCCGGCGGACAGCAACAGCACGAACGAGAGCGAGGCGATCGCGGCTTTGGGAATCATCCTCATGGCGGTCTCCTTTTTCTATCCGGGCGGATAGAAGCTAGCCTTAAAACAGGATCGATGGCAAGAGCGCCCCGCGATTGACGCATGCCGTCCGCTGACCTAAGGTTGGATCACCAGGAGGTAGTCGTATGAACGTCCTTATCACCGGCGCCGGGCTGATCGGCTGCCACTTCGCGAAGCGCGCCGCCGACGCCGGCAACCGAGTCGCTATTTACGATCTTTCCCCCAACCGCGAGTATATCGACAAGATCGTCGGCCGCGATCGCGCCGAGATCGTCGCCGCCGACATGCGCGACCTCCCGGCTTTGCTGAGCACGCTCGAGCGCTTCGATATCGACACCGTCGTCGCCACCGCCGGCCTCATCGGCAAGCGCGTGGCGGAAAATTCCTATACCGGCTCGACCAACAATATCCTGGCCACCATCAATACCCTGGAGGCCGCGCGGCTGCGTCGTTTGCGCCGCGTCGTCTATGTGAGCACCTTCGGCGTGTACGATCGAGAGAAAATCAAAGCGCCGATCCGCGAGGACGCGCCGACGGGCGGGCACAATCTCTATACGACGACGAAGATCTGCTCGGAGCAACTACTCCATTCCTACACGCACCAGTACAAACTCGATACGGTGATCATTCGTCCCGCCGGCGTCTTCGGCCGCGGCCACTACGTCGGCGGATCGACGGTCGGCATGGTGATGCGCGACCTCGCGCTCAAGCTCATCAAAGGCGCGCCGTTCGCGCTCGACGCGAAGGTTTATTTCTCGAACGAGTACGTTTACGCCAAGGACGTCGCGCTGGCGATCGAGCTCGCCTGCGCCGCGAAGACGCCGCAACAGCGGATCTACAACGCCGGCAGCGGCGTCGTCACGAAAGCCGATGATCTCGCCAAAGCCGCGCGAGAGATCGTGCCGAAGATCGACGTAACGGTGACGGGCACCGCGGCCGAGAGCCATGCGGAATACCCGCTCGACTTGAGCGCCTCCAAGGAGGAACTAGGCTACACGCCGCAATTTCCGCTGAAAGATGCGCTGCGCGATTATATGGAAGAGTTGTGGAGCGAGGGAGTGAGAGGCTAGGCCTTCCACCAAAACCGTATCAAGCACCACAGCGCCGACACGCCGTCCTTCCAGGTGATCTTTTTTCCCTCAGCGTAGGTCCGGCCGTAATAGGAGATCGGCACTTCGTAGACGCGGCAGCCCATCTTCGCGACCTTCATCGTGACCTCCGGCTCAAAGCCGAAGCGCTCGGATTCGAGCTTGATGCGCTTGATGACTTCGCTACGAAAGACTTTGTAGCCGACCTCCATGTCGGTGAGGTTCAGGTTTGTGAGCGCGTTCGAGAACAGCGTCAGCATTTTGTTGCCGATATAATGCCAGAAAAACATCACGCGGTGCGCGCCGCCGCCGGAAAAGCGGGTCCCGAAAACCACATCGGCCTTACCGAGAACAATCGGCTCCAATAGCCGGCCGTAGTCCGCCGGATCGTATTCGAGATCGGCGTCCTGGATGATCACCACATCGCCGGTGACGTGGGCGACGCCGGTTCGGATCGCCGCGCCTTTGCCTTGATTGAACGGCTGGAGGACAACTTTGAGGCCGTCGGAGGCAGCGCCCTGCTTCGCCTCGGATTCCAGACGATGGAGAATATCCCTGCTGCCGTCGGTGGAGCCGTCGTCGACGGCGATGATCTCTTTGGAAAACTCGACGCTCTGGACGCGCCGCACCGCCTCCTCGAGCGTGCCCGCCTCGTTGTAGACGGGCATGACGACGGAGAGCTTCACTGCTCGAACTCGCGCTTTTTCAACTCGCGGATAAAGGCCGAAAGGTTGGGATCGTTACTGACGGCTTCGTTGACCTTGTTCTGAAAGTCGGCGGCGGCGCGCTCGAGCGGTCCGATATCGAGACGGAGACCGAGCCATTGCGTCAGCTTCAGAACCAGCGCGAGCGAGCCGCGCGGGTTGGGCGTGGCGGAGAGATAGTGCGGCAACGTCGCCCAAAGACTCAGGTGCGGCACGCCGTTTCGTCGGAAGGCATCGCCCAAAATACCGATAATACCCGTCGGACCCTGATAGTGCGACGGCAGGAGATCCAATTCATTCATGAGCTTCGTATCGGAGGAAAAGCCGGTCAGCGGCACCGGCCGCGTGTAAAGGACCTCGTCCAGGTAGGCGCCGAGCGTGACAACCAGCTCGATCTTGCATTCGCGGACGACCCGCAGCATCGTCTCCGAGAAGCCGCGCCAGCGGAGATGCGGCTCGCCGCCGATGCCGAAGACGAAATCGCGCTCGATGCCGATGCCTGCCCCGTGGTGGAAATCGTAGGTCGGCCAGTGAATCTCACGCTGCAGACCGTCGGCAAGCCGCACCTGCGGCCGCTGAAGGGAGAAATCGTAAAAGTCCTCGGGATCGATGGCGGCGAACTTCGTCGCCATCACCTGCTCGGAGAGGTACCGCACCGAGGTCGTCGCCGACGCGCCGGCATCGCTCCAGCCGCCGAAGGCGAGGACCAGTACCGGGCGCCGAAGCGCCGGAACGGCGCCAATGCTGAGCGGGTCGTCGGCCATGGTGTCTTTTTACCACAACCGTGACCGCGAACTCCAGCAGCGGTTTCGCCGCTTCGCGACAACGCCGAAAGCTACTTACTTGCGATAGCTGATGCTATAGATGAGTCCCGCAGCATCGTCTGAAAGATACATGGCGCCGTCGCCGCCGACGACCAAATCGACGGGCCTGCCCCGTACGACCTCGGTCCCGTTTTCCTGTACCAGCCAACCGGTAACGAAATCCTCCACCTGCGTCGGCTTTCCGTTCTGTATTCTTACGCGAATGACTTTGTAGCCGGTTCTTTTGCTCCGATTCCACGAGCCGTGGAGCGCTACAAAGAGATCGCCCCGATATTCATCCGGGAACTGCTTGCCCGTGTAGAATGTAAGCCCCAACGGCGCCGAATGAGCCTGCAGCTTGATCACCGGCGGCTCCGTCTTCTGGCAAATTTCCTGCGTGCCGAACTCGGGGTCCGGCACGCGGTCGCCGATACAGTTAGGCCAGCCGTAATTCTTCCCCTGGCGGATAATGTTGATCTCATCCGGCGGCGAATCGTCACCAAGCCAATCTCTTCCGTTGTCAGTGCCCCATAGTTCCTTGGTGGCCGGATGCCACGCGATGCCGACCGAATTGCGCAGTCCCGTGGCAAAAATCTCCTCTCCTCCTCCATTCGCGTTGTACCGGACGATGGCGGCTCTCCGCGGGTCCTGCTCCTTGCAGACGTTGCACGAGGAGCCGATCGAGACGTAGAACTTTCCATCGGTCCCGAAGAGGATCGTGCGCGTCGAGTGGCCGCCGTCGGGCAGATTCGAGACGATCTCCGTTGCCCGGCCGGGCGAGCCATCGCTTCGAAACTGATCGACGCGCCAGATTTTTCGCGTGCCGGCGACATAGAGCTTGCCGTCGTGAAATGCGAGCCCGTGAGGCCGATCGAGGCTCTCGATGACGCGCTCGGCGCGCGCGGCATTGCCGTCCGGACGTAGCCGCGCGATCGCGCCCGCCCCCATCAGCGACACGTAAATCATGCCGTCCGGACCGACCGTCATGAATCGCGCACCGGAAAGACCGCGGGCGAAAATGCGCATCTCGAAACCCGCCGACATGCGCATCCGTCGCGCCAGGTCGGCGTCCGTCAATTGAGCAGTATCGGCTGCGAAAATGTTTCCCGCGGCGACGGTGAAGAGCGCCGCGAGGACAAACCTGTGCATCGTTCCTCCTAGGACTGCGGGGGCCTCTTTGCTATATTGGCAACTCGGCGAAGGCGCGGCAACATGGCGGTCTAGTTTTCATGACTGGCGCGGACGCTAAAACAGCCCTCATCACCGGCGGCGCGCGCGGCATTGCCCGCGCCGTGGCGCTCGATTGCGCGCGCGGCGGCTGGAACGTGGCGATCTGCTACCGCACGAGCGCGGCGGAAGCCGCGGAGGTCGCCGACGCCGCGAAATGCAACGGCGTCCAGGCGCTCGCCTTGCAATGCGACGTCTCCGATCCAAAAGCCGCCGCGGCGATGGTCGAGCGGGTCGACAAAGAATGGGGCCGCATCGACGCGCTGATCAACGGCGCCGGTCCCTATCACCGTGTCGACCTGATGAAGGAAACCGTCGATGGCTGGCACGCGATGTTCGACAACAATCTCCATCCGGTCTTCTACCTCAGCCGGGCCGTGCTGCCGGGCATGATCGCGCGCAAGTGGGGCCGCATCGTCAGCTTCAGCATGGCGAACGCCGATCAGATGATCGCGCAGCCGAACCTGACCGCGCACTATATCGCCAAGGCCGGCGTGCTCGTGCTCACGCGCACGCTGGCGAAGGTCGCCGCGCCGCACGGCGTCACGGTCAACGCGGTCTCGCCCGGATTTATCGACACCGGCAGCGCGCCGCCGGAAGAAACGGCGGCGATGGCGAAGCGCATCCCGGCCGGCTATGTCGGGTCAGTCGACGACGCGGTCGCGACGGTGCGGTTTTTACTTTCCGAGGACGCGCGTTACGTCAACGGCGCCAATATTCATTTGAGCGGGGCTTGGGGAATTTAGATTTATAAGCGCGGATCTCCTAATCGCCCTATTGCTTTACTACCGACGAAAAGATTTCCACCGCCACGTCGATCTCCGCCTTGCTGACGATCAGCGGCGGGCAGAAACGGATGACGCGCTCGCCGCAGCCCAAAAGCAGCAACCCCTTTTCGAAAGACGCGCGCACGACCCGCTCGCGCTCTTCAGCCGACACAAACTCGACGCCGACCATGAGGCCCATGCCGCGCACGTCGCTGATCGCACGGGACGACTTTAGACGGGCGAGCTTTTCCTTCAGATAAGCGCCGGCGGCGGCGGCGTTCTTCATCAGGCCATCTTCGATGAGCTCGATGGTGGCAAGCGCCGCGGCGCATGCGACCGGATTGCCGCCGAAGGTCGAGCCGTGATTGCCGTGCTTCCACGTGCTGATATCGTTGCGCGCGATCATCGCCCCGAGCGGCAGGCCGCTCGCGATGCCTTTCGCGACGCAGAGAATATCCGGCTCCAGCTTCCAGTGCTCGCAAGCGAACATCTTGCCGGTGCGACCAAAACCCGATTGAATCTCGTCGGCCACAAGCAAGATGCCGTGGCGCCGGCAAACATCGCTCAAGGCCGGCAGGAATTCCGGCGGCGGGACGATATAGCCGCCCTCTCCCTGTATCGGCTCGACAAAAATCGCCGCCACCTCGTCCGGCGCGGCCTCGTGGCGAAAAATTTCCTTTTCAATGGCTTCGAGTCCCTGCATCCCGTACGGCACATGGTGAACGTCGGGCAATAGAGGACCGAAGTGTGCGCGGTGCGCGGCGCGGCTGGCGGTGAGCGAGAGCGACCCCAGCGTGCGGCCGTGAAAGGCGCCGAGAAAAGCGATCAGGTGCGTCCTTTTCGTCTCGTAGCGGACGAGCTTGATCGCGGCCTCGATCGCTTCTGTGCCGGAGTTGGTGAAAAACACCTTCTTCTCCGAACCGCCGGGAGCCAGCCGCGCGAGTTTCTCGGCAAGCTGCGCCATCGGCTCGTAATAGAAGTCGCTGCCGCAGTAGTGGAGAAACCGCCGCGCCTGTTCCTCTACGGCCGCGAGGACCTTCGGATGCGAATGCCCCGTGGAGGAGACGGCGATGCCAGCGGTGAAGTCGAGAAAAAGATTGCCGTCAACGTCCTCGATCGCCATGCCGCGCCCTTGTTTCACGGCAAGCGGATAAACGCGGCCGTAGGCCGGCGCGGTATAAAGCTCGTCGCGCCGGATGAGTTCCTGAGCCTTCGGTCCCGGCGGTTTGACTTTGATGTACGGGACTTTGATTTCGCTCATTCCGCGTTGTCGATCTGCGCCTTCTGCAGTTTTCCGGAGTAGTCGACGTAGACCGACTTCCACTCGGTGAAGATATCGTAGACGGTCGTGCCCGCCTCGCGATGGCCGTTGCCGGTGTCCTTGACGCCGCCGAACGGCAGATGCACCTCGGCGCCGATCGTCGGCCCGTTAATATACGTGATCCCCGCCTCGATGTCGCGCATCGACCGAAACGCCCGGCCGACGTCGCGCGTGTAGATCGAGCTGGAGAGGCCGTAGCGCGTCCCGTTCAGTACCTCGATCGCCTCCTCGAAGCTCTTAACTTCGATGATCGAGAGCACGGGACCGAAAATCTCCTCCTGGGCGATGCGCATCGACGGCGCGACGCGGTCGAAAATCGTCGGCCGATAGAACCAGCCGTTGATCCATTGCTCTCCTTCGTAGATCGCGCCGCCGGTCAAAAGCCGCGCGCCTTCGTCCTTGCCGATCTGCACGTAGCGGTGCACCTTCTCGCGCGCGGCTTCGTGGATGAGCGGCCCCATCTCCGTGCTCTCGTCCAGGCCGGCGCCGACGACGATCTTCTCGGCGCGCGCGACGAGCGCGTCGGTGATGCGCTGTCTGATGTCGCGGTGCACGATGAGGCGGCTCGTCGCGGTACACCGCTGACCGGTGGTGCCGAAGGCGCCCCACAGGGCCCCTTCGACGGCCAGATCCAGGTCGGCGTCTTCGAGCACGATCTGGGCGTTTTTTCCGCCCATCTCGAGCGCTACGCGCTTGAGGTTTTTCCCACACGATGCCGCGATCTCGCGTCCGACCTCCGAGGAGCCGGTGAAGGAGATCAACTTAACCTCAGGATGATTCACGAGCGCGGCGCCGGCGACCTCCCCAGAGCCGTGGACGAGGTTGGCGACGCCGGGAGGAACGCCGGCCTCCTCCAGGACCTCGAAGAAGAGCACCGCGGTGTGCGGCGTATCCTCCGCCGGCTTCAAGACGACCGTATTGCCGCAGAGCAGCGCCGGGAAAAGCTTCCAGGTCGGGATGGCGAGCGGAAAATTCCACGGCGTGATGAGACCGCAGACGCCGACGGGTGCGCGAATCGACATCGCGAACTTGTCCGGCAGCTCCGCCGGCGTCGTCTCGCCGAAAAGCCGCCGGCCCTCGCCGCCCGCGTAAAACGCGGTGTCGATTCCCTCCTGCACGTCGCCGCGCGTTTCCTTCAGTATTTTTCCCATTTCGCGCGTCATGGCTCGCGCGATCTCTTCCTTGCGGCGCTTGAGAATCTCCCCGGTTTTGAAAATGATCTCGCCGCGCTTCGGCGCAGGCACGAGCCGCCAGGACGCCAGCGCACGACGCGCGGCGCCGACAGCGCGGTCGATGTCATCGCCGCCGGAATCGGGAAATAAGCCAATTAAATCAGCGCGATCCGCGGGATTGCGGTTTTCGAATGTCCGCCCCGAGGCGGCCTCGACCCAGCGTCCATCAATATAGTTTCGGTATATAGTATCCATAGCTTATATGTTACGTAACGCTTGCAATCCGCACAGTCATTTTAGTAAGCTAGCGCCTTAAAAACAATCACGGGCGAGCCAGGCCGACTTCACACGGCTGATTGGAATCCGTCTCGCGCCGCATCCTTGCCGTACGAAGTTGAGCTGAAGCGGGACAGTACAGCGCCGCACACGCGCGCGCCGCGTGGCCGCCGGTGGTTTTTTTTCGCAGCGTAAACAGCGTTTATGAACCTCAAGGAAATCTGTCTGACACTTTGCCGGGAGATCCACAAGCTCCTCCCCTACGATCGCGCCGCGATCAATCTTCCCGACAGCGAAGAACAGTTCGCCGTCTACGCCGAAGAATCGCGGCTGCCGGCCCCCGCGATTCCACAGGGCTTTTCTACGGTCATCGGTACTGCGACCGGATGGGTGATGCGCAACGCGGAGCCGGTGATCTGCGAGGATATTCTGAACGATGACCGTTTTCCGCTCACGCACCAAAGGTATCGCGGCGTCGGCATCCGCTCGTATGTCATGCTCCCGCTCATCGCCGAGCATGAGCTGCTCGGCGTGTTGAATTTGGGCAGCCTCGTCCCAAAGCGCTTCGGCCGAAAGGAGCTCGAACTTCTGACGCCTATTGCGGATATCCTCGCGCTGGCGGTTCAAAACTGGCGCCGCTACGAGGAATCGCGCAATCGCGAGGAGATGCAGAAGGTCCTAAAGGATCTCAGCCAGGACATCGCCGTTCTCGATGTCGATACGCTGCTGCAAAAACTCACCGAAAAAATCCGCGAGGTATTGAAGGTCGACGTCTCCGACGTGCGCCTGATGGTGGACGGCGAATGGAGGTCCCTCGGCGTCTCGGGCACGGAGCCGGGCTCGCTCCAGCCGACCCCTTCCGGCGCCGGGCGCGGCCTGTCCCGCTCGGTCGTCCAAAGCGGACGACCGGTTACGATCTCCGACATGATCGCCGCAAATGCGAATGCCGCGCCAAAGGCCACCCGCCACGGCTTTCGCGGCTACGCCGGTGTTCCACTGCTTTCACGCAACGGCGATGTCATCGGCGTTTTGCGTGTTCTAACCTACCGCGCGCGCCATTTTTACCAGCACGAGATCGAGTCGCTGCAGCAGCTCGCCAGCGGCGCCGCGATCGCCGTCGAAAACGCGCGGCTGTTCGAAGAAGTCCGACGGAAATCCGCCGAATTGGAGAACGCCTTCAAGCTCAAAAACGATTTCTTGAACACCATGGCGCACGAGCTGAGAACACCGCTGAACGTCGTGATCGGCACCCAGCAGCTTCTCGAAGAGGGCGCGTACGGAACGCTCGGCGACCAGCAGCAGAAGGCACTCGCGCGCATCGGCCGGCACGCTAGAGAGCTGCTCGATCTCATCAATGAGATTCTCGACCTCATGCGGCTTGACGCGAAGAAAGTCCGTTTCCATCCCGAGGAATTCGCCGTACGCGAGGTCACCGACGATCTCGAGGTTTCGTTCGAGCCGCTCGCGCGGGAAAAGGGACTGCATCTGGAGATCGCGATCGGGCGTGCCTTGCCGCGCCTCATGACCGACCGCGTGCGGCTTAGAGAAATTCTCGAGAATCTCCTCGCGAACGCCGTGAAATACACGGAAACGGGCAGCGTCCATTTACGCGTAGAAATGCAATCCGCCGGCCCGCAGAAGCGCGTCGTCTGCTCGGTAACCGATACGGGGATCGGCATCGGCAGTTCGGATCTGCCACACATCTTCGAGCCTTTTTACATGGCCGAGGGTGTCGACCGGCGGAAGTATCGAGGCAGCGGCCTCGGCCTGAGCATCGTCAAGCGGCTCGTAGAGCTGCTTGAAGGCGATATCGACGTCGAAAGTGAACCGGGCCGCGGCTCGACCTTCACAGTAAGCTTGCCATTGCACTCCAAGACCGAACCGGGCTGCAGGTAGCCGTCCCCGCAGCGTTTTATCTTGCTTTAGCGGGCCGTTTGCAATAAGACACGGCTCCAGCACACGTGGAACTGCGCCGACTGGCGCGTGACGTCCGCGAATTTCGCTCGCGCAAAGCGTCATACCGGAGTTGAACGGGACATCAGGGGCTCATCTTGTTCGAAATGCTGACATCGTTCGTTTCGGGCTTCTATCAGGTCTTCGCCCCGTCGACCTTCGGCCTGATGTGCGTCGGCCTCGCAATCGGCTTCGTCGTCGGCATCCTGCCCGGCCTCGGCGGTCCGACGGCGATGGCGCTTATGCTCCCGTTCATCTTCAAGATGACGCCCGTCGAGGCGTTCGCGTTCCTCCTCGGCATGACGGCCGTGACGGCCACCACCGGCGACATCACCTCGGTGCTTTTCGGCGTGCCGGGCGAGCCGACCACGGCGTCGACGATCGTCGACGGGCACGCGATGGCGAAGCGCGGCGAAGCCGGCCGCGCGCTCGGCGCCGTGCTGATGAGTTCGCTGTTCGGCGCCGTCTTCGGCGCGGTCTGCATCGTACTCGCGGTGCCGATCGTACGGCCGCTCGTGCTCACGTTCGGCTCGCCGGAATTTTTCATGCTTGCGCTCTTGGGCATCTCCTTCGTCGCCGCGCTGAGCGGCGAGGCGGTCTTGAAAGGCGTCGTCTCCGGCGCGCTCGGCCTGATGCTCGCGACGATCGGGCTAGATCCGATTTCCGGCATCCAGCGCTACACGTTCGGCCAGCTGTTTCTCTGGGACGGCGTCGGTCTCGTGCCGGTGACGATCGGCTTCTACGCCATTCCCGAAACGATCGAGCTCGCGGTCCTGGGTACGAGCATCGCGCAGGACAAAGTCGAGGAACTGGGCGGCGTCATGCAGGGCGTGAAGGACACGTTTCGCCACTGGTGGCTCGTGCTGCGCTGCAGCGCGATAGGCACTTTCACGGCGATCATCCCTGGGATGGGCGCGGCGACGACGCAGTGGGTCGCCTACGCGCACGCCGTGCAGAGCTCGCCCAGGAAAGAACGGTTCGGCAAGGGTGCGATCGAAGGCGTGCTCGGCCCGGGCGCGGCGAATAATTCCACGCTCGGCGGCAGCCTGATCACCACGATCGCGTTCGGCGTCCCGGCGAGCGTCATCATGGCGATTCTCCTGGGCGGCTTCATCATTCAAGGCGTCGTTCCCGGGCCCGACATGTTGCTGCCGCCGCCCAAAGGCAAGCTCGACGTCACATTCTCGTTCGTCTGGGTCATCATCATCTCGAATATCATCACGGTCGGCGTTTGCTTTCTCTTCCTCAAGCCGCTCGCGAAGATCACACAGATACGCGGCAGCCTCATCATCCCCGTGATCCTCATCCTCGTCTATCTCGGCGCGTTCGCCGAAAAGAACGCCTTCGAGGACATGCTCGTCGTGCTCGGCTTCGGCGCGCTCGGCTGGGTTTTGGAGAAACTCGAATGGCCGCGGCCGCCGCTGCTGCTCGGTCTCGTCCTCGGCCCGCTGGCGGAAAACCGACTTTTTCTCGCGACCGACAACTACGGCTCGGCGTGGCTGCGTAGACCGGGCGTGCTGCTCATTTTCGCCATTACCGTCGTCGGCGTTCTTTACCCGGTAGTGAAAGACCGCCTCAAAAGAAAATCTAAGCGGGAGACCGCGGCCGACGTGGCGCTCGCGAATCCGACCGTCGCCGATCCCGGCCGCGCGAAGATCGCGGCGATCTTCAGCTTCATTGTCGTCGTGCTGCTCGCGCTCGCGCTCTGGCAGAGCCGGAACTTCGGTTATCGCGCAGGTTTGTTTCCCTGGGTCATCGGCATCCCTGCGCTCGTCCTGGCGGTCGTGCAGTTTTTCATGGACGCTTCCGGCAAGACGCGCTTCAAGGCTCCGGACGACAGCGGCGTCGGCGCCGAGCTTCCGCGCGAGGTGGTGAAACAGCGGACGGTGAACATCGTTCTGTGGACGGTGGGATTTTTCGTTGCGATCTGGCTCTTGGGCTTTTCCGTCGCCGTGCCGCTCGCGACGATACTCTACTTGAAGATCGCCGGACGCGAGAAATGGCCGATCACTATCGCCGTCGCGTTCGGCGTCTGGGCGTTTTTCTACCTGCTATTCGAGCGCGGCCTTCACGTGCCGTTTCCCGATCCGCTCATTCCGATTCCATACATCACGACGAGCTGAAATCAGGCGGAGCTTTTTTTGCCGAGCGCGCGCCAGACTTTTTCCGGCGTGAGCGGCAGATCGTAGAGGCGCACGCCGACCGCATTGTAGAGCGCGTTGGCGACCGCCGACGCCACCGGCAGCAGCCCGCCCTCGCCCATGCCCTTCGAACCGAACGGGCCGGGACCGTTTTTATTTTCCATCAAGATCGTCTCGAAATTTTGCGGCATGTCGAGAAAGTTCGGCACGTGATAGTCGATCAGGTTGGGATTCAGCAGCTGGCCGTCCTTGTAAACCATTTCCTCGCGCAGCGTATGGCCGACAGCGAACATCACGGCGCCTTCGTCCTGCCCTTCGCATTGGATCGGATGGATCGCCTGGCCGACATCGGCGATCGAAACGTATTTCAGCAGCCTGATGGCGCCCGTGTCTCGGTCGACGGCGACCTCCGCGCCGCCCCAGCCGATTTCCCAGAACGTCGTCGGCGAGCCGAGCGCGGCCTCCTTGCTCTTGATGTCCTGGTAGGACCCCTTGCCGATGATCTCGCCGGCATTCGCGCCGAAATATTTCGCTATGACGGCGCTGTAGGAGATTTTTTTGCCGTCGCGGGTCTGCACGCTGCCGTCTTTGATAGACAGATCCGCGGCGTTTTCGTTCAGCGCCTTCGAGGCGGACTCGAGCAGCTGGCGCTTCAAGTCCTGCGCGGCGCGCTGGACGCACAGCCCCATGACGACCATGGAGCTGCTCGCGTTCGTGCCCGGATCGTAAGGCGTCGTGTCGGTATCGAGCTGCGCGACGACGACATATTCCAGCGGCAGCCCGAGCTCTTCGGCCACGACCTGGCTGAGAGCCGTGCGCGCGCCCTGACCGAGCTCGACCGTGCCGGTGAGCAGCACGACGCTGCCGTCGGAGATCATCTTCGCGACCGCGGAAGCGAACTTGTACGTCCCGCCGCCGTCCTTCATGCAGCAGCTCAGCCCTTTGCCGGTGCCCGCCGGCCCTTTTTCTCCCCAGCCGATCCCGCGCGCCGCGCGCAGCAGCCCTTCGCGCAAATCGGCGTCGACCGGCGTGTCGCCCGGCGTGTAGAGGTCGCCCTTGTCGAGCATGTTTTTGAGGCGGAATTCGAGCGCGTCGATCCCCAGCTTCTCGGCGATAATGTCCATCTGCGACTCGTACGCCCACGTGACTTGCAGCGTGCCGAAGCCGCGGAACGCGCCGGCCGGCACCGTATTCGTGTATACGGTGTAGGCGTCGGACTTGACGTTGGGGATTTTATACGGGCCGAACGCGCGGTAGCCGGCTTTTTGCGTGACGCGCGGCCCGGCATCGGCGTACGCGCCGGTATCCATATAAATTTCGCATTCGCGCGCGAGCAGCCGGCCGTCGCGCGTGACGCCGGTCTTGATGCGGAAGCGCGCCGGATGGCGCGTGACCGTCTTGAAACTCTCTTCTATCGAGAGAACGATCTTCACCGGCCGACCGGTCTTCCACGAGAGCGCCGCGGCGAGCGGTTCCGGCTTGACGGAGAGCTTGCCGCCGTATCCGCCGCCGACGTACGGCACCACGACGCGCACGCGGCTGAGCGGCATGCGAAATATCTCCGCCAGGTGCTCGCGCAGCGTGAACGGGTCCTGCGACGACGCCCACAGCGTGATGCGGTCGCTCTCGACGTTGGCGATGATCGCGTGCGGCTCCATGGAGAAATGCTGCACACGCGGGAACGTGAAGACATGCTCGAAGATGTGGTCGGACTGTTTGAAGCCCTGGGCCACGTCGCCATTCGCGTAACTGAACTGATAGCAGATGTTCGTGCCCTTGAATTTCTCCGGCGCCTGATAGTGATAGCCGTGCAGCTCGCCTCCCTCGGCGAGCGCTTCGTGAATAATCGGCGCGCCGGTTTTGAGCGCCCCTTCAAGGTCGTCGACCGCCGCCAGCTCCTCGTATTCGACCTCGATCAGATCGAGCGCCTCCTCGGCAGTCTCGGCGTCCGCGGCCGCGACTCCCGCGACCGGATCGCCGACGAACCTGACTTTGTCGGTCGCAACGATCGGCTGATCCTTGTAGGCGGCGCCGTAATAATAATTGAGCGCGGGCAGATCGTCGCGCGTGAGGACGGCGAAGACGCCCGGAAGCTTCGCCGCCTTCGACGCGTCGATCCGCACGACCTTCGCGTGCGGAAAAGGACTGCGGAGAATTTTCCCCACGGCCATGTTGGGCAATTCCAGATCGACCGTGTAAATCGCTTTACCCGTCGCTTTGTCTTTGCCGTCAACGCGCTTTAGACCCTTGCCGACGACTTTGTAGCCGTTCGCCGCTTCCATGTCAGTGTCGTCCCCCGTATTCCTTCTCGATCCAGTCGAGCGCCTGCTGCCGGTCGCGCAGCTCGCCCTCGAGCTGCGCTTCTTTGACGCGATCCAAAATCACGTGAAAGATCGGCCCCGGCTCGAGGCCGAGCGCGATCAAATCTTTGCCGGTGACGAGCGGAGGCGGATGAATCTCTTCGTGCTTCAGCTCGGCCATTTTCTGTCGGCAGAAGTCATAATATTGCAGGTCGCCGTTCGATGCCAGCGCGTCGAGGCGCGTGACTTCCAGCAATTCCTCGATGCCCGGCTCGCCGAGAAACCGCTTGAGGGTGGAGACGCGCATCTTCGGCGCCTGCACGTGGCGCAGATGATTTTTGACGAGATAGGCGACGCGCTCCCAGACGCTGCGGCTCCGCTTCAGCCGCTTCAAGATCGCGACCGCCATCTCCGCGCCTTGCTCCGTGTGGCCGTAGAAGGTGATGCGCTGCTCGTTGCGGGCGGCGGTCACCGGCTTTCCGACGTCGTGCAAGAACGCGCCGTACGCGACCGACTCCGTCGGCTCAACGAGCTTCTCTAGCACGAGCATCGTATGCACGAACACGTCGCCTTCGGGGTGATAGTCCGGCGACTGCTCGACGCCGTGCATCGCCGAGATCTCGGGCAGAAT
>Ga0075434_100003072_pt1 | contig 14862 bp, 16 predicted proteins | sample RhiMethybrSRZTD3_FD_75298 | JGI IMG/M metagenome (GOLD analysis project Ga0075434, IMG submission 75298) | Populus rhizosphere microbial communities from Tennessee, USA - Rhizosphere MetaG P. TD hybrid SRZTD3 | ecosystem: Host-associated > Plants > Roots > Rhizosphere > Soil | place: USA... | reverse complement strand
CGGGCTTCAACTCCAGGGCCAACTGGAGGGCTGGATACGCTTCCTCCAGCCGGCCTTCCTCGAGCGCGAGGCTCAGGATCCCGGTCGCGATCCACGCGAAATCGGGCAGGAGCGATTCGGTGCGTTTCAGGTCGGCGAGCGCCGCTTCGTAGCGACGCGACAGCTCGTGCGCGAGGGCGCGAAGCGCGTACGCCTCGGGGGGCGCGCCCAGGAGGCGGAGCGGGGGCGTCAGCACCTGGGCGGCGATTTCGCTTTCGCCCGCGCGAAGTCTCATCCGCGCGACGAGCATCGCGGCGTCCAGATTCAGGCTGTCGCGCGACAGGGCGACCTCGCCCCATTGAAGCGCCTCGGCATCCTGTCCCATTCCTTCGTACAGGGTGGCGACGCGGGCGTGCGCGAACGCGGTGCCTTCGGTTTCCTGGGTGGCGAGCGACTCCGCCCACGCGATCGCGGCGGCTCCGTCACCTTCGGACTCCGCGAGCTCGGAGCGGACGAGGAACGTGAGATCGGCCGGAGGCGTGAGAGCGTAGAAAGCGTGCGCGGGACTTGCGGCGAGCGCAGCCAGGAAACAGATCAGCGCGCCGATCGGCGGAGCATTGCGGTGTTCGCGATGCGTGTCCTGGCTCAAGGGGCGTCTCCCGAAAAAAGGAACAGAGGAAGGCCCGGTCGGGCCCTCCTCCCCTCATCTCGAGACGACGCCTAGGATTATACCAATCTAAGATTCGGTGTGCAAGCGCGACGCGGCAAAAGTGGCGTCCGAGCGCTCCGGCGGGCCCGATTCGGACGGTCCGGACTCCCCGGACTGCCGCCCGCCGCCCTCCCAGCCGCCTACCGGACGCTCCTTCCGCTCCGAAGACCGCCGACGCCCGTAGGAACGGCCCGAGCGCGCGTCCCGGGGCGCCTCGCCGCCCCGCTCCTGGCCCCGGTCCGGACGATCCGGCCCCCGGTCCTGGTCACGATCCGGGCGATCCGGCCCTCGGTCCGGCTGATCCTGGCCCCTGGCGGCCGATCCGGACGGCTCCCTCGAGCCCGCGAACGAATCGCCCGGTCCCTCCGACGGCGACCCTCCGCCCTCGCCCGGACCCCGACCGCCTCGCCGTCCCCGACCGCCCCGCCTCCGGCGCCGACGCGACTCCGCCCCTGGCGCGTGCCCGTGGCCATGCCCGTGCGCGTGCGCCTTCTCCGCCTGCTTCGGCGGACCCGGGCGGATGAGCTTCTCGAAGTGGAACAGCGCGTCCCGCGCCGCCTCTTGCTCGGCTTCCTTCTTGTTCCCACCCCGGCCGCGCCCGAACGTCTTCCCGCTCACGACCACCTCCACCAGGAACATCTTCTGGTGGTCGGGGCCGTATTCGCTGGAGATCCGATACTGCGGGTGGGTCTTGAACTCGCCCTGCACGTACTCCTGCAGCATGCTCTTGTAGTTGGCGAGATTCTCGTCGCTCAGGATGGCGTGAACTTCCTTGAGCAGGAGACGTGTGGTGAGCTGGCGCGCCGGCTCCAGGCCGCCGTCCAGGTACATGGCGCCGATCACGCCCTCGAGCGTGTCGGCCAGGATCGAGGCGCGATTCCGCCCGCCCGATCCCTTCTCGGCGTCGCTCAACAGGATGAAATTGCCCAGACCGAGCTGGTTCGCCGAACGCGACAGGATCACGCGGCTGACGAGGAGGGACTTCATCTTCGTCAGCTCCCCCTCGCGCAGCTTCGTGAATTTCTTATAGAGGAATTCGTTCACGACGAGGCCGACGACCGAGTCGCCCAGAAACTCCATGCGCTCGTTCGATTCGCCGCCGCGACCGGGCGTGGCGTGCAGAAAGGAGCGATGCGTCATCGCCTGCCGCGCCAGCGCCGGATCCTGGAACTTGTACTGCAAGAGACGTTCGAGTCCCCTTAGATCGAAATCGCGATCCCGTCCCCGTACCGGGGCGGGTTTCGTTTCCAGCCCGAACAGCTTTCTCAGAAATTTCACTTGGTCCGGAGCCCCGCGGGGCCCCGCCTATGCCACGTACCTCGACAGCGCCAGGGTGACGTTATGCCCGCCAAAGCCCAGCGAATTCGACAGGGCTGCCTGCAGCTCGACCGAACGTGCAGTGTTGGGGACGTAGTCGAGGTCACAATCGGGATCGGGGTGCTTGTAATTGATCGTCGGGGGAAGCGTCTGCCGCTCCAGGGCGAAGACGCAAATGATCGTCTCCAGCCCTCCCGCGGCGCCGAGCAAATGCCCGGTCATCGACTTGGTCGACGATATGGGCAGCTTCCGCGCATGCTCCCCAAATACCGATTTGATGGCCTGTGTCTCAAACTTGTCGTTGAGTGGCGTGGAAGTGCCGTGGGCGTTCATGTAGCCGAACGAATCCGGGGCGAGCCCCGAATCCCGAATCGCCGCCCTCATGGCCCGCGCCGCACCCTCACCCTCTGGGGCGGGCGCGGTCATGTGATGGGCATCTCCCGTTGCGCCGTAACCGATGACTTCCGCCAGGATCGGCGCGCCGCGCCGTTTGGCGTGCTCGAGTTCCTCGAGCACCAGAATGCCCGCGCCTTCGCCCATGACGAAACCGTCTCGTTCGGAGTCGAAGGGGCGCGATGCCCCGGTCGGATCATCGTTGCGTGTGGACATCGCCTTCATCGAGCAAAACCCCGCGAACGAGATCGGCGTGACCGGAGCTTCGGTTCCCCCGGTGATCATCACGTCCGCCTCGTCGTGCTGGATGATCCGGAACGCCTCTCCCACCGCGTTCGCGCCGGACGCACAGGCCGACACGGTGCAGTAGTTGGGACCGCGGGCGCCGAATTGGATCGACACCTGGCCCGAGGCCATGTCCGAGATCATCATTGGAATGAAGAATGGACTGACGCGCGAAGGGCCTTTTTCCATCAGCTGGCGGTGCTGCTCCTCGAAGGTCGCGATTCCTCCGATGCCGGAGCCGATGATGACGCCGTAGCGAGCGGTGTCCACGTTCTCGGCGGTGATCTTCGCCTGCGCCACGGCCTGCGTGGTCGCGCCGATCGCGAACTGCACGAACAGGTCCGCACGGCGGATCTCCTTCCGGTCCATGTACTCCTCGGCCCGGAAGTCCTTCGCCTCTCCGGCGATCGTCGTGTCGTACCCCGTCGTGTCGAACCTCGTGACGGGACCGATCCCCGATTCGCCGGCGCTCAGGCGCCTCCAGAACGTCTCGACGTCGCACCCGAGCGGGGAAACCACCCCCATGCCGGTGACGACGACCCGCCGTGGCTCGCTAGAATTGCGCCGCATGCTCCGTTCGCTGCTCCATTCTCGGGATGGGGTTCGCCCGGTTTCGCGCGCCCCGGATTCCGGGGCGCGCCGCCGAATCAGGCGTTCTTCGGCACGTGGGACTCGAGGTACTTGATCGCGTCGGCGACCGTCGTCATCTTCTCCGCGTCCTCATCGGGGATCTCGATGTCGAACGCTTCCTCGAGCGCCATCACCAACTCCACCGTGTCGAGCGAATCGGCGCCCAAGTCGTCGATGAACGACGCCTCCGAAGTCACTTGCTCCGGCGCCACGCCCAGCTGGTCCACGATGATCTGCTTCACTCGGTCTTCGCTGAATGCTGCCATGCCCTGTGTCACCTCCCTTTTGATCCGTCCCGGTCCGCCGGGATTCGCTTACATCACCATGCCGCCGTCGACCGGCAGCACTTGTCCCGTGACGTACCCGGCCTCTTCCGAGCAAAGGAAGAGAACCGCGTGCGCCACGTCCTCCGGCGCGCCCAGGCGCCCGAGGGGAATCTGGCCCTGCAGCCCCTCGCGGGTCTTCTCGCCGAGCGCCTCCGTCATTGCGGTCTCGATGAAGCCCGGCGCGACCGCGTTGGCGGTAATATGGCGGGATGCCAGTTCCTTCGCAACCGACTTCGTCAGGCCGATGAGCCCCGCCTTCGACGCGGCGTAGTTCGCCTGCCCCGCGTTTCCGATCAGGCCGATCACCGACGAGACGTTCACGATCCGCCCGTACCGCGCCTTCACCATCGGTTTGGCGAAGGCGCGGATCGCGCGAAACGCGCCCTTCAGATTCGTGTCCAAGACCAGATCCCAGTCCTCGTCGCTCATGCGGAGCAGGAGCCCGTCCCGCGTGACCCCGGCGTTGTTGACGAGGATGTCCGCCTTGCCGAAGACCTCGAGCGTCTTGGCGCAGAGCCGCTCGGCGTCCCCGGCCTTCGCGGCGTCGGCCGGCACGGCGAGAGCGGTGCCGCCCTCGGACTTGATGTCGGAAACGCACTGATCGAGCGCGGCCTCGTCCCGACCGGAGACCACCACCAAGGCACCCTCCGCGGCGAATCGCCGCGTGATCGCGAGGCCGATTCCCTTGCCGCCGCCCGTCACGACGGCCACGCGTCCCTCGAAGCGGCCGCTCATCGCGCCGCCGCCCCCTCGACCGCCGCCGCCTCGAGCTGATCGGGATCCTCGCTCCCGAGGAGCGTGACGTCCCGGTCGACGTTCTTCACGAGGCCCCGGAGCACCTTGCCGTTCCCCGCCTCCACGAACCGCCGGAATCCCGCCTGAAGGAGCGCGCGCACCGTTTGCTCCCATAGGACGGGTGCCAAGAGCTGGCGTTTGAGGGCGTCCTTGATCTCTTCGGCCTCTTGGACCGGTGCTGCGGAAACGTTCGCGTACACGGGGAATCTCGCCCGCGCGATCGGAACCCGATCGAGCGCCTCGCCGAGAGCGCGATTCGCCGTCTCCATGAGTGGCGAATGGAACGCCGCGCTCACCTGGAGCGGAATGACCTTCTTCGCGCCGATCCGCTTCGCCTCCTCCGCGGCGCGGGCGACCGCCTCCGGCGTGCCGGAGAGGACCACCTGCCCAGGCGAGTTGTAGTTCGCCGCCGCGAGGTCGCGCGGCGCGTTCACCGCGCGAAGCACGTCCGCGATCTGGTCCACGGAGAGTCCGAGCACCGCGGCCATCGTGCCGGGGCGGTCGGCCCCCGCCCGCGCCATCGCCTCGCCGCGCGCGCGGATCAACCGGAGACCGTCCGCGAAGGAGATCGAGCCCGCGGCCACATGGGCGGCGTATTCGCCCGCCGAATGTCCCGCGGCCGCCGCGGCGCGCGTCCCCTTCGCCTCGAGCACCCGAACCGCGGCGATGCTGGTCGCGAGGAGCGCCGGCTGCGTGTTCTCGGTCCGCGTCAGTTCCTCCGCCGGCCCCGCGAAGCAGAGCGACGAGAGCGAGAAGCCGAGCACCGAATCGGCCTCCTCGAAGGCGAGGCGCGCCTCGGGATATCGGTCCGCCAACGCCTTCCCCATGCCCACCGCCTGCGAGCCCTGGCCGGGGAAGAGAAAAACCGTACCCGCGCCGCTCACCATTCCACCACCACCCCGGCCCAGGTGAAACCGCCGCCGAAGGTGACCATCTCGACTAAGTCTCCGTTCTTGATGCGGCCGGATCGCCGCGCTTCGTCGAGCGCGAGCGGAATCGACGCGGCCGACGTGTTTCCGTAGCGGTCCAGGTTCACGAACACCTTGTCCATCGAGAGCCCGAGGCGACGCGCCGTCGCGTCGATGATGCGGAGGTTCGCCTGGTGCGGCACGAAGAGGTCGAGGTCCTCGGCCTTTCGGCCCGCGATTTCCAGCGCCTCGAGCGCCACCGACTCCATGGCGCGAACGGCGTGCTTGAAGACGTCGTTGCCGCTCATGTGGATCGTGTGGAGGCGCCCCTCGACCGTCTCGTGCGACGCCGGCATCAGGGATCCGCCGGCCGGCATTTCGAGGAGGTGGACGAGCGCGCCGTCGCTATGGAGGCGGACCGCCTGGATCCCGCCCGGCTTCCCCGTCGAGCGGAGGATCGCCGCGCCCGCCGCGTCTCCGAAGAGAACGCAGGTGTTCCGGTCCGTCCAGTTCACGATCTTCGAGAGCGTCTCGACGCCGATGACGAGCACCGTGTCCGCGGCGCCCGAGCGGATGGCGTTCACGCCGAGCGAGAGGCCGTAGAGGAACCCCGCGCAGGCGGCCGACAGGTCGAAGGCGTGCGCCTTCGTCGCGCCCAGGTTGTCCTGCACGACGCAGGCCGTCGAGGGAAAGACGCGGTCGCCCGTCACCGTGCCGACGATGACCTGGTCGAGCTCCGAGGCGGCGACTCCGGCGTCGGCGAGCGCGCGCCGCGCCGCTTCGGTCGCCAGCGCCGAGGACGGCGTGGCCGGATCGCTGATCCGGCGCTCTCGGATTCCGGTGCGGCTCTGGATCCACTCGTCGGAGGTCTCGACGATCTGCTCGAGGTCGCGGTTCGTGAGGACGCGCTCCGGCACCGACGATCCGATTCCGACGATGTGCACGTCGCGTGCGGGAGCGATCATGCGGCCGCAGGCTTCAAGCGCCTGAGCTCCTCCCGGATATTGTCGGCGACGCGGGCCTCGGCGCAGCGCGCCGCCACCCGGATCGCGTTCTTGATGGCTCGCGGATTCGAGCGCCCGTGCGCGATGATGCACGTGCCCTCGACGCCCAGGAGCGGCGCGCCTCCCACCTCAGCATAGTCGAGGCGGCCCTTGAGCCGGCGGAACGCCGGCTTCAGGAGGAGCCCCGCGAGCATGCTGAGCGGGTGCGCGTTGATCTCGTCTTTGATCATGGTGGCGAGGCTGGGGATCACGCTCTCGGCGAACTTGAGGAGCACGTTCCCCACGAAGCCGTCGCACACCACCACGTCGGCCGTGCCGAGGATGATGTCCTTCCCCTCCACGTTCCCGACGAAGTGGATCGGGCTTCGCTTGAGCAACTGGTGCGCCTCGTAGTAGAGCTCGCTCCCCTTCTCCGCTTCCTCCCCGATGTTCAGGAGCCCGACGCGCGGGCGCTCGACGCCGAGCACGAGCCGCGCGTAGATGCTGCCCATCATGGCGAACTGATACAGGTGCGTCGGCTTGCAGTCCGACGTGGCGCCCACGTCGAGAATGACCACGTTGCCCTGGGGCGTGGGAAGGACCGTCGCGATGGCGGGGCGCTGGATCTGTTCGATGCGGCCCATCTCGAGGAGTGCCGAGGCCACCACCGCGCCGGTGTTTCCCGCCGAGACGAGCGCGTCGGTCTGACCTTCCTTCTGGAGGCGGGCCGCGACCGAGATCGAGGAATCCTTCTTCTTGCGGACGCTCTGTGCGGCGGACTCGGCCATCTCCACGACTTCGGCGGCGTGGATGACGCGCGGGAGCCGATCCCTCACGCCCAGGCGATCCGCGGCCTCGAAGACCTGGGCTTCGTCTCCGATCAGAGCGACGTCGAAGGCGGAGGCCGATTCGCTGAGCGCCTCCAGCGCGCCTTGAATGACCACCTGGGGCGCCAAATCGCCGCCCATGGCGTCCACCCCGATGACCGGTCCCTTGCCTCGCTGGCCCATGGTCGTGCGGAGATGCTACGAGGTCCGGGCACCCTCCTGGGCGATCACCTCTTCGCCCGCGTAGTAGCCGCAGTGGGAGCAGACACGGTGCGGGAGCTTCGGCTGGCTGCAGTGCGAGCAGAGCGACCGCGACGGCATGTGAAGCTTCCAGTGGGTCCGGCGCTTCTTGCCGCGGGTGCTCGAATGCCTTCTCTTGGGTACGGCCATGGTTCGTTCGCCCTTTCGGTACGCGTTCAGCGGGCCTTGGCGGCCCGCCCGGATCAGCCCTCGGCGGCCCGGGCGCAGCGACAGGGACCGAGATTGCGGTCCTCGCCGCAGCGCGGGCACAGGCCGGCGCAGTCCTCTTTGCAAAGCGGTCGCATCGGGAGGCCCAGGATCACGGCTTCGCGGATCTCTCCATCGATGGAGAGGACCTTGCCGTCGTGCATGTGGACGCCCCCATCCTCCTCGTCCAGCGCTGGATGGCTCTCGACGCGAGGGTTCTGAACCCTAGCACAGAAGACCTCGAAATCCAACGCGAGAATCTGGGAAAAGTCGACCAGGCACCGGCTACATTGTTGCAACGCAATGGCATGGATGTGGCCCCGGATCCAGATCTCCTCCCCCCGGCGGTCCAGGTGGAGGCTTAGGGACAACGGCCCCTCCAGGGAGACCTCGGACGGGGTCACCCCGACCGAGGCGCCCGTAATCTCCATGTCCAGGCGGCTTTGACCCTGGGCGAGCTCCCGAAGATCGATCTTCATCGCGGCTAGGCCGTCGCTCCCGCCTTGACGCCCCCGAAGAAGAACTCGATCTCCGTGGCGGCCGAGGCCGTCGAGTCGGACGCGTGAACCGCGTTCCGGCCCTTGCTCTCGGCGTGCAGCGCCCGAATCGTGCCCGGCTTGGCTTCCTTGGGGTCGGTGGCGCCGATCAACTCGCGCAAGCCCAAGACGGCGTTCTGCCGGCGAAGCCGGCAGGGAACCGCGGGTCCGGAGGACATGAAGGCCACCAGCTCCTCCAAGAATGGCTTTCCCTCGTGCATCGCGTAGAAGCGCCGCGCATCGGCCGCCGTCAGCCTCGTGAGCCGCATCGCGACGATCTCGAATCCCGCCTTCTCCACTTCCGCGAGGATCGCCCCCACCTTCTTCGCTTCCACCGCGTCCGGCTTGATCATGAACAGGGTTTCTTCCACGCTTCCCTCTCCTTGTCGTTGAGTGACCTACGCGACGATTCTACTCCTTCCCAACTCCATGCCCGCGTCCAGCGCGGCGAGCCCCGCCAGGCGACCTCGCTCGGGGAGAAGCCGCGCCACCGCCTCGTTGAGCGCGCGGCGGCTCACCGCGCCCGTGATCGCGGTCACGACCGCGGCCGCGACCACGTCGACGACCAGCGCCGTTCCTCCCGACTCGATCGCCGTGCGAACCAGCGGGAGCGGGATCGCGACGTCCGGCGCGCGCGCCGCGAGCGACTCGTCCACCAGGAGCCAGCCCTCCGGCGCGAGCGACCCCGCGAAGCGTTCGATCGCCGGCTCCGACGTGAGGAGCAGGCAGTCGGGCGCTTCGACCAGCGGATATTCCCGCGCGTCTCCCGCGATCCGGAGCGCGCCGCCGCTCCAGGGACCCCGCGCGGCGGCGCCGAGCGTCGGCGCGTGCGCGATCGCGCGGCGTTCCAGGAACGCCGCCTCCGCGAGCACGTAGCCGGCGAAGATGAGCCCGTGCGACGGGTCTCCGGCGAGCCGGATCGAGAAGGCCCGGCGTGGGAGACCGCCTCGGCGCGGCAGGTCGACGTTCATCGCTCCTCCCGGTCGGGACCGATCGTCGCGACCTCGGGGCCGCCGTCGGGCCACAGGCGGCCCACCCGAAATCGATCGTCGTCGCGTCCCGACAGCTTTCCGCCGTCTCGGATCGCGCGGCGTTCGAGCGCCTCGTGCATCGCCTCCGGCGATTCGTGGCCGTTCCACCGCCCGATCGCGGGGAAGCACGGCGCGCGCACTTCGAGGACCGCGAACGCCGGCGCCACGAGGAACTCGGCCAGGAGCCGGTCGAGCGAGGCGCCAGCCGTCACCGTCTCGCGGCCGACCCACGCGGCACCCGCGTCGAGCGCCAAGCCCGCGAGGTCGACGCCGCGCGCGTCCGGCCCCCGAGGCGCTGCCTCGGTGCGTCTTCCGCGCGGCGTGGCCGCGGACGGGAATCCACCCGCGCCGCCGAGCACCTCGTTGTTCACGACGAGGGCGCGCACCGGATCGCCGCGACGCGACGCGTGCAGCAGGTGCCCCAGCCCGGGCCCCGCCGCCTCTCCGTCGCCGAGGAACGCGAGCACCGATCGCCCCGGCCGGGCGAGCGCCAGCCCGAGAGCATACGGCAAGGGTCGACCGAGCGGGACGCGATGCGCCTCGCCCTTCACGTGCCGCGCGAGCGTGGCGGCGCAGCCGCCCGAGGCCACCAGGAGGAGGGGGTCGCCCGCGAGGCGGAGGACCGCCTCGCCGAGCCGCGTTCCGAAACGGCCCAGGCCGCACGCCTCCGCGCAGACGCGCGCCTCGGCGAACGCGGCGCGTCGTGCGTTCAGGGGCGCGCTCACGACTTCTCCTCGGCGGTCGCGGCGATCCGTTCGGGTTCGAGCATTCCGGTGCCGGTCAGCGAACGGACGATGGGCCGTGGGTCGAGCCCGGCGAGCGCGGAGGCCACGGTCTCGACCAGCTGTCCGTCGTTCAACTCCGCCACGAGCACGCGCTCGACTCCGGACGCGGCGCCGCGGAGGGCCGCTTCCGGAAAAGGCCACAGGCGTACCGGACGGAAGAGCCCCGCGCGAACTCCACGGTCGCGAGCGAGGCGCACGGCACTCCTCGCGGCCCGCGCCACGATGCCGACGGCCACGAGAAGTACCTGGGCGTCTCGAACGCGGAACGAGTCGGCGCCTTCGGAGGATCCGTCGCCCGTGGCCGCGTCGGCGGCGGCCGCGTCGGCGGTAGCCGATGGGTCGACCGGCTCCCTCAAGTGCGCGATCACGTGATCCACGTAGATCACCACCGGGCCGGGTCGCGCCACCGCCTCCCGCGCCGCGGCGCGCGCGAGCGAGTAGCATTCGCCCGCGGACGCCGGCGCGTAAACCGGGAGCGAGGCGGCGCCCGAAGCGCACCATCGGAGCGGACCCAACTCCCGCTGGGAGGCCGTCTCGACGCGAAGGCTACCGAGAGCCGGTCCCGCGTTCGCGGTTCGTGGATCGTTCGAGGATCCGACGACCGCGAGGAGGGCGGGGATTCCCGCGGCGGCCGCGTGCTCTAAGAGCGGGCCCGCCATCGCGAGCCCCGACGCGTCCGTCGCGGTCACCCCCAGGAGGCCGCCCGCGCCGGCTCCGAGCGTGGCGGCGAGCGCGGCCGCTTCGTCCTCGACGAGGACCGCGGTGCCGCCCCGCTCCGGCAACGCCTGGAGCAGGGCGCGATCGATCTCGGCGCTCGCCTGGAGCGGGTGGCCCGCGAAGAACCGGGCGCCGCCGTCCATCGCGCCCAACGCGAGCGCTTCGTTTCCGAGGAGGAGTTTCATGTGCGTGCCGGCGGGTGGAGTCCAGCGGATCGCGGCGCTCTCGGGAGGCTCCGCGGCGCGATCCGATCCCCGCGGGGCGATCCTAGCGGCGGCGCGACGCCCGGGGCGCGGCTCCGCGCGGAGTGCGCTTCTTCGAAGGACGCTTGGGCGCCGCGCGCTTCTTCGACGCCGCGCGCTTCGTGCCGCCCTTCCTCGTCGTAGCCTTTCGCGCGGGCGGCTTCTTCCCGGCGGGAGCGGTCCGCTTCGCGGCCGGAGCGCTGCCCCGCAACACGCGGAGCATCGGCTTCCGTCGCCGTTCGAGGGCGCGCGCGATCAATCCCGGGATCTCGGACGGCACCTTCGCGACCGGGACCCCCGCGCGCTCGAACCGGGCCATCTTCTCCTGCGCCGTGCCCGCGCCGCCGGAAACGATCGCCCCGGCGTGCCCCATCCGCTTTCCGGGCGGCGCCGTCTGTCCGGCGATGAACGCCACCACCGGCTTCGTCACGTGCTTCTCGATGAGGGTCGCGGCGTCCTCTTCGTCGGTGCCGCCGATCTCGCCGATCAGCACGATCGCGTCGGTCGCGTCGTCCGCCTCGAAGAGCGCCAAGGTGTCGACGAAACGGGTGCCGATGATCGGGTCGCCGCCGATCCCGATGCACGTCGATTGCCCCATCTTCGCCCGCGTCAATTGCCAGACCACCTCGTACGTCAGCGTTCCGCTCCGGCTCACGAGGCCGATCCGGCCGGGGGCGTGGATGAAGCCGGGCATGATGCCCACCTTGCATTCGCCGGGCGTGATGAGCCCGGGACAATTCGGCCCAATCAACCGCGTGGAACGACCCCGCAAGTAGGCCGCCACCTCCACCATGTCGCGCACCGGGATCCCCTCCGAAATGCACACGACGACCGGGATTTCCGCGTCGATGGCCTCGTACATGGCGTCCTGCGCGAGCACGGCCGGCACGTAGATCACGGACACGTCGGCCCGCGTGCGCGCCACCGCCTCGGCGACGGTGTCGAACACGGGGATGCCCTCGACGCTCGTGCCCCCCTTGCCCGGCGTCACGCCGGCGACGACCTTGCTGCCGTACTCCTTCATGCCCTTCGCGTGGAAGGAACCGTCCCGGCCGGTGATCCCCTGGACCAAGACGCGCGAATTCCGATCGATCAGGATGCTCATGCCGCCTCCGCCGCCCGCGCGATCACGGCGCGGACGGCTTCGTCCATGTCCGAGAGCGCCGTCATGCCCCGCGCGCTCAGGAGATCGCGCGCCTCCTTCTCGTTCGTGCCGGTCAGTCGGATCACGATCGGCAGCTTCGTTCCGATGCGGTCGAGCGCCGTCAGGAGGCCCCGCGCGACGTCGTCGCAGCGGGTGATCCCGCCGAAGATGTTGAAGAGGACCGCGCGCACGCGCGCGTCCCGCGTGAGAAGGCTCATCGCCGCGGTCACCTTCTCGGGATTCGAGGAGCCGCCGATGTCGAGGAAGTTGGCCGCCCGCCCGCCGTGGTAGTGGATCAGGTCCATTGTCGCCATCGCCAGCCCGGCGCCGTTCACGACGCAGCCGATCGAGCCGTCGAGCCGGACGTAGGAGAGGCTCTTCTCGCGCGCTTCCACCTCGCCCGGATCCTCGGCCCCCAGATCGCGGAGCGCCGCGAGGTCGGGGTGCCGGTCCAGGGCGTTGTCGTCGATCACGACCTTCGCGTCGAGGGCCAGGACTTCCCCCTTCGGCGTGACGACCAGCGGATTGATCTCGGCCAGCGAGCAGTCGTGCTCGTGGTAGACCCGGGCGAGCTTCAGGAGCACCGTCGCGAGCTGCCGCCGTACCGCGGGCCGGGGGTCGAGGAAGGAGGCCGCCGCGCGGGCGCGGTAGGCCGGAAGCCCCCTTTGATCCAGGTGGAGGCGCAGGATCTTCTCCGGCGTCTCGCGCGCCACCTCCTCGATGTCCACGCCTCCCGCCGGGCTCACCATGAGGAGCGGGGTCTCGTACTTTCGATCGAGCACGATGCCCGCGTAGTACTCCTTCTCGATGTCGCTCGCCGGCGTGATCAGGACCTTCCGGACCTGGTGGCCCCGGATGTCGAGGCCCAGAATCCGACCCGCCTCCCGGCGCAACTCCTCGACGGAGCGCACGACCTTGACCCCGCCGGCCTTGCCGCGGCCGCCGATCAGGACCTGCGCCTTCACGACGAGGGGGAGACCAAGGCGTTCTCCCGAGGCCGCCGCCTCGTCCACCGTCCGCGCCACCTCTCCGGGCGGCACCGGAATCCCGGCGGCGCGAAAGAGGTCCTTCCCCTGATATTCGTGGAGGTTCACCGGGCTCCTCGCCGACGTCGCGCAGGCCGCGCGGGCCGCGCGGGAAACGACTTGCGGGCCGCCTTGGCGACCCGGCCCTTCGTCTTCGTTTTCGCCTTGGCCGCGCGCGCCGGACGATTCGCGCCGCGTTTCGACATCTCCGCGAGAAATTCCTCGATGACGTCGCTCAACTTCGGGCGGCCGATCTCCTCGAGCTCGTACCCGACCCGCACCGTGGGATGCTTGATGTCGATGAGGCGCCTCAGGTCGATCGGGGTCGCGATGACCACGACGTCGCACTCGCACGCGTTGATCGTCCGCTCCATGTCGCGCATTTGCGACTTGGAGTAGCCCATCGCCGGCAAGAGCGCGCCGATGTCGGGATACTGCCGGAACGTGTCGCGAATCTCGCCGACGAGCCACGGCCGGGGATCGACGATCTCCCGGGCTCCGTGGCGCTTCGCCGCGATGACGCCGGCGCCGTACTTCATCTCGCCGTGCGTCAGCGTGGGCCCGTCCTCGATGACCAGGGCGCGGCGCCCCAGGATGCGCTCCGGCTTGTCGACCGAAATCGGAGACGCGGCGTCCACGATCACCGCGCGCGGATTCAGCTGCTGCACGGACGCGCGGACCGCCTCCACGTTCTTGTAGTCGGTCGTGCCGATCTTGTTGATGACGACGACGTCGGCGATGCGCGTGTTGATCTCGCCCGGGTGATACGTGCGCTCGTGCCCCGGCCGGTGGGGGTCCACGACGACGATCTGCAGATCCGGCCGGTAGAAGGAGAAGTCGTTGTTGCCGCCGTCCCAGACGATGACGTCGGCCTCCTTCTCGGCGGACGCGAGGATTTCCGCGTAGTCCACGCCGGCGTAGACGATCGTCTCGCGGTCGAGATGCGGCTCGTACTCCTCGCGTTCCTCGATCGTGCACTTGTGGCGGTCGAGGTCCGCGTAGGTCGCGAACCGTTGGACGCCCTGGCGCTCCAGCTCGCCGTAGGGCATGGGGTGGCGGATCGCGACGACCCGCTTGCCCATCGATTTCAGGACTTCGCAGACCTTCCGCGTGGTCTGGCTCTTGCCCGAGCCGGTGCGGATCGCGTTCACCGCGATCACCGGGACCTTGCTCCGGATCATCGTGGTATTCGGTCCCATCAGCATGAAGTCGGGGCCCAGGCTCGCCACCCACGACGCCTTGTGCATCACGTATTCGTGCGAGACGTCGCTGTAGGCGAACACGACCAGGTCGACGTCCTGCTTCGCGACGATCTCCGGCAGCTCCTGCTCCGAGTAGATGGGGATTCCCTTCGGATAGAGCTTTCCGGCGAGAGACCGCGGGTACCTGCGATCGTCGATCCCCGGAATTTGAGCCGACGCGGTGAACGCAACGACCTGGTAGTCGGGCCGGTTCTTGAAGAAGGTGTTGAAGTTATGGAAATCGCGCCCCCCGGCGCCCAGGATCACGACTCGTCTCGCGCGTTTCACTCGAGGCACCCCTCCTTATTAGAGTAGTAGAGTCCTAGAGGCTAGCCATCCGGCGCTCGGGCTGTCAAGCCCGCCCCCGGCGTGGGCGGCCCCGGAAGCCGGGCCGGCTCCTTGCCTCAGCGAAGCGATGCCGCGATCTTGGTCGACGAGTGCCCGGGCACGAGGGGCACGATCACCACCCGACCGCCCTCTCGCTCGACGAATTCCCTTCCGACCACCTGCTCCGGCTTGTAATCGCCCCCCTTCACGAGCAC
>Ga0075434_100003071_pt1 | contig 14866 bp, 8 predicted proteins | sample RhiMethybrSRZTD3_FD_75298 | JGI IMG/M metagenome (GOLD analysis project Ga0075434, IMG submission 75298) | Populus rhizosphere microbial communities from Tennessee, USA - Rhizosphere MetaG P. TD hybrid SRZTD3 | ecosystem: Host-associated > Plants > Roots > Rhizosphere > Soil | place: USA... | reverse complement strand
CGGCCAAGTCACCTTTCGTTGGCGCGACTCCGCTCACAACAATGAGCAGAAGCTGATGGCGCTATCGCTCGATGAGTTCCTGCGTCGCTTCCTGCTGCATCTGCTGCCTAAGGGTTTCGTGCGCATCCGCCACTTCGGCTTCCTCGCCAGTCGCCGCAGAGCTCAACTTCTGCCGCTGTGCCTGGCAGCACTGGACTCACTACCAGCACAAACCGAAACATCCACGACTCAGGACATGAGTCCCCATCGGATCTGCCCCCAGTGTGGCGGCACCATGGCGATCATCGAGCGATTAACTGCCGCTCAGATCCAACTTCGCTCCCCACCCAAGCTGTCGATAGCTGCAGCATGAACTCTCTTTCCCATTTCGAAAAGTTCGCGTCTCCCGCCGCGCTCGTTCGACGTGTGTCTTGTCACCGAAACATTCCTAGCTTCGTACGCCTCATGATCAATGCAACCACCCCACAACACCTCACCACGACCATATCGTTCGACTCCCGCAACACTCCCCCGCCGCCGCACTCCCTCCTTCGCCCACATGCAATGCCCATAGCCCCACCGCGTCCGCCGCAAACGCCAGCGGCTTCCTTCTGACGGCTTTATCGAACGCGCGCACCAACACTCGTTCAACCACTCCTCCGCCGTGCGCGCGTCCGATAAAGCACTTACGTCACGATAAAGCACTTACGTCAATCAGTAGTTATGTCCCGCACAGCACGATAGACGACCGACGCGAGCTCTACCGAACATTGACGCGAACCTGCTGAACGGCATTGTTCCCATAGCCGAGCCGATTCCACTCTGGCGAGTCCGGCTGTATCCCGCTTGCCATATCCGTCGCCCGGGCGGAAATCACTGAGGGGCCGGTCTGCTCAAGGCGAGCGATAAGCTCCCACCCATGCCAGCTGTTCCGCTTACGTTCGCCCAGCAACCGGGCTTCTTGCCAGGCACCCCCGCCAATTCTAACTTCGACCCGGGCAATCGGTGCCGCTCCGGACCATGCCACACCGCGAATCGGCAGCTCGCCCTGCTCGACTTCGCTGTCGGGCTCCGGCTCGGTGATCAGACTCCGGACTCGTTGCAGCGATACCGGCTCTCTCACGAGTTGTTCCCCGCGTTGCCACTCGAAGAAGTACGCTCCGGTTTGGTAGTGACCGCTGAATGGCTGGCTGACCACATCAATCTCTGTCAACCATTTGACGGAGGCCACGGCATACCACCCGGGAACGATGAGACGCAACGGATATCCATGCTGGATCGGAAGCGCCTCTCCATTCATAGCATAGGCAAGCAGCCCTTCACACCGACGAGCGTAGTCCACGCTCAAGCTACGCTCGAAACGAATTGGTTCGTTACTCAGATCAAGTTTGCCAGTGTCAGCGCCTCGAAACACTAACTCTTTCGCACCCGCCTTAACAGCTGCCCGGTCCAGAACCTCCGCGAGCGGCACCCCCGTCCACTCGGCTGTGCTAACAGCTCCTAAGTTCCATTGCTCTCCATTCACACGCGGGTTCAGCAATGAGCGGCCATTTCCGGCGCACTCCAAAGTCACGAACTCGGTCTGCGAGGGCATTTTCACCAAGTCGCGCAAACTGAGGCTGAGAGGGTGATCGACCAGGCCAACTACATTCAGGCGCCAGCTTGATGGATCAAGCTTGGGGACTTGAAAGTGGTTACGAACGTAGAACCTCCGATTTGGCATTACCACGCCGCCGATCAAGGCGGGAATCGAGGTCTCGCAATTGAGCGGATCGGCACGGTGAACAATCATCCCTGCGTCGATTGCCTGCTGCCAAGCCTCTTCTGGGCCCAGGGCAGGCGCGATATCAACACCAGCCGGCGTCGCCGCTGTGGAGCCGCCGGCCGCCACAACCCTGGCACGCTTGAATACAGTATCGAGCTTCGTTATCTCAACGAGTTTCTCGACTCGCGGATTCAGGTTCGCCATTTCAAGGTCGCAGCCCCTGCTTCGTGCTGCCGTCCATGCACCCAACAGTGCGCCCAAACCAGTGCTATCGACGTGCGTGACGTTGCTCAAGTCAAGCACGATCCTGTGATTAATCGCTGCAGTTTGACTGCCCGACTCAGGAATCAGACTGCGAATTTCCCTTTGAAACACCTCCGAATTTTCGGCGTTAACCCTGCCTGTACAGTGGACGATGGTTTCGTTAGCCTTTTCTTCCAATTGCAATCTCAACCCACGGGGAGTAAGCGGCTGGGTTGCCATGACTAACCTCCAAAACGCTGCAGAGAAATAAACTCGCGAACTGAAGGAACCCGCCCCAAGGTTCGCGACGCAGGACGTAACCTACTTGCGACAAGGAGACTACCTCGCAAAGGACGATGTTTCAATCTTCAAAACAAGTTGTAGGTGATCTCCCAGCTCAACTGAGTTCATCGACTGGAGGCAGGAATACGCAGGAGTATGTCATTCGGCCAAACTCCTTACCCTTAAACGGGTTCACGACAAAGTTCTGAGCGCGGATCGTCGGCAACCCTTACCTTACCGAATTAGGGAAGAGTTGCTCGCTATCCGGGAGTGGCTGCGATTGATTCCCCTGCAATGCTCTAGCTACGGCTGAGGCCAGTTTTTGAAGGGATCATCAGTAGAGCTAGGTTTTGTCAACACGAGCGTTGGCTGGCTGCAGTAGCGAATCGCCGGCCAGGTGCGCGCGACTGCCGCGTTCTCGCGAGGGCCCGATGCGGGCAGTTTCCTTCGAGTTTTCGGAACGCCGAAAGTCGGTGCTACGAATTGTGTAGGCAAGCACTACAAACAGCCGGTGAAGATCGCGGCGAAGTACTTTGTGAGAGGTATCCCTACGGAAGTTCTAAATCCAGTGCATATATTTCGTCGGTACTGATGTCTCGACTAAAAATGGGTGTGTTGTCGGGAGTTATGCCGCTCCACCATGACCGGTGCAGTTGTTTCAGATCCACAACAAGTTCGGAGTGTGTTTCTCCCAGCTTCACTCGACGGTAGCCAGGATGGTCTCCGCTGCGATTGTCGAAGTACAAGTATTTGCTATCGCGTGACCAAAACGGCGTACCAACCTCCCCGATTCCAGCGATCCAATCGGACCACCTTTGGGTTTTGAAGTCGAAGAGTACAATCCGCTTATTGTCTGCGGAAAGGCCCGCAAGATGCTGGCCATCGGGAGCCCAACGTGGAGCATAGAAGTTTAGCGAGCCGGGTATTACAGAGATCTTCTTCGAGTCAAGGTCCACGATGCGGATGTCGATCACGTCATCGCTGCTTGGGTCAGACGGAGAGCGGCCGTATGCGATTTGCTTGCCGTTTGGGGAGAAATTTGCGTCAACTTGACCGTCCTTTTCTGGATAGACTTCTGCTGGTGTTCCGCCTTGCGTCGCAATCAGGAACGCCCTCCAAGACTTTCCAGACTGGATGTCGGTATAGACAATCTGGGTGCCATCCGGGGACCAACGAGGCAAGAAGGGAACGACCGAAGGAAAGGTAAGCTGGAGCCGATCCCTGCCATCGATGCGGCTGCGCCATAGTGTATTGTCAGGGACAGAAACATACGTCACCCACTGGCCATCGCGCGAGAAATCCACGTAATCCGCAGAAATGCCAGACAGAAAAGGAATGAATCCACGGATGTTACTGTCATAGCGCACAAGCTCGTACCGGGGCATGTAACCATCTGCGAAGAATTTCTTTCCGTTGGTGCTTGGAACACCAGAGGTGAACAACATTGGGCCCGTCGTAAGCTGAACTGGATCCTGCTTCCTATGAAGTATTCCAGGATGCTCGGCCACCGCGTAGAGAGCGGCGTTGCTGGAATCGTTGAAAAGATAATAAAGGCCTTCAGAAGTCCAGAAGCCGCAGCATTCGTGCGGCGAATTGTGTCCGCCCTTGAGCACGGAATGAAGATCCTTGCCGTCGATACGAACTTCCCAAATCGAATTAGAACCGTTTTCGCCGCCGACCGTGAACCTGAGGCGACGACCATCCGGCGAAAAGCGGATCGCATGGGGTGTGCCCGAGACTGAAACCAGCAGGCGCGGATTGGTTCCATCCGCATTCGCCAGGAAGAGATTCGGCGAACCCTTGGCAAAAGCAATTAGCCCCCCGTCAGGTGACCAAGTTGCCGCACGGGCCAAAACGTCTCCGACTCGGCGAGGGCTTCCGCTCGGTAAGGGTAAGGTCCAGAGTGGCTGATCGGTGTTTGGATTCAATACCGGCCAATCCGCGACCAAGAGCTGCGAATGGTCCGGTGAAACATCCAGAAGCTCGATGTTGGAAAACGGACTCGGGAGCGGTGAAGTATCGCCGCCGCCGGCCGAGACTTGAACGAGCTGGTTTTTTCCACCAACTAACTCGGTAATGTAGAGACGAGAGCCATCGGTGAGAAGCCCCGTCTTTTGGACTCCGTCATGCGTAACCTGCGTGATCTTTGCAACTCTGGGAGCGGGCAGCGGACGGCCGAGCCAGAATACTATCGACCCAAGCGCGACAATCACTACGCCTGCGGCGAGGATTGCGATCTTCCAGCCCCCGCGGGCGGAGGCTTGCTGAGCCCCTAAAATAGCCTTGCCCTCTGGGGAGGCTACGGCCGCCGAGCCTGATCGTGTGGTTGTCGGCGATGGCGCAACTGCGGGCTGCGATACCGAGTCTCGATCGCGCTTGGCGGGTTTCCCGTCGCTAGTGGGCGCCGGTGCTGCTGCATCAGAGTCGCGCTTCAAGCGCAGGAGATCGGCGCGCATTTCCGCCGCACTTTGATAACGTAGATCCTTATCCTTCTCCAACGCCTTGTCAATGATGCGCTGCAGATCGTTCGGAACATCCGGGTTTAGCCTGATGGGAGGAACCGGTACACGGTTCAGGATAGCCTCAAAAATCAGCCCTGGGCTTTCACCACGGAAGGGCAATGCGCCGGTGACCATCTCGTAAAGCACGGCGCCAAATGAGAACACATCCGTTCGTGCATCCAATTCCTTGGCCCGCACTTGCTCCGGCGACATATAGGCAACCGTACCAACGGTTGTGCCTGGGCTAGTCAGGTTAGCTTCGGTAACTCCGGCGGTGGCTTCGAGCGATCCACCCATGGTCTGATAGGTATGTTCGCCGTATCTCACCTTGGCCAACCCGAAGTCGAGAATCTTGGCGTGACCGCGCTTGGTTACGAAGATGTTCGCCGGCTTGATGTCCCGGTGGATAATCCTTTCTGCGTGTGCCGCATCCAGTGCATCCGAAATTTCAATGGCCAGCCTTAGTGTCGTCTCGGTATCGAGGGGGCAACTTGCGATTCTATGTTTCAGTGTTAGGCCATCCAGGAACTCCATCACCAGGAACGGTTGACCACCTTCTTGGCCGATTTCGTGGATTGTACAGATGTTGGGGTGGTTTAGAGCCGAAGCGGCTTGCGCCTCGCGCTGAAAACGGGATAGCGCAAGTGGGTCTTTGACCAGTTGGCTGGGCAACAGTTTCAGAGCGACAAACCGGTGCAGAGTCAGGTCTTCCGCTTTATAGACGACTCCCATTCCGCCCTCTCCGAGTCTTTCGACGATCCGGTAGTGCGAAATGGTCTGGCCGATCACAGTGCACCATGCTATGGCTCAACCGTATGCAAGTCAATGAAAGCCGGGGAGTTGGCGGTGGCTCAAAGCGACGACTGTCACGTCGTTTTGTTGACCTAACCGCTCAACTCCCAGATAGTCGGCAACCCTTACCTTACCGGATTAGGGAAGAGTTGCCCGTCATGCTCCCCGAATCAATTGGGATTCGTTTCCAACTGCCAAACCATCAGTTCCGAATTCACTCAGGTGCCAAATCGCTTCTGGGAACTCTTCGAGAAGGCCCTCACTCATCCCTGACGTTGTCCGCTTCCGGACACGATCTTCCATCTGCGGACATCACGTCTTTGTGGATTCGAGCATCCCCTTGAGCGACCTGGGGTTTACAGACCTTCGCTGATGGTAGGAGAATTGCTCCCTGAAGAGTGTTGGACTTGTCTGACGTTGCGGCTTTAGGTCGCGTAATGAGTGGATTACTTCAAGATTTTCGCTACACGTTGCGCCAATTGCGCAAAACACCGGGGTTCACCGCGGCCGCCGTCCTCACTCTGGCCATGGCCATCGGGGCCAACGCAGTGGTATTCAGCGTTCTGAATGGCTTGATTCTGAAGCCACTGAATGTGCCCGATGCGCGGAGCCTATACCTAATCCAGCACGATAGCGATAACTCGACCGCCCAGTCTTATCCTGACTACATCGATTTGCGGGACCGTAATCACAGCTTTGACAGTCTAACCGGCTACGGAATCACTCAGGCCGCATTGAATGCTGGCGAAGGTTCGTCGCTGATTTGGGGAGTGGAAGCCAGCTCAAACTTTTTTGACGCGCTACGCATTCAGCCATATCTTGGTCGCTTTTTTCACGATTCCGATGACCGCGGCCCCAACAGCGCCCCATATATCGTCTTCAGCTACGCGTATTGGCACACGCGTTTTCACGATGACCGCAGCGTCATCGGAAAGGTGGTGCAGCTCAATCGGCATCCTTTTACCGTGATTGGCGTCGCGCCGCCGGATTTCCGTGGAACCATCGTCTTTATTTCCCCAAACTTCTTCGTGCCCTTCGTGAATCACGAACAGATAGACGGAGCTACTGACCTAAACGATCGAGGCGCGCGTTGGGTCTTCGTGGTCGTAGGACACCTGAAGGCTGGGGCAACATCGGCTTCTGCAACCGCCGACCTGAATTCCATCGCCGAATATCTTCAAAAAACTTATCCCAAGGAGGAGCGGCCCGGAGGCTTTTCATTGGGAAAGCCAAATCTTATGGGAGACCAGTTCGCGCCCGGAGTGAAGGCATTCATGGCGGGTTTGATGCTACTGGCAGGATTGATTCTGCTGGCCGCGTGCGCCAATCTGGGCAGCCTGTTTGCCGCGCGGGCCTCTGATCGCTCGCGCGAAATTGCTCTACGCCTCTCGCTTGGTTCAAGCCGCCAGCGCATTCTGCGCGGCTTGTTTACGGAAGCCGTGCTGCTTTCTCTCGCCGGAGGAGCTATTGGGCTTTGGGTCAGCGTGGTGTTTTTGCGCTGGTTCAGTGAGTGGCAGCCTTTCGGGAATTTCCCGACGCACACGCCGGTAAACCCGGACGCAAGCGTTTATGCGCTAGCGTTGGGTCTGACCGTGATCAGCGGCCTGCTCTTCGGAGCGGTGCCGGTCCGGCAGGTGCTTCGTACCGACGCGTATCAGGTAATCAAGCAGGGATCGAGTGAGGGACTAGGTGGGCGAATTTCCGCTCGCGACGTCTTGCTTGCTATGCAAATTGCTCTCTGTGCCGTGCTGGTCACGTCTTCGCTCGTAGCGGTGCGTGGTCTCATCCACGCGACCCACAGCAACTTCGGCTTTGAACCGAAGAACTCTATCCTGGTGGGCGCCGATCTGCGCATGGCTGGTTACGCCGCTGAGCGAGCCCCACAAATGCAAATACGGATGGTTGACAGTATCGCGGCGATTCCCAGCGTCGCCTCTGTGGGACTCACGGATGCGTTGCTGCTGAACGACCAGAACACTTCAAGCGTGTTCAACGATAAAACCGCCGACCTCCGACCCTCGAATGCCGCTCTCGGCGATGTCTATCTCTATCACATATCTCCCGACTATCTTCACGCCGAAGGCACGGCATTGCTGGCCGGGCGTGCTTTCACCTGGCATGACGATAAGAATTCGCCGCGTGTCGCAATCGTTAACCAGGAGTTCGCGCGCAGAATCTTTGGCTCAGTCGAAATCTCAATCGGTGCGTACTACAAAATGCCTGATGAAACTCGAATAAAAGTAGTTGGGGTCGCGCAAAACGGGAAGTATGGCAAGCTGACCGAAGAACCGCAGCCCGCTATGTTTCTGCCGCTACTACAATGGCCCTCGGCATCGGCATGGATGGTTATCCGTTCGAGCCGTGAGTCCCAGCAACTGGGCAGCGCGATCAGAAATGCGTTGCACCAAATCGACGCTTCCCTTCCCGTTGTGATCGAGACCCGGCTGGACGAAATTGGCGGCGCGCTGTTCCCTCCACAAGTGGCATCCATTTCGCTGGGCGTGCTGGGCATCATGGGCGCGATGCTGTCAATCACAGGCATCTTTGGAATGGCGGCCTATTCAGTAAGCAAGCGCCTACGCGAACTGGGAATTAGAATCGCCCTTGGTGCACAGCGCAGGCAAGTTGTACAGGCAGCTTTGGAACGCGCGTTTCGTTTGCTCACCTTCGGTTCTACTGCGGGATTAGTCCTGGGATTACTCGCAACCAAAGTGCTGTCTCACATTGTGTATGAGGCAACTCCGTGGGATCCTGTGGTGCTGGCGGGAGTTGTTCTAGCTATGGCGCTGCTTGGTGTAATCGCGACTTGGATTCCGGCGCGCCGGGCAATGTCGGTCGATCCCATGATTTTGTTGCACGAGGAGTGAAGCATCGCACTCGTTGCGACTCAGGGCGTTTATTTCTGAGGTCGCGGTTGGTCGGCAACTCGGAAGTTGACGCGACCGCAGGGGCTCCAATTGGGACTCCAATTGGTCCCAGAATGAGAGCGGCGAACAAGAATGAGAAGGGCTTATACGATTGGAGCACCTTCTGTGTTCGTTAATAAGAATAGACTTGGCCGATTCCCAGAATTTCGGGACCAGGGGGTCGGAGGTTCAAATCCTCTCTCCCCGACCAATTCAAATCACGCACTTACAACTTTGCCGAGGAATAGAGGGTTTACAAAAGGGTTTACATTGCCGCAGGCACTTGCGGCGTGGGCATGAACTCCCGCCATACGCAGGCGGCAGCCATGCTCACTGCTTCAACTCGCTCTTCCCACCACGTCTTGTTGTAGACATTCTGAGTCACGTCAACTGTCGCGTGTCCCATGTTGTCGCGCGTCACTTCAGGCCGAACTCCCACACTGCTCATGAGACTTGAGTGCATGGTTCGGAAACTCCTGAAGTCCACAGTCGCCGGCAACCCCAGCTTCTCAACTGTTGGCTTGAGTTGCCGCCGCAGCAGATTACGCCGATGTACAGGCCCGCCGCTCCGATTCGCAAAGACCAAGTCTTCCGGTTCGCGATACTTCGACCTTTGCCAAACACCATCGAGAACCCCTCGCAGGATTCCGAAAGAATCCAGCGGAATGCTCCGACGACCAGCATCGGTCTTAGTGTCGTCGAATTCGCCTTCATAGAAGCGCTCAACGACTTCAATGCGGTCGGGCTGAATTCTTCCCCACCGCAACGCGGTAACCTCTCCGATCCGTAACGAACCAACGATCATCAGCGTGACGATGGATTTAGTCGGTTCCGGCAAATTGTCGATTACACGGCGAATGTCCTGCTTTACAAGCACAACAGGAGGCTTCCGGGCCTTCTTGCGAGGTAGCCGGACGCCTTGCGTGGGATTCGCCATCAGCAAACCCCAGGCTTTGCCTTGGTTGAAAGCAGCTCTCATACAGCCGTGCATATTACGGATCGTCTTTGGAGCCAGCCGAGGAGAAAAAGAGTTGAAGAAGTCCTGAAGCTCAATGGTCCTCATTTTCGTGAGTTTCATTGAACCCCATTTGGGCAACAAGTACGTGTCCAGATAAAAGTCGTAGCTGATTCGCGTTGAATTCTTCAGCAGCGGCCACATCTTTTCTCGACAAATTGCCACAACACCTGCCATGGTTTCTTCCCCAGAGGGGAACAGTTGAGGTTCATTGTTCCGTCCGTTTGCGGTCTCCATGAACTGGTCAGCAAGGCGCTGCGCTTCCGTTCTGGTGGGAACGAGGCCTTTTGCCCAGCTCTTTGTACGACCGCGACGTGTACCGGAACTATAGTCCCAGTAGAATATTTTCCACTTTGTCCCCAAGTCTCCAACTCGGGGCCTTTGATGTCTTTCACGCACCACGATTCTCCTTCCGTGGTGCTTCAACCGCGATCTATGACTAGCACCTTGGAGAATCATTGGCAAGTTTCTCTTTTTTCCAGAAAGTCGTTTAGCTCGGAGCGCTTGAATCGTACGTAACGGCCTAGTCGGATGACGTGAAGCTCACTTAGATGGCTATAGACCCAGCTCTTGGGAACACGCAGGATTTGTGCCACTTCGTCGGCTGTGAGGAGGATCCCGTTCGTCTGATCCTTCATTTCCACATCTGATCCTTTTCCGTCGCTTTTCATGAGCACCCGAAATCCGCAATGGGTGACACGCGCCTCGGCACCCAAGCTAACCAGGGCTGGCCCTAACGTCCAAGACTTTTGCGAATTGAGGCAGCGGAGGACATATAATAAGGAAAGCGGCTATATTCGTCTTTTCTTCGCCTTTAAAGCTAGCGCGGAAATCCTGGCAGTGTCAACTGCGCTGGCGCAGATGACCGCGCTAAGCTGTTGAAGGGACTATGAATATTCTTTGTTGGAATGGTCGGCTCCTTGGTGCATAACGAGTCAGGTTCTTTTGGCGAACATAGTTTCGCAAAAGAATGTAACGATTTGGCAGTCAGAATCACTATTTATTCGGGATTGGTTTACGGTCGGCTCCTTATTAATTCAAGCGTTCTCTGTAGCGCGTTTTAACTGGGATTTCCGATGTAGGCGCGCGAACTGACAACCGTGCTTTCCAACCTGGAGTAAAATCTTTCCTCGACAAGCGAGTAGTTATGCCCGTAGGGCCATACGATTACTTCACCCTCGCGGACGGCTCCAAGGCTCCTCTTTATATTCTGCAGTTCGATTCTTCCGGTCGCGGCACAAGCCCCCACACAAGCGATCACGTCATTGACGAATTGCGATCAGGCAAATTTACCGACACCTATTGTTTCTCGCACGGATGGAACAACACATTTGCCGATGCACTGGCTTTATATAAGCAATTCCTTAACGGCTACCTAGACCTCAGAGCGAAGCGAAACCTCCAAGGGAAAGACTACCGGCCTCTGTTCATCGGCATGCATTGGCCGAGTATCTCTCTGGTGCTTCCGTGGGAGCGCGGACCAAAAATCGCCGGTGAAGAGGCACGCCCGGAACAAGACGATGAAGAAATGCGCATAATGATCGGTCTAATGCTAGGAGAGAGCGAGGCGAATCAGTTTTACAAACTTACCGAACGTGGATCGCTCACCGCCCAAGAAGCACACGACCTTGCAAGTATTCTTCAGCGGTTTTATTCGGTAGTCGCTGACGGGAGCACGACGCAGCCGGAAATCGAACAGATCGTGGGCTCGTGGCACGACCTGGAGGCGGCCGCAAAGGAAACGGCGCCGGATTATGATGCGCCGCCAGGGAAATTCGGGGCAGAGACCCACGATACCCCCCAGGCCGCTGTTTCGGCGAAAGACATTCTGGATCCAAGGGCGGCGCTGCGGGTTACAACTGTCCTGATCATGAAGGACCGTGCTGGGCTCGTGGGAACACAAGGCATCGCGGAGCTACTGAAAAGGATTCTTGACGCGACAAAGAACCCGGTTCGGCTGATCGGTCATTCGTATGGTTGCCGCGCAATGTTGACAGCGATGAGCATCCCTCAAGGACTTCCGCGTAAAGTCGATAGCATTCTCCTCTTGCAGCCGGCGGTCAACCGCTACTGCTTTGCTGTACTCATACCTGACCTCGGGGTAAAAGGGGGATTTGTAGCGGCTCTAGATCGCGTACAGCGACCGATATTTTCCACGTTCAGTCGGGACGATGCTCCCCTTCGATATCTGTTTCAGTTCGCAGCTCGCCGTTTGAAGGACTTGGGAGAGTTACGAGCGGCTGCCAGTGAACCGAGCATCTACGCCGCACTCGGCGGCTATGGCGCTGGGGGAATGATTCCTGCTGACTACCACGAAGTGCGTATGCAGAATGTAGGCGATCCTTATCCCCGTTTGGATAAACTCCGTGTCCTGGGGGTGGACGGATCGGGCAAGATCACCGGGCATGGAGACATCAGAAGTCCATATGCCTGCTGGGCCCTGTTGGACCAAGCGACTCGTTGATGAACACTCCGCTGGAATACCCCACCACGCTCGAGATGAACGCCTATACCGGAGTATCTGCGGCGTCCGGCAATTTCGGACCGAAGGCCAAACAATGGCCTCTCAGAACAAGGCCGCCAGAACACTACAGCTTCTTTGGACCTCCGGCTGAGCCAGAGTTAACGGACTGGCAGCACGCCAAAGTGGGGTGGGGACTTGTTGCACCGATGACCTCGGGGTTCACTCCTGAGCAACTTCGTGACAATGCCGATTTGCCCGAGTGCCTGCGTCAACTGATCTTGCAGCGGAAGAACGCACCCGTGTTTCGGTTCGACAGCACTTGGTCGCAGGCCTACAGCCACGTCCACAACCTTAAGAACGGAACGGACATTTCTCTCGGTAACAGCCCGAATGGCGTCGACGTCGGGTGCCTCCCAAAATATCTATTAATTTGGGGTACTCCCGCAGAAGTTCCATGGGAAATCCAGATCAACCAGCATGGTGCACGATTCGTGGGCCGGCTTCCCCTTAAAGAACCTGAACTAAACAACTACGTCAACGCATTGATGACGAATTGGTCGGGTTGCGAATGTGATCCCAATTCGCCGGTCGTGTGGGCCGTAAACCATGGGTACCCGGACATTACCGAGTTGATGTGCAATGTTATTGCAAAGCGAGTCCACGGCGACTTCGCGGGCGATAAGCAAATTGGGCCTAAAGCCGTCTGGATGTCAGAAAACGCTACAGGATCGCAGCTGATTGATTGTCTGGCTCATTCCATGCCAGCCTTGATCGTCACGACCAGTCACGGAAAAACAGCGCTCGAATCCATGAACGGGCTTGCGGCTGAACTCGGCATTCCGGTGGATCAGGACCATCGGCCTCTCGATACAAAAAGACTGCTTCATGAGTGGCGCCCCAATGGAGCGATCTGGTATGCGCATGCGTGCTGTTCTGCGGGGGGCATGAAGGACTCTCTATTCGTCAACCTGGTCGAGCCGACATCCACTATCTCCGCAGTGCTGCGTGCGGTCTCAAGCCTTGGATCCCAAGTAGCTCCGCTGCCAATGCAATTGCTAGGGGATCAAAAACCGGCGCGTGCATTCATCGGGCACGTCGAGCCGACGTTCAATTGGACGCTGCGTCATCCCTCAACGGGTCAGATCTTCACCCAGGGCTTGCGAAACACACTTTACAGTCGATTACTGCACCCATCCCCCGTCGGATATGCCATGCAGCGCGTTTACGAACACTTGAGCGCTGTACGGGAGATTTACGACAGTATCGCCAGCCACTTCGACGGCACTGATGCTGCGCGTGCCGGTATGTTGTATCACAATCTGGTTGCTCAGGATCTGAGAACGATGGTTTTATTGGGGGACCCGACGGTGACCTTGCCGTCACTGAGATAAACAATATGCTTTCGAAACTCGACTATCTTAACGTGCGTGAAACACGGCCAGGTGAGGATCTGGAGTTGGTTTGGCATAGGCTGGGCGATCCCGTTGCAATGGAGACCGTACGGCCCGCGAAGGATCTGCTCAAGGAGGAAGGAACGAAGGAGCTAGAGCATGCGCTTGAACGTGTGCTTCGTGGTGCCGAGTCGATTGCTGGCCCTGTGTGCCTTCAGTTTGATGAGAAATCTCCGTTCCTGCCAGCGCTGGATTGGGAGCGGTTTGTCTACAACGCTGTCGCCAAACCGGTATTCCGCATCAGACGATGGACGCTACCCTCGTTCCGTCAATCTCCTCTCGGCTCGGTGTTGACTCTCGTCGCCGACTCCGAGTTCGACAGCGAGACCGCTGGCATTCTAAACGAGCTCGTTGCAGCAACTCATAGCGATGGTGACAAGTGCGTAGTTGCGACGACAACGGAACAAGCCAGCTGGAGGGCCGCCGAGAGCTGGGGCGAGCGTCCGTTTCCACACTTCTTCGCTAACCCCACGCTCAATAGTGATTTGAAAAGCTCTCTCTCTGAGCTGCAGAGCTCATTTGAAACAGTGTTCGTCATCGCTGACCCTTGGTGGTCGGACGGCGAGCCTGGACTGCGTATTGGCAATCAGGAGTTTGCCAAGTTTGTGGCAGCTCCGGAGATCATGAGGACAGTTGCTCGGATGGGAGCCGCAAGGCTGGTCCTTGTCACATCCCCGCATAAGTGCGCCGAGGTTGGCCGGATGCTCGCGCATCGAGCTGCGGCATTAGCACCTATTGACGTCCACCTGCTGGTCCTGAAAAAAGGAAATGCCGCTGGCTTAGTCCGGGCGTACCTCGCTAGCTTGTTTGAGAACACCGACCAGAGTGAGCAGTATGAGCCCGCTCTGATCCTCCGCTATGAGTCGCCTTTTGGTTCTCAGCAATTGCTGGAGCGCATCCCGTACAGCGTTGGCTGGATTGAATTTTGTTTTGCTTATCTTGCGGAATACACGATGGCGGGACAACTGCAAAGAGGCCAGATCCCGCCCGATGCAGCGTGGGCATTGCCGGTCCAGAGAGTGTTCGAAAAGTATGCGGCTGAGCCGTTTGAGGTTCTCGTTGAACGTGGCGGCCCGAACGGGCAGGCATTGCCCGGTTCGTGGGACGGAGTATTACAGGCACTGAAAGAAATGAAGATGATATTTGGCGGGGACGATGCGCCGGACAATGAGCGACAGACAGCGCCGCTTCCGAGGGTGGCCAGATGAGCCGTATTGTAATCCGTTTTGAGCGTACTTCAAATTCGCTGTGCACGTTCCGGCTCGAAAAGACGCCTGACATTGAGAGCGCGCCCACCATCGCTGAACCGTTCCCGTTGACCCAAGCACTGGTACAGGGCCCGCCACGGACCTCGGGTGAGACATTGTTTGCGGCACTTAAGAATAACCAAGATGTGCGTGAGGCATTCGATTTTGTGTTGAAACAAGAAACCCTTGTGCCTGTCTATCTTGAAATGGCGAAAGGCGCG
>Ga0075434_100003070_pt1 | contig 14866 bp, 11 predicted proteins | sample RhiMethybrSRZTD3_FD_75298 | JGI IMG/M metagenome (GOLD analysis project Ga0075434, IMG submission 75298) | Populus rhizosphere microbial communities from Tennessee, USA - Rhizosphere MetaG P. TD hybrid SRZTD3 | ecosystem: Host-associated > Plants > Roots > Rhizosphere > Soil | place: USA... | reverse complement strand
TACTCGTCCGCCGGCGCCTGACGCATGCCGCGATTATCCCGCGAGCGAGCGGGCAAATTCGCGCGTGTCGATCCTAGGCGTGCGACGCACGCCCGGCGACGCTGCTTAACCAATCACGGGCTCGAGGAGCATCAAGTGTGAGTGCGTGATTAGTTCTGCTGATGATCGCGGTATTGAGGAAAGCGACGAGCGGAGCAATGCCTCTGAAGACGGACAGCAGTTCCGGGTAGAACCGCGGGCTGACCGCGAATTCAGCGGGGTACTCGCGCCCGCCGATGAACTGCTTGTGGCGCAGGTAATGGGCTGCCGGGTGGTCGTTCAGGTATCCGCGCGGCACCCGCGTCAGTTCTTCGCCACCGAGTTCGCCGACCGATGCGCGGAACGACGGCGCGGTGACGATGCGGTGGAACTTTCGATGCTCTTCCGCAATTGCCGCGCGAATCGCGTGCAGCTCGATGGACGATGGCATGTAGATACCGCCACCCATCCACACCCACCGGGGCGCGATTTCGACATAGAGTCCCGCGCCTTCTCCCTTCGGAAATTTCCTCGACGGGAAGTGGGCGGCAACCTGCGTCTTCAGCGGCTGCTTGTCGCCGCTGAAGCGCGTGTCGCGGTAGATGCGGAACAGACACACGCGCGGATCCGAGACGAGATCCGGCGCGAAGGCGGGCAGATCGCGGGCAAGCTGACCGAGCAGCGCGACCATCGGACCGCGGACGTGCTGCTCGTAGTCAGCCTTGCGCGCGCGGAACCACTCGCGATCGTTGTTCCGCTTCAGCGCCCGCAGGAACGCGAGCGTCTTCTTCGTGAAGGGCGATCCGGCCACTACGCGCGCGCCTGGGCTGCCGCGAACCGTTCCTGCATCCGCCGCGTCAGGTGGGGGACGATGCCGATCATCCGTTCGATGAGCATCAGCTGCCCCCGGTGATGCATCTCGTGCTCCTTCATGCTCATGATCATCTCGAAACGGCTCTTGGTCGGCGGTGTGAGACCCTGCGGCTGCGTGAACGGCTCCGCGAGGAACTCGTCGGTGAGCGTTTCAATCCAGGAGGCGGTTTCCTCGCCGCGCTGTTTCAGCATCGCGATGAGCTCCGCCTTGGATCGCGGCTTCTGCTCCTCGGCCTGCATCTGTGCAACCATCGCAGGGAAGTCGAAGCCGTCGAAGTTCGTCCGCTTCTCCCTGTGGATCCCCGCGAAGGAGTCCGACAAGGCGATGTGCGTCAGCATCTGACGGATGGTGCGCACGCCGGAAGCCGGCGAAAAATCGAGCTTCGACTCGGGGATCTCTTCGGCAATCCTGATGGTGTTCTCGCGCACGGTGCGGTATGCGCGCGCGAGATCCTTGCCTCCGTAGCACATCATGGCTGGTTCTCCATTCCTATTCGTGATCTGCGATTTGCGAGTAGTGATTGTTGATCGATCACCAATCATTCCTTCACAAATCACAAATAATACAATCGCCGAATGGCTTCCGTCCTCTCCGCGCCGGTGCGCGACGCGCTCGTCGGCGATCTGCGCTCCCTGGTCGGCGACCGCGCGACGACGAACGCGACCCAGCTCGAGCATCACAGCCACGGGGAGTCGTGGCACGACCACGCTCCGCCTGACGTGGTTGTCTTTCCGGCAAGCACTGACGAAGTGAGCGCGATTCTGAACGTGGCGGCACGGCACGGCGCCCCGATCGTCCCCTTCGGCATCGGATCCTCGCTCGAAGGGCACGTCAATGCGTTCAGCGGCGGTGTCTCGATCGATTTCTCGAGGATGGCGCGCGTGCTCGCCGTCAACGCCGACGATCTCGACGCGACCGTCGAAGCCGGCGTCACCCATCGTCAATTGAACAAGGCGCTCAACAACACCGGCCTTGCGTTCTGGGTCGATCCTGGCGCGGACGCGACGATCGGCGGCATGGCCGCAACGCGCGCATCCGGCACCACCGCGGTGCGCTACGGCACGATGCGTGAGGCCGTCCTCGGACTGACCGTGGTCCTGGCCGACGGCCGCATCATTCACACGGGCAGCCGCGCGCGAAAGTCGTCCACCGGCTACGACCTCACCCGCCTGTTCGTTGGCTCCGAGGGCACGCTCGGAGTCATCACGGAGATCACGGTCCGTCTGTTCGGCCTTCCGGAGGCCGTTTCTGCCGCGGTTTGTCCGTTCGACACGATGGAGGGCGCCGTCCAGACCGTCATCACGACAATTCAGCTCGGCATTCCGGTCGCACGCATCGAGCTGCTCGACGAGGCGCAGCTCGACGCCGTCAATCGCTACTCGAAGCTGGATTGCGTGCTGAAGCCGACGCTCTTCTTCGAGTTTCACGGCACAAGCCAGCCGGCGGTCAAGGAAAGCGCGATATCGGTGCAGGAGATCGCCGCGGAGAACGGTGGACACGATTTCCAGTGGGCGATCACTACGGAGGATCGCGCGAAGCTCTGGACCGCGCGGCACAATGCGTTCTACGCCGCGGTCGCGCTGCGTCCGGGCTGCAAGCCATGGACGACCGACGTGTGCGTGCCGATTTCACGTCTTGCCGAGTGCGTGCTGGAGACGCGTGCGGACGTGCAGAAAGCCGGCGTCCTGGCGCCGCTGGTCGGACACGTCGGCGACGGCAACTTCCATCTGATCTTTCCAATGACTCCGGGCGATGACGTGGAGCTGGGGAAGGCGAAGGAGATCAACGCGCGGCTTATCGCGCGCGCGCTCGCGATGGGCGGCACCTGCAGCGGCGAGCATGGCGTCGGCATCGGCAAGCTGGCGTATCTGCAGGCCGAGCATGGAGAATCGCTCGAGGTGATGAAGGCGATCAAGCGCGCCCTCGATCCGGAGAATCGAATGAATCCGGGTAAGATGATTTTGATCTAGATGGCAAAGCGCCGGTCCGAGCCCTCTTTATTCGATCTCCCCGAAAGCAAAACGCCGCCACCGCCGCCGTCGGGCGGCGCAGACGCCGTCCCGCTGCACGAAGCGGCGCAGGTGCGATATCTCAACTACGCGCTGTCGGTCATCACGTCCCGCGCGCTGCCCGACGTACGCGACGGCCTCAAGCCCGTTCAGCGCCGCATCCTCTACACGATGTGGCAGCAGAACCTGACCGCCGATACCAAGCATCGCAAATGCGCCAAGGTCGTCGGCGACGTGATGGGCAGCTACCATCCGCACGGCGACGCCGCGCTGTATGAAACCCTCGTCCGGATGGCGCAGCCGTTCTCGCTGCGCTACCCGCTCATCGACGGCTCGGGAAACTTCGGATCGCTCGACGGCGACAGCGCCGCGGCCATGCGCTACACGGAGTGCCGGCTCGCACGCATTGCCGACGAAATGCTGTCGGAGATCGAGCAGCGCACGGTGCACTTCCGTCCGAACTACGACGGGACGAAGACCGAGCCCGTCGTTCTGCCGGCGCGCATCCCGAATCTCTTCATCAACGGAGCGACCGGCATCGCGGTCGGGATGGCGACGAACATTCCACCGCATAACCTCGGTGAAATCTGCACGGCGCTCATCAAGCTGCTCGACAACCCGAACTTGAGCAGCGCGCAACTATGCCGGTACGTCAAAGGTCCGGACTTTCCCACCGGCGGTCAGATTCTCAACTCTCCCGACGAGCTGAAGGAGATCTACAAGACCGGCGCGGGCACTGTGCGCTTGCGCGCGACGTGGGAGGAAGGCTCGTCGACCCGCGGGGGACGCACACTCTATGTGACGAGCATCCCGTATTCGGTGAACAAGGCCGCTCTCGTCGAGCGGATCGCCGACGTCGTGCTTTCACGCAAGCTTCCGCCGCTCCTCGACGTGAAAGACGTCTCCACCGACGATGTGCGGATTGCGCTGGAGATCAAGAAGGACGCCGACGCGAAGATGGTGATGGCGTATCTGTTCAAGAACACGCCGCTCCAGACCAACGTCATCGTCAACGTGACGTGTCTCATTCCGACGGAGAACCCGGAGGTCGGACGGCCCGAGCGTCTCGACCTGCACACGTCGCTGATGTACTTCCTGCAGTTCCGCCTGCAGGTGGTGACCAACCGCCTCGAGCACGAGCTTGAGGCACTGAAGAAACGCATCCACATTCTCGAAGGCTTCGAGAAGGTCTTCGATGCGCTCGACGAGATCATCAGGATCATCCGCAAGTCTGAAGGGAAGGCCGATTCGGCGGAGAAGATCATCAAGCGCTTCGGGCTCGACGCGGAGCAGGCCGATGCAATCCTCGAACTGAAGCTGTATCGGCTGGCGCGGCTCGAGATTCTCGTTGTTCAGAACGAGCTCGCGGACAAGCGGAAGCGCGCGCGGCAGATCAACACCCTGCTGAAGGATGAGGAAGGCCGCTGGAAGGTCGTTCGAGACGAGATCGAGGAGATTCAGCGGAAGTACGGCGGCAAGGATGACAAGCGCCGGACGCTGATCGAGACCGAGGAGGAAGTCTCCTTCACCGCTGACGACTTCATCGTCGACGAGGACAACGTCGTGATCGTGTCGCGCGACGGCTGGGTGAAGCGGCAGAAGGAAGTGCGCGACCTCTCGACGACGCGGCTGCGGGAAGGCGACTCGGTGCTTGCCGTCATGCAGGGAAGCACGCGCGCGACCGTCGTATTGTTCAGCAACTTCGGCGTCGCGTACACCTCGCGCATCATCGACGTGCCCGCGTCGACCGGCTACGGCGAGCCCGTCCAGAAGCTGTTCAAGCTGCGAGACGGTGAAAAGATCGTTGCGGCGTTCAGCCTCGATTCGCGCGCCGCCGGCGACATTGCAACGCCTCCGCCACGTAGAGGCGGACCTTCAGGTCCGCCGGAGGCGATTCCACCCGTACACGCGATCGCGGTGACGAGCGACGGATACAGCCTTCGGTTCAGTTTCGAGCCCTTCGTCGAAGCGAGTACGCGCGCAGGTCGTCGCTTTGCGCGGCCGAGCGACGGGACAGAAGTCGTGGGCGTCGCCCGCATCACCGGCGACGAGGTGATGATCGTCGCCACCGCGCAGGCGCGCGGACTTCTCTGCCGGGCGGACGAGGTGAACTATCTCTCGGGCCCGGGGAAGGGTGTGATTCTCATCAAGCTGACTGAAGACGACGATCGCGTTCTCGGATTCGTCGCCTCGAGCGGCGATCGCGACCTCCTGCGGGTCGAGACGAGCCGCGGCGGCGAGCAGACGATCAGCACGGCGAAATATGAGATCACCGGCCGCGGAGGCAAGGGACGCGAGTTACTCCAGCGCGGCCAATTCACGCGCATTATTCCGAACGAGATCGAGAATCCTCAGCCGCTCGCCGGCAATTCCTAGCAAGCGTCGGACAATCTGGCGGGCGTAAAGCCCCGCCCTCCACCGTCACGCGCTATACTTAATTGGTTCTATTCCACGCCCGGGACCTGCAGGCCGACCACCTCGCTACCAAGTCTCCCGGAACATTGAGCCTGGCAACACAGCCCGCGCGGAGCGCCGGCCAGGAGTGATTGCCCGGCGGAAGTAAATGTGAACATCCCAACAACAAATACGAGTAATACACGGATCGCCGTGTTCATCGATTTCGACAACGTCGAGATTGGCGTCAAGAACACCATCGGCGGTCAGTTCGACATCGGCCTCATCCTGGACGCCATCAAGGAACGCGGCGAGATTGTGACGAAGGTCGCCTACAGCGACTGGAAGCGCGCGGGCGACTACAGCCGGGTCCTCACGCAGCACGCCATCCGCATGGTCCAGCGCAACATGACGCCCGGCGGCGACAAGAACGGCGCCGACATCACGATGGCGCTCGATGCGCTCGAAATGGCGTTCACTCACGATCACATCAACGCGTTCGTGATCGTGGGCGGCGACAGCGATTTCATTTCCCTCGTCGAGAAGCTCAAACAATACGGCCGCAAGGTCATCGTCGTCGGCGGACGCCAGTTCACCAGCCTTACGATGCAGCAGAACTGTCACGAGTTCATTGCATACGAGAATCTCGTCGGGAGCCGCGGCGGTGGTCGCAGCGGCGGACGCGGCGAGAAGCCGGCTGCCGTTGCGGCGAGCGACATCTCGAAGGCGCTGCCGCTGGTCAAACGTGCGTTGAAGGTCCTGTCCGAGCGCGAGGTCGCGCCGCAGCTCGGGTTGCTGAAGAGCACGCTCCTCCAGCTCGATTCAACCTTCTCCGAGCGCGAGTACGGCGCCGGCAGCTTCCGCGACTTCATGGAGAAGGTCGCGCAGACGGGCGCGGTCACGCTGAAAAACGCCGGCCGCAGCATGATGGTCGAGTCGCGCGAGGACGGCGACGTCGAAGAGGCTCCGCCCGTTGAAGCAGCGGAGGCGCGTCGGGCCCCGATTATCAACGAGCCCGCGGACGAGGAAGAAGAGGTGATGCCCGCCTCACCGATGACGATGCAGGACGGCATTCGTGCCGTGCAGCAGGCATTCGCGCAGGCATCGCCGGCGCCACGCTGGCCGATGTACGTGCGCCAGGCGAAGCAGTTTCTCAAGACTCGCATCGAAGGCTTCGACGAGCGCAGGTACGGTTTCGCATCGGTTGTCGATCTGCTTCGCGCCGCCGCAAAGGAAGGCGTGCTGAAGCTCGAGCGCGATCGCCACGGCGCGTTTCGGGTGTTTGCGGGTGCGAAGCTGACGGCGCCACCGATGCCGGTCGACGTCGAGGAGAGTGAGAGTGCCGTAGAAGTGGCCGGTGAGGTCGTGGCGGAGGAACCGCTCTCTGCTCAGGGCGAGCCGATCGAAGAGGCGCCGATCGTCGACGTGCAACCGGTCGAAGAGCCGCAGCCCGTCGCCGTTGATATTGAACCCGAACCGACTACTCCGAAGAAAGGCGCACGGAAGCGGAAGTCGGCGGCTCGCGGACCCGCTGGCTCCGCGCCGCGTCCGAAGGCGGCGAAAGCCACACGGGCGCGCAAGACGTCGCGAACGAAATCCGAAGCCGCGGATCGGTAGAGGGACCGCCGCGGCGCTATCGCGCCAGCGGATCGGGGCGAAGCTGGATCCTCACGGCCTTTGGACGGTTCCCTCTTCCCCCTTCCAGGTGGAACATCGCCCGCGTGCCGTAGGTGGACCAGAGCGCGCGTCCTTTCCAGCCGCCGTTGGGATCGTCGATCCTGGCATCGACATTCTTCGCGAAGAAACCCATCGGATACGGAAGCACGATGTTGATGAACCGCCCATCGACCAGCGCGAGAATCGAGCTATTCAAGTTCCCCATCGCGATCGGTACGTTCCTGCCGAGACCGAATACGCCGAACCGATCGATCCAGGTGTAATAGCTTGCTTCCGCGCTCCCCGGATCGCTGACATCCTTCAGCTGCGGGCCTGGTAATTGATAGAAGGACCATCCCTCAGAGCATTGTTGACCGGCTGCTGACGGCTTCACCCCCGTGCGGCACTTCCGGCGATCGAAGCTCGCCAGGTGGCCGCTCGCCAGCGACACCCAGTACACGCCGTTCGCATCGACGTCGCCGCCGCGCGGGCCGAAGCCCGGAGCAGGCGGCTCATAGATCTCCGTGAGCGCTGTGTGCGTCGGATCGGGTCCCGGCGTAACGCGGACGATGTATCCGCGATATCCGACGACAGTTCCCCACACCGAACCGTCGGCTGGGCTCACTGCGATTGCGTACGTGTTGACCGCAACGCGCGTGTCTTTCGCGGCGTCCGAAGGCTGCCCCGGTTCGATATACGCATCGCGTTTGCCGTTCCCGTTGGTGTCGACGACGAACGGCGTCCAGCCCTGGGAGCGGACCTCGTCGCGCGTCTCCTCGAACATCTTCCGATTGAGCCAGCCAATCACACCGGGCCCGCCGATGCCCGCGCTCGTCCACAACGTCTGATTCGCGTCCGATGCGAAGTTCAGATGGTGCGTCGGAAAGCACGTGCTGATCAGCGTGAAGCCGCCGGTCGCCGGATCGAACATCGACAGATGACGTCCGGAGCTCTCGAGCGGGAACGCGCGTGCCGACGGATGATCGGAACCTGCCTTGCAGAAGTCAGGATTGGGCTCGGGACGAATCCGCGGCGTGAACCAGACGCGCCCCTTCTCGTCCATCATCGGATTGTGGTTCAGCGTCCTGCCATCCCAGATTGGCTCCGCTCCCCAGTACGCGGACGGGGCCATCGGGTTCGTCTTCGTGGATGGCGTCTTCGGGTCACGTACTGGATGGAGGACCTCACTCGCCACGTTCGTTTTCGGGTCGAGGATCGGAACGAAATCCGAACTGTCTTCGGGCGAGCCGTAGATCTTGCCGTTGGCGTTGACGCGGGGATTACGCGGGTCGGTCGAGATCTCGTCGTGAAGATAGGCGGTCGGGCTGCCCCAATCCCACTGGGTGATGACGACGTTGCGTTCGATGCCGCGCGGCCGCTCGGGTTTCGCGAACGGAAGCTCGCCCGCCGCGATGCGGTCGGTCCAGTCGCCGAACAGGCGAAGCGCGAGCTGCGTATCGAGCCGCGTAATGTCGCGCGCCATCAGCGCCTGTGCCTGGCCCGAGCGGAGCCTGCGCTGCCAGGCCTCCGCCGCGTTGGGAAACTCGCCGAGCGCCTTTGAGATGCTGCGCGTGCCTGGCGTGCCGAGGGCATGACACGACTGGCACGCACCGGTCTTGATGATGTTGAGCCACTCGCCCTGACTCTTGATCTTCGGCAGCGGGAACTCGTGTGCCGCCGGCACATGCAGCATCGAGAACCAGTAGATCGGCGGATAGTACTGCGCGGCGGCCGCGGCATTGGGCGCGGCGGTCGCACGAAGATCGAGCGTCGTTCCCGGCGACGCCTGCATCCTCGCGGAGTCGACCAGGCCATAGCCGCGCACCCAGACGGAGTAACGCGCGTTGGGGAGGTCGGGCAGGACATAACGTCCCCGATCGTCGGTGACGACTATCTTCGCGAACGTCGTCGGAAGGTCCGTCGTCTCCGCGATGACCCAGACACCCGCTTCGGGACCGCTGGGGCCGGTGACCACGCCGCCGATGTCATCGCGATCGATCGCAACAGCGGCGCGCGGCTGCTGTCCCGCCGCACCGCGATTGAAGGCGAGAACCATGACTGCGACGACGACAAGTGCTGTTGCCAGGAGTTTCGACATCATGACCGGTTAATAGGATGTCTCCAAGAATCCGCCACTCGGCGTCCACTCGATGCGCCGCGTGAGGGCGTTGGCGGGATTTCCGATCGGCCGCACGTAGATGAGCACCTCTTCGTACTTGGCGCGAAGCGGCTCGACGAGCTCCGCCGCGATATTCCGCGCATCTTCAGGCTTGTCGGCCTCGACATCAATCACCATCGCGCGACGGGCCGATGTCGCACGCGTCACGATCCACGGCTCGTGCCTGCCGAAGGGCGACGGTGTTTCCATCTTGTTCAGCGCACGAACGAGAGCGGTGACCGCGGGCCGAGTCGGAGTCGGTCGCGGCCGCGCAGACCACGCGACGAGCGCCGCGAAGAGTCCAAACGCGGCGAGCCAGGCAACGCCGGCGACCAATAGCCGGGTCATGGCTTGATCCTGCGCGCTAGACTATAGACCTCAGTGGCGACCAATTACACCGCAAAAGACATCACCGTCCTCGAAGGGCTGGAACCGGTCCGGAAGCGCCCCGGCATGTACATCGGAGGTGTTGGCACCGCCGGCTTGCACCATCTGGTGTGGGAGATTCTGGACAACGCCGTGGACGAGGCGATGAACGGCTACGCCTCGAACATCTCGCTGACTCTGCACGAGGACGGCAGCTCGGTGACGGTCACCGACGACGGCCGGGGCATCCCGATCGACAAGCATCCGAAGACCAAGAAGAGCGCGCTCGAAGTCATCTTCACGATGCTCCACGCCGGCGGGAAGTTCGAGCAGGGGAACTACAAGACGGCCGGCGGCCTTCACGGCGTCGGCGCGAGCGTCGTCAACGCGCTTTCGTCGGAACTGGTTGCGACCGTCAAGCGCGACGGCGCGACGTGGGAGATGTCGTTCAAGCGCGGCAAGCCGAGTGGCTCGCTGAAGAAGGCTGGCGCGGCGCGCGGCACGGGCACGACGGTCTATTTCCATCCCGATCCGACGATCTTTCCGAAGGTCGAATTCGATCCCGCGACTATTCGCGAGCGGCTCGAGATCGTCAGCTACCTGCACAAGGGCGTGCGCGTCACCTTCGACAACGAGGTCGAGGGGAAGAAAGAGGTCTTCCAGCACGACGAGGGGCTCAGCGACTTCCTGAGAAAGATCGTCGCCGAGCGCGGCGCCAAGCCGGTACACGAGGCGCCATTTACGCAGGCGCGCGATGCATCGCCGCGGCTCGATCTCGTTCTGCAGTGGACCGAAGCGACCGACGAGCACGTTCGCAGCTACGTCAACGGAATTCCGACCGGCTCGGGCGGCACACACGAGAATGGATTGCGCGCTGGACTGGGCAAGGCTGTTCGCAATTACATCGACACGCACAATCTCTCGCCGAAGGGAGTGACGCTGACCGCGGAGGACATCCGCGAAGGACTCACCGGCGTTCTCAGCATCTTCATCGAAGAGCCGCAGTTCCAGGGTCAGACGAAAGATCGCCTGAACAATCCGGAGCTGACCTCCGCGATCGATTCGGCGGTGCGTCCGGCGCTCGAGCACTGGTTGAACACGAATCGTACGGTCGCGGAGGGGATCGTCGCGCGCATCATTCTCGCGGCACGGGCGCGTGAAGCGAGCCGCGCCGCGCAGGCGGAGGTCACACGCAAGACGGCGACATCCGGCCGCCTGAATCTGCCCGGCAAGTTGAGTGATTGCACCGGCAGTGGGCGCGAAGACAGCGAGCTGTTCATCGTCGAAGGCGATTCCGCCGGCGGCTCGGCGAAGCAGGGACGCGATCGCGGCAGGCAGGCGATCCTTCCGCTGCGCGGCAAGGTGATGAACACCGAAGGGATGACGCTCGCGAAAGTGCTCGAGAACAAGGAGCTCGCGGATCTGGTCACCGCGCTCGGCTGCGGTTTTGGAAAGAACTTCGACCTTTCGCGCCTGCGCTACGGGCGCGTCATCATCCTTGCCGACGCGGACTCCGACGGCCATCACATCGCGACGCTGCTGCTTACGTTCATCTACCGTCACCTTCCCCAGCTCATTACCAGCGGCAAGGTGTTCCTGGCGCAGCCGCCGCTCTATCGGATAGACGTCGGCAAGGAGACGTTCTGGGCGCTCGACGATGCACATCGCGATCGGCTGCTGAAGCACCATGGCAACGGCCGGGCGAGCGCGGAGATCACCCGGTTCAAGGGTCTCGGCGAGATGATGCCGAAAGTGCTGTGGGAGACGACGCTGAACCCGAGAACCCGGCGGCTGCAGCGCGTCGAGATCTCGGATCAGATCCAGACCGATCGAGTCATCAACGAGCTGATGGGGAAGGACGCGTCGGCAAGGTTCCGTTTCATCATGGAGCGAGCTGAAGATGCGGAGGAGCTTGACGTTTAGTGTTCTGGTCCTGATGCTCGGCGCGTCGATAGCGGCGCAGCGCGCGCCGGCGACAGGTGTCCGGACGCTCGCCAGCGTCCTTCAACTGCACGAGCTGTTGATCTCACCCGCCTCCGATGCCGTGTTCAATGCGGCCTCCGAGCCGCCAACCGATGCGAAGGGATGGACGGCCGCCCGGAATCAGGCGCTGGTGCTCGCTGAAGCGAGCAACCTCCTGATGGTCGGATCGCGCGTCCGCGACAACGGCAACTGGATGAAGATGTCGCGTGCGCTCGTCGACGCGGCGGCGCTTGCGGCGAGCGCCGCCGACAAGAAGGACGCGAAGGCGCTCGAGGCCGCGACCGATTCGATCACGATGGCGTGTATGGAGTGCCATCGACCGTATCGCGATCAGGGCCGCCAGATGGGCGCGCCGAAGTAGGGCGTTACTTCTTGGCCTGTTCGTCCATCCAGGCGTACAACCGCTGAACGCCGCGGAGTTCGGCGCCGGGGCCTTGAATCTGCGGAAACGACCGTTTGTAGGCGGTCAAGTCGACACGTTGTGCGGCGACCGCGGCTGGAACACCCTGTTTGCGAAGCAATGCTCCCTGCCTCATCAGCTCTTGCAGGTAACCCTGGAATGCCGTGATGAGTGCCTTGCCTTTGAACGGCATCCCGTGGCCGGGCAGATCCGTTTCAAAATCCAGCTTCTTCAGCGCGTCGAGGGTCGTGACCCACTCCTGGAATTGCGCATCGCCCATATAGGCGATCTGCGATTCCATCAGATCGCCTGTCGCGACGATCTTTTCCTTCGGCAGAAAGACGACCGTATCGCCGTTGGTGTGGCCGCGGCCGAGAAACAGGAGCTGAACTTCACGCCCGCCGAGATCAAGAACCTTCTTCGTTGAATAGGTGACGTTCGGCGGCGTCGGCTTGATCTCCTTCAGCTGTTCCCAGCCTTCCTGGGCGACTGTGAGCTGCTGCTCGAGCATCCGCTTCGCTGCAGAATCCTTCGCGGCCGCAATCTGCTGCTTCAACATGTCGATGCGCCGTGGCACGTTGGTCAGCTGCGATGTCTTGAACGGCTCGCGATGAAGAACATCGAGCGTCTCGATCGCCTGCCTGACGTACTCGTGCGCGATGATGTCCGCCTTGCCCGCGTAGACCTGGTTGCCGTCCGTGTGGTCGTAGTGAAAATGTGTGTTGACGACGTAGCGAACAGGGTTCGGCGTGAGCAGCTTCAGATCCTGGATGAACGCGCGCGCGGCAGCCGGTGTCGTGCCCGTGTCGACAACGAGCACATCGCGATTACCGATGATGACGACGTTGTTGCTGCCGGTCACCATCGAACCGGTCGCGGTCGCGTAGTACACGCCGTCTGTGATCCTTTCGAACGTGTACGCCTTGCCGGTGCTGACCTGATTCGGCGCCTGCAACAGGGCGGCAACAAGTACAGCGGTCACTTTCATGCGCGCGATTCTAGTTGAAAATGGGTGTAGTAGACTCGCCGCCGGATACACTTGTGGCTACCGAGACCATCAAATCGTCGAAATTCGATCGCTCGCTCATCGAAGGGCCGATCGTCTCCGCCGTGTGGAAGCTCGCATGGCCGACGATGCTGCAGAACGTCATCGCGGGGCTGCAGGGAATCATCGACCACATCATGGTCGGCCACTACGTCGGCTACGTCGGCAACGCCGCGATCGGCGTCAGCTGGCAGATCGTTCTCGTCGTCATCGTCTTCATCAGTTCGGTCTTCACCGGCATGGCGGTGCTCGTCGCCCGGTTTGCGGGCGCGGGCGACCCGCACAAGGTGAATCGCGTCGTCTATCAGTCGTTTCTGACGGCGGCCGGTCTTTCGCTCGCGCTCGGCGTCGTCGGCTACATCGCCGCACCCTGGCTGCTGACGTTGATCAATGCCGCGCCAGAGGTTCGCGAGGAGGCGCTCCCGTTTCTCCGCACGATGTTCGTCGGCATCGTCGGCCTGATCATGTTCTTCATGCTGAGCGGCGCCTTTCGCGCCGCCGGCGACCCGCGCACCCCGCTTCGGCTCGGCCTCGCGATGACGGTGCTGACCATCGCGCTCAACGTCACGTTGATTCGCATGTTCGGCACGATTGGCGCGGCGTTCGGAACGGTGACGAGCAGCTCGCTTGTCAGCGCATACGGTGTCTGGCGCCTTACGCGTCCAGACTCGGTCATTCATTTCGAGAGCGGCATGAGCCACACGCCAGACTGGGTCATCATCCGCTCGTTGTTCAAATTCGGGCTGCCTACCGGCGTACAGGGCATTGCAATGAACGTCGGCGGCGTGTTCCTGCTGCGGTTCATCGGTTCGCTCGAGCACAGCGCGGCGGCGCAGGCCGCGTTTGCCGTCGATTATACCGAGCTGTTCTCGCTGATTACGTGGACGTCGACCGGGTTGCTCGGGGCGTCGTCGACAATCGCCGGACAGAATCTCGGTGCCGGCAATCCCGACCGCGCGGCAGAAGGCGTTCGGGTCGCGTCGCAAATCGGCCTCGCCGCGGCCGCTGTCGTGGGCGCCGCGTTCGTGCTTGTGCCGCAATACCTGCTGGCCGCCTTCGGCATGACGGACCCGCTGGTGCTGTCCATCGGCAGACAACTCCTCGGTTATCTGGCCGTCTCCGGGTTGTTCATTACGGTGGCGCTCAGCTACACCGGTGGACTGCAAGGGACGGGCGACACCCGAAGTCCACTCTACATTTCGATCATTTCGCAGATTGCCGTCCCGCTCGGGCTCTGCACGATTATCGAGATGTGGCGTCCGCTGACGTCAGGCGATATCTGGATGGCGATTGTGCTCGGCCACTTCACGCGGTGCGTGCTGAGCGTGGCGCGCTTCAGGCAGCAGAAGTGGCGGACGATTGCGGTGGATATCGAGCCTGCGCGGCCTTGATTGCAGTAATGCAAAATGCAAAATGCAAAATGCAAAATGCAAAATGCAAAATGCAAACACGGCTTGCTCCTGGCTGTTTCTGCAGCGTAGCGACGCCGATGTCACGGATCCAGGCCTGAATTCGCACGCGAGACGCACGGCCGCTGTTGTGCACCTGTTGGGGCATGACAGATTCAGCCCAAAACATCCGCGATCGAGCCTTCGCGTTTGCGTGCGCTGCTGCGAGGCTCGCCTTGCAGCTGGAACCACGGCCGGGCATTCGATGTCTCGTCGATCAACTTCTCAAAGCTGCAACATCGATCGGCGCGAATCTCGAGGAAGCTAAAGCGGGATCGTCAAAACGAGAGTTCGTTCGATACGTCGAGATCGCATTGCGCGAAGCGCGAGAGACAGCTTACTGGTTACGCATTTGCGCCGCGCTCGAACTGGGCCCCGCCGGTGAACTGGAGAAGCTCGGCGGCGAAGCGGATCAAATCACGCGCATTCTCGGTGCAATCGTTGTGAAGGCAAAATTCCGAACTCGCGTCGGGTATGCCGTGTTTGCATTTTGCATTTTGAATTTTGCATTGCTG